>Ga0209711_10000632_pt1 | contig 35833 bp, 28 predicted proteins | sample ArcticOcean_MG_C_7_FD_187441 | JGI IMG/M metagenome (GOLD analysis project Ga0209711, IMG submission 187441) | Marine microbial communities from western Arctic Ocean - ArcticOcean_MG_CB11_88 (SPAdes) (version 2) | ecosystem: Environmental > Aquatic > Marine > Oceanic | place: Arctic Ocean...
GCCGAACACAAAGGGCTGCCACTTGAGGGTACGATCCTGGCACGGACACGAACGATGCGACCCTCGTCAATTGTACGGTGGTGGCTTTGGAATATGAACTACCATGCCGAACACCATGCATGGCCCGCGGTGCCATGGCATGCCCTACCTTTGCTTCACGAGCGTATTGCAGACCACCTTGACCACCAAGAGCAGGGCTACTGGCGTTTACAACTTGGTATCCTCAAGCGAAATAACCTTCCCTTCGGGTCTGTCTCAGTCCAAGCGAAAAAGAGTGAGGAGGGCTGTGAATAAACTCAAATCTCCAACTGGTCCAGATTACTCCAGAGGGAGTTACCGTGTCGGCTGTTGGCCGACAGCCGTCTCTTGAACCGCACAACCGTCATCTGTAATGGCAACCATAGCTGACAGATGGATCGTTAGGCCAATCCGTCTCAGATGTGCCCATTGCTGCCATGAAGTGCGTTTTTGGTTGCGCCAACCGGTCAGGATAATTGTCATTCAATAAGGCAATGGCAGTCGTGTTTAACCTGCCTTATGAATGGATCTGTTTGAATACGTTGGGATCAAACAACAGGAGCGTATTGGATGACTGAAAGAGACGGGTAGGGCAGGTTCCTGCTTGGACAAAGTTTCCCCGGTGCTGGCAGACCAAAAGGTTCACGCCAGAGCCTGTGCGATCTGTTCTTTGCTGACCTCTCGGAGTTCTGGGATAGGGAAAGATCGAGGATACTCTTTCAGTTGGCAGCAGAGCGCCCTCGGGGAATCGTTAGGTCCGTGGCCAGATTGGAGCCGAAGCAGGATAAGTCTTAACAGCGAGGCGTTGTGATGGTCTTGGATTACACGGAATTCAAAGATTCACCGCCTTTTGATTAAGAGAAAGGTTTTAAAGGCGTCTTGATTGGTATTTGCGAATAGAAGTCCGTGGGGTGGTTTTTCGCTAGAGGTACACCCAAGGCCATGGCTAACTTAGCTTGTTCGAAGTTGCTATGCTGATGATAGCAATAAGGGAAAAACCCAATGAGAGAAACCCAATGAGAGCTCTTGCACTGTTAATTTGTTTAGTGTGTCTTAACGCAAATGCTGGTGAGGTATCTGCTCCACAGCTTGTAGTAGAGAAATACTTTGAATACTTCAACGACAAAGACAGAGATGCCCTTAATGCTACAACGGGACAACCGTTCATCTTCAGTATTAATGGGCACATCACTCGCTGGGACAATTACGGTGATGCAGTAGATTTTGATGGCCTGCGAAAGTCTGGTTGGTCTTACTCACGAATTCACAATAATGAACTGGTTTACGCTGACGATATAAGCGCGATGGTTGATATCAACTTCTCGCGTTACAACACTTCTGATGAACCCATCTCCACGACTAATGTGGTCTATATACTGGTGAAACGCGATGGCGTCTGGAAACTCAAATCCGGGTTCGCCAACGGAAGTCTGACTTTGGGGTAATAATTCGTAGGTCACTTGTTTTGTTAGAACTTCCCTTCGCCGCATCTAACATTAGTCGGCCACTCATTGTGTGGAGTCTTCTCAATGATGTCTCGTCACTAGGGAACCCTGACTTTTTCATGCGTGTCTCCTGAGGTGATATTCTCAGAAAACGCTAATTATTTCTGTCTCATGATAGAGGCGGTGGACATAAACTGGACCAATTATGACAGGGCGAGCCACGTGCAGCTGTCTATCTCCCGCCTCGTGCCTCTTATCGGCCGCTGATTGTTTAAAATAGGATGCGACCATGGGTGAGTCAACCCCCGGAATCCCTCCGTTACTGCAGAGTATAGCAATCGAAACCGAGGCCCTACATAAAGGACACCCCGGTTCTAGATTAAGTCTTTGCTAAGGTTGGCGCCTTGCCGTTAACCTGACGACGACGTCGCTGTAACAGCACGATAGGTGTCAGTAACAACAGCGCCGGGATAAACATCAGCTCTTTGGGCGGCTGATCCTGCGGGACTTCTACCTGCGCTATCTGCTGGTCAAAGGTCAAACCGGCCCTCTGAGCTTGGCTATCAAAGCCGACCATATCAACCACTACCTTGCCATCAAGCTCAATCAATTCCAGGCCTGCATTGACCAGCCGTTCCTGGGTCCCCCGGCCTTCGCCTAGCTCAAACAGCGCCACAAAGTTACGCGGATTACCGACCGCATCCTCACCCACCAAGTGCAGTCTCAACTTAGTCCTGGCAGGGATATCCAGGTTGCTGCCGGTCAGTTCGCTGGCCGCGACGGTTTGATACGGGGAAACGATCATGTCCATCCAATAGCCTGGACGGAACAATGAGAAGGCGATAAGGATCAGCAAGGCGGTCTCGTAAAAACGGTTACGCACTAGGAAATAACCCTGAGTCGCCGCAGTAAACAGTAAGATCGCCGCAGTCGAGATCAAGAATACTATAACGCCCTGCCACCAGGTCACATCGATCAACAATAGGTCGGTATTAAAGATAAACAGGAAAGGTAAAATAGCCGTACGCAAACTGTAAAAGAACGCCACAAAACCGGTACGAATCGGATCCCCCCCGGACACCGCTGCCGCAGCAAAAGACGCTAGCCCCACAGGTGGAGTCACATCTGCCATGATGCCGAAATAGAACACGAACAGATGGACCGCGATCAACGGTACAATCAACCCTGATTCCTGACCCAAAGTAACAATTACCGGCGCCAGTAAAGACGATACAACAATGTAGTTGGCGGTGGTCGGCAGGCCCATACCCAGAATCAAGCTCAGCACGGCGGTCAAGACCAACATCAACAATAGGCTACCCATCGACAACACTTCAACCAGGTCGGCCAATACCGAACCAACACCTGTTTGAGATACCACACCAACGATGACACCGGCGGTTGCCGTCGCGATACCGATGCCAATCATGTTCCGTGCACCAACGATCAAGCCATCAATCAACTGATTGAACCCCCACCTAAACTGTCGCCCAAGACCCCCTTTGTTACGGAAGAACGCAAACAAGGGTTTTTGCGTCAGCAGGATAAATATCATCAACATCGAGGCCCAGAACGCCGATAATCCAGGGGACAAGCGTTCAACCATCAGACACCAGACCAGCACCACCACCGGCAGAATAAAGTGTAACCCTGACTTAACGGTCGGCCCGACCTCAGGCAACTCCACGACATCAGAGTTGGGGTCATCCAGTTCAAGATCGGGGTAGCGAGAAGAGAAGCGCACCAGCAAGATATACACGGCCAACAACACCACTCCGATCACTAGACTAGCGTATTGGCCAAACAACGGTTTGATCCAGCCGATACCGTAATAGACCACCATTGATATCGCCGCGGTGGCAAAAAATCCGATCAACACCCCCGTCAAACGGGCCATCCAAGGCTTGGCCACACTACGCCGAGGCAGACCATACATATTCTGTTTAAGCGCTTCGAGATGAACGATGTAAACCAGTGCGATATAGGAGATCAACGCTGGCAAGAAGGCATGTTTGATCACTTCAAGATAAGAGATACCGACATACTCAACCATTAAAAAGGCCGCCGCACCCATTACCGGCGGCATGATCTGGCCATTAACTGATGAAGCCACTTCCACAGCACCAGCTTTCTCGGCGCTGAACCCAACCCGCCGCATCATTGGTATGGTAAAAGTGCCGGTCGTTACCACGTTGGCAATGGAAGAACCGGAAATCAGTCCGGTCATACCCGAAGCAACCACGGCTGCTTTAGCAGGCCCGCCACGCAGATGGCCTAACAACGAGAACGCCACCTTAATAAAATAGTTACCGGCACCGGCCTTGTCCAGTAGCGCACCAAATAAAACAAATAGAAATACGAAACTGGTAGAGACACCCAAAGCAATACCAAACACACCTTCGGTGGTGATCCATTGGTGATTTACCACTTCTTTCAGGGTGGCGCCCTTATGGGCGATGATCTCCGGCATGTAGGGGCCTGCAAAGGTGTAGAGCAAAAACACCGACGCAACAATGACCAGCGGCGGGCCCAGCGTACGCCGTGTTGCTTCCAACAGTAGAATGCCGCCAGCAACCGCCACGACGAGATCTAACGTAGTCGGTAAACCCGGGCGATCCGATATTTGAACATAGAATAAAAACAGGTAGCCAGCGCAAAACGCGCCCAGTATAGCCATCACCATATCCGCTAGGGGCACCCGTTTACGGGGTGAACCACTCAAGGCGGGATAGGCCATAAAAGAAAGGAATACAGCAAACGCAAGGTGGATCGAACGCGATTCAGTGTCGTTGAAAACACCAAAACTGCCGATCAGCGGCCAATCATAAAACGGTAGCGGCGAGGCGATCCACAGCTGAAACAGCGACCAACACAGTGCCGTTCCCAGCAGCAAAACACGTTGAATGCCTTCGGGATCTCGGGCACCACTATCAGTCGAGGCCACAAAATCCTGGAGTTCTGCGTCGCTGAGTTTGTTTGGTTCTTTTGAATTCAGGTCACTCATAACACTCTCCGATCCAACGCTTCCAGCGTTACCACCGGTGAACATCAGTACTATCCAGCAAGACCGAGAAGGTCACGCCAGAGTCGAGAAGGGACTGTCCCAGTGGTACTTTGGAACAATCGATTTAGGTGGCGGCACCGCCGGTCAGAAGCGTATGAATCACATCCAGCCACGTTCTTTGTAGTAGCGTACGGCGCCATCATGCAGAGGGGCAGACAGGCTGTTTTTGATCATCTTGGCCGGATCAAGGTTGGCAAAGGCAGGGTGCAGACGCTTGAAACGGTCAAAGTTATCGAACACCGCCTTCACGACTTGATAGATCGCTTCGGGATCAGCCTTGGTCGAAGAAACAAAGGTCGCACCGACACCAAAGGTGGACGTATCGGCATCGCTACCGCTATACATTCCACCAGGGATAGTCGCCGCGGCGTAGTATGCGTTGTCATTGATTAACTTACTAATATCATCACCGGTAACCGGTACCAGTACTGCATCACAAGAGGTGGTTGCTTCCTTGATAGAACCGTTAGGGTGACCCACTGTGTAGATAATCGCATCAATCTTATTATCACACAGCGCCTGGGACTGCTCTGAAGCCTTCAGTTCAGATGCCAGCTTAAAGTCATCCTTGCTCCAGCCTTTGCCTTCCATCACGACTTCCATGGTGCCACGTTGGCCAGAACCTGGATTACCGATATTGACACGTTTGCCCTTCAGGTCGTTGAAATGCTTGATGCCGGAATCAGCACGGGCAACCACGGTAAACGGCTCGGGATGAACAGAGAACACGGCACGCAATTCTGGGTTAGCACCCTGACTGGCAAATTTACTGGTGCCGTTATAGGCGTGGAACTGCCAGTCGGACTGAGCCACGCCCATGTCCTGCCCACCGATACGAATGGCGTTAAGATTGGCAACCGAACCACCGGTTGACGGGGCGGTGCACTTGATACCGTGAGTCTTTTGGCCACGGTTAACCAGACGGCAAATGGACTGACCGACCACGTAATAAACGCCGGTCTGACCGCCAGTACCGATAGTCACGTAAGATGGCGTAGCAGCGACCACGGCACCACTTTGAATGCCGATCGCAATACCCGCGGTAATAACGGAGCTGGTCAAAAATTTCTTAAAATTCATCAATCTTATCCTTATTAGTGATATTTAGAGCCGGTGCATCCGTCAAGTGAGGGCGATAGGTAGTATTAGCAGGCTTTTCTAAGAAATACGAATATATAGATACTTTTAGCAAGTTATTAAACGGAAGATAGAAAAAGCGTGCTAATCCGCCGTCGCTAATAAAATCAGTACGAAATTGATCTTACAAGGTTTTTGCTGAAGGTAACTAAACCACTTAACCAAACAGGGTAAGTTTGTTCTAAGCCTTGTTGTTATGAATTCAGCGTATTTTTAGTCATTTTTTAATAATCAAAAACCATCCATACATTTATTATCAGGTCTTTTGTGATCTCCAGTACCCCTCTTGAACTGATTGCTTTGATAGCGCCAATAGAAAAACGTCTAAGAAGAGTCATGTTTTTAGGACAATATTGAGTTTGGATGCGGCACATGTCTCGATGATACGTCCAGTCAAGAATATAGTGACAGCTATTTTCAATGCGCCAATGTTTTCGGTTGGTTTTCGGTTGGTTTTCGGTTGGTTTTCAGTATGGATTCAGCGTCGGCATCCAAAGTCGACTGACTGGTGATGCCGTGGATGAACTCATTTGATACGCTACCCGTTTTTCTGTTGATAACTTCGCGCTCAATGGCAATGGCACGGCGAACATGGGGGACGCCTCCGGGGGACGCCTTCGGGGGACGCCTCCGGGGGACGCCTACCACATAGTCATTAAGTTGATCTGCCGTCCCGGGGAGAAGAATTTCAACAGGGCTTGTCGAGCGAAAGTCTAAATACCCTATCAGCCCGTTGTCTGCTTGTTTTAGGCAAGAGTGAAGCCGCATGACGAGTAGTGGTTAAACGCCACCATGGTTTGTGGCTATTGGCTGAGCTATTGGCTGAGCTAGTGATGGACGATTAGTCCGCGTGCTTTTCTGTTGGCGTAAGGCTAAATGCGCTGCCGTAGTTTCAACTATCGAATAGCGGCACATAGATTGTTTTGCGGACATTGCTCCGGCCTTTGCCGACGCACAACATCCGGTGGCGTACGTTGTTTCAGGTGCGCCAGAATGATCTGGATCGCCTCCGGGTCGGTGACATCAGCGATCACCCGCGAGGTGCCGCCGCACAGCGGACAGCACTCTGGCTTGCTGTTCTTCGACTCCGCAATCAGCCCCGGCTCTCTAGCATGGCGCATGACCAGCCGGATCACTTACTCCTAGTAGGGCTTGTCCAGTTCAAGGTATCGACTGGCTATACACCACTGTCCATTTTCTTTTCTCACCTGGTCGCGATAAACCCCCGAGGACAGGAGCTGAATATCGCCGTTCTCCGTAGCCATTAAAGTCAGGTTGGAAATGACGACAGTCTTGTCGGCCGCGACTTCGAAGAAAATGTTTGAAATGACGTGGCGGCGCACATCGGTCTGTTCCGCCATGGATCCGGTCATCAAGTCCATGATGCCGCTTTTGCTTTCAAATGGCCCAATCAGATCACCGCCGGCAATTCGCATACTAAAGCTGGCTTGTTCAGCGAAACACGCTTCGAGCATGCCAATCTCCCGCTCATCGTAGGCATACGCAGCCCGGCTCAATAACTCATGAATTTCTAGTTTTTCTTCAATATTTATACCCATGCCTTGACCTCCATAGCTAAACCGTTCGGTGCCCCGGAAACAACTAGGACAACCAGAAATATCTATTGTACTTTTCTTGTGATTAATTAAGGAATTATAACAGGTCTGATTCGATACTCAGACTATCGCTCGAAAAGCCCTGTTATAGTACCGGTTATAGTTCTGGTTATAGTTCTGGTTATAGTGCCTGGCCTCGGCAAAGCCTTATTGATTGCGGCGAACGGTGGCGACCTGACGAAACATGCCTTTGGAAAATATTCCTCTGAGCCGCCTGCGGTGGCTTTCCATGATGAGAATATGCAAGCTGAAGTCGGTGTTACACCGAAAAGGGAATAGCTTGTGAACCATGACGGCAAGGTAATGATCGAACCCAAACTTTAATGCGCCAGGCCAGTGAGCCTGCAGGCGGCCTGTCTTGATATGGCAAACGGACATGGGCAAACACGAACACCGGCAACTCGCCGTCGAAATGACGCAATCAGAATTTTGCGGCCGCAGGGCCAGCATCAACGGAGAGGGTGTGCTAAGCATACCGTAAGACTATGAATACATTTTTGAAGAAGATGGGATATGCGGAGCAAGACAGGGTCCTTATTACTCACATCGATGACATGGGGTTCTGCCACGCAGCGAATGCTGCGTCGTTGATGTGCCTGCGTAGCGGTGCCGCTAGTTGTGGTTCCGTGATCGTTAACTCGCCCTGGTTTTTGGAAGCTGCGAAAATATGTAAAGAAAATCCGCAATTTGATATCGGTGTGCACCTGACCCTGACTTGTGAATATCCCACTTTTCGTTGGCCTGCGCTCAGTTCCAGGGATCCAGCGAGTGGTTTAATAGATGCCGAAGGTTACATGTGGCACACCCGTGAAGATGCTGTTCGCAATGTAAAAGAAGATGCCGCTGAAGCTGAAATGAGAGAGCAAATCGACAGGGCGCTGGCTGCCGGGATTGATGTCACGCATATTGATACTCACATGGGGGCGGTGGTTCACCCGAAATTTCTTCGAATATATCTTAACCTCGCCAGAGAATATTGTATCCCTGCGTTCCTGCCGAACATTACCCTGAACAGGCTGGAGGCCCTTCGTGAAACTGAGATGGCCAACGGTTATTTGGAGGTGCTTGAAGGAGTTGATCTGGATAGCGTACCCACGCTCGACGAAATTATTATCGATACACTGGTTGATCTTGACGATAAAAAATCTTTTTATCGTGAATTAATTGACGGCATCAAACCCGGGCTCACCCATCTCCTGTTTCACCCGGCAAAGGACGGAGATGAGTTAAAGGCAATTGCGGACACTTTTGCTTCCCGTAATGCAGATTATGAAGCGTTCAGTGACCCTGACCTCAAAGCATATATAGAGGCAGCTGGTATCAAACATATCGGATACCGGCAGTTAAGGGCATATCTTTAAAGTGCTCTATTGAAGTGCTCGATTGAAGTGCTCTATTGAAGCACTTGTTTGAAGTGCGGGAGTGTTAATATGAAATCAAGTAAGCCTTTGGTAAATTTGACAGTATTGATCAGCATCTTACTTATAGGCTGTTCGCAATCGGAACCCCTGGAGGACATAAGCATCACTTATCCAGAAACAAGAATGGGCGATGTTGTTGATACTTATTTTGGGGTTGAAGTCCCTGATCCATATCGTTGGCTGGAAGACGATCTAAGCAATGAGACAGCAGATTGGGTCAAGGCGCAGAATGAAGTGACAGCCGGATACCTGATGCAGATTCCCTATCGAGCAGAACTGAAGGAAAGACTGGAGAACGTATGGGATTACGAGAAAGAAACTGCACCGTTCCGCGAAGGTGATTTCACCTATTTTTATCGTAACAATGGACTGCAGGATCAGTATGTTGCTTATCGAGAAAATGATGACGGAAACGAAGAATTATTCCTGAATCCAAATACATTTTCAGAAGACGGGACGACATCTTTGTCTGCTCTGTCATTTTCCAAGTCAGGGAGCATTGCTGCCTATTCGATTTCTGAGGGTGGCAGTGACTGGCGGAAAATTATCGTATTAGATGCCATCACAAAAGAACAAATAGAAGCACCGCTGGTTAACATTAAGTTCTCTGGCATTTCATGGCGCGGTGACGAGGGATTTTATTATTCAGGTTATGACAAACCTGAAGGCAGTGAGCTTTCTGCAAGGGTTGACCAGCATAAACTCTATTTCCACAAGCTGGGGCAACCTCAATCCAGTGATGAATTGATATTCGGCGGATCTGCGCAGCAGAAACGTCGATACGTTAGCGCCACAGTGACCGAAGATGATCGTTATCTTTTGATCGAGGGTGCGCAGTCGACTACAGGTAATGACTTGTATCTCATGGACTTAGCAAGTCGTGATAGGGAACTTGTCACGATTCTCGATCATATGGATTCAGATACGTACCTGCTCGACAACCGCGGCAGTAAACTTTTTCTCATGACCAATCTCGACGCCCCCAACCAACGGGTGGTGACAGTTGATGCCAGTGAACCCACTCAGGATAAGTGGCTGGACTTTATCCCGGAATCGACCGATGTTCTAAGTGCCTCGGTAGGCGGCGGATCTTTTTTTGCGCACTATATGATCGGGGCGATTTCCCGTGTTTACCAATATGACGTCGCGGGGAGCAGGGTTCGGGAAGTTCTCCTGCCTGGTATTGGTACGGCGACAGCAATTGAGGGAAAGCGAAACGAGAGAGAACTCTTTTATAGCTTTACTAACTATATGACGCCTTCAACGCTTTACAAATTTGATGTCCAGGAAGGTGACTCTGTCGTCTATCGAAAATCATCTGCTCGGTTCGATCCGGAAGACTACGAGTCGAAACAGGTGTTCTTCAACTCCCGCGACGGTACGAAAATACCCATGATCATCACTCACAAAAAAGGAGTGGTTCTTGATGGAAAGAATCCCACAATACTTTATGGTTATGGTGGTTTCGATATCAGCCTGACGCCGGCATTCAGCATCACTAATGCTGTTTGGATGGAACTCGGTGGTATCTATGCAGTGCCAAATATCCGGGGCGGCGGCGAATACGGGAAGACTTGGCACGACGCCGGAACGCAATTGAATAAGCAGAATGTGTTCGATGATTTTATCGCTGCCGCGGAATACCTGATTGAGAAGCAATACACCTCTGCTGACTACCTTGCCCTTCGGGGTGGATCCAACGGCGGATTGCTGGTTGGCGCGGTCATGACGCAAAGGCCAGATCTGATGAAGGTTGCGCTACCGGCGGTGGGGGTCATGGATATGCTTCGATATCACACTTTTACTGCTGGTGCCGGTTGGTCATATGATTATGGAACTTCCGGGCAGAGCAAAGAGATGTTTGAGTATTTGAGAGCGTATTCACCAGTTCACAATATCAGGCAGGGAGTGGCTTACCCAGCGACGCTGGTGACCACTGGTGATCACGATGATCGCGTGGTACCAGCGCATTCCTTCAAGTTTGCCGCCAGTCTACAGGCGAAACAGACCGGTAATAATCCCACGGTGATCAGAATTGAAACCAAAGCCGGGCACGGAGCAGGAACCCCGGTGTCAAAGATCATAGACCAGTATGCGGATATATTTGGTTTTACCTTGTTCAGCATGGGGATTGAGCAGTTGCCCGATCGTGAACTTCACGAAAATTAGAATTGCGGCTTCGTCAAACGGCGACTAGAAGGGTTTGTCGTCGGTAAGGCTGATTCGATGCATCAATCTACTCTGTGAGGATAGGCACTATAACGGGGCTTTTCGATGAAAAGCCTGAGTACCGAATCCGCTTGGATGCCTGCTTGTTTGATGAAAGAGTGGAGCGGTATGACGATTAGTGGTTAAACGCTGTCATCGCTCGCACGCCCGCATGCAACCAACAACGGCAGCAGGAGCTATAGATTCCAACGAACGGTACACATGCGCGGCAACATGCGCGGCAACATGCTTCCAAACATGTTGTCTATGCGAAGCAATCGAGACAATTTCATGCTAATCCCTGACGGTTTTATATGAGGTAGAGTCAGTATAAAGGGGTTTTAGGTTTGTGTAGGGGAATCCCCCTTGCTTCTCGCGCAAAACAGGGGCCTGTGTCCCAACTTTATCGATATGGCATGCTAAACGATGATCTGCCGTCAGGCATCGATGTAGACACTGATGCCTCGTTATTCGACGCCAATTGGCTGATCAGCGAAGGGCACAATTTGAAATTCACCGCAGAATATTTGTTCAACACTGACGTGGGTGATGAAACCGACCAGTGCTACAGTGTCGTTTATGGGACAACCCCCTGGCCCTTTGCCCAAATCAGAGCGGGATATCGCCAATGTAACAGCGACAACCCAGACCCTCTGCGCAATTACGGCGAGGGTTTTGTCCAAATACACGGATTCTTCTAACCCAAGCCCACTTGGCGCCGTCCAGTGTGTTAACGGGCGCGTTGCCAGGGCCATTTATTCGCTTTTTTAACCAGCAGGTCGCTATTATTACTTAATGGTTTACTATGCTACTCGGACGGCAAAAGAGAACCAAAATCTACGTTGAAAGGCAGTGTGCTTTCGATACGTTGCCCAAAAAAATTTGAGAGATATTCCCACTGAACGGCCCGACAAAACAAACTCGAAACGACTTCGAGCAACAACACCAAAACTGGCTACTCCTTAGCAGCTTCTCGGGCCTGCTGGCCTTAGCCGTTCTGGTCACTGGTATTGGCTATGCCAAGCCCATTGTTCTGACTTGGCTTGTCATTAGCTACGCGGCGCTCATTATCCTTTGCAAGCCCGAAAAGTCGCCAGCTGATCTGGCGACCATCAGCCGAGTAATTTTAAGCGCATTGGCTTTTGCCTTGCCCGCCGGTGGCACAATCATCTTATATCTATTCGTTCTCGCGGCTATCACCGACGCCATCGACGGTTGGTTAGCGCGACGTCGCCATCCTACTGAATATGGCGCGGTTTTAGACATGGAGGCCGACCAGTTGTTGATTTTTTGCCTTGCTGCAGTCCTGAGTACAACCAGTGAACTTGGCATCATCTTACTTGTGCTGCCGGCCCTAAAATATGCCTTTACGCTCGCACAAGCTGGACTCAGGCTAAAATACGCAGACCCAAAACCAATGGACGGCGACAATTCTCGAGCGAAAACAATCTATGTCTTGGGCTTGCTCGGCTTGATCATCAATCTCATCCCGGGTCTTCCTCAAGCTTTTGGCGAAATCATCCTAATGATGGTCACGCTGTTGATCTCCGCTTCGTTTTTCCTGGACTTCGTGTGGCTGGTTCGTAATCGACAACGAGACATCAAGTCGTGAGCAACAGCGCAGTGCAAAGACGGGTTGTCGCAACCAAGGAAATCTTCGATGCTCTTCCCTGGTTCGTTTGTATTCTCCTGACACTGACTGCACTCACCGGATACGCTAGTCTGGATGCGCTGATCTTACTCACCATAACCAGCCTGGTGCCTAATAGTTGGCGAGTTGCGCGTACAACGCTCAGTTTATTCACAGGCGTTGTTTTCTCTATCGCCGTCTTGCTCGCTTTTGCTGATTCTGCCCTGAACTACTTTTTCGCACGTAGCGTCGACATTCAATACGACTTGCTACTGATACCCACAGTTTGGGATCTGGTGGCCCAATCATCCGGAACCTTTACCGCCTTTATCGTATTCGCTGCTGGCTTTAGTCTGCTGGCAGCCCTTGGCTGGCTCGGTGCCCAAGTGATCAAAAACAGCTGGCCAATCACCTCACTGCGCAGCGTGAAAATACCACTGCTGATCGCAACAGGATTTTTTGTTTGGGCTGAAGTTCCCAGTAAATCTCCAATCAGCAGAACGGTTAGCGGCCTTCAGGGTGCGGTAAATATTCACAACCGTGAGGACCCTTTTGAACAGATACTATTAGCGGCAGAAAACAAAGTTCTTAAGTTACCCTGGAACCTGAAACAGGTATCCGGTCAGGACGTCATGCTCTTGTTTGTTGAATCATACGGGCGCGTTCTCTGGGATGACCCAGCCGCCCGCGCGGCGTTCAAACCCATTATCGAGCAGGGTCAGAAAGATCTGGAAGCCGCGGGTTATTATGTCGCGAGCACATTTATGCATTCCCCAACCTACAGTGGCCGCTCCTGGTTGGCGCACATGACCGTGCTGACGGGGGTGACAACCCAACATCAATCCGAATGGCAAAGAATGCTCACCAGCCGAGTGCTGCCTTTGGCCCATTACTTCAACCTTGCCGGATATGAAACCGTTACAGTCGCGCCAAATATAGATATTAAGGAATGGCCTGAGGGAGACTTCTTCCAATTCAAGAAGAATTTCTGGGCCCCAGACATCAACTATAAGGGCCCACGTTACGGATGGTCGATGATGCCAGACCAATACCTGCTATTGCAGATCCATAAACAAATTATCGAGCAAAGCACTGCTCCCATATTTGCCGAGGTCACATTAACCACAAGCCACGCCCCGTTTATTACTCCCCCATTTGTCGACGAAACACCCTTGCGTGAAGAGGCGTTGATTGCAAAATACAACAGCCAGAAGCCGCCCAAAGGCCCCGTCATCTGGGATTTAACCCCTGAAAAGTACATCAGCTCCGTAAATTATTCTCTTAAAAGCGTATGGCAGTTCCTGGCTAAAGAATACCCTAGGCAGGGTACATTCATCGTTCTCGGTGATCATCAGCCAGCCAATCCTGTGCATCGAGTTAATGCTCGCTCTCTGGGTCACCATTGGGATGTTCCTTTCCACCTAGTCACCAAAGATAAAACGATTTACAATCGGGCTCTTGAATCTGGCTTTACGCCTGGCTTGATGCCTGACGAAAAAGCTGAGCCTCGCCCTATGGAAGCTGCTTATTCACTGCTCTTAACTCTTTTTAGCGAACAACCGTAAACGTGCAGATACAACATCATCAAATCGATACAGAAGCGCTTTGGCCAGCCTTGTTAGAGCTGCGCGAGTCGATGCATACCAACCCAGATTATGCAGAAAAAATAAAAAGCTGGCACCTGCTCCGCGACTCTGGAGGGCGGTGGATGCTGCGCGAAGATGAGCAGAGCACCGCCTGGGTTTTAACCAACAAACTGATCAGCTTGAACTTACAGCAGGATTTGCCAGCCAATTTTTTCGATACCTTGGGGCTGGCGGCAAGGTATCTGGAATTACTGCAACAGCAGTACAATTATAGCCAAAGCAACGAATTTCAGGTCACTGCCAGCTGCGCACAAAGTCTTGACGGTTTCATTGCCACAAATACCGGCGATTCACAGTGGATCGGCAATAAACAAAATCTTGTTCATGCTCATAAACTCAGGGCCTTACACGACGGCATCCTCGTTGGGTCGGGCACTCTGCTCAACGACGCACCTCAACTCACCGTGCGTCACGTTGAGGGCAAAAACCCAAGCAGATTTCTCGTCACCCGGAATCCAAGCCAACATCAGAAAGCTTTGGGCAAATTGGTCACGCCGGGAACCTATGTTCTTTACTCACAAAAGCTGACGACACCCAATTTACCTGAAGCAATTTGTTTTCATCATATCGAGAAAACCGGCGATGACGGATTTCTGCTACCGCAAGATATTGTTACGGCAATCAAAGCCTTGGGACTACGCAGCCTTCTGATCGAAGGCGGCGGCAAAACTCTTTCTCACTTTTTGAAAGCCAATCTTATACAGTCAGCCGACGTGCAGATCGCGCCTATATTATTAGGTGATGGCGTAAGACCATTTGCCACTCCGGCCGTCGCAAAGATCAGTGAAAGCAAAGTCTTCCCCGCAAGGACCTTCACGCTGAACACCCAGGTTCTCTTATCCATGAACTTAACCACCGACAACTTAACCACTGACAACTAAGTGCCCGATGCACTAAGGAAATTATAAAATGTCTTTTTCATTGTCTGTTAAAGAACACGTCATGATCGCTCACAGCTTTAAAGGCGAGCTGTTTGGGCCAGCTCAGCGCCTGCATGGCGCTACCTACGTGATTACCGCTACCTTTTTCACCGAACAATTGGATGAACATAATCTAGTGATCGACATCGGCGAAGCTCACCGCGTGCTCAAGCTGGTACTGGAACCGCTGGCGTATCAAAACCTCGATGATTTACCCGCCTTTAAGAACACCAATACCACCACTGAATATCTCTGCGCATGGATTCATCAACAAATCAAAACGCACATCGGTGAGCTTGGCATCGACCGAATGCGAATCGAGTTAAAAGAAAGCCATGTCGCTTGGGCCACCTACGAGGCCGCCCTTTAGCACTCAGCAACCCTTGGACACGGATTCTGAGGTTAGCTCTGACAAAAAATCGGTAATCAGCTGAGCGCTATCGTCCCAACGCGGAAAACCTTGAAAGTCATTCAGGGCCTGTTGTCCAAATTCGACAAGCAGTGCACGATCATCAACAAAACGCTGCACATACGACTGCAACTCAAGCGGTTTCTCCGGAGCAACAATAAATCCAGAGCGACCATGATCGACCAATTCAGCACTCGCACCTGCTGAACTGGCGATCAGAGGGAGGCCTGCGCCCATTGCTTCGACATAAACTATGCCAAAAGGCTCATACAACGAAGGCATCACAAATAGCTGGTGCGCGCTAAATATCTTCGGCATCTCAGCGAACGGAATCTCACCTATCACATTGACCTGCGCTCCTTCTGGCATCGCTTTGACTTCAGCGTTTATGCGCGCAACATAACGAGGTTCAAGATCTAGCCTACCAACCACCGTCAAACACCAATCTTGCGGCGGAATTCGAGACAAAGCGTCAAGCAGGATGTGCAACCCTTTTCGCTCAATCACATTACCGACATAAAGGATTTTTAATCCGCCAGAGGCCTTGGCGCGAACTTCAATATCTGCAGGTCCAATTTCAGACAACCAGTGATCCCTGCCAGGGTAGGCCACCACGGCGGGTAACACCTGCTGGCTGAGCGCCAATACTTGCCTGGCCGTGTCTTGGCTGTTATGAACATGAGCGTCAACGGAGTTGAGAAAGTATCGTTCCACGGCGCGATACAGGTAGCGCAGGACTGGCAATTTAGGTTCAGTAGAGCGCAGCAGATGATTCAGGGAGACAACCGGGATCTTTTTCTGTCGGCTCAAACCCCGGACCAATAAAACGACAGATGGATGGCTCAATTCATCAACCACCAGCACATCCACTGGAGCTTCTCGCAAACGACGACGCCAGGCTGGCAAAAAATTGTCAACCAAATGCCAGCAGTAAGATCGCGAGGGCAACGCCAATATAAGCACCTCATGACCCTGACGCCGCCAAAATTCGACCAACTTGCGGTCGTAGAGATAGCCACCGCTGATGACGTCTAGGTGGTCATAGATTACCAGGCCAATTTGCATCAACCGTTTGACCGTTTTGCACAGAGAAACCGGTAGCAGACCTTTCCTGATCTATAAAGATGCTCCAGCGCTAAGCCACCCAAAAAAATACGTCGCTTACTGACTCCATGACCAAAAACCACCGAAAGTGCGCGCAGCAGGCCGCCTGGCCAGCGTCTCGATTTCACCATCGGAGTGAAATTTTGGTGCCGCTCCAGAACTAAACCTGCACCTTGAATTGCCTCTTCAAACTCTTCACGCGTATAAACACGCGTCAATGCCCAGCCGGATGACCAGATATCTGCTAAAGGATCATCGCTGATGTCTAACTCGGCCATATCTTCAAGTAAAATGAGTCTACCTCCTGGATTGAGATGGCGGCTCAGATTCGCAATGGTCGCGCGCAAGTCGTGGCTGTGCAGCAAGGCTTCTATGGCAACAATCAAATCAAAACTTTCCTGCAAAGGCTGATCGTAGCTTTGCGTCAAAAAACGGACCCGGCGCTCCAGTCCGAGCTGTGTCGCTTGGGTTTCTGCCACGCGACGCTGGTCGTTACTCAGCGTAATACCCAGCCCTTGATGCACCTCTCCAACAAGCGCAAACAAGGTGCCCCCAACACCGCAGCCGGCATCCAATATCTTCGACGTATTATTCAGCGATGCCTGCTGAACAATCCAGTCGTTAGTGCAGGTCAGGCCCGCTTTGCGCCATTCAGCTGGAATTGTTAGATTTTTATGAATGGCAAAGTTACCCGCATTAACCTTCGCGTTTTCACCACGCAAAAGCGCATCGTATACATCAGCTACGGCTCGATAGCCTTTCATTTTTTGCGCAAGACAAAGACAAATTCGTAGGCACGTCGCAGCGGTCGAAAACCACGCCGCAGCTTAAGTGGGTCTGGCTTGTAAAGGCCTAATGTGGCGACCTGTCCAGCTCGCACAAACGGCCATTGATCCGGATACACCGCAACCAATTTAAATTGATTGGCTTCAAAGCGCGCTTGCCAAGCCTCAAGCGTATTGGCGCCCTGATGACCCTCGGTATTTCGGAACCCTAGCTTTTCAGCAACCAACGTCCACCATACCGTTTGACTGTTGCGCACCAGAAAACAAAACGTGGCATCGGGTTTGCCCACGCGATGAATTTCTTTGAGTACCGCATCTAAATCCAACATGCGCTCTAATGATCCAAGGCAAGTCACCGCGTCTGCCGAGTGATCAGCAAAAGGCAATGCCTCAGCATTTCCCACCCGTGTTTCAGCTTCGGGAACATAGGATTGCGCCATTTCTATCGCCGCCTCAGAGATATCTACACCCAAGGCATGCGCACCCTGGTCAAGCGCCTGGCGCAGCATTAAACCGGGGCCACAAGCAACATCTAACAATGTCTGCGTAGGACGCAGTTGTAGAAGCTTCGCGTAGATACCATAAGCTTCCAAAGGTCGCAGATATTGGAAACCCTTTTTTTTGTAATTTGCGTCAAACCAACGTTTAACCTGCTGCTGCTCGCTCATTGTGTGTGTATCCACCTAGACTCTATTTCTTGAATCACCTGAGCCACTATAAATAGCGGCGGGTCTGCAGAAGAAACTGCTCATAACTTGCGCCATATTCTTCACTTAAAAATGACTCTTCCAACCGCACTCTGAAATGCATATTCGCCAGGAAAATCAAAAAACCTGCCGCCATTTCCCAGCTAGGAAACAGTAACCATAACCCGAAAAACGTCATGAACATGCCAATTAATATCGGATTGCGGGTCATGCCAAAAACCCCTGAGGTATGCAAAGCCTGAGCACCGACGATCGGCGCCTCGGTTTCCTGCAACCGGTGCGCCGCCAATATCCCCGCCCAGCGTCCCACTATACAAAATAGGGTGCCAACGGCTAGCACAGCGCCGTTTAAAGGTAGCTGAACGCGATGCAACCGCTCGCCAATCAGCGGCCATATCGCTTGCGCGAGAGGCAGCATATAAACGACAACACTGATTGCCGTCGGCAGGAACAAAAGCAACAATTTAACCGGCAGGGGCCAGCGCCGCACGCGCGCCACCAGTGACGACGAAAACGGCCGCGGTGGGACAAAAAATAGTTGATAGGTTGATGCCACACTGGGCACACGGATCACAGCAATTTCATAGAGCAAACTCAGATAAATGATCGCTGTAAAACACCTTAACAATAAATCCAAACCTAATGTCTCCACATGTTTTACCTTCTCCCATGATATCCTGCCCCAGCCGACGGCGCCAAGCATACCTCAGGGCTAGCCACACGCATGAAGAAAAAAACCGGAAACATAATTTATGCAACCCAACCATCAAAACGGTTAAGCTTGATGTCTGATGCTCGTACCCGATTGACCACATGCAGCTGAGCCGGCAAAACGCACTGCCTAATTAAACTATGAAACATTTAACCAACATCCTGCGGCATCAACTCGGACTACTCATTTCGCTGGCCATGTATTACTGGCAACCAGGTAAACTGAAACAGCTGCGTCGATTTTTTAGAACCCATTTACCCCCCAATGCACTCTGTTTTGACCTCGGCGCTCACCTGGGTAATCGGACCAAAGTCTGGCGGCAACTCGGTGCAACTGTAGTTGCCATTGAGCCGCAGGCCATCTGTTTGAAATATCTCAAGCGCCGATTCGGCGATGACCCTGAGGTCACCATATGCCCTGTTGCGGTCTCCAGTCGGGCGGGCACCACGACCCTTTATGTCAGTGCGCTCACACCCACCGTTACCACCTTAGCGGGTGCCGAATGGCAGGAACAAATGCAAAAGCTGAGCCCATTTGAGTTAACGTGGGATTATGCCGTCGAAGTTGAAACCGTCACCTTAGAACACTTAATCGAAACCTACGGCATACCCGATTTTTGTAAAATTGATGTCGAGGATTTCGAATTAGAAGTACTCATGGGTCTAAAAACGCCGATACCTATGATGTCTTTTGAATATCTAAGCGCCCGCATCGATAAGACCCTCAAATGTATTGAGCGACTTGAGGCAGTGGGTAACTATGAGTTCAACTGGTCACTGGGCGAAACCCATCAAATGATGCGTGAAGAATGGATTTCAGGCGAAGCACTGGGCAGGCATCTAACGCTGAGTGCCCCACAGGCTACTTCTGGAGACATTTATGCACGAAGGTTGCCCCATGTCTAATACCGCGTTAGCACTGTGGCATGAATCGAGCCAGGCAACAAATATTCGAATCGTGCAGAAGCCAGAGGGGCAATGGCTGGAAGTTCACGCTCTTCACTCGCTGATCAGTATGGGTACAGAGCGTCTTGTTTGCATGGGTCGCGTACCTGCTGCTCTGGAACATACGATGGAGGTACCTTATCAAGAGGGCTCACTCAACTTGCCGGTGAAATACGGCTATTCGCTCGTGGGCCGCATTCACGAACCCGGTGACCCGAATCATCAACGTCTGGTCCACCTCTTACACCCCCACCAAACAAAGGCCTGGGTTAACCCTGACGATATTTTTTTAATACCCGACGGCGTCAGTGCCCGCCGCGCCACCTTGGCCAGCAATATGGAGACCGCTGTTAATGCTATTTGGGACGCAGGGGTCAGCGTCGGCGACACCGTACTGGTGGTCGGTTATGGCTTGATTGGCGCATTGTTAGCCGAACTGATCAACAAAATCCCCGGCACCACGGTCTACGTCGCAGAAAAGCAGCCAACCCGATGCAAAAAAGCCAAGGATATGGGCCTACAGTTGTGGGAAACCGATACAAACATCCAGGCGCAAAACATCTGCGACATCGCCTTCCATACCAGCGCCCAACAAGAAGGCTTGGAAACTGCAATGAATTCAGTAGGCCAAGAGGGTGTGGTGATCGAATTAAGTTGGTACGGGGACCGGCCAATACAGGTGCACCTGGGCGGTATGTTTCATGCCCAGCGCAAGGCGATCCGTGCCTCTCAAGTCTCATCAATCGCTCACCAAAAACAGCTGAGATGGGATTTTCGTCGCAGGAAAGCGTTGGTATTCGACCTTTTGAAAGACGAGCGATTTGACCGGCTACTGACCGACAGCATCAGTTTTGAAGCATTGCCGGGTTTTTTCTCTGAGCTGCGCGCCGGCCCACCACCCGGAATGGGCTGGACCGTCACCTATCCCTCAGCATAATCATAGGTGGTTCAGTGCGAGGGCAATTTATATTCCAGTTAAGTGTTTTTTTAGATTAACCCTTGGGGAAAGGCTAGTGACCGAGCCAAACCAAAAGTGTCGCTGCACCGCCAAACAGGTGGAACATATTATTTTCAGGCCTCTCAACTTCAAGTTCCCCGAAAACATCAACCCAAGATAGATTCCCGGCCAGCAAGTGCGCGCGCATTTGTTTAATGGCCTGTCTCTCACCATGCCATACTTGGAACCTTTCCTGGTTCAGACCCTGCGCGAGGCGGTCCTGGCCATCAACAACAAACCGTTGCAAGCGGACATCCGCGAATTTAACGGACAAGAAGCCAGTCACTGGAAATGTCACCGTCAACTGAGGTTAGGAATCATAACAGGGCTTTTCGATCGACAGTTTGAGTATCGAACCAGAACGATTGCCTGGTTGTTTGATAAAAAAGTGGGGCTGTATGTTGAGTAGTGGTTAAACACTAGCAAGTTGTTTGTTGTTTGTTGTTTGTGGTGATTGGCTGATCTGGTGATTGGCTGATCTGGTGATGGGCGATTAGCCAATGTGCATTTCTGTTGGCGTAAGGCGCAATGCGCTGCCGTGGTTTCAACCATCAGATAGCGGCAAAGAAATCGTTGTGCGGTCCGTGACCCTGCCCTTGCTGGTGAACAGCATGAGGGGCGCGCGTTGCTTCAACTGCTGATACCCGGGCTTGACCGAGCGTTGGCGAAGGCATAGTTTAGAGGCGACGTTTTGAAGCAATAAAAAGGAACCACACCGATGCCACTTATCGACGAAATTGTCGCCATGCAAGCAGAAATGACGACCTGGCGACGCGATATACATGCCCATCCTGAACTTGGCTTTGCAGAGAGTCGTACCGCGGACTTTGTCGCCAGTAAACTCGAAGAATTTGGTATTGAAGTTTTTCGTGGCATCGGCAAAACGGGTGTTGTTGGCGTGTTAAAGGTAGGCAATGAGACGCGCTCGGTGGGTTTAAGAGCCGATATGGATGCTTTGCCTATTCACGAGAGGAATACCTTTGAGCATCGATCAACCAACGATGGCACCATGCATGCCTGTGGTCATGATGGCCATACTACGATGTTACTAGGTGCCGCAAAATACCTGGCAAACAATCAAGATTTCCGTGGCCAGGTGAATTTCATCTTCCAACCGGCCGAAGAAGGTATTGGTGGCGCCAAAGCAATGATTGAGGATGGTTTGTTTGAGCAGTTTCCTTGTGACACGTTGTATGCCATGCACAATGCGCCGAAAATGAAGATAGGCGCACTCGCCGCCATCGCTGGGGTGCGCACAGCAGCGGGTGCTTTCTTTGATATTGATATTACGGGCAAAGGTGCCCACGGCGCCATGCCAGATCAGGGCGTAGACCCAGTGATCATTGCTGGTGAGCTGATCGTTGCGTTGCAATCGATTGTTTCGCGTAATATTAATCCAGGACAAACAGCTGTGCTTTCGATCACGCAGGTGCATGCGGGCGATGCGTACAATGTCATTCCAGGTTCGGCGAGACTCTCCGGTACTGTGCGGACGTTAGATATGAAACTGATGACGAGGATCGAAACCCGGGTGCGCGAAATGGTGAGCGGTATCTGCGCAGCCCATGGTGCAACGGGTATTGTCGACTACAGGATAATTTTCCATACAGTGCAGAATGATGCAGCGGTTTCAGCATTTGCGGCGGATGTTTGTGATGAGCTGGTTGGTAAAGAGAATGTATACCGTGAAGGTAATCCGGGCACAGGTTCAGAAGACTTCTCTTTTATGTCAGAACAGGTCCCAAGCTGCTATTTGAATCTGGGTAATGGTAAAGACAGCCACTCTCTGCACAACCATGATTATGACTTCAATGATGAAGCATTATCCTACGGGGCGAGCTTTTTTGCGCGTGTAGTGGAGAAGAGTCTTACTGAATAGTTCCTGCCCGGAAAGTCTATTCTTGTGTCATTCGTCGACCACTTTATGACTTCGTTAGCTTATAAATTAATAGGTGAGAATAGGGAGGATAGGGAGGATAGGGATTACAACAGCGCTTTTCGATCGAAATTTTGAGTATCGAATCAGATCGGTTGCCTGATTGTTTTATGGAAGATTGAAGCCGTATGACTGCAGTGGTGAAACGCTACCATGGGATGTGGTTATAAGTTGAGCTAGTGATGGACGATTAGCCAGGGTGCGTTTCTGTTGGCTTAGGGAGAGATGCGCTGCCGTGGTTTCCATCATCAGATAGCGGCAAAGAGATCGTTTGTGGCCCTTGCCTTTGCCGGCGGACAGACAGAAATATCGATATTAAATACACGCTTAAGCCGCTCGGCCCAACGCAGTGGCGAGCAAGGCAGTGCTTGATCGACAGAGGTTTCAGCGGCGGTCTGTATTGTCGGTTTCTTTGATGTGTTGCGCGACGGTTTTGCTGAACCAGGGGCCACTGCCCGCCTGAATGACGAGTTGGCCGCTAAGCCCCCAGGTCTGTAAACATATTGTGTCAGATTGGACCGGGGTTTCGGGACCAGAATTACTGGCATTGTAATAGTGATTTAATCGGGGGTGGTGACCGTGACGCAGAAGAAGAGGGCGGCGATTTCTTCATGGTAACGAAGCTGGGTTGTCCCGGGTGTGATGCTTACGTTGAGGTCTACGCGGCTACGAAAGATTAGTGCGAAAACAGTTGGTATCCCTATTGGTATCCCCAAGAGCCTCTTTAAACCCTACCCTATTAATTCTAAAGGGCTGTAGCGTTTTATTGGAGGTCGGGACGGGAATCGAACCCGTGTAATCGGTTTTGCAAACCGGTGCCTAACCACTTGGCTACCCGACCATTTAACGAAGCGCAGTCTAGCCTAAATTCAACTGCATTTCACGACTTGGGTGTATTCAAAAGACTTTCGACAATCCGTGACACAACAGCGCCTGCGTCATCGGCCCCAAGCCGCTGGTCATTTCTCAGCTGGTTCCACATATCAAAGGACAGCGCTGCCTCTAGACCTTCGATCATCGGTCTATCATCCAGCAGGTCTTTCGGTAACAGGGTGCGCAAGCGTTGTCGTTCGTCCCGCACGATGTCCATGTGGCGGTTCAGCAGGATCGTTGATTGAAACTTTAACGCCTCTGCAGCCACACGGTACGGCATAATGATTTCGTAAACCTGCAGACGTCGATCAACCATCCTTGCCAGGTTGTCCTGCCAGTTATTGCCATCAGTCGATCCACCGATTACAGACTCTACCTTCTGATTGATCGCGACAGACATTTCGGCATATAGGCTTTCCATATCCTTAAAACGCCGAAAAACAGTTCTTAATCCTACCTCGGCGCGCTTGGCTACTTCCTCTGCAGTAGGCGCCATTCTGCCTTCACGCACCAGTTCTAGCATGGCCGAAACGATCTTGCGTTTGCTGTCCTCGCTTCGAAGTTTTCTGCCGTCAGTGGTTGTGTTGATCTCGTCTATTTCCTTGAGGTGGTAGATATTGGCACGCTAGATGTCACATTGATTATGGCTTTCGTCTGCTTGAATGTCTAACCTTGAAGCCCTTTTAGGCCATTGGTTGCAACACATCTCGTGACACCATTTGAAGAACTGATTCAGCTATTAGATCTGGAAACGATCGAACACAACCTTTTTCGGGGCCATCACCCGCCCGCTCGGAAAAAACCGCTTTTTGGCGGCCAAATTATTGCTCAATCGCTGATTGCCGCAGCGCGGACCGTCACCAACGAATATCTGCCGCACTCGTTACACGCTTACTTCTTGAGGCCTGGTGACTGGAAAGTGCCAGCGGTATTTGAAGTCGAGCGCATTCGAGACGGGCGATCATTCTGCACTCGTCGTGTGGTTGTTATCCAACAGGGTGCAGCTATTTTCAATATGGATGTATCATTTCACAAGAGAGAAGAGGGGGTTCGTCATCAGCTAAGGGGCCCGCACCCCTATTCTGTGCCCGATGAGCAAGCGATGGTCGAGGGCTTAAAACAGCGACCGTTCCTGAGTTTTACAGAGAATTACAAAGCCAAGCTCGCACGAGTCCCGCAAACGCCAGAGCAACATGTTTGGTTTAAGGCTAATGGTAAAGCACCGGAGTCTTTTTTACTCAACATGGCGCTATTGGCTTATCAGTCCGATGAGGCGCTGCTTGGAACGGCCCGCTTACCCCATCGTGGCAGCTATGCGCATGAAAACATGCAGGTAGCGTCCCTTGATCACAGTATCTGGTTTCATCAACCTTTAAGTGTAGGTGACTGGCTGCTATATGCTTTAGACAGTCCCTCAAGCGGCAATGCTCGGGGTTATACTCGCGGTGAAATATATACTTCCGAAGGAGTACTTGTTGCCAGTTGTATGCAAGAAGGACTCATGCGAATGCTTTAAGGAGTCGGCATGACTAAAAAGTGGCACGAAAAATACCAGCATCTTCTGTTCGAAGAAAAAGAGCATGGCATCCTGTTGATGACAATCAATCGCCCCGAACAAATGAACGCAACAGATGCAGCGCTTCACAATGCACTTTCCAAGGTCTGGCTGGACATTGATGACGATGAGGATGTTCGGGTAGTTATCGTGACTGGCGCAGGCAGGGCTTTTTCAGCCGGCGGAGACCTGTCATGGGTCAGCACGATTGTGAATAACTACGACGAAATGAAGGTCGCGTTCAAAGAAGCTGGAGATATCGTCTATCGGATGTCTCAGTGTTCTAAAATTATTATTTCGGCGATCAACGGAACCGCGGTGGGGGCTGGCCTGGCGGTTGCTTTAATGGCAGATATCAGTTTGATGGCTGAAGAGGCCAGAATCACTGATGGGCATGTTCGACTGGGAGTTGCCGCAGGGGATCATGCCGCCATTATCTGGCCAATGCTTTGTGGTTTGGCGAAAGCGAAGTATTACCTGTTGACCGCAGATTTCATCGACGGCAAGACCGCAGACCAGATTGGACTTGTCAGTAAAGCGGTTCCGGCAGATGAGTTGATGGGTTTCGCTATGAAGACCGCGACAAAGATCGCTACCGGACCCCGGGATGCGGCAAGTTTTACCAAACGGGCGCTCAATTTGTGGATTACGCAGGCTGCACCGGCTTTCGATGCTAGCCTGGCGCTAGAGATGCTTAATTTTATGGGCCACGATGCGGCAGAGGGGGTTGCGGCCCTCCGGGAAAAACGCAGCCCGAAGTTTGATTGAGAACTGGGCGCTAGGTCGTTAAACTACGCGCCGTGCCCGGGTGGTGAAATTGGTAGACACGCAAGACTTAAAATCTTGTTTCCGTTAGGAAGTGCCGGTTCGACCCCGGCCCCGGGCACCATTTAATTTTTTCAGGGAGCTCCTAAAGTTCCCTAACTGTCTCTGATCTCCGCAAAAACAGAAGGCTGTAGACGATAGTAGAAGGTCCAGCTTTGTCTATCAGTGCCTACTAAACCCTATGCATCTTGTCACCTTTAGACTTTGGGTTGGCTATAATTTAGCCTCGTCCAAACCATTTAGTCGAAAAACGCCTAAAATCATAAAACCGTTAACAACTTCGTCTGTCAGATCAATTAAGCTAAGTCAGGAAAAACGTGACGGCGACGGGTTGGTATTTAGTAAGTTGGGCAGCGTCATTGATGACCGGGTCAACTTCCCCACGTTACGCGCTGCCGGGTAAACAAAATGAATGTTGTCTTTTAACGAACTGTCCATATGAGGTTGACACCTGCCGACTCCGACGCGTTGAGGAGCACAACGAAATTCTAAAAAAGGCTACCGCACTCTTGATGTCGGACTCGCTGAACAACTAAAGGTTGTAAACGCGCTTCAAGAGAGCCCTAGTATCACTATTCTTTGTGAGGCGTTCTGTGTGCAACGAAGTACCTTTAAATATCGCAGGCCAGCAGAGAAACGAATTGACCCAGAGCGGTTAAAGATAAACGCCATGGTAAAAGCAGCCCATCATGTCAGTAACGGGTCAGCCGGAGCGCGGAGCATTGCACGCATCGTCACAGGGCAAGGCATGCCGTTAAGCCGCTAGCGCGTAACCGGGTTTATGAAACGACTAGGACTGGTCAGCACACAGCTATCAACACATCGGTGTAGAAAGGCCTCTCAGCCCCACACGGATATACCGAATGTCTTGGATCGAGCATTCCAACCCTCTCAGCCGAATCAAGTCTGGTGCGGAGATGTGACGTACATCTGCACCAGGCAGCGCTGGGTCTACTTGGCGATTGTCCTCAGTATCAAGTAGAAGAAGTCACTACTCGTGCGACTGTGAGAAGAAGTTGGGGTGTAGAGCGCGACATTGACTTGAAGTCATGTAAGCCAACTGTAAATTTTACTCCGACCCCATTTATTTCGACCCCATTTATTTTGGGCTTGTTTGGAATCTGTCAGGTCGATTACTGGTTTGCATCCAGGCCGGTGATGAATCAGCACAAGAGATATTCTGACCGATAACCCAATGGTGATTGACCACAGGTAGAGCGATTCTTTCGGAAGTTTAAGCCACTCGCGCAGGGCAATCTCAACGCATTGGCCGATTGATTAAGCAGCTTTACCTAAAAGGTTGTGTTTCTTTAGACGACGATGTCTCCGGCTAAGGGGTGCGTCATATGCGCTAAAGCAGGCTTGGTTAGCTGTGGGTAGCACAGGCAACCAAGGATAGAAATTATAACAAGGCTTTTCGATCGAAAGCCTTAGTTTCGAATCAAATCGGTTGCCTGTTTGTTTGATGAAAGAGCGGGGCCGTATGATGAGTAGTGGTTAAACGCTAACAGGTTTTTTGTTGTTTGTGGTGATTGGCTGATCTGGTGATGGGCGATTAGCCAGTGTGCTTTTCTGTTAGCGTAGGGAGCGATACGCTGCCGTGGTTTCAACCATCAGCTAGCGGCAAAGAGATCGTTTTGCGGCCCTGGCCCCGGCCTTTGTCGGCGCCCAGCATCAGGGGGCGCGCGTTGCCTCAGATGCCCCAGAATGGTTTGGATCGCGTCCGGGTCGGTGACATCTGCGATCACCCGCAGGGTGCCGCCGCACAGGGGACAGACAGAAATATGGATATCAAATACACGCTTAAGCCGCTCGGCCCAGCTCAGTGGCGAGCAAGGTAGTGCTTAATCGACAGAGGTTTCTATCTAAACAGATTTATTTAAAAGCAGCGCCCCAACTAGAGCACCGACACCAACAAAATGCCGATGCTCTCGCGAGATTAGTTTCCGAAATTATACTGCAATGTAGCGTAAACCGTGCGGGGTCTAACCGGCTGACCAAAGACTTCACCAAAAGATGAGAATGACGTGGCCGACTGATAATACTCCGCGTCTGTTGCATTACGCATGCCTAAGGTTGCTGACCAACTGTTATCAACCGAATAGTAGGTAGCGTTCAGGTTGAGGTTTTCATAGTCGTCAATCAGGTTTTCAGGCATGTTCTCTGCACGGGTATAGTAATCGTCTTTCATGCTGTAATCGGCACGTAGAGAAATAGCACCGCCATTGGTTAACTGCCGTTCATACTTGGCCATAATAGAGAGCGTGTAGTCCGGTGTCATCGCAAGATCATTATCTTTTCCGATAACGATTGTATTCGAAACCAGTGTTCCTAATAAACTGTCAATCTCGTCATCTAAGACCCCGATATTAACATTGATGGAAAAGCTTTCTGTGATGAGCGCCGTCATTTCGACTTCAAGGCCCCTGAGAGTAGCGTCGCCAAGATTTTCTTTAGTGGACGAAGTTGTGACAGCATCACTTGACGCTGCTATCTGCATATCTTCATAGTCCATAACAAACGCAGACGCATTTAAACGCATTCGGCCATCCCATATGGTCGATTTTATGCCCAACTCGTAATTGGTCACATATTCAGGTTCGTAGTTCGGCAACGGATCAGGTACAGCACCGGTAAAGCGGGCTGCGTAACTGCCGTCACGATAACCTTCTGAGTATGAGGCATATAGCATCATATCATCCTTAATGTTCCAGGCGAGCGAGGCCATCGGTGTCGTTTCAGTTGTCTTTAGCTTGCCGCCTTGCTCAGACAAAGGGCCAACTCGTCTTCTTGTGTCAAGCTGGAAGTCCTTATTGCTCTCCGTATATCGAGCGCCGACCGTCAATGTGAGACTTTCGGTCAAATCAATATTAGCTTGCCCAAAGACAGCCTGGCTGTCGTTGTCTATATACCGATCAAGATACTGGAAGAAAAAGCTTGGGGGTCCTGAAAGTGGTGGCGCAAAGGTGATCTGATTAAAGATTGCCTCTCGCCCTTTCTCTCGAAAGTAAAATAACCCCAACACATAGTCCACCCGACCTCCCATCGCCTCTCCTGTGAGCTGAAATTCCTGAGATTGTTGGTCCTGTGAGTATTCGTCATGGTTATTGGCAAAAAGTATAAAGGGTGAGAAATCCAAATCATTAAACAGACTAATATCAAATTCACGGTGAGAGGTTATCGATTTTAAGGTCATGTCACCGATGTCCCAGGTCATAGTAATGTTTCCCCCCATCACTTCTACGCTCTGTTCGGGTTCAACCTTGTTGCCATCATTATCGACATAAACAGAATTGATTTTGTAGGGGTCGCCGGTATTCCATACAGACCCGTAACATGCTTTATTAGTAGCCTGACCCACTGCGCTATTGCACGAAGCAGGGTCTCCGCTGTATATCGCATTGTGGAAAAAGACGAACGCTTGATCAGGGAGGCCCATCACAGGGATATTTGAACCATTGAACCCACCGATACCTCTTACAGGCGAAATCGCGCCTGGCGCCTCATCAGCCTCCGAATAATCAAAGGAGGCGTCAATGCTGAAGTTATCACTGACATCAGCGCGAATGACCGCTCGCAGCCCCCAAATATCATCATTCCCGATCTGAAGGTCATCGTATTGAATAGCGTCAACATAGCCATCACGTTCCCGAGAAAAACCGCTTAGCCTAGCGGAGACTTTTTCGCTGATCGGAATATTTACCGTTCCATTGATCTCTAGGTAGCCTTCATCACCGGCAGACACTCGAATTGTTCCACCAAATTCATCAACAGGTCGCTTCGATACGATATTGATCGCCCCACCAATCGTGTTGCGCCCAAACAGAGTTCCTTGAGGGCCGCGCAGGACCTCTATTCGTTCGATGTCGATGAGATCAAAGACGCTTCCGATATTTCGTCCCATAAAAACGCCATCGAGATAGATACCGACGGCGGGATCTTCAACAGGGATAAAGTCAGCCTGTCCCATGCCTCGGATAAAGATCACAGGTGATTTGACGCCACTTGTGCCACCCGCTGCCTCAAAATGAACATTCGGTGCCATTTTCCCGATTGTGTCAATTTTCAAACCGCCTTGTTCCAGAAGGTCTTCTCCGCTCAAAACCGAAACTGCCAGCGGGACTTCTTGAAGATTTTCTTCCTGTCGTCGGGCTGTGACGACGATTTCTTCAAGCGACATATCTGAAGCTGTTTCAGCGGCGATTGTGTCACTAATAGGTGTGGTTAGGCTCAGGACAAGAAACAACGCTATCGCTGTTAATGGATTCGTACTTTGAAGACATTGATACATGAAAAATCCCCTTGTATTTATTGCTGTGTTTTTGGTTTGTATTTATTTGTTGGAACGTAGCTTCTATTAAGTGATCTCCAAATTAGATTAAAATAATTAGCCAACTAAGTAAAATTTCAGTTTGGAGGCGTAGGGTTCTGAAGTTTCGGCGGATAAGGTTTCAAAAACGCCAAATGCATTGAGGAACCGTTCCCTTGTTGGACATGTCTTCTTGTTTTACGTGGGGTCTTTGAGGGCAGACGGCATCAACGGACTCTCACAGCGGAGATAAAATTGTGCGTAGCGAGCGGGTTGCTCAAATCACTCTTACTGATGATCACAATGTAGTACACCGTTAGTCAAGGCAGACAGAGAGAGCTGGCCTCTGGATTCTGGACAGCTTGGATTTAACCGGTCACTGCAACCGTTGATTATGCATATCAGCGGACGTTTGAAAATCGAGCGTTTTTCTCGTTCTCGTGTTTAGTCTGTGAGCGACCCTGTTCAGGTCCTGCTGCGAGAAGCCATAGAGGCTGCTTCGTTTAGGGAAATACTGCCGCGGTAGACCATGGGTGTTTTCGTTGGTGCGTGTCTTCGTTGGTGCCAGGCTGCCAAGGACTCCAGGGGTCACAGAAATAGACCTCGATGCCGGTTGCGATGGAGAATTTTGCATTCGATGCCATCTCCGTGCCGCTATCCTGAGTCAGGCCTTACTGCAACGAAACCGACAACTTGTTCATTTGTCTGGAAAGCGCTGAAACAGCGTCGTCGGTTTTCTTACTCTTTATTTTTACCAAGACCGTATACCTGGTCTGTCGCTCAACCAGTGTCGCGATTTGACTGTTATCGAACCGATTATCAGGTCACCTTCCCAATGTCCTGGCACGGCGCGATCTTCGATACCTACAGGGCGCTCACTGATAGACACGCCATCAGCGATATGACCACGAGTCTCTGGCGAATGCGGCTTCGCGTGCCTGAACTTTCGCTTGGTACGCAAACGCTTGGGTAATTCCTTACGAAATATCCCCGGCGTCTGAATAAACAGCCTTTTGTAGATTGTTTCGTGCGACACACGCAGGCGCTTGCCATTTGGGTAGGTACGCTCTAGCCCACCTGATATCTGCTCAGGTGACCCATCTAGCAACAGCTTACCTCGGACGAGGCGAGGCAGCCGCCGGTGTTTAACGTTCCAATTTGCGGGGGGATTACCAATCGATCTAATCCGATACGCAGACTTTCACTCGAAAAGTCCTGTTATCATTCCTATCCTCCCGCATTGGGCCATTAACCCCGTGCGCCGTGACTAGATTTTCTTTAGTTGTTACTCTCTATTAACTAATGTGATCCGGAAGATTTTGAATGTCACAGGGCATCGTTTGTGCACCGCAACCTGAGGCCGTTGAAGCCGGCGTTCTGGCATTAGAACAAGGCGGCAACGCCGTTGATGCTGCGATTGCCTGCGCCCTCGTCCAAACCGCCATCGACCCTCAAATGTGTGGGATCGCTGGATTTGGATCCATGCATCTTTACCTTCCCAATCAAGGTCAGCACCACTTTATCGACTTCCATGGCAGAGCGCCTGCAGCGACCAAGGAGGATATGTGGGAAGACATCGTTATCTCGGAAACAGAAGATGGATTCGGCTTTGTTCTGGAAGGCGGCGTTAACGACCTTGGTTATCAGTCAATCACCAGTCCGGGTTCAATCAAAGCTTTCGCCGAGGCCATCGAGCGCTACGGCAATCTCACCATGGCAGCGCTTTTGGAACCGGCGATCGAGTACTGCGAACAAGGGTTTGCGGTCAGAACCCACGTGGCCAGTTATTGGAACCTGGTGGAGGAGGCTGGTCGTATCCCACATATCCAGAGACTAAAAGCAATTCCAGCCACCGCGAAAATCTATACCAAGGAAGACGGTTCAATTTACAAAGCGGGTGAAATACTGCGCAATCCTGACATGGGAAACACTTACCGCAGAATAGCCAGCGCAGGCGTTGAAGACTTCTACCAAGGTGCGATTGCCAGCAAGATCGTCGCTGATATGAAGGATAATGGAGGCCTTTTGTCAGGTGATGACCTTCGCGACTTTCAAACAGAACAACGTGAACCTGTATGGGGTGAATTTCATGGCTATGAAGTCGCGACTAATCCGCTGCCCGGTGGCGGTGCCATGGTCATTGAGATGCTCAATATACTGTCGCACTTTGACCTAAAGGCCATGGGCCACAACAGCACTCGCTATATTGCAACAGTGGCTGAGGCCATGAAAATTGCCACCGTTGATAAAGACATGCATATGGGTGACCCGCGTTATGTGGACGTGCCTTTAAATGTTCTGCTGAGTGCAGAGCACGCGGAAAAAATGGCAACCCGAATCCGTAATGGAGAAAAAACGTCCGTTCCCAGGCTCAATAGTGGCGCAGACAATAAGGACACTACCCATGTCTGTGCCGTGGACGATATGGGCAATTGCGTTTCGATGACTCACTCCCTTGGCAATCCTTCGGGCGTTGTGACTGAGGGACTTGGCTTCATGTATAACGGCTGTATGAATGTATTCGATCCTCGACCGGGCCGCTCAAATTCACTGGCACCCGGCAAATCACGATTTACCGCAATGTCGCCGACCATCGTGTTTAAAAACAAGCGGCCTTACTTGGTCATCGGCGCGCCCGGGGGCACCTACATCACCATGGGCGTATTGCAAGGCATACTCAACTGTCTGGTATTTGGTATGAATGCACAGGAGACAGTGGCTGGCCCAAGGTTCTGCGTGACCTCCGATGTCATCGACGTTACTAATCGCATCCCTAGATATATCCAGTCGGAACTTGAATCCCTTGGCTACCAGGTCAGGCGTTCGCATCAATCATTTGGGTTTGCCGGTGTACATGCCATTCGGATCAACGAACAGGGCTGGGATGGTGGTGCCGATCCCGGCCGCGACGGAATGTCTCTGCAGACCAGGCCGAAGTCATAGACCACTTGGTTAAAAACCAAAGCGCAGATATCAGGTTGAAAAAGAGTGACATGCCAGATAACAATTTGTGTACTTTAAGGCACCTAAAAAGTCGCGTTTTTCAAACCTCTTCCTGGACTTCCCAGAGTCTGACGGACACTTAATAGCGTTGAAATGAAATGCGTTTGTGGATGTTTATGGGCGGCAAGCGAGCACATTGGCTTTGGGAACTCCTAAAGCTCCCTAACCGACACAAATTCCACTACCCAATGCCTATGGTACGCCCGCAGTGTAAGGCAAACTAACCCCATTTGAGGATAGGATTTATAACAGGGGGTTTAGATCGAAAGTCTGATTGTTGAACCAGATTGGTTACCTGCGTGCTTTATAAAAGAGTGAAGTAGCAGGGCGAGTAGTGGTTAAACGCTACCAGAGTTTGTCGTTATTGGCTGACCTGATGATAAGCGATTAGCCAATGTGTTTTTTGTTGGCTAAGGGATAAATGCTCTGCCGCGGTTTTAACCATCAGATAGCGGGAAATCGGCCCTGAACATTAAACTATGGATTTAAGCAAAGAGTACTATGGATTTAAGCCAAGAGTACTATGGATTTAAGCAAAGAGTAATGTCGCAATATCAGACCAGACAGGCATTTTAGATAGGCTCAGCTTGGCAACCATTGCTGCAAAGAATAGCCCTAGCCCTACTAAACTGGCCCAGTGTGGCCTTTTCAATTTGACTATATCGTAGCCGATTAACAACCCGAACAATGCAAGCTCCATGATAGGAATAAACAGAAATGGCGCTTCAATGGTCTCAATTAGGCGGGCGACAGCCGGGTCCAGAATGAGTATTCCCGCCAGTAACATCAACCGTTTATGGGCAGCAGCGTTAGCGCGGTTTACTAGGCCTAGAAGAAACGCGATACTAAAATTAATCAAATCGGTGGTGGGAAACATCATAGACGCTATGTGACTATTCTTGCCGATAGCGAATTCCGGAAGCGCGAAGGCCGCTCGCATCATGAAATATCCTGTCACTAGCATAAATATGGCAAGGATCGCACTCCATAGACCCCGTTGGCGATGTTGTTGCAGTCGCCCAGTTTGAACCAGACTGGCTTGCAAAGTGTAGAAACCAAACCAAGATACGAATACCACGCCATGCACATGGTAAAGCAGTGGTAGTGAAAAGGCGCCATTTGGTTTTGTTAGAACGGGTGGAAGAAAACCAAGCAAAACCATGCTGGTTAGCAGAACACCCATATAAAAAAAGAATGGCTCCGCGGTGACTATTGAACCTTGTATCTTTATTTTATTGACGATATCTGCCCCAGCCTGAATATGTTAGTCGAATATCGTTATGCCCCGGAGAATTCCCCCGATTACGATTTACTTTTCAAGAATAAGCACTAGAAAGTGACTCGTCATCTTAGATAGTGTTTTCCGAGATTTCAAAACTATCTCGATTGGTTTTGAACGGTTCTTATTATCTCGTCGCATCACTAATTACTCTCAGAGCAAATCACTCACAAGCCTTTAATCCTCTGAAAAAACCCGCCAGCGGCAATCTACCATTTTTGTCGAGCCTGATAGCAATCCATGGCATAACGGTCTCTTCGACCACTAGACCTCGCTCCCGCGGGGTTTTTTTATGACGGGTTATTGGCGCGGCATGCCTAGCCCGCAGAAGCAATAGAGTAATGGTTCCCGCGTTGGTGTGTTTGCGTTTATTTTTTCATGGGTCTTTTGCCGAAAGTATTTTGAATCTAGTATGCGAAAGGAGGTGTCGCAGCTTTATCCAGGTAGTGGAGAAGCCGTTAAAGTACCCACGGTAGACATCATCTTTCTCAATCGATCCAGAACCATTGGTATTTTTCTTCTTTATTTCGGGTCGAAGTATCAAAAACCTAAAATAAAACGGTGTGTTGGTTTCTTGTTGAGTCATCCAGCTGGGCGCTGACGCAGTAGCGAGGTATCCCTTTAAGGGGGGGGGCGTCGATTCTGTGAATCTGGCGCGGGACTAATTCTTGAATCGCCTAGCGCAGCGTGCTGAGAATAGGGTTTATGACAGGGCTTTCGCTCGAAAGCCGTCTTATGATTTCTTTCCTCAGCTTTCTAGTCAGTACCTTCGCATGTTTTGGGCGTGACGATAAAAAACTCATAGCCGTGGTCGCTTGATAAGCTGGATTTGCCATGTCAGCGTTTTCGAAGCTCATACGAAGTTCGGTGTCCTGTTTAGGTTGACCAGAGGAGTCAGGAATGACTGGCCCCCGGGCGACATTGGAATGCCATTACTCTGCGCTACCAGAGGGACCAGCTGAAATTACGCGCTTATAGGTATATACCCAAAGGTATGATCAGCCAACCGGCGATCGCGTCCCCATCGCGGTCAGCATGATGTGCCTGCCGTTGCCAATCGGGTTCAGGGTTACACCGCGGGTTTCACCGCGGGTTACACCGCGGGTTACACCGCGAGTTTCATTCGGCCATGCGTTCGTACTTGAGCAGCGTCTTGACGCCGATGACAAACGCTCTCCGCCGAGCTCGGCATAGAGATCCGCAGATGGGTGGTTTGGATGTCTCTCGCTGAAGTCTTGGATCGCGGTGAATCCAGCTTTTGAGAGGCGTTTTATCGCCAATTATTCACCG
>Ga0209711_10000636_pt1 | contig 35739 bp, 33 predicted proteins | sample ArcticOcean_MG_C_7_FD_187441 | JGI IMG/M metagenome (GOLD analysis project Ga0209711, IMG submission 187441) | Marine microbial communities from western Arctic Ocean - ArcticOcean_MG_CB11_88 (SPAdes) (version 2) | ecosystem: Environmental > Aquatic > Marine > Oceanic | place: Arctic Ocean...
CAAGCAGTATGGTCGATTCCGGTTGCTTCAGTTTCTGAACCAGTCAAAACTCAATTCGGCTATCATTTGATTTGGGTCCATGAACGTGACGAATAGGTGATTCTATGACAATTCGTGTTGCTTTAGAATCCTATACGGTGATGGCTAAGCATGGCTATTACCCGCATGAACATGAACATGACCAACCCTTCGTATACAGCGTGTGGGCCACACTTGGGAATTCACAGATTGAAGAAAAACTCGATCAAACATTAAATTATGCTGACATCCAAATCGCTATCGACAAGGTGATGTTGCAATCACCTAAACCAATTCTTTTGATGGAAACAATGGCCCAAAAGGTCGTCCATGAACTCTGTGGAAAGTCTCAGGTTCAAACATTACATGTTCGTATCGAAAAACCAGAGGCTCCCCTTCCGCATCCCGGGGGTTTAGCTGTTGTTGAACTGGAATGGGCTCGAAACTGAGCGAGCCTTGAAACCCAACAACAACCACGACGTGTTATGGCCGATGAAGTCCAGCGCGTCTTTGTTGCTTCTGTCGTTGAAGAAGGCGGCAATTCATTGGCACTTGGATGCTTTTCGAGTGAAGAAACGGCTTGGCAAGTCCTGCGAACCTTTCTCAAAAAGAGTGAACTGATGGTACTCGTCTCTTCAACCGTTGTCGTGTGGGATATCGATGTCATCGGTGAAAACGGTGTCAATGTACTCTCGACCATGGAATGCAAGGACTGCCCGGTCTGCGGCCGACGGACCTTTTGGATGGACTTGGAGAACTTCTCAGCTTTATGTCACGGTGATGCATGTGCTGCTTGGGTCGAAGAAAGTACACTTGAACCTGGAATTATCGATTGTGGATGGCCACCTATTCGGTTCTTAAAGCAGGCTCAGGACATCGAGGAAGCGTTCAGTGAATTGTTCAAACTCGGAGACCAAATGAAAGCCATTTCAAAAGTTGATTCGCTCGGAGAACATGAACCTCAACAGATGCTGGATGCATTCCGAAAGAAATCTGCTCTCGGATTAAAGGACTGAACGAAGTACGATTGGTCCAACAAAACTGAAGGCAAATAATCCAAGGAAGACAAACATCCAGATACGCATCTGTTTTTGATTTCGCTCATCTCGACCGTTCTTATCGATACAAGCTTGTTCTTTACAGACACGAGGTTCTGAAGACAACTTAATCGGTGTGAAACAAATTCGACAATGCTTGTGAGGCTGAACTTTACCCGAAGGAAGAGAATTCCGTGCTTTATTGGTCATTTTTGCTATGTTCTCTTTCACTTTATTTGTATCTACCATAACTTCACCTCATTGAATTAATGTTCCTTCAAACGATTTACCATCCAAGGCTTGTTCCAAAAGCAGCATATCTCGCCCATCAAGCACTGCAAGAGTGATGGCTGCTTTTTTAGCCCAACCAACCGCAATAGGGTCAATGACTGCAGAGGCACCTGGAGCCAACGGCTCACCAATCCCAGTAATCTCTGCTAATTGATCAAACGTCATGGAACTGAAGGATTGTGCATCCTCATGCTTCCGAGGATCTTTATCGAAAACGTGGCTTACATTTGTTGCGATGATACAGTGGCCAGCGCCAGCATCACGGGCAAAAGCAACGGCAACAGCATCGGTCGTATGGCCAGGTGTAGTTCCTCCCATGATTACCAAGTGGTGCTTTGCAAGAAGTTCTGCAGCTTGTTCTGTGGTCGTAGGAATCATTGGAGCAACATCGATACCGATGTCGAGAAGGATTTGTTGAATGATGGTAGCGTTAAGGCGAGTTGCAGCAATTCCAACTTCATCAAGTCGATGACTGTCACTCAACATTGTCTTGGCCAACTCAATTCCTTCTCGTGCAGGGAGTCCACCGCCAACAACAATACCCAGATGGCGTCCATTGCCTTCAATGTGAACTGCAAGTTGCCTGATTTGTCCAAACCAAGCGGTACGTTGCTCTGACTCTTCAGGGCGCAGGAGGCTACCTCCCAAAGCAACGACTTGACGACGGGTCATCAAACACTCCTTACGGCTCCATACTTTGAGACTATCCCCCTTGACCACAGAGTTACGGCCTTCAACCCACCTGAAATCTCAAAGGAAACGATTGAACTGCATAAGAGAGTTGAAGACCCCTCAACTATGCCATTGAAACGAGGCCAACTCCTATGTCTGATGATGCAGTTCTCGCAACGCGACGACTTCGCCTCAAAATTGCTCTCGAAGACTTGAGAGAAATGAAAGGATTTGGAACTGAATTGGTCACCATTATCATTCCTCCAGATCGTCAAGTGTCCGATGCGCGTTCATTGCTTCAAAACGAACACGGTCAGGCTGCAAACATCAAATCCAAAGGTACACGTAAAAATGTTCAAGGTGCAATTGAATCGGCACTTTCGACACTTTCTAAATACAAAAATGCTGGAGAACATGGCATTGCACTGTTTGTTGGGTCAATCATTATTGGAAACAATAAGAATCGAATGGTGAACGTCGTTGTTGAAGAGCCACCTCAACCGTTAATCTCATTCAGATATCGTTGTGATTCTGTGTTTGAATTGACGCAACTTGAAGACATGCTGGTCGATAAGAAATCATACGGCTTGTTTGTTATCGACCGTTCGGAAGCTGCATTTGGAATTGCATCAGGCAAGAGGATTCACATTCAAGAGCATTTAGTATCCAATATTATGGGCAAGCACCGTCAAGGTGGTCAATCCGCTCAACGTTTCGAACGGTTGATTGAAGAAGCTGCTCACAATTTCTTCAAAAGAGCATCAGAGCACGCCTCCTCATACTGGTTACCGAATATCGAAAATATTCAGGCAATTATTGTCGGAGGCCCGGGTGCTACGAAGGATTTCGTAGTCAAAAACGATTACTTCCATCACGAAATCGTCAAGAAAATCGCGAAGACGACTTTTGACGTTGGCTACTCAAACGACAGCGGTGTTCGAGAACTGGTTGAGAACGCTGGAGCCATGATGGGCGAGATTGAACTTGATGCAGAGCGCCAAGTGATGAATGCTTTCCTAAGTGAACTTGTCAAACCGGCACCAAAAGCAACCTATGGTGAGAAAATGATTCGTGAAGCACTGGAACAAGGAGCAGTTGGACGCTTATTAGTCTCTGAAGGCTTGCGAAAGAACTCAATAACTTTGGAATGCAGTTCATGCAATCATGAATGGACTGCCAGTGTCGGCCGAATGGATGCTTTACCGGATTGCCCTTCCTGCCAAGCATCAGGCGATGGCGCAAAAGAATTGAAGAATGTTTCTTTGATTGATGAATTAGGCGCATTAGCTGCAAAAAGCAATACTGAAATCGTCTATATATCGGTTGATTCAGAAGAAGGATCTCAATTACTTCTTGGATTTGGAGGGCTTGCTGGCATTTGCCGCTATCCCATGATGTGAGGTGTTTCCATGCAAATGCTCAGAACCGTCCTTGAACCTCTGCTTGAAACTGCACTGCAAAGCATCGGCGTAACTTCACAACACTGGCGAAGCATGCTCGTACGTTCGAGAGAACACGCACAAGGCGATCTCTCATTACCTTGTTTCCCCTTTGCGAAAGAACTTGGAAAACCTCCGGTAGAAATTGCAGAGCAACTTGCCGAAGCACTTTCGAGTAACCCTGCTCTTGGTGTAGTCAATGCTGTGGCAGGCTACCTGAACATCAAAGCCGACCCGCATTGGCTAGCAAATCAAGTGATGAACAATGGTGTTCGAATTGGTGATGCATATGGTGAAAAGCCTACCGAGAAACAACAAATTCTCATCGAACATACTTCTGCCAACCCAAATGGGCCGTTCCACGTAGGGCGTGCACGCAACGCCATATTGGGTGACACATTGGTCCGTTTACATCGCCTTCATGGCAATAATGTTCGAGCAGAATACTATGTTGATGATATGGGGAAACAAGTAGGAGTATTAGCATGGGCATTGGCTAATCTTTCAGCTGAAGAAGTCGAACAAACGCTTGATCAAAGGGAACCAGTTAATCCAAAGTGGCAAGGGAAAGCTGACCATGAACGGGTTCGATGGTATCAAGCAGCCCAATCAATTCGTCAAGAGCGCTCAGATAAGGAAGAAATTGAGACCGAGATTGGAAGAATGGTTCACGCCAGTGAACACGGTGATGAAGCGGTGTTACAATCATTCCAGGATGCATACCAACCAGTTTTGGATGGCATGCTTTCCACTTTACAACGTCTTGGCATTGCATTTGACACCTTTACCAAGGAATCGATGTTTGTCACCAATGGCGATGTTGCCAAACTTATGGAGAGATTCAAGACCTTTGAGATTCATGGAGTTGCAGATAACGGTGCTGAATTCTTGGACCTCGGTGCAAGAGGTTTGAAAGGTAAAACTGAGTTCTTCTTCCGCCGAGGTGATGGATCTTCATTGTATGCAACTCGAGATATTGCGTACCACATGTGGAAATGGAATCAATGCGATCAACTGATCAATGTACTTGGTGAGGATCACAAATTGCAAGCCAAGCAAGTCGGCATGACGTTGACTGAATTGGGCCAAAAAACACCCGATGTGTTGTTTTATTCATTCATCAAATTACCAGAAGGAAAGATGTCAACACGAAAAGGCAATGTCGTGTATATGGATGACTTACTCGAAGAAGCACAAGCGCAAGCAGCCTCTGTTGTTCGAGAACTCCATCCGGACTATTCCGATGAATTGGTTGCTTCTATATCCGAGGCTGCTGGCACCTCAGCTGTGCGTTTTAACATCATAAAAGTGAGTCCAGATAAAGGGTTTACCTTCCGTTGGGAAGAAGCATTAGCCTTTGAAGGTGGCTCAGCACCTTTCGTCATGTACAGTCATGCAAGAGCTTGTTCTATAGTGAGAAAGTGTGAAAAGGCAGGCATTGATATTGATGCAAATATTTCCAACAAGGGCATAATGATTCCCTCGCACATGCCAAAAGGCATGGTTGAATTACTACGGACTATTTGTGTGCATTCAGACGTGCTATCAAAGGCAGTCAATGACCGTAGGCCACATTTGTTTGCAAATCAATTGCTTCAATTAGCGACTTCATTCAACAGTTTCTATCGTGATTGTATGATTCTTAAAGATGGAGAACTCAATGTATTTAATTTACAACTCTCAGAAATAGCTCGAAACCTCATGCGAACCAGCATGGAGGGTTTGGGTATAATTCCAATCGAGCAAATGTAATCAATCGTCTTGATCTCTGCGATACCAACCATCTGGTAATGCCATTGGATCAACTGGTCGAGCAAGATTTACACGGCGAACGATTTCTAATCGCATTGCATCCATGCCAACAAACTCTGTTGCAGACATCGTAACTCGACCTTTCAAGTCATACAACAATGGCAATAAAGGTTCTCCACCGGAGCCTTCTTCGCGCCATTCATCCTCAGCAGCAACAACTTCATCCCAATTTTCGGGAAGGGGTTTCAAAAGGTCAGCTTTTGAGGTGACAACCATCATGTCAGTCCCTGGGAGGAGTTTTTGAACATCTTCTAACAGATGTTGCTGTTCTACGATTGGAGTTCCGCATGCTTCACTCTCATCCATGAGGAAAAGCACCAGTGAACCAATGTTTTCCAATGCAGCAATAGCTTGTAATTCAATAGCATTGCGCATTTCAAGAGGCCGGTCCAAGAGACCTGGAGTATCGACCAACTGATATTGAAGACGTCGATGGATGAAATGTCCAACGTGAATTTGCTTGGTCGTAAATGGATAGTGGTTGACTTCCATCTTTCCAGAACTCAAAGCAGAGATAAAAGCGGATTTACCAACATTCGGAGCACCACAAACCACGACACATGGAAGCATGTGGTCCACAGTAGGAAGGCGTTTGAGCGTTTCACGTGACTCACTTAACCACGACAGAGAGGGGCCGACTCGGCGCAAGATCGAAGAGATTCGCCCGTAAGCTTCTCTGCGAGCAGTATGCATAAGTTCGGTATTAGCAGTTCGGACAATTTTTTTGCTGTTTTGAATGGCGATACTCGTTACTTGCCGAGCGCCCCACTGAAGCATGGAGAGGTGGTGGCGATAATCATCACAACCAACACATGCGTCGATCATTGAAACATCAAATTGAGGAGATTGGTCCAATGATGGCCAGGTATTGACGGTGTCGAGAAGAGTTGTAGAGATAATATCAGCAGCAGTTTGAACCATTCGGTTCATTTGTTTACGGACCCGAAAGGTTCGGTCAGAATCATCGACTCTGTCTGCTGCTTTCTTAGATCTGGAGAAGGCTTTGTCAAGGACTTCTTCCTCGAGTAAAACAGTAGGGAGTTTACGCCATGAGACTTTCATACACTTCTCCCCGTCCTTAGCCGGTGGCCCATACTTGATGAAGACATCCGTTGAAGATTAGGTCAATGTTGGTTTCATGACATTCAAAGAGCGAGGTTCAAGTAGCCTCGCCCCGTGAACGGTACATGGCGAGTAAAAAGAAGCAGGGAGTCGAACTACCCGATTGGGCAACAGCACTTTGGGAAGACATGGGGTCTCCGGATCTTTCAGAATTCGTGGACGTCCATAACGGAGATTTGTTGAAAAGACGCCATGGCCTACGTCGTGATGATTTCGTCGAAATACTCGTGGATTCTCGCTCGATTGTATCCTCAGATGAAACATGGCTCTCTGGACGACTTCTCTCCTCTGGGAAATCAAGCATTGAATTGTTGGCCAAAGATGGCCGGACCCATTACATTGCACGAGATATTATTGCTCAAATTGTCTTAGTCGCTCACACTCGACCAGCATATATCGATGACAAAGGCCTTCTTGGTTTTGAGCGAGCTGATATGAAGCGTCGCTCAAAACTCCATGAAAAAGTGGAGAAAGAGAGTGAAGGCAGTGATGATGCACACCTTTGGGGATGATTGAATGGAGACCCCAGATGGCTGGGAACTCATCGATGGACGATTGATGGCTGAATATGAGTTTGAAGATTTTTCACGTGCTAAACAATTTGTTGATGCCGTAGCTGAACTTTCAGAACTGGAGAATCATCATCCTGAACTTCATTTCGGATGGGGCTATGTTGTTCTCGAACTGTTTACCCATTCTGTTGAGTCTGTAACTCAGAAGGATTACGATCTGGCTCAAAAGATTTCTCAAATGACTGTGGAGTGAGATGATGCCGACCGACCCCAAAGGACGTTCAACTCCTGGCTATGAACGACATGTGTTTGTTTGTGGACATGAACGACCTGAAGGGGCAAGCCGCCCGTCATGCTCTAAAAGAGGGAGTTTAGACTTGATGCGTCTGCTGAAAACCTCAGCAAAAGAAGCTGGCTACACAAATATAAGGGTGCAAAAGTCGGGATGTCTCGATTTCTGTGAGTTTGGCCCAACATGTGTTGTCTATCCAGAGGGGATTTGGTATTCAATTTCTGATGAAGATGCAGTGCCAGATATTCTTGAGCACTTGCGTTCTGGAACGATCGCTGAAAAGCATCTTCTGAAGCTTGAGCAATGATGCCGAGTGGATCAAAGTTTCACTGGCCGTGTTGCACCGCAAGCCTGACACTTGAGTAAAGTGGTTCGGTCTTGCTTGACGAAGTGAGTATCTGGAGCTGAGCATTGACTGCACTTAATGAACGAGTTGACATAATTTACAAGAGTTCTTTTGATTCTTTTTGGAGGAATTCGACCCTTAAATCGAGCACGTGGTCCGTCTCGAGACCCTGAAGTTCCAAGTTCATTCAAAAGATATTGATACACGTGATTATCGTCTCGGTCCATCATAGATACAACTTCATTGAAATTACGAAAAATTGTATTTTGACCTTCGATAAGAATCTGAGGTTCTGGCAATCGCCATCGAGATCTCGAAGAGATTTCTTCAGGGATATTTTCCCGTGCTCTGTCGAGCAAGGACTCATAATCAAAGTCGCTCATAGACGAGGCCCTGTGTCGTTCTTTCTTGAAGCCTTTGGATGCAAGCCATCTTGGGGGCTCTACATCATGAATGTGCAAAGGGTTGATGAGTTAGTGTCCTTACCGCTGAATGAGTACAATGGCATTGAGTATTGAAGAACTGCGAGCACAAGCATTTGGTTTGAGGAAAGAAGGATTGAATTCTCAGCAAATTGCCGACGAGTTATCGCTTTCTCAAGATACCATCTCTTGGCTTTTAGCGGAAGGAGAAACTGGAGAACGACCAACTGATGTTCGAATCGGTTGGAGAAGCATTGGAGTTCGACCTGAACGAATTGCCGCAATTGGCTCGATAATGGCCGACATCGCCGATGAGGAACTTGGAGCAGCGGATATCGATACTATTGTCGGAGTTTCAATCAATGGAATCAGTTTCGCTCATGAAGTTGCTCGATGCTTGGGTTCAGAATACACCATTTACCGAAACGTTGAGGGTGATGATGGACACGGTGTTCTTTCAAGTAAATACGGCCAAGTTTCTGGCAAGAAAGTCGTTATCATTGATGATGTGATGTCTTCTGGCACTACATTAAGCAAAACCATCGGCTCGATTCGTGCTGCTGGTGGAGATGTTGGCTTAGTCATCGTATTGGTGAATAAAACAACACGTAACGAAATCGACGGAGTGCCTCTACGCGGCATGATTCGAGCCGTAGCAGTCTGAGGTGAACTCGTGCACTGGGCAGATGTTGCAGCACAAGCGCTCGCTCATAAGAGCGATACGCATGTCGTATCCACAGGCATTACACCCAGTGGGGAATTTCACATAGGCCACCTTCGTGAGATTCTCACAGGAGACATGATTGCTCGGGCAGCAAAGGATGCAGGACTAAGTGTTGATTTTATATTCATTATCGACAGTGCGGACCCTTTACGAAAGGTCTATGATTTCCTTGGACCAGAATATGAACAATTTGTCGGCCATCAATTGGGTGCGATTCCAGCACCGAAAACAGATGGCAATCCTGATTGGGAACGGTTTCAAAGTGAAGGTTGGACCTATGCCAACCATTTTCTCGAACCTTTTCTCAAAGCGCTTGAAGAGATTGGCGTTCGGCCTCGGCTTATCGACAACCTTGAATCCTATAGAAGTGGTCGCTTCGCTAAACTTTCAAAGATTGCCTGTGATCGTGCAGATGATATTCGTGAAGCAATTGAACGGATCTCTAGCCGAGAACTCCCCGATGACTGGTTCCCTTGGAGCCCATTAAACTCCCGAGGTGGACTGGACAAGGTTCGAGTCACTGGATATGAATTCCCACTTGTCCATTGGGAGGATGAATATGGAGAATCAGGTTCTTCTGACATTACCAAAGGTGAAGGTAAATTGCCATGGCGAATCGATTGGCCTGCGAAATGGGGATGGATTGGGGTCACATGTGAAGCATTTGGCAAAGACCATGGCGCTGCTGGAGGCTCCTACTCAACTGGCCGAGAAATAGTGCAGTTACTTGGTCATGAACCACCTCATCCACTGGTGTATGAATGGATCAGTCTCAAGGGCCAAGGTGCAATGTCCTCATCCGCAGGCAATACAATTGGACCAATCGAAGCATTACGCCTAGTCCCTCCACAAATTTTGCGCCTTTTGGTTGCCAAGTCAAAGCCAAACAAAGCGATTGAATTCGATACGGGAATGGGACTCGTCACATTAGCTGATGAGTTCGAACGACTTGCTGCAAGAGATTTCCAACTCGAATTGACGAATGAAGAACTCAGTCGACGGCAAAAAGTGCAAATCGAAGATGCTGCTGGAGCCATGAAAATGGCAACAGTTGTATCTGGTCAAAAAGCTGAAGCAACTGCAGTAACGTTCCGCCACCTTGCATTATTGGCGCAAACCAAGAAGAACGATTCGGATGTGTGGGCAAGTCTTCAAGCATCTGGGGCGCTTGAAGAAATCACACCTCAATTACAAGATCGACTCACTCGTATGCGATATTGGATTCAATCGGAGCATTTCCCAAATGAAATGCGAATTAATATTCTCACTGAACCAAACGTCACCATGCTGGAAACACTCGACGAAGTCGAGCGTCGAATTTTGAATTCTTTGGTGATGGCCTTGAAAACATGTGAGTGGAATGCAAGTGCGATTGGTGCTTCCATCCCTCAGTCAGCAAAAGATCTCGATGAATCGCCACGAAGTGCCTTCAAAGTCGCATATGCAGCGATGATGGGAACTGAAAAAGGACCTCGCTTAGCTCCAATACTTGCCGAAATGGACAGGGAAGGGATTCTCCGGTTGCTGGACGCGTGCGTCCAAGTTACTGGAAAATGATTGGTTTCTCTGATTTACAGTTCTTTCGCGCTCTTTTTGCTCTATACGACCGTCACACTTGAAAAGTGGTGGGCAACCATTGCCCTCTATGGCGGGGGTCTACTGTCCAACTTGTGAAGCAGGAGTTGAGGCTGCTGCTAAGTTTTGTCTCTCTTGTGGCCATGACTTGACTGGTCAAGGACCAATTACCGCTACAGGCCACGATTTAAACCAACTCAAAGAAGTCATTCGAGTTCGTGATGACCTTTCAATGGCCGAGAAGTTTGACATGATCGCCAAAATTGAAGATGGAGCAAACCCCATTGTATTGGGTATTGCAGCTCCTGCTGAAGGTGAAGAAGTCGACCTCTCGGATGCTTTTACGATGGAAGCGACTGAAAACTCAGCAAGTTCCGTATTTTCAAACCATGAATGGGGCAAATCACCTGCAGCAAATGCAGCGATACGTGCAGTTGTACGTGGAACCAATGGATGGGACTTAATTCAAGCAGGGAAATTAGACCTCAAGGAAGGTATGTTCCGTGAAGCAATGGATAACGGAATGGAAGCATCAACTCACATTCACGATGTTGCGAGTGGAGAACACGAAGGTATCGATCCTGAATCAATGCGAGCAATTCCTGTGCTTAAACCTCCAAAACGTAGTTTCTGCCCGAAGTGTGGCTCAGATATTCATGCGAACACAATGCTTCAATGGCGTAAGTGGCGAGATTCGTCAAGCGAAGTTGTTTCAATGCAATTAGAAGCTTCGATGGAGACATCGCTCATTCAAGTTGCTGCTCACTACATCAATGTCATGCAAGCTATGCAAGACGAGCGCGACGATGCACTCAACAAGCTTGAAAATGGAGACCCTGCTGCTGTCGAAGGCAAACTACGTACCAAACTCGAGAAGAGTATTCGAAGTGAATTAGAGAAAGAAATACGAGCTGAACTCGAAGAGGAATTCCAAGGCCGAACTGTTGCCAGTTCGCCATCAAAAGCAAAAGCGAGCAAAGCAAAGAGTGCTGGGACGACCACGAAAGCTGCAGCAACCAAAGCTGCTGCTGGAACTCAAAAGAAAAAGTCCAGTGGCATGTTTGGGGCAAAGAAAGTCACCAAGAAATACGAAGGCGAACCAGGAGGGAAAGCCGATTGGTTCCTCAAAGAAGCCCTTGATACAGTCTATGACCCTCACGGCACAGGTAAGGCCGTCAAGCCAGCTACTATTCTGGCTCGTTCTTCAGCAGGCAATGTTCGTGTTCGTGATGTTGTTCGAATCTTTGATGTCGATGGTGAAGAAGGCATAAGTGAATTAGCTTGGACAAGTCCTTTGACGAAGTATATCATTGAAGCATACAGTGCTTGCTGATCAGTAGTGCACAGTCAGCTTTCTTGGTTCCAGTGGACCACTCAATTTTGCCTTACTTGCAGCAACTTCCATTTTCGCACCGCGAAGAGTTGTAACAAAGGGTATATTCAACTCCACAGCCAAACGTCTCATCATATTGCCATCACGAACGGCCCCACCAGAAACTGTTGGAACATTGACGATGAACGAAACCTCGCCCTGTCGCATGAGGTCCAAGGCATCTGGATGGTTCTTGTCAGCGATACGATAGGCAACATTCGCAGAAACTCCAGCCTCACGAAGTGCATCGCATGTTCCAGGAGTGGCATAGAGAGTAAATCCAATTTCAGCGAGATCTCGAGCAATTGGAATCAGAGAAGTCTTGTCCTCATCACGCACAGTAAGATAGGCTCCCCCAGAGGTAGCTACAGGTACTTCTGTTGCTAATCTCGCTTTAAGATAAGCAAGGTCAGCAGAGACATCTGACCCATACACTTCACCTGTTGATTTCATCTCAGGACCTGGTGCTGGATCAAGACCACGCAATTTAATGAACGGGAATACCGGCGCCTTCACACAGACTTGACCCGAGGTTCTTCGTGGTATTTCTTGTTCGGAAAGAGGTATTCCAATGGTAATGTTGGCTGCGATTCGAGCCATAGGGAGACCGGTTGCCTTAGCCACAAAGGGTACTGTTCGCGATGAACGTGGATTGACTTCAAGCACATAGAGATCATCACCTTGGAGTGCAAATTGTATGTTATAGCAACCTCTGATTTTGAGACCGAAACCGATAATTTTCGTTTGTTCAGCAATCAGCTCAAGCATGGCTGCAGAAATATTCTGAGCAGGAATAAAGCAAGTTGAATCACCGGAGTGAATTCCTGCTTCCTCAAGATGTTCCATGATTGCTCCAATCAATACATCCTCACCGTCACAAACTGCATCAACATCAATTTCAGTAGCATGGCCAAGGTAATCATCGATTAAGAGAGGTTTATCTGGAGCAAGATAGGCTTCCTTGAGATACGCATCGAGTTGTTGTTGATTTGAAAGAATCTCCATACCCCGGCCGCCGAGAACATAGGAGGGACGAATCAAGACTGGGAAACCAATGTGCATGGCTGCAGCACGTACATCTTCCGCACTGGTGCCGGTCATTCCATTCGGCATACGTAGCCCTGCACGCTTAGCAAATGCCTCAAATCGCTCTCGGTCGCTTGCTTCATCTACCGCATCACATGAAGTACCTTTAATCACCAAGTTCAAACCAAGAGGTTCTAAAATTGGAAGACGTTCGTTCAAAGGCAAAGCCAAGTTGATTGCAGTCTGGCCTCCAAATTGCAAGAGGATTCCATGCGCTTGTTCTCTAAGCAGAATTTCTGAAACGCATTCGAGCGTGAGCGGGTCAAAATACAACCGATCGGAGGTATCGAAGTCGGTAGAAACTGTTTCGGGGTTATTGTTGATGATAATTGCATCTTTTCCTGCTGCACGAATGGCTTTCACTGCATGGACACAGCCATAATCAAATTCAATCCCCTGGCCGATTCGAATTGGCCCACTGCCTACGGTGACGAGGCGTTCTTTGGTTCGAGTCTCAAGGTCTGGAAGCAAGTCGATACCTTTGGCATCATCCAACTCATAGGTCGAGTAATAATACGGAGTTTCCGCAGCAAATTCTGCAGCACATGAGTCAACCATCCTGAATCGAGGGTGCAGCGCAAGGGCATGACGGCGGCGCATGACAGCATCCTCATCTCGACCAATCGGTAAAGAGCGTGGACCGGTTGATGGGAAACCCGATAAAGCATCAGCAATGTGTTCATCCGAGAAACCGTGACTTTTCCATGAACGCAGTTGTTCTCTATTCAATTCATTTGGAAGTGCTAAGGTTTCAGTAATTTCCTTTTCAATCTGTGCAATGTGTTCAAATCGATACAAAAACCAACGTGTAATTCGAGTGATTTCGTGAACTTTCTCTACACTCCAACCTCGTCGAAATGCTTCGATTAATGCACCCATGCGGCGGTCTGTGGCAACCCGACACCATTCGACAAGCGTCGAGTCGGGTAAGGCGGTCAGGGCCCGTTCAGCCATGCCTTCGCCTTCCGATTCATCAGCCCGCGTCAATGGACGAGGGTGGGCGCATCCTTGCTCTAAGGAAGCCCAAGCTTTGAGGAAAGCCTCTTCGAAATTCCTTCCAATCGCCATCACTTCACCAGTCGACTTCATCGAAGTACCAAGAGTTCGGTCTGCAGTTCTGAATTTGTCAAAAGGCCATCGAGGGATTTTCACAACACAATAATCAAGTGTGGGTTCAAACGCTGCTGTGGTGCCTTGGCCAGTAATTGGATTTGGCAGTTCATCCAGTGTATAGCCGACTGCGATTTTTGCAGCCATACGAGCGATTGGGTATCCAGTTGCCTTACTTGCGAGTGCAGAGGAACGCGAAACACGAGGGTTGACTTCAATCACCCGTGTCTCACCCGTTGATTGATTGTATGCAAATTGGACATTGCATCCACCTTTGATGTTGAGTTCTCGAATCAGGGCGAGAGCTTGGTTTCGTAGAATCTGATGGTCAGCATCTGAAAAGGATTGCAAGGGCGCAACAACCGTTGATTCCCCAGTGTGGACGCCCATTGGGTCAATGTTTTCCATCGTACAAACAATCGTTGCGTTATCCGCACCGTCACGCATGACTTCATACTCTAATTCTTGCCAGCCGAGAATCGATTCCTCAATTAGCACTTGATTAATACGAGAGTTGCGTAATCCAAGTGAAGCGATTTCCACTAGTTGACCCATGTCCCATGCAGTTCCGCCTCCAAGTCCACCAAGAGTGAAGGCAGGACGAATAAGAATTGGCCATGTACCGATTGATTCAGCAGCAGCGATGACTCCATCCATCGTATTGCAAGCGATTGCATTTGAAATTGGAAGATTGATTGATTTGCAGACTTGATTGAACAATTCACGATCTTCAGCCTTATCAATCGCATCTAAATCCGAACCAATCAATTCCACGCCAAGACGCTCAAGTGAACCATCATGGGCAAGTTCACTGGCAATGTTGAGGGCGGTTTGTCCACCCATACCTGCAAGTAATGCGCAAGGCCTCTCAATTTCTAAGATTCGACGGACGGTATCGGGCAGTAAAGGTTCAATGTAGACTTTATCGGCCATTTCCGGGTCGTTTTGAATCGTTGCAGGATTGGAATTAACCAAGATGACTTCGTAGCCATCTTCCCTCAGTGCACGAACAGCTTGACTTCCTGAGAAATCAAACTCAGCTGCCTGACCAATCTTAATTGGTCCACTGCCAAGCACGAGTATCGTCTTCAAGTCATCTCGGCGTGGCATTAGTTTGCACCCCCCAAAGCTCGGTCGACAATATCTCGAAATTGTTTGAATAAAGGTGCTGCATCATGAGGTCCAGGGCAAGCCTCCGGGTGGAATTGGACGGTAAACGAAGGATGTCCAACAAGATCTAACCCTTCGACTGTTCGGTCGTTGGCATTGACAAATCGAACAACAACTTCAGCTCCATGTTGATTGACACCTGGCTCAGAGCATGCACCACTGGGATGAGCTGCAAGCATACCTGCATCAGGGTCTGCAACAGCAAAACCATGATTTTGACTGGTGATGGAGATTAAGCCTGTCTTCAAATCGACGACGGGTTGATTTGCTCCTCGATGCCCATAGCGCATCTTATAGGTTTGTAAGCCGGAGGCAAGCCCCATCAATTGGTGTCCAAGACAAATACCCATCACCGGTAATTTCGCTTGCACAGCCTGAGCCAATGTGTTACGCGCTCGAGTCGCTTTACCAGGGTGGGCGGGGTCGCCGGGTCCATTTGAACAAAACAATGCATCGATTTGATACTCATGGACCAGCACCTCATAGGGTGTTTCAGGAGGACACCAGACTACTTCAAAATGAAGACATAGATTTCTCAGAATATTGTATTTTATTCCACAATCAAGAACACCAAGCCGAGGCAGTGGGTGGTCAAGAGCATCCAACGCACCCGGATTAAGAATCACTGCTGCTGAAATCGATACTTGATCTACCAAGTCTTCAAGGTCAGGAGAGGTCAATTGTTGGAGGCGTTGTTGAAGAAGTTCTTCTTCGGATTCTGGTCCAAAGACACAGAGTATCGTTCCAAGTTCTCGAACTCTTCTGGTAATCGAACGGGTATCAATTCCTTGGATACCGGGCACACCATGCAAACGGAGCAAATCTTCAACCTTCCCGATAGAAAAGCGATGGTCTGGTTGATGCATAGCATGTCGGACCACGACACCTCGCGGCCATACAGCTGCGGATTCTGATGCTCCTGCATGAATGCCGTAATTCCCAATTAATGGATAGGTGAACGTCAGTACTTGGCCTGCAAAAGATGGATCGGTTAACGATTCTTGATATCCCATCATACCCGTCGTGAAAACCAACTCACCTTCACCATGGCCACGCGCTCCAAAGAGGGTGCCACAATAGCGCCCACCGTCTGCAGTGAGAAGCACCCCTGGACCGTCAGCTGATGGAGGTAAATCAAGGCCATTGACCAAGCCATCTGCAGCATCTTGAAAGGCTGGAGCGTCGGAAACCCCACGTTGATTTGCCCCCGGACAAAATGTGCCGGTTTGTGAACCCAATCCCGACATCAGTTTTGGTCGAAAACGAACCCCCATAATGATTGGCATGGGGCAGGTGCGGAAAGTATCAGTACAAAGAAGGGGTTAAAGAAATTATAATCGTGAGCAAGCAAGCAAGTAAGTAATAAACTACTCTTCTTCTTCACGGTCTAAATCCCGAACGCTCTTTCCTTTCGCCGATGGCTCGATAATGAGCCGAGCGTCGTCGAATGAACGGTTGCTTCCTGCCTCGCCATACCAGGCATCCATAAACAACGCCAAAGCAGCAACTTCTGAATGGGGTTGATTTCCAACTGCAATATTGTATTGGCTGTATTTGAAGACATCACCAGGGACTTTAGCACCGCCCACGACAATGACCATTGGACGATCACGGCGAATACGAGGAATTGCTTCACGGAACGGTTCGCCATACATCGTCAAATGAACGGCAACACCGGGCATTCCATCACCTGCATCTTCTTCGACAAAGCGCCGTAACCAGCCCATCGGGCTTTTGATGTGCTCACAATCCATTCCGCCGCCGAAGCGACTAGCAACTGATTCGAGGTTTTCAAACATCTTTGGATCTTTATCGCCTGCTAAAAGAAAACGATCTGCGCCAAGAGCACGGCCAACTAACGCCAAGTGGGTCGTGATTCGTGGATCTCGACCAAGGCGATATCCAAGCCGCAAAACGTCGACTCGTTCACCTGTCATGATGCTTCGAGACGGCAATCCTACAAGAAAGGTGCAGTCTCAAGCGATTGAATCTGCCGTAAGGTCACGAGGGCGTACTTCAGCAGGAGAAATATCAATATCATGATTTACACAGAATTGCTTCAACCATAACAGGAGAGATGCATCGACGAGGAAGTGGGCACAAAATGTCACACCACCCCAAAGGAATCCAAGACGAGCACTTCGCCAAATAGCCGTTTGGATTTCAAGTTCATTCGATACAAAACCATAGACCAGAGGTTCGATGAAATAAAATCCGCATACGATAATCATACCTCCAGAGATGAGTGATGGCAAAAGTTGGCCCAATTCCCGGCTGTAATCTCGGAAGAAAGCTGAGAAAAGTCCCAAAAACATAACGGCAATGGCCACATTTGCAAAACTAAAGGACATGAGAATCGAAACACCAACCTCGGAGTTATCTTTCGCTGAATAAATGAAAATCCAATAAAAGAAGACCAGTATGGCAATCAAAATACCGCTGTAGTAAGCCTTTGCAGAAATCATTTCGTAAATAGCATTATGATTTTTAACATTAAGTCGTCGAATCAGTCGATCTGCCAGTTCTCGTCGATGTTCAGTCGGACCATCGGTAACGAGTTCCTCTTCTTCTTGTCCGAATCCATCTAAAGAACTCTCCATAGTATCACCGGACATGCTCATGCTTGACACTCACATGTTATCAAATCTGCCGAACTCGCAGAGTTCATGGGCGGAACCTTTCGACCTCTGATTGTTCACCGAAGTCGTATTTCTGCTGGTTTACACAGAGATGAAACGGAGTCATGCCGCGTGATGGGAATACTCAACGTCACACCAGACTCATTTCATCAAGAAAGTCGCCAGAGTACACTTGAGGCTGCAGTCAAAGCCGGACTTCGTATGTGGCAACAAGGAGCCACATGGGTCGATGTTGGTGGAGAGTCAACTCGCCCAAATGCCAATCCAGTTTCAATCGAAGAAGAAATGGAGCGCGTCATACCCGTCATCGAGGCACTGCGTGCAGCAAACGCAGAGGGTTTAATTTCCATCGACACCCGAAAACCGCAGGTGGCTCAGGCGGCACTTGATGCTGGAGCGGATTTAATCAATGACGTATCTGGTTTACGAGACCCTGAAATGGTGAAAATAGTTCTCAGCAGTGGTTGTGGCGTTTGTATCATGCATATGCAAGGAACTCCTCAAACGATGCAAAATCAACCGACTTACGAGGACTGCGCAAGAGAAGTCAGTTCACAATTACTCGAAACTGCACGAGGCCTGGTTGCAGCTGGCCATCCTTCCGAATGTATTGTACTTGATCCAGGAATCGGCTTTGGTAAAACATTCGACCATAATATCGAACTTTTACAACGGCATGAATTGTTTCGTGGAGTAGAAGGGTTCGCCGTACTCTGGGGAGTATCACGTAAATCCATCATCGGAACACTCACTGGCCATGCAAACCCCTCCGAGCGATTAAGCGGGACACTCGCAGTCGCTTCTCTCGCACACTTCGAACGTATTGATGTTGTTCGAGTTCATGATATCCAGGAACACATTGACGTGTTCAATGTTCTCAACGCACTTGACTAAAGTCCAATGCTACCCAAGAGTCCCGCAGCAGCAAACCATGCTCCAGCCATACTACCAACATTCGAAAGAGAAGTTACCATCAAGACCCTCCCTGCTTTATTACTCCAAAAAGAGCCCAAACTTTCGAGTTTGAGAAATTGTTGTAAATCCTCTGCTGTTGGTTCTCTCATTTTTAATTGAACATAACCAGCAAACCAACCAGCTGCCAGAGTAGGATTCAATGAGGTGATTGGAGAAGCAGCGGCAGCTGTGAGAATCGCTAAAGGATGTCCTCGAGCAAGAGCACATCCAAGCGCTGCAAAGACAGCATTCGCTGCAGTCCAAACTGTGAACATCTCAAGCAAATTAACACCTTCTCCATTCGCTACAAAATAGACCACTAAACTCATCACAAAGAGAGGAATTAACCAGGGAATACTTTTCGAAAAGCGACCTCGTACCGGAAGATGTTCAAGTTGCCTTAGGCCCTCTTCATCCGGAACAGTTGCATTGGTCAGATGTTCTTCAATGCCTTTGAGATGACCGGCTCCAACGACGGCCAAGATCTTCTTCTCAGATTGGAGCGAAGAAATCTTCCCCGCAAGATACGAATCTCTTTCATCGATTAAAACGACACCTGCACCGGGGGAAAACGTGCGCAGTTCTTCCATAAGTGAAGTCAACAAATCTTGGTCTTCAAGTAATTCCCCTACACCTGGGCCTTCGTCGTCGTCCTCATCACCGAGTAAAGACCAAAGAATTCTAACTTTTTCACGAAACCTCATTTTCTTCCATGCTCGTCGTAATGTCGTTTGAATATCACGGTCAATCAACGCAACTTCGAGTTCTGCTGCTTCAGCTTCTTGAACCGCAACAAGCAATTCAGCCCCAGGTTGTTGACCCTCATCAAGTCCCATCTTTCGCTGTTCTGCAGCCAATAAAGATTGAAGAAGCACAAGAGGTGCTTTACCTTCTTTGACCACTTTGAGCAATCCTTCTTTGTCGAGCCGACGATTACTGGTAAGGGCTTGGTGACGTGAAGCACAAAGCTCGACGGCCACAATATCAGGTTGATACGACTTGATTTGTTCACGAACTGCTTCGACACTTGCAGTTGATACGTGAGCAGTACCAAGAATTCGAAGTGTTGGAGATACATCAATCATCGGAGTTTCTGTCATCAGGCTACCTCCTTTTGGAAGAGTTCTTCTAACTCTGAACCCATCGCTTGAACAGCGGCATTGGCTGCTTCATCGGGGTCACCTGGAACAATGGAAAGAAGGACTTCAAATGGAATTTGACCCCCAGCTAACGCTTTGTGCCCTCCCGATAAACCGCCGCCCCACTTTTCAGACAAAAGCCGTCCAAGATGGATTGATTCATCAGTTGTACGAGCAGAGAGAATGATTTTACCACGGCGCGGACCAAAGACAATCACAGTGTCAATACCTTCAGTTGGAAGAAGAAAATCTGCAATTTGCGCTAATGAATCTCGATTTGGCATCGAGGTGAGTGGGGCGAGCAGTGTCGAATCACACAATGAACGAGAACCCAATGCTTCAGCAAATGCTTCCAGCGTTTCTTGCGATCGAGGAGGCTCTTCTATAGAACGGAGTAAGTCTTTATCGACAAAGGCATTGAGCCACGCTAAGGCCCTAATATCAACCGGGTTGAAATCACGAGTGAACCCGAGAGTGTCGGTTCGTATACCAAAGGCAAGCGCTGTAGCAATACGCGCTGTGATTGGATGATTGTGACTCATAAGAAGACTTGCAACCAGAGAAGAAGTAGCTGAAAACTCTGGACGAACCAGTGCGATGTCTGCTGCCACTGATTCTTCCAGTGAATGGTGGTCAAGAACGATATGAGGTACGCAGTCATCAGGAAGAATGTTATTGGCACCGGGTCGATGGAAATCAACAGTCATCACTACTGCAGCATCCCGAAGAACATCTTGAACTTCCCAATCGAGAATCAGGCGTCGAACTGGAATGTCAAGTAAACGCACCATTGCACGGTTCTGTTGGTGTTCAATCAGTCCACCATGTAACAATTCAGGAACCAAGCCCATTTGCTGCACCAATTCATACATCGCTAATCCAGCACCTAATGCATCGGGGTCGGGGTTGTCATGACAAAATATTGCCACTTTCGAATTTGGGGGTATAGATCGAAGGTAATGCAACACGACACTTGCGCCATCTTTTTGTTCCCAAGAACGTATACGGTCTTGCATTGCCGCAAAGGACACATCATCAACACTGATCAAATCAATACCATCACCTTCCAAAGGTAAGGTCGTCAATATTGGTATATCCGGCCAGCGGTTTTGTAATGCAGCAATGGGGGCTATATCTGCTAATGCTTCAGGGTTGAGCAAAAGAACTGCTGTTGGTTTATGGGAATCGAGCGGTAAAGAATTGAGTAAAGTAGGGCTCGGAAGTGCCATGATTTCACATCCTTCCAATGGACCCTCAATAGGAAGATGAGCGGCAAGTCCGATCAAGATACTTCTGCGTCGTTCAGCACACCATTGACTGAGTCGAATGGAAAGTTGTCCCGAACCGATGATGAGAAACATAACGCCACCAGTCCTGTCTTTCCTCTCTTGCGATTTGAAGTTACGCCTGAGGTGTGATGTTGAACATCTCAGAATTCGATGACGACATTTTCACGCTCTTGAGCAGTTACTTCGAAAAGGACACGGCGTTCACAGCCTTTGAAATTCGCAACAATCACTGTCGGAATCATTTGAATCGTTTTGTTAAATGAAGTAACTGAAGAGTTGTAAAACTCACGACGGTCTGCAACTTGATTTTCAAGAGAAACCAATTGGTTCTGTAGATTGATGAAAGAAGCGTTTGCTTTTAATTCAGGGTATTGTTCAGAAACCATATTGATTCTTGGCATTAATCCCGAAAAGACGCCTTCAGCAGCACCTACTGCTTGAACATCGCCAGAAGAAAGAGCCCCTGCTGCGGATTGACGAGCCTTAGCAAATTCCATGAAAAGATCTTTTTCATGCTTTGCATAACCCTTTACCATGTTCACTAAATTCGGGATCATATCATATCTTTGTTTGAGTAATACATCAATGTCAGCCCAGGACTTATTGACATTCTCTTCAAGATTTATCAATCGATTCCAACTTGAGAAGAACCAGATGGCAACAACAAGTAAAACAAATCCAACAATAATCCCAATAATGAGTCCAATCCCAGCCATGTCTTTGCGTCAAACCGCTATACTATCAAACCATTGGTTTGCTCCCTCGGAGAGAGACAATGTCTTGAAGCAAGAACGATTCCCATGACCATCCCTGCATGTTGAATACGGCAAAAATGGAGAACAGTATCTCAGAGGAATTCAAATGATTGCTGAAACACTCATCATTTCATTGGGAGTCTTTGTTGTTGCTTTCTTGTTTGCGCCACTCGGAATGGGTGGAGGGATGCTGTTTGTGCCTTTACTTCACTATGGATTAGGGTGGGAAATTAATGGGGCACTCTTTGCCGTATCACTCTCGCTTACGGCCGTTGTGAGTTGGGGAAGCGGACTGGCTCACAGGAATGAAAAGCATTACGATGATTTAGCACTCAAAATCGGGCTGAAAGGAGCGATACCGGGCGCACTTCTTGGGGTTGGAATTGTGGTCCTTATCGGTGAAAAGATGGATTTTGTATTCAAAGTATTAAGTCTTGGAATGATTTCATGGGCGATTTACAAAACTGCTGGGAAAATGAAAAGTGATCTAAAGATTCAACTACCTTCTAAGCCTAACGATGAGATTCAGCCAATGCCTGTGCAAATAGGTGCAGGTATCGGCGGAGTACTATCAAGTGTCTTAGCTATTGGAGCAGGTGTCATTTATGTCCCCGTGTTACGAACGTTTGCCCATCTTGAGCCTCGTAAAGCCATTGGTACAAGCCTTCATTTCATGATGATCGTGGTGCCTGTTGCCATCTTTGCTCATCTCTTGACGTTACCTTCTGAAATGTATTCAAAACTCGGTGAAGAACTTTTATTGATTCTAATGTTCATGGCCTTGACCTTCCTCGGTGCACGAAATGGTGCTCAATATGGCATAAAGTACCTTTCTGAACATCAACTGATGAAAATATTTTTGTTGGTCATTATTGTTGTAGGTTTGAAGTATGTAACAGACCTCGGTGGGTTTTAAACTTCATAATCGGTGCGAATTTCATCTATTGGTGCATTGAACATCAGTTGAGTTGTATCTTCGACAGCGACGATACCACGAATACTGTGCTTTTCTTGAAGCTCTACAGTTGGTTGAGCGAGTTTTACACGGGTGGCTGCAAATGAAAGCAAATGACCTGAAGAGACGTTCCAGTCACCCTCTGGCAACCAAAGTCCGATGGAACCAAGTTCAGGGTGGTGAACAACAACAAGAGTGTCTTGATTTTCATCCACCTCAGCACGCACAACTCGAAGAGTAGCTGCTTCTGGAATCAGTTTACTTGAAGGCTGCCAAACTTTCCAAGTTTCCTCAAAGGGTTGATTATGTTCATTGACTCTCTGCTCAATGACTTTGATCTTCTTTGCGAATTCTTCTGCCTCTTGCTCACTCAAGTGATTCAATCCATCGAGAAGAGTTCGAAGCCCTTCATGTTGAAGAACGTCCGTCTGTGTCATCGCAGCATTGGCCATCAAAAGGTATTCAGAAAGTATCTCAAGATGTTCTTGAGAACCGAGTTGCAATGCACACTCCATCGCCTCATCGAGAACTTCCAAAGCCAAACCGGGTTGGTCGATGGCCAACAAGGCTTCACCGAGGTTCATCAAGTCCAGTGTAGCTTGCTTTTTATCATCTAAAACTAAATTCTTTGCCTCAAGAATGTGATGTTCTGCTGCCTGCGCCTCGCCAAGAAGATGTCGAGAGATTCCCGCACATACCAGATAGGAGGTTCGAGGTGCTGAAATCAATTGGGCTTGCCGATCTGCAGTCTCAAAGAGTCGAGCTGAACGTTCCCACTTTTCTGAAGCAATGGCAAGAAGTCCAAGTTGGAATACCGCATGCATCTCGGCAAACGAGTCATCGATCAATGTAGCTGATTGAAGGGCACGAGACAAATGTAATCGCGCCGTTTCCCGTTTTCCTGACATTTTCGCCATCAGGCCCAAAGCAGTCTCTGTGCGATACAAATATCCGCTTAGCGCACTGTTAGCCAATTCTGCTGATGATTCATCAAGCGGTGCTAAATCAAGTCCAATGGCCTCCAAAACCTCACTGAGTAGGAGTAATGTTTCATCATAGACTTCGCGAAGATGCTCTGAAGTATTGGTCGAAGTCAACTGAGAGAGATGGGTGTCGAGTAAGAGAATTGGTTGACAAATCGCTGGCAAATTACCCAACTTTTTCAAATGGTTCCCTTTGATTTGTTCACCAGCCAGTGTTCGCTGTAAAGCCCGTTTGAGGTTGACTTCAGACGCCCCACTTGAAGTTGGTTTTTGTGATTGAGGACGGTCTTCAATGAGTGAATCAACCATCCATGTCAATTTGGCTTGAATATCATATTGATGGACACGGCTGATTGCATAACGCATCTCTGCAGCCCTTACACGGCGAGATAGGCTCTTCATTCGGCCTTTCTTATCAGAAGGGCTTTGAGCCGAAAGCCGTTGAATGAAAGTCGAAGGAGGACATGTCGTATAGCCAAGATTTGCTTTTTCACCCGATGTCGTCATTTTGAAATCGTCAGTGACCAGGATGACATCGCGGCCTTCTCTCTGAAGTTGTGAAGCAAGTACCATCAAAGAGAGGTCAACGTCTTGGGGGGAGGCCTTCTCCCCAATCAGTTGTGCGAGACCTCTGATTTGACCATCATCGATAGCGGTGGTGGTCATGAGTGAATCAAATTCATCCAATACTTTCGGTTTCTTTGACCATTTTTGAAAGCGCACATTCCTGATTTCATCATGAACTCCTGGAGTCACAAAAAGCATCTGATTACTTTTTTGGAGTATCTTCTTCAGGTCTTTGATAAAAGTGTCTGGAGCCATAGAACCTAGATGTATGAAACAATTAGAGTCAACGACCCAGGTCTGCGTCATGGCAATGCCAGTTCGTCGAAGGTGATAGATTTCACTCTGCATTCAAGCTGGAAAAACACAGGTTGCCGGGCGCTTGAACACGCGATGGCGATATCGGGCTACAAATCGGTAGACCAAATCGCGGAGTGGTAAAGGAATCAACCAAAGAAATGGAAACCACATCGAATAATACCATTTTAGGTAAAGAAGACATCGAATTGCAGCTCCTGAACGCATGTAGGATTTGCCATCACGGATGAGATATACAGTATCTGCACGCTGGAGCTTTTCAGAGAAAGTCGAAACCAGGACCTGTCCTTCTTCACTTTCAATCGCGAGGAAACGAACTGACTTTTTTTGTTTCAATCGTGGACTAAGAATCACTGCCAGATGTGTACAAAGTCCACAATCACCATCCATTAAAATTGCATCTTTACTTGTCACTTCATCACCTCGATTGGTTCAACATTCCAAGTCTGGACATTGACTCCAGAGCTCATATGGATCTGTTCAGGGTGTAGTGGCCGGTCAATTCCAAGGTTGTATGATTCCAACAAAGTATTGGTATCCACTTCCACCTCTGCAACACAATAATTCCATGGAAGATGATGGGTATAGGCTCGATGCAATATGCCTTTGTGCCAGGTATACAGGCTGTAACGCTCGAACAGAAAATATTCAAGTGAACCTTCAACTGCAAGTTCCATCGGACCTGAACTCTTGGTCGTACCAATCAAGGATTCTCCACCAGCCTTACGTTCAGAAGACCATGAATAGTGTCCATCTTCTTCAACTTGAACTTTGGCCTTTGCATAACGATACGGGAGGCCATAGGAACGAGGAGCGTGAAAGCATGTGACTCGGCTTTGTGCATCAAGTGTGAGAAATAAGATTCCGGGAACACCATCTTTCGTGACATACGTTCGAATATTAAATTCTCCAAATGTGGAAATGAATGGAATCCAAGGCAGACCTCGAGGACGAACTTTTTCCATGGTGAAAGGGATTACGCCAATGTATGCATTTCCATTAAATAAATCTAAATCTAATCCCTCTGGGAGGTAGGCTTGTATGAGGGATGCATCGACTTTCCAATGCATAAATGTCAAATGAATCCAATTCTGATACAACACACATTTTCGTTCCGGCATCGGAAACGGAATATGGCTACAATCCAAGTCATGGGTTGCTGCCATGGTTCTTGCACCAACTGTATTGACTTGAATACATCCACTAAACCTTCATTGGTTCGACCGATTCAGAGTCCGAAGCAATTGATTCCAAATCCTTCACCGACCATGTCGAAAGTATCCCAATTAAGAATCCAAGTGGCCCCATCATTGTACACAAGATGAGAACTGGAGTTGAGACATACATCGGCCGATCTGCAGCTAACATTCGAAGCCAAACATATCGTCCAACAAACAAATCAAGAGCAAGCAAATGAATCCATGCCAAGGCAATTATTTCGTCATTACCAAACAGTTCAACGACTATTTCTGGGGTTGGCATTTGGCTTGCAAAGGTAAAAATAACCTCGGGAGCATTTGGAAGGGCGAGTATCGCATATGGTATGAGAAGAGGGAGTATCGACCAACGAATATCCCCCACAAATCGCTTGGTAAGTTCGTGCTTCGGCATGAACCACATCAAAGTCCAAAACGGTAGAATCAACACAGAAGAAACCCAAAACATTGCCACAGCGAGAGTTTCCATCATTCAGCCTCCATGTAGGTTGCTGCGTATTTCTCAGCATCATGTTTGAGGAAAGGGGTGTAGAATGCGGGGAGTAGAAGCAAACTTGACAGCAAAGCAAGTGCAATTGCAACGACGAATGCTTGACCAAACAAACGCAAGGGAAGCAATGCCGACAAATTGAGAACTGAAAATCCACCTGCTGTTGTGAGAGCTGCAGCAAACATAGCCCGACCCGTTGTAGCAGAGGCATTGGTGACCCACATCTCTTGTGATGCCAGAGGGTTGTGCTCGACCTCTTCCTCCAAACGAACTGAAAAGTGAACCGCATAATCAACACCGAGACCCAGCGATAAGGCACCAATCGTCACCGTTTGGGCATTGATTTGATACCCTGTAAAGCCCATGATACCATACACCCAGCCGACAACCATCATCAATGGAATCCAGGAGACAAAACCTCTCGCTAATCCCTGTTTGAAGTTTTTCTGACGAGTCGTATGAATCCCCACAAGCATAGCTAAAATTACCAATGCCACAACTGAAGTGGAAATAACGGCCGATTCTGCCACATCAGCGCTGGTTTGAGCAACAATAAGACTGCGACCACCTATACGAAGAGTAGCATCGTTGTCCAAAGAGTCCTCAGTATTCTGCAATGCAAGAGTCAAACGGCCGTAAAGGTCGATGGTGGCTTGCCAGTCAAGTGTCTCTGCTTGGAACGAGAGAACCGTTTGTTGACCGTCAAAAGATAAAACGGCCGAGGTTAATTCACGGCCTGTTGAGTTTTCCAAAAGATAGTCCGAAAGCGCTTGATAAGAGGCGGGGGTGGATGCATCCAATTCGGTCATCAGTGTATTCAGCACTGGGTCGCGCCCTTGGGCTTCAGCAAGTAAATTCCACAAACCGTTTGGAACGCCATTTACATCTTCACTCTGTAACAACATCGCTTCAGCAGCATTCCAAGTCATTCTACCTTCATGAGAGATGATTTTAGTGTCAATGACAAGGTACAACGGTGAACGACTGCTTTGGAAGTCATCAGAAAGCATCAAGAAGTCTCCGACAACGGGAATATCCTGGTCCAATTGATCACGTTGGTCAAAACCAACTTCCAATTGTTGGAATCCAAAGTACATCGGCGTCAGCAACAGCACTGCGATTACGCCTACCTTCACTGGCTGTGTCGATAATCGCCCAATGGCAGATGAGATACGGCCAATTGAGAGTTTGCTGGCCTTGGAGAGTGCCAGACGTTTCGGTGGGAACATGAGCATCAATGCCGGTAAAGCCGTGATACTCAGTAAGTAAACTACGAACAATCCGATGGCGATAACCGTTCCAAAGACTTGTAAGAAGGAAAGAGCAGAGAATCTGAACGAGAGAAAACCAACCATGTCGGTGAAAATGGCAATGACCAAAGCAATGGATGTCAATACTGTCCCTCTCGTTACTGCGATTTTTCGTGCTTCGTAAGAGAAGTCTTTGAGCGTCTCCCTTTCTATAGAATCTTGGCTGTCAAGGTTTTGCATCTCTTCTCGTATCCTCAGCACCACGTGAAGGCCATAATCGACCCCGATGGCCAGTAATAAGACCGGTATTGAATTCATGGCAGCATTGAACACCATATTGACCCCCATGAATTGTAACCACCCCGCTACACCATAGGTGGCAGCAATGGAAATAATTGTTAGGAAGGTGACGTAAGCTGTATCTCGGATACTCCGGAAATTCAACCAAAGAATTCCAGCGAGAAGTAACATTGCAGCACTGGTAAGCATGCCAATTTCTTTACCGAGATTACCATTTGCCCCTATGGCGAGTTGCGAGAATGAAAAGGTACGAACTTGTTCATTTCCTGTTGTGTTGGTCATGTTTCCTAGCATTGTTGATGACCAAGCATCAATATCTGCTTGAACATTATCCAGAACTTCATGGCCATAGTCAGAAGGTTCACTGCTGATGACTAATGTCGTTAGAATAGGCCCTGAAAGATTCCATGGGTCATCACGGCTCTCCACCGGCATGCAACTTAAGATTGCTTCACGGTAGTCAATGTTTTGAAGAGCGTTAAGAGGAATGAGTTGGCCATTCAATGGCCCTGTAACGGCCATTATTTGACCAATTTCTCCAGCGTCTCTGTCGACAGTTAGTCCTCCAAGTTGTCCGAGTAGAGAACCCAATCGGAACGAGAGGTCTTGACCCGAGTCCATACGAGCGAGCCATTCACTCGGTTCATCAGGCGACCATGCCCGAAGATCTTCTGGTGTAATTGCTGAAACCTCTGGAATTGAAGATGATGCTGTGGAGACATTACTCAAGGCCGCCTGTAGTTGAGAAGAATTTGCAGCCTGAACATCACTTAATGTCGTTTGAATCTCGTCGATCCATCCTGCCTGTGCATCATCTTGCCAAAGTTGCCATTGAATGGCAGAACTTGCCATACCACTGTTGGCTTGAGTTCCAAATAAGGGATAATGGTGAGGCTTGAAGTCTTCATTCTCCAGCATCATGGCTTCAATTTCTGCAAGTTCAGTCCATGTTGTATTTTGAAGTAAATCCCCTTGCTCAACATCTTTGATGGTGCGAACAAAATCCACCGATGCCTGATATTCCAATTCGAGTTGATTCAAGAGTTGCACATTCTCATCATCAGGGAAAAAACCATCCTCACTGTTGTCAAATTGTAGATGCATTGCACCGCTTGAAAAGCAGACGACAATCATCATGATGATTGCAAATGCCCTTTTCGGATATTCAACACTGGTTTGACTCATCCACGTAAAGGGATTTTTCATGAACAGTGCTGCGAGAATCGGTTTATATATTCGTGTTTAGAGAATGGCCAATCACGTTCTTTTGGAGGAGATTCCTTCACAGCGATTCAATAACCATGGCAATGCCTTGACCGCCACCGATACATGCAGTAGCAACACCGTAGCGTCCACCACAGCGCTTTAATTCATACGCCAGAGTGAGAACCAAACGGGTGCCGGTTGCTGCAAGTGGATGGCCCAAACCAACAGCACCACCATTGACGTTGACTTTCTCCACATCGATTTCAAGATCCTTGATACAAGCGACTGCTTGGCCAGCAAAAGCTTCGTTGATCTCCCAGCGATCAATATCACCTGCGGTCAACCCAGCCTTCTCTAAGGCCTTGCGAGATGAAGGGACGGGCCCATAGGCCATGATGGCAGGTTCAAGTCCAACGATACCCCAAGAGACGATGCGAGCCAATGGAGCATCGCCATCGGCTTTTGCTTGAGATGCGGATTTGATGACCACAGCAGCTGCACCATCGACGACACCTGAGGCATTGCCGGCGGTAACAAATGAATCGGGTCCAAAAGCAGTTGGTAGCTTTGCTAACGATTCTGCTGTTGTATTCTTGACAACGTGGTCTTCATCTTTGTGTGTTACAACGGTATCTCCTCGACGACCTTTGATGGTCACGGAGACAATCTCTTGTTCGAACACATCATTTTCGATCGATGCAGTGGTTCGAGCATGTGAGCGTGCAGCATATTCATCAATTTCTTCACGAGTGATTCCTTTACGGTTGCATAATTCATCTGAAGTTTGGGCCATAAAGAGGCCACAGGTCATGTCTTGAAGGTTCGTCATCATGTAATCTTCAACTTGAGGTGAACGGCCAAGTCTCCAACCTTCACGGCCACCCCGCATAACATGGGGGGCTTGACTGAGGTTTTCCATTCCGCCTGAAACGACGGTCGATGCTTCCCCTAGCATGATCATTTGTGCCCCAGTAATAATTGATTGGACACCAGAACCACAAATTCGAGAGAGTGTCAGCATTGGAACTTCTTGAGGTATACCGCCTTTGAGACCTGCATGACGTGAACCATAAATTGATTGAGAACACGTCTGTAAAGCATAGCCCATGACGACATGATCGACCGACGAAGGGTCTGTGCCAGTCTTTTCAAGAGCGCCTTTGATGGCCAAACCACCGAGGTCTTGAGCTGTCATTGACTTCAATAATCCACCTTGCTTACCATCGCCACGCTTTCCGCCAACCCATTCACAAAATGGTGTTCGTGCTCCGCCAACAATGACTACATCATCTGCCATGCTACTTCGAAAGCGTAACGATTGATAACTTCATACCATTCCGAGGATGAAAAATACAGCGAGATAGAAAACCGGCAGATAGAGAGTTTCGAACAAGGAATACGTGTAGGCAAGAATACTGTATTCAGTGCCCTGAATCAAAATTAATTCTTGGCCTGGAGGGTCTTCATTGCCAATAACTTTGAGAAGAGAATTACTCAGTGTGTCATCTATTTTTTCCTCAGATAATTCGTCTTCCGAACGAGACGCTACTTCACCATGGATGTATAATGGATCACCTAGTCTCAATCCGTAAAGTGTCCAACGCGTCGTACCAATATTCCATACATTGAGTGGAACTTGGAAGAGAACTCGATTAAACATTGAAGGTTCTACGCGTATACCACCGCTTCCATCGTGGAGGATGAAAGGTAAACCTCCACTCTGCCGGGCAGTTTCATGGGTGTGTGACTCGACAATGTTGAACGAATGCTGGTATAAGGAATACAAACCGTTGTACATTTTTCCAAGTCCATACATCAAAAAGTTTTTTTCAGCCCATTTCGGAATATTTCCCTGGGGTGGAAAGTCTTCACGCACCCATTCATAGCAGACGAGGTTTTCACACGACATTGAAGGATTATCATCAACAAAGATTTTCAAAGCGCCATGGGGCCCTGGTCGAGCTTGCCCAATCAATTCTGCTTCTCCGACTTCAACAGAGTTAACAAGAGAAGTTGGCATTTCCACCATTTGCATGTTGGTCACTGATTTGGACAACGAAGAGAAAAAGAAGATGACAAAATACAACAGAGAAAGCACAAGAAGAATACCCAAAAGAATTCCAAAGAACTGACTCGAGGTAATATCGATTAAGAACACAAAAACAGATACAAAGGTCTCCAAGTGGTATTTGAGAACAGAAACTGCACCCCAGAAGTAGAGCATAACGAGACCGAGCGTGAGATATACCGCACGAAGTGTGAAAAGTGGAGACTTCGGTGCGCCAATCATAAACGGATGCTCAAAAAGTAAAGATCCTTCTTTGTCTTCAACGTAGGGTTTTTTCCAGTTCCAAACATATTGACTTGGGGTTGGAAAGTGCCATTTACCCGCATCATTTTTCAAGCCATCCAGACTTTCCGGAAGCCAGTACCGCTCAAAGGTATGACCTCGATCTTTGGCATACGTGCGAAGATATTCTTCATTACTCGTTTTTGCTTTGAATTGTTCGAGTTCTTGAGCAAAGGGGTGAGGGGTGTTTAAAAAGAGAAGATAAAGACCAATAAAACCCCAGAATGGACTGAAAAAGAAGCCGAACACGAAGATCAACGCGCCAATAGCCCATCCAATCCACATCTCTTGGTTATAGGGGAGAGATGCGACAAAAAATTTACCATCTTGCTCTGGCGCTTTGCCATCCATAGCAAATGGTCTTCAACAAAGGTCTTGAAGTCTGTGGTGCTTCAAAGGAGTGCGAACATGGCAATCCCACAAATGAAACAGACAATTGGCATCATCAATAATTCAGCCGAAGAACGAATTTTTCCTAAATTCGCGAGTTCAGTGCCGCGTTGGAGATTTGCTTTCATGCCAGGAGAGTTTTCACCAAAGACTGAAATCGCTGAGTGGCCAATGGTTCCATCAAGGCCCTCGTTTGTGAGTTCTTCTCTCGGACGAGGTTTGACCATGCCCAACATGTAGACTGGATTTCCGATACGCAGTGCATACGCAGTCCAACGGTGCTTACGAACATCTCCATCTCTAAAGAGACGAGCTGCAAATTCCGTTTTGAAATGGTCACGCAATGTATCTGCATGGCTTGAAGTCCAGCGTTTGATGAAATTACCCAGATTCTTCTTCTTGAAAGTACTGGACTCAACCCGGATTGCACCGGTGCCATCATGAAGCATGAAGGGGACATTACCGTGATCTGACCGAACACTCTCCCAATTACATTCTTCTCTGGTTGTCGTATTTCCTTCAGAGTCCGTGGAAGTCACCTGTCGGCAAACATAAACCTCGTATTCCCATTTGAAATCAACACATCCGGGAATCATGCGATGTTGATTTCCATCAACTACGACGTTAATCCATTGCTCAGGTGCTGGACGGACCTGGCCAACGAGTTCTGCTGAACCGACTGCAACTGAACGAACTAAAGAAGTAGGAGTGTCAATCATCTGTTGCTGCCTTTTATGTTGGAAGTATCCAATAAGCAACCAGATAAAGCCGATAATACTCATTACCAGTGGCGCGAATTTCATTACTGCTTCCTCATCCAGAATTTCACCGTTCTCAAGCATTGCTTTTTCATCAAGAAGCAGCATGCCAAGTGAGATTGCAAGAAGAATGACGAACAAAATCATACTCACCCCAAACGTTGCGAATGTTGCAGGGTGAGGGGTTCCAACTTTCGTTGGATGTTCTGGAAGTGCGGAACCATCCCCATCAGGGGCGTAACGGTCCTCTTGGTTCCAAGTAGAAGGCCCTGGAGCTGGAAGAATCCAATCATTCGGGTCGTTTGTTGGGCTGTAGGAAGAACGGCCAAAGAACCAGGATTCCACCTCAAGACCATTTTTTAATGCAGCCTCTTCTAAATCGTCTGCCTGTGGAGCGTTCTTACGGATGTTATAAAGGTCAGTTTCGAGTGAGGCAGGAGATAAAAGTGCAATCACTAAAAATCCGAAAGCTGCGAGGAGCCCCCCCCCATCCATGAAAGTAATCAAGCCAACTATAACCATCAAAAGCCCAAGAACCCAACCAATCCAACTGAGCCAATGGTAGGGCACGGTAAGTTGGAAAAATCCACGATCGAGATTGACACCTTCAAGTTGCATAATTGTTCCAAAGCAATGAGTGGTAAAGCCTTACCTGCTGTAAACCGAGGTACTTTGAGAGCGAGATGCCAGAATTCCAAATACTTTGACAAGTATCCGTTTATCGCGGCAGCCATCAAATTCGGCATAGTGTATTTGCTCCCAGGTGCCAAGATGGAGTTTCCCATCTCGGACCGGCATCGTGACTTGTTGGCCGAGTAATTGTCGTTTCAAATGAGCATCACCATTGTCCTCTCCGGTCCGATGGTGGTGGTATTCCTCTCCTTCACGTCCGTCTCGACCGTAAAAAGGTGCAACCTTCTCAAGCCATTTCATGATATCATGATGCAAACCTCGTTCAAGGTCATTCACGTAGCATGAAGCTGTGATATGCATGGGATTCACAAGTACAAGTCCGTCATGAATACCACTTTCTGATACGATGCGTTCAACCTCTTGCGTAATACAGCGAATCTCATAACGCTCATTGGTGTTTATCCATAATTCTTCGACATAAGTGGCTGCCTGACCTGTGATGAGTTTGCCCATACACCCACTGAAGAGTCGGTAGTTGTTGATTATTTCAGTTGTTAAAACAAAGAGGAATTATCAAGTCCGTGGGATGCTGTCATCAAAGGAATGGCCACAATTAATCCACAGATCACAGAACAAATGCCTTGCGTCACAGCAATAAGGGTAAAGACTGCTGAATCGCTTCCAAGAAGTTCACCCAAGCCTCCATCGCCTCCTAAGAACACGCTCAAGAGCGTAAGTACGTAAGAAAGAATCAGGCTGAACAATACAAGATGAATTCCTTTTTTCTGGTATTGAGTCATCCAATACCCCCCCAAAATACTCATGGATCCAATCACCACTGAATGCAGCACGTCAACTAAAATGACCGAAGTTGGGATGACAAGTTCTTCACCCGTCATCGGATCTTCAACAGGAAGGAAACTCAAAAGAGCCCCTACGAAAGAAATAGCACCCCAAATAATGACGAAAATACCAATCACTTTTGGAGCTGATGATTGTTGTTGTAAATATACAATTTGTTGACCCATATGGGGAGTGATGTTCTGTGGAACACCGACAATGAGAGAGTCATGAGGTATTACTTGCGATGCGGGATGAGGTGCCGCAGAAGTTGGTTGTACACCATGAGAGTGATTATGTATCGTAGCCCCCGTATGAACATCTCCAGCAATAGCGCTGTCTTGATTCGAAACTTCTCCATCGTCCCAAGGGTTCGGTTGCATAAATAACGATAATCGGACTTACATATCAATCCTTGTCAACAAGGTTCACCGACCATGGTGGTGTTGAAGAGGGAGGACCACTTGGCAAGACCAAGGAGGCTTTGAATGACCGATATATTACTGGTTTACAAAAAAAACTTCGAGGCTGTTCATGATGTTAGCCTAGGTTTAGTGACCAAAGCACTGGATGAATCAAGTCAACGACGAGGTGGCTTGCGAATAGATGTTCGCGCACGTGAGCAAGTACGCCGTGCCGACTTCATCGGACGTGATTTGGTAGTTGTGTTGGGTGGAGATGGAACACTGACAAGTATATCCCACAATATCGATGCGGCCACACCGGTGATGGGAATAAATTCTCATCCAAGAACAGAAGACCCTCAAGGGAGTTTTGGGTTTTATATGGGCTCCAATCTCGACACATTTGCAGAGGATTTGGAAACGGCACTCGATGGCAATGCAATCGTCAATGAGCTCCCACGACTTCAGGCGATTATCGACACCACTTCAGGAAACCGATTCACAACAGACCCAGCAATGAATGATTTATTGATTGCCAATACGCACCAATACGCTCCGAGTAAGTACCATCTTAGAAGGGGTGATGAAAAATGCCTTCAACAGAGCAGTGGATTGCTCTTTTCCACTTGGTTGGGCCAAGGTGCTTGGCTGAGCAATGCAGCAGGTAAAGATGATCTTGAAAAATTGCTCCAGAGAGTGAAGGATGAACAAAAGTCGACTCACTATTTTGTACTGGCACGAGACATTGCTCCAGCTGAGCGAGAAGGGATGCCCTGGTCATGGATGGATTGGACAGAACAATCGACTACCATCACATCAGATATGCATCGAGGATATATCGTCCCTGATGGCTGGGATGAAGTACATTTCAATAGAGGAGCCACGATTACAGTGAATGCAGAAGCACCTAAACTGCATCTCCTCACCTTCCGACGAACGATGAAGGAGAGTCTCGAGGACATCACAGGGATTGATTGAATTTAGAAAGTATCATTTCACAAGTATTCCAGAGGGAAGACTGTGAAGAGAGATGAAGTGATCGAGATTGTTACCATTCGTACGCTGTCTCAAGTAAAAGAAGAAGCTGCATACGTAAAACAAATCGGTGTAAAAAGTAAAGCGCCATAGGTGTAAAAAAAGGGTGGAGACTGGAGCTCGACAAAGAGCTCCAGCCTCCGTTTTTCTTAGGAGGTGATCCATCTGCAGGTTCCCCTACAGATACCTTGTTACGACTTAACCCTCCTTGTCGAAGGCAGGCTCGAATACGCCATAAAGCGCAGCCTCACCCACCCCCAACTAAGATGG
>Ga0209711_10000637_pt1 | contig 35736 bp, 40 predicted proteins | sample ArcticOcean_MG_C_7_FD_187441 | JGI IMG/M metagenome (GOLD analysis project Ga0209711, IMG submission 187441) | Marine microbial communities from western Arctic Ocean - ArcticOcean_MG_CB11_88 (SPAdes) (version 2) | ecosystem: Environmental > Aquatic > Marine > Oceanic | place: Arctic Ocean...
AGCCACTTTGCGCGGGGTTATTCCACAGCGGGACTGCATGGCAGAAACCTGCGAGCCACCGCCATGTAATACCACAACATTCCAGTTGTCGCTTATCAGACCCAGAATATTGTTGACTAACCCAATGCGCTGGCTGTCATCAAGTAGAATATCACCGCCTACTTTTACGACTGCCAGTGGTTTTTGTTGGCTCATGGCCACATCCCCAATTGATCAAGTTGGTAGTTGTTATCATGACCCGTCATCAAATTAAAATTCTGTATAGCCTGGCCTGCTCCTCCCTTAATCAGATTATCCAATACGCTAGTAACGCATAGTGTTTTGAATCCGTCGCTATGGGTCTGGCTAATCTCAACACCTATTTCTATACGCGCAGAATTTTTGACGGCTACAACCTCTGGAGACATGCCCTTGGGTAGCACCGAAATTAGAGGAAAATCTTCATAATACGCCTCATAAATCTGGCGTAATCGGTCCTCAGTTAGCCCAACTGGCAGATCGAGCTGAGCGATCGACATCATCCCGCGGGCAATAGGCGCAGATACAGGCACAAAATCCAGCTTGACCTGCCCCGCTCCGGCTGCGCCTAGGGTTTGCAGTATCTCCGGGGTATGTTGATGATCAAACACTTTATAGGTCTTTAGATTATTGCTGCGCAAGGTGTGATGATTACCCGCCTGAGCATGCACACCTGAGCCACTTGAACCGGTTAATGCTACAACTTTAACCTCTGACTGTTGCATAAGCCCCGCATTCGCCAAGGGCAACAGGGAAGTGGCTATACAGGTAGCAAAACAGCCGGGATTAGCTACGTACTTAGCGGTTTTAATCTGCTCGGCATACAGTTCCGGCATACCATAAACAAAGGTGCCCAGCCGCTCAGGACAGGGATGTTGATCGGCGTAGTATGCGGTGTAGTCACTCAGTTGTTTCAGGCGAAAGTCACCTGACAAATCGATAATTCGAACATCCAGTTCAAATAACGCCATAGCAACACGGGCGGTGATTACATGAGGCATTGCAAGGAATACAATATCCGCACCTGCGGCACATTCCTGAGGACTGATGTCTTCAAGAATAATGTCACTGAGCCCCCAAAATGAGCGATTAACTTGGCCAATTGTTTTACCTATATGATCTTTACTAGACACTCGCAATATTTCAACGTCATTGCGACTTAACAGGTTTCGCAGTAGCTCGGCAGCAAGGTATCCGGAGCCACCAATAATAGAGACTTTAGTTTTTTTCATAAGGTATTCTCAGTGTAGTTTTCGTCGGGACAAACAATGACTAGGGCTCGCTGGCCAATAGCAACATTTTCATTAGGGAATAAAATTCGTTCGCCGCTTTTAGTCACAATGTATTGGTAGTCTTTATCTGTTGCCAGAACATCACCCTCATTAAAGGAGGTAAAGTTGACAGTGTCTGACGCAAAAAGAAGACGGAAGGCGTCAGTTTTCTTAGGCACCTCAGCCGCGACAATAAAACGTTTGGCCTTTTTTCTGCCAACTTCTAGGGCTAACTTTCCGCTGATCATTCCATGCAGCCCCTCAATAATTGCAGCAAACTCACCGATATTATTTTCACCAAAAGGTCTTGCACTGCCAAGCTCCAGCGTAAAACTCGTGGCGCCCAAAGTATTGGCAGTGAATGCGGAGAATGTAGCGCTCTTTTGCGTCGTGGTTAATATGGCTTCAATGCCATATTGCCCCAATAACAAGCATTGATGCTCAGTCTCGGCTCGATCGCTTGAGTTTGGAGATACAGCAAACTGCTTGTAGACAGAGCCTCTAATCGCAGTGTGCAAGTCGTAGTGAATCTTTTTATGAGCATCCATGCTAAAGAAATCGCGACTGTAGTTCATTAAGGTGCGAGTTCTATGGTGCTCGTCTGAATCCCCCTCCTTGACTATCGGGGCGTCACTAAACAGACGATTCATGTTTTCATCAATTTCACGAAAGCCAGATTTTATCGCTTTGGGGTTGGCTATCACAATCAGCAATCTGTTCCTAACAGCAATCTTGCCGGCCAAAATATCAGTGACTAATTGATCTATAATTTCAATCGGCGCAGTTTCATTGCCATGCACACCAACCGATAATAAAATCGCGCTTCTCAGCGTGCTACCCTGAGGCTGAAAATATAGAACACCATTGTCCCAGAGCTCTACCACAACATTATTGTCTATGATCAGACTAGGCCGCCCTGTAATAAAGGCTTCATGCAAGGTAGATTGCACAAAACTTTTCTCGCCAAATAGCTGTTCATGAAAAGTACTCATGGGGTTAAACCTGCTGGAACTCATAAAAGCTTCCAAGCCCCATAATCTGGGTTAACTCATCCAGGGCCCCTCTACTCTCATAGAGTAAATTTGGGTCGGCCAAATCTGCACTACTCAGCGAATCACGATAATGCTTGTCAACCCAGTTATTTAGTGTCGAGAACAGCTCTTCACTGAATACAAAGGCGGGGTTAACCTGGGCTAATTCCTCTTCATTTAAGACAACTCGTAGACGCAAACAAGCCGGACCACCTCCGTTGCGCATACTTTGGCGCACATCGACAAACTCCAGATGTTTAATCGGCGTATCCTGGGTAATAAGATCGAGTAGATAACCACGTACATTGCGATTTTCTTGGCTTTCCCTTGGTAGTATCAGGGTCATGCCCTCAGTTCCCGGTAGGTTGACCAGTTGTGAATTAAACAGGTACGACTTAATTGCATCATCTAAAGAAACGAGCTGCTCGGGTGCCTCGATAAAATGCACGGGTTGCTCGCCATAAGCTGTGGCAACCTCTTTAAATAATCTAGACTTATCGGCAAATGCTCGCTCATGCATAAACAGCACATTTTTATTGCTCACACTGACCACATCATTGTGAAATCCGCCGGTATCGATTACCTCTGCACTTTGACAGGCCATCACCACCTTTGCGGGCTTCAAACTATGCTTACGTGCGATCGCCATAGAGGCTTCTAAAGACTGTCTGGCTGGGAAGTTGGTAGTAGCTCGGGAGTCGCCAAAGTCATGTTTGCCATAGACAAATAGTTCGACGCCCTGCTCACCATATTCATTGCATAGCCGATTGTGATTGGCCGCGCCCTCATCGCTAAAATTGACTCCGCCTGGCAGCGCATTATGGTGACAAAAATACTGATCATTGGAGAAGATTGCCTTTAATATTTTGCTTGTCATGCGGTGCTCAATGGAGCGATGAAACATGCTTTTTAAATTAGCTGGAGTAAAGTGCACACGGCCATCTTCACAATCACTACTGGGTGAAACCGCAGCCGCATTGGCGGCCCACATTGACGATGCTGAATAACTCATCGCCAACAAATTGGGGGCAGTTTTAGTGACTTTTTCTATGATCGCCTGATCAGTGCCACAAAAACCAAGTTCTCTCAGTGTAGGAATATGCGGCCGCTCTTGAGGGATCAAAATTCCCTGCCTTAAGCCTAGCTGATGCAGCCGCAACATTTTGGCTAGACCTTCTTTGGCAGCCTGGCGAGGTTGGGACACCAGCTTGGTGTTATTGGTTGAGGCCAAATTACCCTCTGACAGCCCAGCATAGTTATGGGTACTGCCAATGAGTCCATCAAAATTCATCTCAACTGTGTGGGACATGTTAAATTTCCTAGTTTTTTTCACCCAAAGTAGCGACTGTCCTGCAAGGCAGTGCGACTAAAGCAAGGCTAAAGTTCTGTGTACCTAACGACGTCATTTATTGATAAATTGAGGGCATGCAACGTCTCTGGAGGCAGTAAAACGTTATTATCATTGTCAAGATCAAGGCGGCTAATACAGGCCGTGAAAGACGTAATATTGCCACCGCTCACTATGTACTGCTGGCCATCACAATTAAGTGCCTCGCCGACATTAGTCCCGACAACAGTGCCGACAGCGCTGGAGGTCACTGTTGCGAGTTGATCGATAAAGGTGTCAACGCTGGGCGCGCCATCGAATATATCTATCTGTCCACGCCACTGAAAGCCCTCTTTTTCCAGCATCGCTAGGGCAGCTTTGCCCTGGTCATTAGGTCTTCCGATGACTTGCTGTGCCTCTTGAGAGAGCAAGTTGACATAGATAGGCTGCGTTGGCATCAGATCAGCGATAAACTGGTTGCCATTGACGGCACCAAATAGATCGGCGGCGCTAAAGTCCATATCAAAAAAATTCTTACCTATAGCTTCCCAAAATGGCGATCGGCCATGTTCATCAAAATAGCCGCGAAGATCGGCCATTACCTGTGCAGGGAAACGCTCCCTAAATTCAGCCATAAATAAATACCGACTGCGAGCAAGTAATTTACCATTGCCATTCCTACGATAGGGCTCATCTAAAAACAGGGTTGCTACTTCGGCAAATCCTTCAAAATGGTTGGACAGGTTGAGAGTTTCAACGCTTACTTTTTTATCCAGAACCTTACTGCTGTGGGTTACCTTATTGATCTTGTAAGAATAAAACTGATCATCTTCACCCAATTGGGCAATAATTCCAGCGGTGCCCACCAGTAGCCCAGTGTCGGTATCTTCCATAACGAGTAAGTACTTTTCGCGCCCTGGTGCCGTTACAGTCTTCGACAAACTGGCCATTGCCGCTGCAATTTTTTTGCTCAGCGTCTCCGGGTCGGGGGGCAATGTTGTCATCCCTGGATAGGCGGCTTCAGCGAGGCGCAATAAGCCATCAATATCATCTTCTCTAATCTGTCTTACAATGATCATATGCAACTACCTTTTAGTGATATTAACGTTAATTCAGCGAGGCATTTACGCCTACAAGACCTCTGTCATAACGCTGCGCACTGATGCGTCAAATACATTAACGATATTATCAATATCATCGGTCGTACAAATTAAAGGTGGTGAGAATGCCATTGAGTCCAATGAGGGTAATGGTCTCGCGATGAGTCCATTTTCATAACATTTGTGTGCCACTTTGGCAGAGATTTTTATCTCTTTATCAAAAAACGTATTATTGTTTTTGTCCTTTACTAGCTGTACTGCGGCAATCATGCCTTTGCCGCGCACCTGTGCAACAAAACCGTCATCGGCAAACCGTTTGTTTAACTGCTCATGAAAATAAGCACCCACGGTAGCGGCGTTATCAACCAAGTGTTCTTTTTCGATAATATCTAAATTGGCCATTGCAACTGCCGCACCAATTGGGTGGCCTGCATAGGTATAGCCATGAGCAAAGTTGCCATACTTGACCGAACCTTCCTTGATCAGTTCCCAAATCTCCTCTGAAACAAAGGATGCCGAATAGGGAAAATAGCCACTGGTAAGCGCCTTGGCAGTAGTCATCATATCGGGCTTAAGGTCGTACATTTCGCTTCCAAACCATGTTCCTAGACGGCCATAGCCACAGACAACTTCATCAACAATAAACAAAATTTCGTAACGTTTTAGCACCTTCTGAATTGCCGCAAAATAACCCTCAGGAGGCGTAACAACACCTCCAGCCCCCAGCACCGGCTCGGCAATAAATGCCGCTACCGTATCTGCACCCTCGGCTAAAATCATTTGCTCTAGCTGCTGGGCTCGGCGTGAAGAAAACGCTAACTCTGTCTCTCCCTCTAGACCGTAACGGAAAAAATCTGGCGACTCGGTATGTAAGATATTTTTCATCGGTAGATCGAAAGCAGTATGAAAAGATGGTAGTCCGGTAAGGCTCGCCGTAGCAACTGAGGTACCGTGATAGGCTTGCCAACGAGAAATAATTTTCTTTTTCTGGGGCCTATTGCGAATATTATTGATGTACCAAACGATCTTGATCAGGCTGTCGTTACCATCGGATCCGCCACTACCAAAGAAGACTTTTGACATACCATCCGGTGCTTTTTCCAATAGGCGTTCTGCCAACTCAATCTGTCCGACGTTCGACATGCCAGAAAACGTATGATAATAACCAAGCTCTAACGCGGCTTTGTGCATGGCTTCTGCTATCTCTTCCCGGCCATAGCCAATATTCACACACCATAAGCCTGCAACCGCATCAATCAGTTGCTTGCCTGAATTGTCACGCAGGTATATCCCTTTACCCGACTCAATTATTCTAGATCCAGTGCGCGCGAAGTCATCGGCATTGGTTGCGGGATGTAAAATAGAGTTAGCATCAATTGCGCTTAGTGTTTTCACCTGATCTCACCTATTATTTCTCGTTATAGCCGCTCACCAGTCACGCTGAGGCGTGGACTACATGTTGGGCTTTTAAGTACGAGAAATGGTAGAGCGATAACAGCTCAAACGATATAGCAATATTTTGTATAATCTGTAACAATATTTGGCAAATTGTTAAGGATTAATATCATTTAGTCAAATTACGAGTGATATCTATGTTCCAATACCGAAGGTAGGACGGAGACTATGGAAAAAAATAACCGTGGGGTTAGCTACGATTCTCTCGATCGTGATCTCATCTCACTGCTCCGCACAGATGCTAGGGCCTCAATTTCGAAGCTGGCCGGGGTGTTAAAGGTATCTCGTGGAACAGTACAAAACCGCCTGGACCGGCTGCTCGCAACCAAGGCTATTGTGGGTTTTACCATAAGAGCGAGTGCTAGTATTGACGACGGCGCTATTCGCGCGATTATGTTGATCGAAGTGACAGGTAAATCGACCTCTAAGATTATAAGTAAACTCCGTGGACTGCCTGAATTACAGAAGGTGCACACGACTAATGGGGCATGGGATTTAGTGGCTGAAATCCATTCGTCGAGCTTGGCGGAATTTGACCAGGTATTAAGAGAAGTAAGATTAATTGATGGTATTGCGAATAGCGAAACCAGTATCTTGCTCAGCACAGTGTAATAGCGAATCATCGGTTTGGCAAAGATACCCGAGTAAACCCAAGAGGCGATCTCATGATGGTCTTTGACTATTGAAGTCAACCCTGGAACTGCCACTTGATTGCAGCGCAGTCCTAATGCAGGAAAGTACCCATATAGAGACCCATGGTGTTAAAGTCTGGCGGGGCTCTAGCAGCTAATTACAACTAACTTATAATAATTAAAAAATAGGAGCCTCCCCTTGAGCGAGCAAGCCATTCAACTAGGCGTATTTTGTTTTGTCCTAGGTGCCATTGCATTGATCACCTACTTTAAATGTCGCGGTGAAAATCGACATTCAACAGACTCCAACAAAGAGTACTTTCTCGCTGGCGGCGGTCTGACCTGGGTCTTTGTCGCGGGCTCCATCACCCTTACCAATTTGAGTACCGACCAGCTGGTAGGCATGAATGGCAATCAGATGTTATTGCTGGCGCTTTGGGAGCTGGCCGGTTTTGTCGGTCTAATGGTATTGGCCAAGGTGTTTTTGCCCGTGTACTACCGCAATAATTGCACCACCACCACTGAGCTTCTTGAGCGGCGATATCATAGTAAGCATGTGCGGGCGTTGGTCTCCACCATGTTCCTGTTTATCAATGTTTTTGTCTTTCAGCCTGCGGTTATCTATACCGGCGCGCTATTTATGATTTCCATGACTGGCATTGATGCGGATCTAATGACCATTGCCATTGCCTTTGCACTGGTGGGCGCGGCCTATTCTGTGCTGGGTGGCCTACGAGCCGTAGCAGTATCGGACACCTACGGTGGCGTGCTGGTGTTGCTTATGGGTCTAGTGATTGTGGTGCTGTCGCTGATGGCCATCGACTTTGACTTTAGCGGTATCCCCGCCGAGCGCTTAACATTGATTGGTGACAGCGCGTCGCCTGTACCCTGGCATACATTACTAACAGGTATGTTTCTGATTCAAATTTTTTACTGGAGTACCAACCAGACCATCACCCAGCGCGCTATGGCTGCACCCACGGTCAAAGAAGCGCAAAAAGGCGTGTATGCAGCGGCCTTTATTCGCGTTATTTTTATCCCTTCGATGGTGGTTATCCCCGGTATTGTCGCCTTTAAACTCTACGGCGACATTGGCGACCAGGCCTATGGTCGTATTGTAGGTGATCTGTTGCCAAGCTGGTTATCCGGGGTATTTGCCGCGGCCATTGCGGCGGCAGTACTCAGCTCATTTAACAGTATGGTTAACTCCTCTGCAGCTATGTATGTCTGTGATTTGCACGAGCGCTATATTGATGAAAAACCCAATGTGCGGCTACTCAGCGGCATAGCTACATCGGTGTTTGTGCTGATCGCCGTTGCCATGGTGCCAGTCTATGCCCAGTCCGATAGTATAATTAATCTGCTTCAAGAGCTGTGGGGTTTGATCAGTATGCCAATTCTGGCCTGCTTTGCTGTGGGCCTACTATTCAAGAATGTAGATTATCGCGCAGCGATTGCCGCGGTGATCTCTGGGGTATTGATGTATGCATGCTTTATCTGGCTATGGATGCCGCTGCATTATATTCATATGATGTTTTTCACGTTCTTTATCTGTGTCGGACTGGCGCTGAGCATCAATCGATTGGTCTTTGGCAACAGAGCAGAGTTTATTGGTCTCAACTCGTCAGATGAAAAACCAGCAGACTTGTCGGCTGCATAATTGGCAGTTGCAGCCCAACATTCATGAGGGCCTCGCCACTCACCACCGAGCCGTTAATCACATCTAGAATAGATGATGAGCTACTGCTCGGTATGCTGCTAGCTGGGCTGGGCCAGACAATGGTCAGCTTATAGAGCGTATGTTCATCCAACCCGCGAAAGCGCAAACGGCCCATTGTCGTGGTGGCTGGACTATTCAGCAGCGCATAGGAAAATATTGCCTCCTGTTGATTAGCGGCAATAATGCCAAAACTATTTTCACGTTTACTGGTATCAAGGCGCACCAGATCACCGTTATGAATTAATTGGCGGTGCTGTTTGTGCAGAGCTACAGCCTCAGTTAAAACCCCTTTTTCTTCGTTATCCATTTCCAGCAGATTGGCCTCAATGCCCATATCCCCAAACAGTGCCACCCCGGTTCTGGTGGCTATACTGATACTGCGTCCAGTAATATGGCAGTCTTTAGGCCCCACATGGGCGCCCATTAATTCTGCGGGGAAGAACATTGAAAAGCCTTTTTGAATCGTCAGACGATCCAGCGCATCGTTACTATCCGAGGGCCAGATCCGATCTGTGTAACCTAGGATACCAAAGTCGGCTCGGCCACCCCCAGAGGAACAACTTTCGATTTCAACCTTAGGGTGCGCCGCGCGAACACGGCGCAATAATTCATATAGAGCCAGAGTCTGATAATGGGTAACCGCTCGCCCATTCGCATTGCCCGGCTGATTAATCACTCGGTTCATATCCCATTTTAAATAGGCAATTGGGTATTGATTTAGCAGTACATCGATAGAATTAAACAGATAGTCCTGAACTTCAGTGCGTGTTAAGTCCAGTACCAGCTGATTTCTCGACAGGATCAATGGCGCTGGCGGCGCACTCAGCACCCAGTCCGGATGAGCGCGATAAAGCTCACTATTCGGGTTAACCATCTCCGGCTCAATCCACAGACCAAACTCCATATCTTTGGCATGCACATAATCGATTAATGATCCTAAGCCATCGGGGAAAACTGTCTTATCGACAGTCCAATCACCCAGCCCAGCACAATCAGATTTGCGGTTTTTAAACCAGCCATCATCGAGCACAAAACGCTCGGCACCCACTTCGGCGGCACTGTCTGCCAGCGCCTGAAGCCTCTCCGGAGTCAGATCAAAATACATGGCTTCCCAAGTATTAAAGTGCACCAGCTTGGCCTTTCCGTCCATCCGTGCATCCGTAAGATGGGATCTGATATAGCGATGAAAACACCTGGATAACGCTGATAAACCATTATTAGTAGTGGCCCCATAGAGCACCGGCGAGCAATAGGATTGATTGGGGTCAAGACTTAGTTCACCAGGGAAAAAAAGCTCTCCCAACTGAGCGTAGGAACGGCCTACAAACTGCTCATCAATACGAATACGGTGATTGCCACTCCAACCCAGATGCAGCCCATAGGCTGCGCCTGAACCTTCGTTGGTCTGCTCGGTATGGATAATCACCCCGGGAAATGAATCATGGGAAGTTCGCCCCGAGCGATTTTCCCGCAGATACGTGCCCATAAAGCGATCCACAGGCTGAAGCTGAAATTCATTGGCCCAGCGGCCTTGAAACCCAAGGATTTTATTGTAGTCCATAGGCACGGGAATACTGGGGGCATTGCACTGCTCGACCGATAAACGGCTATCACCAATATTGCATAGCTCGGTGCTGGCACTTAAAACATCACTATCGCAATCCAACCCAAGTCGATGGATAATTCTTATCTGAGTCCCTTGACAGACAGAGACAATGGTTAGATTGCTATCATTGGTTTGAGTGACAGATTTAATGTGCGCGCTCACCGCCCATTGGAACCCTTGGCGATGGACCTGAATACCAGGGTTGCCCTGAAAGCCCGCACCCAATTCTGGCGATAGGGAAATAGGAGCCTCCTCTGGGGGGCAGGCAGGTGCCTCTTGCTGGGTTGCCAACAGCGCTAACATCTCCGGGTTCGTGCCCTGCCCCAGGCGCACTCCCCAATAGAGTATCGCAGGGGCGTTACCGCGGCAGTCCAGCACTAAACTGCTAAGGAGGCTATGAACTGTATAGAATGGCTGAATCGCTTCTGACATAGGATAATCTTCTTATTATTCTGCTGCTTTGCTTAGGTTATCTAGATATTAATAATGCCCCAAATGTCTCGTCTGCGGCCAGCTAATTTTATCGATAAAATCGTTTAAGAATCGCGCATAATGATATTAATTATTAGATTACAGGAGTTTTTATTTTGGAAGCCACAATCGACAGCCAACTACCCTTTAGCGAGATCGTCAAAATAAGATATAGCGACTTGGACGCTCAGGGGCACCTTTATTTTGCCAACTATTTAGTCTTCGGTGATGAGGTTCTTGGCGCCTACATGGAGCAACTGGGTCTCAATATCATGGACCCACTGAAAGCACCCTGCCTTATATTTACCGTCAATATTCACTGCGACTATCTCAATGAAATTGCGGGAAACGCCGAAATTGCAGTCTATGCAGGGTACGGGCGTTTGGGTAATTCAAGCGCCGATGCGTTATTTGAACTGTATAGTAATGCCGATGGGGTGCTGTTAGCCAAAGGTGGTTTAACGCAGGTATTTGTGGACCCTAAAACCCGGCAGTCAATGCCGATACCGGCGTTTTATCGAGAGAATATTATTGAGCGGCAGGCGAGTTTAGGGAATGAGTTTAAGATTTAACTAGTGGTCGCCCCTATCTAAATGGAGGCGACCCATAACGCCGCTTAGCCCATACGCAGCAATGCACAGATTTTATTGACAGCAAGGTCTCGCAGATAAGCCAGACAGACACTGCCCTGATCTCCGCGATCGCGCACCTTAGCTGCATCTTCTCAGTCCATGCCGCCATTGGCCAAACCAGTAGCATGCTTTGCATCGCCCTGCTCTGTACTGGTAACACTCAAGCCGATCATTAAACCATTACCATGACTCGCTGGTTCACCATCAATGGGCACACTCAAGGCAAAAACAACATTTTTACCAAACTAAAAGCAACGGGCTTTGGGGTCGATCATGCCGGGTTTCTGCTCAGCTCGCCAAGGCTCGCATCATAGAATGTTTCGGGCTCTTTGATGCTATTAGCAAAAGTCATGACATGATTAAACTAGTTTTCTTTTCTACTCTCAGGCTAGGCTAGGAAACAATCTCCCTATCAATCATCCATTAACCTGCTACCAATAGCTAAATTATGGCGCGATTGCGCTGTCAAGAAACGCTGAAATTCTGCGCCCAACAATACTGGGTTGCATATAGGTAATATTGTGTCCGCCCCCCTCAATGGTCAGTAACTCAGCATGAGGAATAGCCTCAAGCATATTCTTAATGCCAGAATACGGCACTGTGGCATCCTTGGTACCCCAGATAGCGAGCGTCGGAATATTACGCTGGCCAACAGCAACAAAGGTTTCTTGGGCGTTAAACAGGTCGAAATACCTGTAGGTTGAAACTAGAGATTCTACGTAGCCGCTGTAAGCCAGTTGCTCGCTGACCTGCGATACAAAATCTAGCTTATCCATTGCCAGCGGATCATCGACGTCTGCCATTTCGCTATCGCTTACATCACTTAACAGGATATCTTTAGCAAACATATGGCCGAGCCATTCTCCCACTACAGGCAGAGTTACAAACCGATTAGCAGTCTGTGCACCTGGCATAAACCCCGCTGGCGCAATGAGCGTTAGGGTTTTAGTTTGAGCAGGGTAAGCACGGGTAAAATGACCGACGACAGCACCGCCCATAGAATAACCCACTAGATGGACCGGTTGAGAAATCTGCTGATGAGCCATTAGTTCTTTCAGGGAGTCAATATAGAGGGCTTTGTCATACCTAGCGGCGGGTCTTTCCGATAAGCCTCTGCCAAAATGATCATAGACTAAAACTTTATAGCCGCGCTCTAGAAGAAAATTTTTGATCTGGCCCCAGACAAAATGTGGTGTTGAAAAACCATGCACCAAAATAACGATTTCGCCATTTTCGTTGTCGGGCTTCGGCACATACCAGCGGTAATAGAGATTGCCCTGACTTAATTCTGCCCAGCCCCCCTCATCAGGCAAATCAGCGGCTGTGATCGTTTTAAGACCATAGGTTTTTGCGCCGTAGGGTAATCCCACCAGTAACAGCAAGACCAATAAAACCAATCCAATTTTAACCAGTCCTCACCTCCAAGCCTAGTTGAATCTGCCATGGTACATAATCTGGCTATATCAACATACACCCTGAATATAACCTGCAACAGCAATTCGTTCATTGGTGCCATGCAACCCTGTTAGCAACCTCCGCGTCAGGCCGCTAGGATTAAAGCGGTAAGCAGGCACCGAGTACCTGCTGTCCCTTTTTTTGAATATTCGAACGTTTTAGGCTGATTCCATGTCCGCAGATCTGGTGTTACTTAACCAGCGGAACTGCACGATAACACCCACCACAAAAATCACCAGAAAGGCCTGATGAAAACCCACTAGCAGCGGATCCTCAAAGGAGTCAATGAACGGATCGCCCAGAGGTAGCCGGCGTAAAAAGTCAGTAATAGCCGGAATCATATGAAATAATAGCGTGCTAGAATATCCCAGCGCTTGAAAGTACATGGAGAAACGCCCAAACCACCTAAACTTCTCCATGATAATGCCGCCACTAACCGCCACTAGGGTCAGCACCGCCAGCCAGTGAGCAATACCGAAGCCCCCTTGGTTATATATCCCTAGAGCCGATCCAGCGACAATAATGGTGACGCCTACGTAGAGCTTGCCAGGTAAAGACGATAGTGAAATTACTTTATATTTAACTATCGTATAAAAAGCAGCCACCAGCGCCACTATTCCAAGAATTGTGTGAAACCAGCCTAGCAAAGTCATATCGGGCATAACAATCGTCTCCATTAAAATGTATCTGTCTATCTACTATTTGTGAGGGTTCACTAAGAACTTCTCGCCTGTTGCCTGCTTCGCATACGCTTTAATTATGTCCGGCTGCAGCATCTCCTCAAACGATATCTCCTGAGTATACTGGCTAGCAAAGGTAGTTTTAATCTCCTTCGCTACTCGTTCGCGCATCTGTTGAAATCGCTCCATGCCGATTCTGCCAATCATGGGCGTTAACAGCCACCCACCCAGTCCCCATTGCATGCCAAATGAGCGGTTTAAAATGGTCGGCGATTGATCTAAGCCACCATAGATATACACCTGTTTATATGTATCTGAGCCATAGCGACTGTACTCTTTCGCGGTTTTATTGGCGGCAATTTCCATTGCAGCGAGAATCTGCCCTGGTAGCTTACCTTCATTACCACCCCCGGTGGCATCAAAGGCTAGAGTCGCGCCGGTGGCTATCAAAGCGGCTACTAGGTTCTTCATGAAATCAGGGTCACTGGTATTGCAAATGTGCTCAGCGCCTAGGTCTTTCAGCACCGCGACCTGTTCAGGTTTTCTAACAATATTCACTAGTGGAACTGAGTCGTCCTTACATATTTTGACCAGCATTTGCCCAAGGTTTGAAGCAGCAGCTGTGTTGACTATGGCGCTGTGGTTTTCCATTTTCATGGTTTCAACGAACGCTAAAGCTGTTAATGGATTGACAAATGAAGAGGCCGCTTCGGCAGACGTCGTGCTGTCATCCATTACGAGACAGCTGGACGCTGGGACGCATCGATACTGGGAATACATAGATCCACCAGCTACACCAACGGTCTTGCCTATCAGCGCTTTGGCATTAGCTCCAGCATCAACAATAACGCCACTACCTTCGTTGCCAACGGGCATAGATTGATCCAATCTAGGCTTCATTGCGCCCATCATTGCGGGATGTATTTTCATCGTAGCGACGGTCCCATCACCGGAACCTAAAACGCTCAGAGTCGTTAGATCGGCGGCAAAACTTATCAGTAGACCCAGATCCGATGGATTAATTGGCGATGCCTCTACTTTTATTAGAACCTCATTGTCTGAGGGCGTTGGTATCTCTGTGGTAGCGATGGAAATTTCTATATTCCCGTCAGCTGTGACCATTGAGCGTATTTCTTTTGAGGTTTGTTCTGACATGATTTTCCCTTGAGGCTGCTTGTCATGCTGGATGCATGGCTAAGCTCAGTATGATATATGGACTGGTTGTGTTTTGACAAGTAGACAATATAATCATACTAGTATATAAATACATACTATGACTAAATACTTAGATCCAATTACAAACTCTTTAAAGCTGATCGGGGGCAAGTGGAAAGTGCCTATTATCTACAACTTGCGCACAGGACCCGTCAGGTTTGGCGAATTAAAAAGAATTTTATCGCCCATTACCCAGCAGATGTTAACTAAGCAGCTACGGGAAATGGAAAGAGATCAACTCATTGATCGCAAGGTGTTTGAGGTAATACCGCCGAAGGTGGAATACAGCCTCACTGAATTTGGAAAATCCCTGGGTCCGGTTTTACAATTATGGTGTCAGTGGAGCACGGAAAACCATGAGTTGATGCAGTCGATCGCAGAAAAAAATCAGTCCAAATCTTGATTCATGTAAGAACTTATAGTCTTACCATAGCTAGTCGAAAATACGGCACTAAAGAGAGCGAACAGTGCTCGGAGGCAAACCCCAGCCACTCAGTTTTCACGTAAAGACAATAGGCCTAAGATGGAAAGATTCGGCTACATTGGAGTTGCGACCACAGCCCTATCAAGATTCCCTTTGCATTTAACATTCATAGATACCGGCTTTGGGTATTTTAATCCTGCTGAGCACCTTCTCTCACACGTCAACACCCGCCCATTCAGCGCAAACTTCTAAATCCAGGTGTGCTTCTCAATACGCGAAGTAACTCCCATTTTGAAAGCGATTAAAAATACTCTAATGCAGATCAACCGACCGAACCAAAGGCACCAAGGATTATAATTTCCATCTTCCGTCCAACCATGCGCGCTTTGACTCCAATCCTGTAAATTGTTAATATCGCGATGCGCGAGGTGGTGACTGGATGAGTTACCGCCCTTTTTTACGGCGTAATTTTCGTTGTGCAATTGTCGGACAATGAATGGTGCACGCTGCATTAGCAGTCTAGCCAGACGCACAGGGTTATTAGCTTTTCCGAACATATAAAGTCTGGAGATTTGATGAAATCAACATTGACGATCAATTCAGCGAGCAGCAGCACCCCCCCTTCTAAGGGAATGTTTGGCAAACTCCCCGTCGCGCCCGCATACAGGGTGGTTTTTGACACGATCGAAAAGTTGGTTATGACCGGTAAGCTCAAGCCAGGTGATATTCTACCGACCGAAACTGAACTAGCTGAGCGTTTCGACATCAACCGTTCAACATTGCGCGAGGGCATCAGATTACTCGAACAGAACGGCTTGGTCGTGCGCGGCGCGGCAAAGAGACTAACGGTCTCGGTACCCCATATCGTCGACCTCACATCACGTATCAGTAACGCCTTAATTCTGCACGACGTCACCTTTCGGGAGCTATGGGAAACCTATATTATCCTTGAGCCCGCACTAGCAAAACTGGCCGCGGAAAATGCGACAGAGGAAATAATCAAAAAGCTTGAAGACAATCTCGAGTCGATGATCGCCTGTGGAGAAGATGCGGATTGCTTTAATAAACTCGATTACGAATTCCATGATTTAGTCGCAGAAGCCGCGTGCAACCGCCCAATGTTGATTGCACGCCAACCGATCTCAATCCTCATGATGCCTGCCGCCCACGCAATACTTCCTCGGCTGAATACCTATGACCGAGTGATCGTTGCGCATCGGAAGATTCTCGACGCAATCCGCGCCCATGACCAAAGCGAAGCGTCGGAATGGATGCACAAACATACCACCGATTTCAAGCGCGGCTATGAAAGCCTTGGCTTTGACGCCGGCGAGCACTTAGTTAACTCCGGCTTTGATGCCACCGCAGGGATCAAGCCACAGGCATAATACTCAGATCCCTACGCCATGCTATTTTGGTATGCAGAACCGAGGCGTGACAGTATGATTTCAACGTCTTCTAACATTGCCTAACTGATCATTAAGGGCTGTCCTCCACAGGGTTCCGCCAAGGTAAAAAAGCTATAACAATTGGCCGCTCAGGCAGCCTCAAACTGAAACTGAAACTGGATATATAGATGACGACTGAATCAAAAAAAAGCCCGACACCAGAAAGTATTTTTGATATAGACAACAAGGTAGTATTGGTCACTGGCGCCTCTTCAGGGATCGGCTTACATCTGTGCCAAATGCTGCTTGGCCGCGGATGTCGCGTTGTTGGAGCATCCAGAACGGCATGCGAATCAGATGCGCTCCGTATCATTGATAAACAATACAGCGGAAATTTCCTGGCGGTCAATATGGATGTTAGCTCGGCTGCTAGCGTCGATGCAGCATTCGATACTATTGCGGACGCCTTTGGGCATCTTGATGTCGTCATCAATAATGCTGGCATGGCTGCCCCCAAGCGTGCAGTCAACATGACTCCTGACGAATGGGCGACGGTAATAGATACTAACCTCACAGGGCCATTTCTGGTCAGCCGTGCGGCAGTAGGCATAATGCCTAACGGCGGCAGTATTATCCAGATCGCGTCAACTGGGGCGTTTAAGGCCTACGTTGGCTTGAGCGCATACAACTCATCGAAAGCCGGCGTATTAATGCTTTCTCAGACATTAGCAGTGGAGCTCGCGCCGCAAAATATTCGCGTCAATGTTTTGGCACCCGGCTATGTGATTACTCCAATGAATGATGAGTTTTTGTCTGGACCTCAGGGCGAACCAATTCGTAATAAGATTCCTCTCAAGCGCTTTGCGCAACCCAGTGATCTCGATGGCGCGATCGTATTTTTCGCTTCGTCCGCCTCGAGTTACATAACCGGAACTTGCTTAGTCATTGATGGCGGCACTCTCGCCTGAGTAGGCATCCTATAATAACGTCGCCCTTGGGTCGCTCTGTATTTGACTACTAATGCGTTAGCTTATCAATTGGCTAACGTAAAGCGCGGGACTACGACGCCGTCTGGCAGGTGATTCCAGACAACCCTAACCTCGGCCCCGACTGAAATCGCGCTTATGGGTACATCGACAATATTACTAATCAGGCGGATGGTAGGCGCATCAGAGAGTGTTACTAGGGCAGGCACATAGGGCAACGATTCTTCCATTCCTGGGAATATCGCCCTGCTCACTATGGTATAAGAGTAAATGGTGCCACGTCCCGACAGCGTCGGCCAGTCGAGTTTCTGGGAAAGGCATCCAGGACAAAACGGTGTCGGTGGCATCCGTAATAAACTGCATTCAGTGCAGCGCGCCACTGTTAGGCGGTGCTCTCGTGCCGCAGCCCAAAACGGTTCAGTCCAGGGGTCGGTAACCAGCTCGAATAGGCTGTGCGGTGGTTGTTTTGCTATCTCATTAGTCACTGTTATTTCCCCAAAATTAGGCCGCTGACGGGCAGTGATGAAGGTCCACCAGTCACCAGCGCTAAGTCGCAACTCTGCACTTGATTAAAGGCCGATCCGCGAATTTGTGCAACGGCTTCGCGCACATGGGTCATTCCCCAGACATAGGCTCCGGACAGCTGCCCACCATCAGTATTGATAGGCAGTGATCCACCCTCGAAACGGATGGCCCCACTCTCCACAAACGGCCCCCCTTCGCCTCGCTCACAGAATCCGAAATCCTCCAATTGAGCGAGCACCATCGGCGTAAAGTGGTCATATATCTGAGCCACATCAATATCAGCTGGCGTGACATCAGCATCCCTATACAAGCGATTAGCAATGGCTACATTTCCCGAAGAAACAAATGCCTCCTCTGGCATGTTCATCCAATACAGCGAACGACCCCAGTCCCTGCTGCCACCATGGGCGCAGGCAACGATTTTAACCGGCGGCTGACGCAGATCTTTGGCCTGCTCTGTGGAAGTCACAACCATCGCAATTGCACCGTCTGTTTCAAGACAGAAATCAAACAGGCACAGAGGATCTGCGATCACTGGCGCGTTAAAGTAGTCCTCAAGCGTCATTGGCTTTCGCATAATGGCATCGGGATGATTGATCGCATTCAGGCGTCCTGACATGGCGACTTCAGCAAATTGTTCTCTGGTCGTTCCATACATATGCATGTGCCTTCGCGCCAGCAGCGCGAACATATGGCCGGGGCCAACCAGACCACTCGATTGAAAGAACGCCGTCTCAGAAGTCTGCTCGTAGCCCGAGGTGATTGCACCAAAACGCTGCTGCGCCTGTTGGAGCGCTCCTACGCAGACAACCACTTTGGCCATACCGGAGACAATTGCTGAGGAGGCAAGTCCAATCGACCCTGCTGACCCACCACCAGAACCAGTTAGGGTCGCTGTATAGCTAACCTCTGGGATGCCTAGAGTTTCCATCAGGTAGGGGGTATCAAAACCGCCAGAATAAAATGCGAAGCCGTCGACATCTTTCATACTGAGACCAGCATCTTCGACCGCAGCAATGATGGACTTACAGACAAGCTCATTGAGCGTTTGTGGCAGCGAGGCTCCGCGCTTGTAGTATGGCGTGGCGCCAACTCCGACTATCGCTGTTTTATTGCGTATGGTCATTGTAATTCCCAATTGATTTTAAGAGATGAGGTCACGCGCTATAACCAGCTTCATAACCTCAGACGCACCTTCATAGATGCGGCTTGGCCTGATATCGCGATAGAGCTGCTCAACGACCGAGCCACGAGTGACACCTCGGCCTCCAAATAGCTGTACCGCATTGTCAATTACCCGACTGGCATTTTCGGTTCCGATTAACTTTGCCATGACGCTTCCCGCGTACACCGACCGCCAGTTACGTTCTTTGACCAGCCCGCCCAATATATGACCAGCGCCGCCGTTTCCAAATCAATAATCATATCAGCGAGCTTAGTCTGAACACCGAGCATTGCTGTCATCGTAGCACCAAATAGACTGGGAGACTTGGTATGCTTAAGCGTTTCGTCAAAGGCGCGCCGACCCATACCAAGTCCAGTTGCGCTGACCGACGTACGAAAAATATCAAAGGTAGACATGGCAATCTTAAAGCCACTACCAGGCTGCCCGATCACCGCGTCGTGATCGACTTCAGGGCACTGCCATTGACTAAATCCTGAAGCCAAGCGGTTGTGATGCTCTTCAAAAAAAGGCATTGGCCAAAGGTACCAGTCAGTCGTATTGTTCATTTAACGATGCACCTTAGTAAAATTTCAAGCGGGTGTTAGTTTCGACCACTGAGCATAGTTTTGTTGGGTATTAAACCGTCTATCCTTCGATATACGCCCTGGCATTTCATTGTAAACCATCGACCGCTGCCTACTCTTTTTAATGCCGAGGGAAGGCACCTCATTGCTTAGACGTTTAAGCTTTGAACTATACAAACTGACCAATAGCGCCTAAAACGCGCTACCAAGCGGACCCTTAGCCCGCGACTTTAGCGCAATTGTAAGCGATTGTAACGTAATGTCCGACAATAGGACAGGCGGACATAGTGAATGATCAGCGCTCTGATTAAAAATCATAGACCCTAGCATTGTGGTGATTGCGTGCCAGCATGAGAGCCGCAACACCTCCTGCGTACTCGGTTTTTTGGCACTAGATAACCGCTGAAATACGGGACAGACTAGGTGTCCGCAGGCTCGAACTTAGATGCCATAGTCAGTCAATTCAGCACGTCGCATATATTAAGCGCCTGAGGTCTGCCCAGATTAATCTGCGTTATGGCGATAAGTTTCCGCATGCCTGATTGGCTGGCACCGCAACATCCATCATCGCAGGGCTAGGCAACCTCAAACCCTCCATAAGCTTGATGTACGCCTGCTTATCGATAACATTAAGGCGGGAATTACTGATCTTTTCATTAGCTAGAGTGCTTGATTGCACACCGTTATAGTCATGCGCTGGATACAGTATGGTGCTATCGGGTAATTTGAGTATTCGATCATGCAGGCTATCGTACTGAGTTCCTGCGTCACCGTTTTGAAAGTCAGTTCGTCCCGTTCCTCCAATGAGTAACGTGTCACCGCTAAATAATAGGCCCTCCTCGGCCATATAAAAGCTATAGGAATCATCCGTATGCCCTGGACTGTAAATCACCTCGATTTCAAGACTACCAATGGATAATTGATCACTGTCTTTAAATTTTTCCGATAGGCAATTAGCAACCGATTGGGTTCCCATCATAGTTATGCAGCCCGTCTCTTCCCGAAGATCACCCAGACCGGTAATGTGGTCGGCATGGGTATGAGTATCGATGGCCAACATCAGACGCAGATCCTGTGCCTGCAAAAGCTTCAGCACCAAACTATTGTTTTCAAATACCGAATCAATAACTAATGCCTGGCCCGATTCATGATCACCCAATAAATAGGTATAGGTTGATGAAACTCTATCGAATAGCTGGTGAAAAATCATAGTTAACCCACTTATAAATATTAGCTGACCCTGAAATGCATAAATACTGTCATCGCGGCAATCGATACTAGGGCTATGGAGAATATTTTCTGTAACAGAACCCCTGCTATATATTGGGCAACGAGTCGACCACCGACCATACCGAACACACCGCCGGTGCAAACGTTTAATAGCAGCCACCAATCTAAGTGGGGGCTAGCTAAAGCAAAACTCAAAAATCCCGAGATCCCAACCACGGAAATTATCAGCAATGACGTAGCGACTGCTTGGCGCATTGATACCTGCGTAATATAAAGGAGAGCGGGTACGATTAAAAAACCGCCACCGACACCAAAAAGCCCGCTTAACAAGCCCACTAGCAACCCACAGAAAACAAGTGCAACTAAGCACTTTGAGCTCAAGTCAAACTGTTCCGATTGGGTAAAGCGACAGATCGGAGCCCTGTAGTCATCGCCATTAAACTGTCCTGAACGAACCACGCTGGCTTGTTCTGGTGCAGCGACAGCCTGCCGCCACATCAAACTAGCTATGCAAAATGCCAGAGCGCAAAACCCCACTAGTAGAGTGGCCGGCGGCAACTGACTACCAACATACTTGCCAATCGGCGCTATTAGCGCACCACCCATACCTAGCGCCAACGCCGGAACCCACAGAATAGTTCTCGCCTGCCAATTACTCACAGTACCCATCAGCGCGCTGACCGCAACAGCACCCAGCGCGACCCCTATGGCCTCATTGACCGATAAATCGAGCAGCAATATCAGCAGTGGCACTGCGAAAATTGACCCACCCGCACCTGTCAAGCCCAGCACTAAGCCTATGAATACACCGATTAAAATAGACATTCTATGATCGAGCAACCCCTGCATTCCAGGGCATGCGAGCCAACAGCATGCCCATGCCGCAGGTATCGGTGACACCCGCAAAGACCAGGCCACCGCCGACGAAACCAGATAACGCATAAAACAAGGGACTCATAAATTGGCCAGCCAGAATGCCGATAACCACTAATGAACCCGCTGCGATACGAACCTGTCGCTCTAGTGACAAGCTATTACTCGGCCCTTTACTGGGTATCAAACCGGAGGCTTTTAAAGCATTTAATCCGCCTGAGATAATGATCAGCTTAGCCTCAAAATTCTCTTTTAGTTTTTCTGCCGCGAGCGACGCGCGCGGGCCATTAGCACAGAGAAGATAAATAGGCTGCTCCGTACTTAGTCCCTCTTGTACAAGATAACTCTGCAGCATAGCGCTATTTAAAGTCTGCACAGGAAAATGCACACAGCCCTCAACGTACTCGGTCTCAACCTCGCTAAGTGTGCGCAGATCAACAATGCATAGTTTGTCGCTGGCGTCTCGATATAGTTGCTGAAATTGACTAGCGGAAATAGTTTTCACTTGAGCGCTCATAATTTAATCCTCATAGTTGTGGGCAGTAGATGGACTTCAGTACTTTAATAACCTGCGTAGCTTCATCGCCCTTAAGCCTATAAAAGATAGCCTGCCCATCACGGCGAGTAGAGACAAGGTTAGCGTTTCGTAATGACGCTAGATGCTGAGATAAAGCCGACTGACTGAGGTCGGTCATCTGATTTAGGGCACCCACTGACAGCTCCGTGCCGATAAGAGAGCACATAATCATAAGCCGCTTTTGGTTGCCGAGCTGTTTGAGCAGCCCGGCAGCCTCCGCAGAATGCTGTTGCAGTGCCGCTATATCCGCGGGCACTAGGATTTGAGACATATCAATAAACCTTTAGCTAACTCAAGATTAAGTGATCATATATTAGAGTTACCTAATATACAATTGCTTCATGAACGTTGATCAGTATATTGATGTGCTTGACGTAGCGTATGAGTAGTTCAATAAGATTTATGCGACCATTTGAGCAATAGATCGCCACAGCCATGTCGCCCGATTTCAAAAGCGCAAGTGAGAGGCAGCGTCATGGATAATGTCCCTCCGCCTATAGCTAATACGACCGCTATTCTTAACCAAATTAGCGATAATGAGCGGCTAATTAATTACATAGACCTTATTTTAATACTTGAACGTTCCACCAGACGATTATGGGTGTAATTAAAACGGTTGGAAGTATCCACCAAATCCACAAGGGTTCAACGCTCATATTGACCACTAAAACCGCTGTAATCACTGAGATGGTGCCACCCATCATGTTGGTTAAATGTCTTGCAATACGTTGCTGCCCTATGGCTGTTTTATTCTGATAACTCTTAAAATCTGTGAAACCCAATGCCGTAGCAACACAACCAAATAGGAGAAGGGGTATGTATTGGGAATTATTATCGATAAAATATAAACCACTTAGTATCCACATCGAAATGCCCGATAACAGCATTATACCAATCGCAAACCAATCTAAATTGGTGGCTATGCCCCGCCGATTCGCAGCGAAGCGCATGCCTGCAAACGCCAAGTAAAACGAAAATAACGCGATGAGTAATAAAAATATATTATCACTAATAATCGCCATAGGAAGTGCGGTAAAGAAAATGGCAGCCATACACCAGACATAGGCTTTACCCGAAAAGATATGCAGCTTTTTACCCTTTGTAGATGACAGCGCCATTGCCGAGAAAATGAGCGCTAATGAACCGGCAACGATATGTATGGGTAGTAAAATATCCATGGGTTACCTCAAAGGCAATCTCTATAATTTTTGAACAGATCTGGGCTTTTAACTCAGGTTAGAACATATTTGAGGTTTTTATTGCATAGAATTACAGACTACTGGCAGTCAATCATAGCGCAGTGTAATGGACTCATGTGAACTAGACAGCCAAAACTATCGTAAACTTCGCAGCGGTCTAGCGTTTAGACTAGCGCTAACTTCGGCCTACAATATGACCATCAGTGCTCGTCTTCTTAAATACTTTAATCGCAAGACCTCAGAGTCCACAGATAAGAATCATACGCGTTTTAGAAATGATATCTGTAACCATTGGGACCTAGACTATCTATCGCTTGAGGAACTGGAAGCAAGACTGGTAGAGCCCAATATTGAAACCACCATTGTTAGAAAAAAGAAAGAATTCTAAAGGGGCTGGCTGGGCATTAAAACGCTGCCATGCGCAACGGGGACTAGGAACCTCAAGACAGCAATTTCAAGGCAAATTTCCTGCCTCGCACACCACAGTGATCTGACGACGCCCACCCGGCTAAGCGTCAGAAGCTACTGACTCGTGACCACCAGATAGGCAATCAGTTCGCAATCCCCTGTGTTTTCAATGCTGTGAATTAGGTCTCCGCGGTAATGGGCAGAGTCGCCATGGCTGAGCTTTGAATTATTGTCGCCCGACACAATCTGTGCAGTGCCGCTGGTGATGGTAAGCAGCTCTTTTGTGCCATCGAAGTGGGGTGCGCTGGTTAAACTTGCACCAGGCTGAATACGCAATTCATAAAATTCAATATTTTTTTCGATCTGTAATGGCGACAAGGTACGAATTTGAATCTGCTTGTCCGATCTGAACAAGTTGTTCTTATCCTCACCGTGAACCACCTCAATGGTAGACGACGCCCAAGGTTGATCCACCAGCTCACCAATACTCATCCCAAACGCCTGAGCAATTCTAAAAGTCACCGTCAGTGTCGGATTGGCCTGCCCGCGCTCAATCTGGCTTAGCATAGACCGGCTCACGCCAGACGCAGTCGCCAATTGGTCTAGGGTTTGCTTGTGCTTTTTGCGCAGCTCGGTAACGCGATGACTTAACGTGTGGCTCGCTGCTTCTTGGTCATTTAGCGACATTTTGTGCACTATATAAGAAAAATTCTTGCATAAAGGAATATTTGCTTCTACGATAAAGGAATATATTCCCCTATAGTAACCAATCCGCAGGAAGATAGCACCATGAAAGCACTGGTCAAAAGGCATTCGAGACAGGGTTTGTGGCTAGAAGACGCACCCGATCCAAAAATTGGCATTAACGATGTGCTGATCAAGATAGCGCGCACGGCTATTTGTGGCACGGACATGCATATTTACAATTGGGACAGCTGGGCACAGGCGACCATTCCCGTACCTATGGTCGTTGGCCATGAATTTGTTGGTCATATTGTCGATGTTGGCTCTAATGTGAATGATTTTCGCCCGGGACAACTTGTCTCTGGAGAAGGCCATGTCGTCTGTGGTCGCTGTCGTAACTGTATGGCTGGCCGCCGTCATCTTTGCGCTCAGACCAGTGGCGTAGGGGTAGATCGTGCGGGGGCCTTTGCCGAGTATCTAGCACTGCCTATGTCCAACGTCTGGGAGCATCGCCCAGGCATTGATCTCGATGTGGCGGCATTATTTGACCCGTTGGGCAATGCGGTGCATACCGCGTTGCAATATGACCTAGTCGCGGAAGATGTACTGATCACTGGAGCCGGGCCCATTGGCGCTATGGCCGCGGCTGTGTGCAAGTATGCGGGTGCCAAAAATGTTGTCATTACTGATATAAATCCCGAGCGACTGGCACTGGCCAAAACCCTTGGCGCTACCCACACGGTCGACGTGCGCACCGAAAATTTGGCCGATGTTCAGCGCCAATTAGGTATGTCTGAGGGTTTTGATGTGGGACTTGAGATGTCCGGTAACCCCGCCGGATTTAGAGATCTACTGGCCAACATGTGCCATGGCGGCAAGATAGCCATACTAGGTATTCCCGCAGAAGAGATGGCCATTGATTGGCGTCAGGTGGTTTTCAATATGCTAACACTAAAAGGTATCTATGGCCGTGAAATGTACGAAACCTGGTACAAGATGTCGTCAATGATTGACTCCGGTCTCGATATCTCTGCGGTCATTACACATCGATTAGGATACGAAGATTTTCAACAGGGCTTTGACGCTATGAATTCGGGCCAAGCTAGCAAAGTAATCCTTAACTGGACATAGGAGAAAATTCATATGGATAGTCAATTCAAAGAGCATTTGGCAGCCGAACTCGATGGCATTAAAGCCGCGGGTCTCTATAAGTCAGAGCGCGAAATTACCACCGCACAGGGCGCTCGAGTTGGCGTCAAGGGTTCGTCAGAGGTGTTAAACCTGTGCGCCAACAATTATTTGGGACTGTCCCAGCATTCTGCGGTGCGCGCTGCAGCCAAAGTGGGTCTCGATAACTGGGGTTATGGGCTGGCGTCGGTACGCTTTATCTGCGGTACTCAGAGCCTCCATAAGCAGCTCGAACGTAAGCTTAGTGAGTTTTTGGGTATGCAAGACTGCATTCTCTACCCTTCGTGCTTTGATGCGAATGGCGGTCTATTTGAAGTGCTCCTCGGAGCAGAAGATGCAGTTATCTCTGATGAACTGAACCATGCCAGTATTATCGACGGTGTGCGTCTGTGCAAGGCACAGCGATACCGCTATGGCAATAACGATATGGCTGACCTCGAACGACAGCTGCAAGCGGCTGACACTGCAGGTGCACGTTTTAAACTCATTACTACCGATGGCGTATTCTCTATGGACGGCACCATCGCTCGTCTGGATGATATCTGTACCCTAGCGGATAAATATAACGCTCTAGTGCATTTTGATGATTGTCATGCGACGGGATTTGTCGGTGCCAATGGGCGTGGCACCCATGAGTATCGTAACTGTATGGATCGAGTAGACATAATCACCGGCACTTTGGGCAAGGCTCTCGGTGGCGGCAGTGGTGGCTATACCAGTGCCAGCAAGGAAGTGGTCGACTTACTGCGCCAGCGCTCTCGACCGTACCTATTTTCCAATACTGTGCCACCGCCTATAGTGGCGGGTGCTCTTAAAGCATTGGAGTTAATTGCTGAGTCCAATCAACTCCAGACCCAGTTAATGGAAAATACCGCTATGTTTCGCGAAGGACTAGAGCGTCTAGGGTTTACATTGTTGCCCGGTGAACACCCAATAGTGCCCATAATGCTCAACGACGCAGCAGTGGCAAACCGGTTTGCCGCGGCTATGCTTGAAGAGGGCATCTATGTTGTCGCATTTTCCTACCCTGTCGTCGCCAAGGGTAAGGCGCGCATTCGCACACAAATGTCAGCAGCACTGAGCCACAAGGACATTGCGTTGGCACTGGAGGCGTTTGGGCGCGTAAAACGGGCGCTGAAATTATAAGCGCCTCAAAAGGTTGGTCACAGAATAGTTATGGATCAGGTCGCTTGATATCCCATACAATCCGGTTAAAAATAGCCATATTTCATCGCAAGAGTCTTTTACCCTTGTTTTACAACTTAAATGCGTCGACTGAATTAGCCACTTTAGATAGACTACCGAGAGGAGTCGATTAATAGTGAGGCTCGAGCAATCTGCTTAGATTCAATCAACGTAACCATATAGTGAAGCGTTGCGGCCTAAAAAGGAGCGTGGGCTTTGAGCGACATTTTAGACAACTGCTTATCGGGGCTATCGATTCGTCCTTTCCAAGCTGACAAAAAAATAGAGGCGTAACAAAATGAACAAGCCAAACCTTTTACGACGATCCGCAATGTTCGCAGTACATCTCTGGAGAAGCGTAATGGATGTTAAATTTAATCCACTAAGGCTAATCCCAGACAACACGCTGCAATCCTATTTTATGCTGGTATTATTCACTATCTGGAGCATATCTTTTGGATTCATTGCTACTTACCATTTCGGATGGCTAGGTTACAGTACGGTTACTAGCGTCGTCGTGCATTTAACGATTCTAATTCCAATCATGATTACTAATGCGGTGTTTATTGATGCTGAGCGTTCAGGTGATAAGTGGCTGGAGGAATGGAAGACAGAGCAGAGTAGATACAAGCTATTTACCAATCGCCTAACTGTTAAAAATATGGTGCGCTGGAATCGAGATACAGAAGCGTAAGTAACATATGCGCCTGCGGTCTTGAGTAGGTGAGTGGTTAGATTTTGTGTTCTGTAAAGGGTGGTACGTTAAGCGCTTAGAGCTTAGCTGTAATCTCCCGTTTGAAATTGCCCTTTACAGTCACCGGGGAGAGCTCTTTATGGCCGTTTCCTAGGTGACTAAGCAGCATCGTCATGCGTTAGCAAAAAATAATCCCCAATGCCCGAATGTCTGAGATAAGGGCATGCACATACTTTTTTTACCACTTATCGTCAAATGTCTGCAGACGGTTGAACGATTCACCGATCAAGACGCCGAGTTCGCGATCTTCACCTTCTTTGAGCTGGATTCCGGGTCGCCCATGAGCAAAGCGGTAGTTACAGATTAAGGCGACGTCTCCGACTTTCCAAGGAATTGGAATACCGTGCTGATCATAAACATCAATAAATAGTTGCTTTTCTGCACGTGTCATCTCACTGAGATCACCAAACGTGAGCTTGAGCGGCCGATCGTCTGGTGCCACATGCTGCACCAACGGCCAGCTATCAAACCATGCACCATCGTCGGCCATGCTGCTATAAAGCAAATTTCGATCGAGATGCGGAAAATACTCAAAGGCGGAGATCGTGTAGCGCGTCTTCAGCTTGCGGTCATTACCCCATTCTGCCGTCAGCCCTCGACTCCGGGCCTCGGCAATTGCCTCATCCTGATTATCTGTCAGCATTGAAAGCTGCCAGTGATTGTAAACACCATATTCAATACGATTTTGAAACGCCAGACGATCGGTAAGATCGCGGTGATAGCAAATACCGAGCTTTTTAAGCTTTTGACCAAACTCCGTTGCTAAGATAGATTCAGTGGCCGCCACATTATCGGAGACAAACGTATAACCGCCTTCAGCAGGTATCTTGTTACACATAAAGCTGACCATGGTTGTGCTCGAATCGATGTAGGCCATTTCATGGTGATAGTGCAGGGACGCTTCTAATGGAGCACCAACTTCATACACATTGGGCTGTAAGGTCTTGCGAGGATTGGCACCACCTTCATACTGCCGTTCGTTTTTTAGCACCTGAGTTGCGATAAGGCGCATTGCCTGCATATCAGTCAACCCCGTATTAATAACATGGACTAAACCAATATCATCAAAGATTTTTTGCATGCACTGAGCGAGCTCTGCACTTGGCTCAAGCGGCTTACCATGGGCACGGAATTGATTACCTTCAATGGTAAATAATTCTGGAGAAATTGCAGGCACACCTGTCCACCACTTCGGCTCGATGATATCGTCCAGTGGGGCAAAAATTTCAGGGGCAGCGCCAATAGCCATACTTGTCAACCTTGTCAACCTTGTCAGCTCCGCATTCTAGCGACGAATGTCCACCACAACAACACAAATATCATACGATTTCCCAAGCAAATATCCCCTTAACGGAATGCTTACGTAAATATCACAGTTATGGACTTAAACCCGCGCGCCTAGGGCATTGAAGGAAATAAATAAGGTGGGGTCGCGCAGAAAATTTATAGCGATACAATCAAAAAATTGATCGCCGGTAAACTGTAGCTAGAATCAATAATGCGCTTACTTATAAAACTCTTCGCCAAACTCTCGTTTTATACAGAAATCCAATATAGCCTCGAACATAAAGCTTTCCGCCATCCAACCAAACCTTACCTTTGTAGGAGTCTCCAGTTTTGGGGTCAAACACAGCCCCTTTTTGCCAAATTTCCTTCTTAAGGGTCAGCCCATCGAAGATCTGCATACCTATAACCGGCTTGCCATAAAGGTCACCTTGGCATTTATCACACATAGGGTTCTTGTCATCACTATTGTGCAATCTAACAATGTTGGCAAATAACCTATCATCTTCAATCCGAACCTCAACGGTAGATTGCAACTGACCATTCTCATCAAAGGTCTCCCAAAGCCCAACTGGGCTGTTCGCACTACCGGCATAAACATCTAGCGCCAATAACGAAATTGCTATAATCAGCAGTATTCTCATGAGGCATTCTTCCTTAGTAATTTCTAAATTATATCTACGCGCAACTCATCGACGGCACCGCAAAACAAGCCCCTCTCTGCGGCCACCAAAGCCCCTAGAAGCCAACTCCGCAGACTAAGCTTCCGATGCATAGCTAGTTCAAATCTGCTGCGTAACCTTTTAAAACGGCCAGCGGAACAATCTCCACTGCCTTACTATTAGTCCGCTTAAGATGCACTCGCGGCGCACAGCCGGCGTCGTGAGCTTCTAACCACCTGGACGCACAAAGACACCACGACTGCCCGGCAGACAGACCAGCAAACTCAAATTCTGGTCGCGGTGTTGAAAGATCATTTCCACGAGACTTCGAAAACTCTAGAAACTCGGCAGTAATCAATGCACAGACTGTATGCGAGCCTCGATCATACTTATCGGTCCGACAAAAGCCATCACGGAAATAGCCCGTAATAGGATTGCTACAGCATTCCTCAATCGGTTCGCCAAATACATTAATTTGTGACAACAGTGATCTCCATTAAATCTCAGAACTTACGCGTTTTTCCCTCAAGATGAGCATTAATAATAACGCGTTTTAGTAAGCTTGCAATCTGTTTAGCCTGGTGTGGAATATCTCATTGATTGGGCGCTAGATTCATCTCCCTCGCCCAAGCCTTGGCCTCATCGCTGCAGGCCCATTTTATTGCCTGAGCAAGAATGCGCCGAAAACTCGGGTTTTCATAGGCCGCCGGCCCGTCACCAAATTGCAGATATACCACTGGTGCATTCTTATATGTCTTGATCCAGCCGACAACATTTGATCCGTCATCATGAGACCAACCCTCATTAGAATTCAGCTCACCACGCACTACCGCATTAGCGGCCGAGTAAAAATTATCGCGAGTGAACGTCCAATTTGACGTAAATAAGGGAATGACCGAATCTTCAAAAATTTCGCAGAGATAGACTTCATCGGTGATCTCAAAGGGCTCTATACCGCGAGTGATCGGATGATCCATGGTGGGACTGACAATATGAGAAACATCGATATTGTAACCGCTGTCCGGCCGGTCAACGCCACGTGACTTCATTGGTGTATAGAGAAAACGACCACCAATAATTTCAGACCACTCTGGCCAAGCTGGCCACGCTGCCGCGCAGTGATGCAGCACAACTAACGGGCAGCCCGCCTCTCCCATAGCGCGCACGCCTTCCTTGTAAAAGTCAGGAGGCTCAGGATAAATAGGCCCATCGTCGCCAAACTCGACCCCCGGCATATCATATTGCACATAGCAGTCAAAGTGTTGGGCCATCTCTGGGTTGAATAGAAACTGCGCTGCCGGATGCTCAACATTAGAGTACTGTATGTCGGGATTACTATCGAAAATATCAAAAAAGGTATCGCGGTGAAACGGATGTCCTCGAGTCACCAATAATACATTTAGTTTACCCCCCACCTCTGGCAACGCAGTAGTTGCCAGAGGTGCACTTTGTGTCGAGGTGCGATGATAGTCAGGAATATCCTTGGTATCGGCCATTATATTTCCCAGTTAGACACCAACACCCGCACTAAGAGCATGCCAACTCTCGCGTAATAACATACTGGCCAGCGCCACCCAACTGAGCATAAATACACTGAAACGTAGCCATACAGAATTTACGGTGCACTGTACCAATGAATGTATTAACCTCAGACCGCAGTAACTCCACGCTAAATACAGATGAACGGTATCAGTATGACCCTGCGCCCATATGACGAAGATGATCGCATAAAACAGCGTAGGCTGTTCCCATAAGTGGTTGTAGTTATCCGCAATCCGTTCAACGCGACTCGGAAATATTCCCGACACTGCAGCAGGATGCGATAACTTCTGCATGTCGACTCCTTCGCGCTCTAGTACCTTCGCCGCTGGGATGCGCGTGGCATACATCCAGATCATCATAACGGTACTCAGTAGTCCCATGAATAGAATGGGTTGTAAGATCAGATGGTTCATAGTGGCATATCCATTAATTAAATTTCAGCCAACATAGCGGAGGGCTCTGTTTAAGGCAACTTTCGACAATAAACGGCTTATGCCAAATAGGCGCCTAGGAAACTAGCCGCCATCATCCATCAGCACCGCGCATCGAGATTAGATAGCGCAGCTTTGATCCATACCTAGCACATGAAATACGCGTCCCATACCCATCCAACCGGCTATGGAATACGTTAGATCGGTGATTTCAGCGTCGCTAAACACGCCTTTCATTTGCAGCCAAAAATCATCATCAGCCGATAGTGCTTGAGGCCGGTCACCCATAGCATTTGCATACTCTACAGCCATGCGTTCGCGCTGACTCAGATGGCTATGCTGACCATCGAGCAAGGCCCGATAGAAGGCCTCATCGGGCACTTCACCATTTTCAATCACGCCTGAATGGATGCCTAGCTGTTTAACATCGCGCTCTGAGCGCCAGTTCTTACAAATAATACAGCCATTAATCATTGCTGTAGCAATGCGTGCAGCCTCAAATACTTTTAGTGGCAGTTGGCTGTGTTCATAGATGGCATAGGCGAACGCATTACCGGCAGCGGATATTTCTGGGGCATAAATATCTCCAGGTCCTGCCATTAAATTGTCCTCGCCACTGGGAGCCGGGATATCGATACGCATAATAATTCTCCTTATTATTGTTATAAGCCCATGTCTTACGTTGGATCTGCCTTGGAGGTCGTCTACTATTTAACCCTGCATCAGATCGTGCCAGTGACACAGTCGGTTTGACAACTCTAGAACAAAACCGTATTTCCTTCTAGGCTTTTCTGAAACAAAAGCCATTGCTTCGAGGGACTTCTTCGACCATTTCAACTTTAGATTTAGCCAAATGCCTCGTCAATCCCATGAAATTTCAGTTATTCAACTAAGACGCAGACGTCTTAGCTAATACAGCGCTCAAAATGTCCATGGCCATGCCGGTAGACCGGAGCCTCGGAATCCACTAGCATTCAATCTGGAGCCGACTAGTCGGCAGAAAACCTGGCCTGAGGTCAGACGCTTAACATAAGAGAGATCAGGGCATGCCCGTAAAAATACCCGCGGTATATTGGGAAGACGTCATTATACCAACCCACCTCATCACCCAGCACAAGAAAATCAGCGTACAAGAGATTAAGCATTTTGCTGCAACGTTTGATCCACAGCCGTACCACCTTGACCATGATGCGGCGAAGGAATCCCTATTCGGCGGACTCTGTGCCAGTGGTTGGCACGTTTGTGCGATTATGATGCGTCTACTGAGTGATACGATGGAACAGGACAGTATCCAATTCCTCGGCAATGAGGAAATTCCGGGCTTAAAGTGGCTGTTACCCGTTTTTGAGGATGATCAGGTACAGGCCGACATTACCTTTACACAGAAGGCGCCCGCTATGAATGGCGCAGACTTTGGTACCGTCGATGCGGACATTAAGGTCAAAAACCAACATGATAAAGTTGTCATGGCGCTCACCGCGACCCTGATGATCAAGACGAGGTTATCACATGGCGCATAACGATAATGTCATCCGCACCCGTTGGTTCGAAGATATTCCTATTGGTGAATTCCACGTCTTTGGCAGCCATATCTTTAGCGAACAGGAAATGATCGAGTTTGGCACACTCTATGCGCCACAAATTTATCATACCGACCCGCAACAGGCTCTCGACACGCGCTATCGCGGTTTAATTGCATCGGATTGGCATGTCTGTGCCACCTGGATGCGCTTGATGGTCAACTACATGGAAAAATATGCACTCGGGGTTGAAGACGGTCGCCGCAATGGCGCGGGTGTGGGGTTTGCCGGCTTGAAGCTACTGCAGCCAGTGCGCCCCGGCCACACGCTGACATTTTCTCATGAAATCATAGCAAAGCCTGACAAGGTTATACGTGGAAAATGGGGAATCATCAGAAGTCGTAACGAGGCTATCAACCACAGAGGAGAAGTGGTATTTAGGGTGTTGATCGACATTTTGGCCCAGCGTGCACCGACCTAGGTGGCTAGATTAATGTCGAGCTTTAAGGGCGTGGCAAAATTTTCAGGTATGGCAGGCTTTACCCAGTTTTAATCATTCCATCAACTAATGTTCGGGAAATAATAGCCCCGCGATGTTGGATAACTTTACTGGATAGCCGATAGCCCAACGCGGCACATTCCGACCGAGGCACCTCTCCTCGGATACGACTGGCTAAGTAGCTAGCACTGACCGAATCTCCTGCTGCAGTTACATATCCTGAATTTCCAACACAATCTTACCTCTTGTGCGACCAGTTTCAGACAGCCTGTGCGCTTCAGCCGCCAGGTGAAGTGGCATCTTTTTAATATGGGGGATAGTAAGTTTACTGACTGCAAACAGATCGACTAGCGCCTTCAACATAACGCCGTCAGGGCGATGATGTATGAACTCTGCCTTTATATCTCTTTCATTGATATCTGGTATATCTGGGGGCTCGTTGTTCATGTATGCGACACATCCACCTGATTTGGCCAAACGTATCGCGGCCTCTGCAGTCCCATTTCCCAGCAATGATTCCAGCACTACGTCTACCCCATCCGGCTCCAACGCTCTCAGGGCGGCTTCATAATCAGTTTTAGAGTAATCAATCATATGGTCGGCGCCCAAGCTACGCAGGTAATCAAAATTTTCTTCACGAGCCGTAGTGTACACCTTAGCTCCGAGATACTTCGCTATAGGAATTGAGACACTGCCCAGCCCCCCCGCACCCGCCTGAATTAAAACCGATTGACCCGGCCTAAGGTCGGCAAACTCGCTCAATGACTGCCAAGCCGTTAGGCTTGTAAGGGGAAGAGCTGCCGCATCACAAAAGGACAAACTGGCAGGCTTTGCCGTAATGGCATTGGCATCAATCGGCAGAAATTCAGCGTAACTGCCATGCTGTATGCTCCATGTAAAGGCAAGACCGATCACATCGTCGCCAACTTTCCAGCCGGATACGCCTGAGCCCACCGCAACAATTCGGCCAGCCACATCCCAACCCGGTACGACAGGAAAGGTTCGGGTGATATATTCTTGTAGCTCGCCGCCACGCAGTCGCCGATCAATCGGATTGACTGACGTTGCAGCGACCTGAACAAGAACCTGGTGGGGCTCAATGTTTGGGGTTGGAAGTTCGCCGTATTCCAGTACATCCGGGTCACCGTGTTGGTTGTAATAAATCGCTTTCATGAATTTCCCCTGTTACTGTTTTGGCTAACAACAAGAACCACTAGCTCGGACTATATGATGTCGATCAACTCTGGAGTCCCTGTTTAGAACTCCGCCGGTTGGCGACATTGGATATGTTGATGCGTAAGGGTATTTATATATCAACGACCGCAAAAAAGACATGATCATTTCAGATGGCGCGAATATATTTCCGGCTGAAATTGAGTCTGCTATGATCGAAATGCCTCAGAGACTGGACTGCGCCGTATTTGGCATAGCCGATAAAGAGTTTGGTGAAAAAGTCGTGGCCACAGTGACCTGTCAAGTGGCCCATTCGCTAAGCTTGCAGCAAGTGCATGCGTTTCTTGATGGAAAAATATCACGCTCTAAATATCCCCGACAACTTGATTTACATGACAGTTTGCCTAGAGAAGAAAGCGAAAAAGTGTTTAAGCAACGACTCAAAGTGGCCTATGCTAGCTAACCAGTATGGTAAGCGGATTCTTGTATATACCACCTTCAAATATACTGCAACTGTAATGTAAAGCTTCATGTATGGTGCGATTTACTAGCTTTCAACAACTTCTATCATCGCGAGTTCAGAATTAAGTCTCCATCACCTGGCTTGTACTCATGCTCAAATTGATCACTAGCCTACTATTTACCATACTTAAACTCTGCGAGCTAGGCAGTGTAAAAGTGGTGATGGCAAAAAATATGGCCCTAAGACGGTAGCTAATTATTCTTCTAGCATTACTATTTCTGGACTGACTGGGGTTGTTTGATTGAGCTGCCAAAGTTGGGCGGCTACATTATAGGCTAAGGAGGTGTACGCTGCGGTCAATGGGCCTGTTGGGTCTGAG
>Ga0209711_10000644_pt1 | contig 35505 bp, 29 predicted proteins | sample ArcticOcean_MG_C_7_FD_187441 | JGI IMG/M metagenome (GOLD analysis project Ga0209711, IMG submission 187441) | Marine microbial communities from western Arctic Ocean - ArcticOcean_MG_CB11_88 (SPAdes) (version 2) | ecosystem: Environmental > Aquatic > Marine > Oceanic | place: Arctic Ocean...
ACCTGACGGATTTTTAGCTAAATATTGTTGGTGGTAATCCTCAGCAAAATAGAACAAGTTGGAACTTAAAATCTCTGTAGTTATCTTTCCATAACCACTATCTGTAAGAGCCTTCTCATACACCAACTTAGTTTCATTTGCGACTAAATTTTGAGTGTCATCTGAGTAATAAATACCGCTACGATATTGAGTTCCTAAGTCATTTCCTTGTCTCATTCCTTGCGTCGGGTTGTGAGATTCCCAAAAAATTTTCAAAAGTCTGTTATATGAAATAATTGAAGGGTCATAAACAATCCTGACAACTTCATTATGCCCTGTCAGGCCAGTACATACTTCCTGATAAGTTGGATTCAATGTGAACCCAGATGTATACCCCACCATGGTGCTGTAAACACCATCCAAGCTCCAGAATATTCGCTCTGCACCCCAAAAGCATCCCATTCCAAAAATTGCTACATTCATTCCATCAGGAGTTTTTAAGCTTAATGGTCGCCCATTTATAAAATGATAATCAGCAGTAATTAACTCTTCATTACGCCCTTTTAGTGCAGTCTCTAACGAAACCATATCTATAGTTTTTTCTCCAAAGCCCAACATTCATAAACTCCATGATTATTTTAAATATATTATATACTAGAGGTGTAACCTACTTTCTATTATTTTTCCTTATCTTTAAAATAGTCTCAACACCAGGTTCTGGATACCTTGGAACAAAGAAAGCCAAAATCAACGATGAAATAGCCATCATAGCAGCCATAAAAAAAATACCAGAAGGCTCTACAATCCACATATATCCCAAAATTGCAGGTAAAAATACAGCTGGTATATGGTTTATTGTAAATGCGACAGCAACAGAGGATCCAATATCATATGGATCGGCTATTTTTTGAAAGTAAGTTTTAATGGCAAACGACATCGAAAAAAATAAGTGGTTTGCTATAAATAATATTATACCAACTGTAACACTCCAATCAAAATAATAGATTCCGGCATAGGCCAAAAAAATTAATGTTAATCCCACATATTCAACTATTAAAATCCATCTTTCACCAAACAAGCTAATAGCCTTACCTACTATCGGAGCAAAAAGCATACTCACTACGAAATTTAGGAGGAATAAGATTGTTACTTCATGAACTTGAAAGCCAAACTTCTCAACCATCATAAAGGCAGCAAAAACAAGAAAAATTTGCCTTCTGGCACCTGACATAACCTGCAGGGCGTAATACAACCAATATTTTCGACGGATTATCATTTTATTAATCTGAGCCCGTGGACTTTCAAAGCTGGGATAAAGTAACAAACATAACACTGCTATAAAAACAGTTATCGCCCCAGATGTTACATATACAAATCCAAAAGATAAATTAAATGCCTTCCAGGTTATGACTAATACACCATAGGCTATCAATGATGAGAATGATCCTACAGCAGAAATCCAACCCAAGGTCTGTGGAGCTACTTTCTTATCTATCCACTGAAGTTGAAGAGATTGATTGGCAGCCTCAAAATAATGAAAACCAATAGATGCAAGGAAAGTTAAAATTATAATTCCTCCAAATTGAGGAAAAAATGCTGTAAGCCCACTAGCAATACCTAAAAGTATTAAAGATAGAAGAGCAAGTAATTGCTCTCTTACAAAAATAAGTACAAAAATTACACCAACCGCTAATAAACCAGGAATTTCTCGTATGGAGTGAAGCCATCCAATCTCCACGCCAGTGAAACCCGCCATTTCAACAACAAAGTTATTAAGTAATGCCGTCCAAACGGAAAATGCCATCGGCATTGCAAAAGCCATTAAAATTAATAAAAATACTGGTTGTCTGACAAAGGAAAATTCCTTGGCATCGACTAAATCAACTCTATTTTTGTAATTACCAAAAATCATAGAACCCCTGTATCGACCTAATCACGGATTAGCGAGTATAATAACAAATTAAAAAAAAGGCCGCTCAAATTAAGCGGCCTTTAAAAATAATAAATGCTGTTAATTAGTTTTGAGCGTAATACTCAATCACTAGGTTGGGTTCCATAATCACAGGGTAAGGTACGTCCCCAAGTCCTGGTGTTCGCACAAAGGTAGCAACCATCTTGCTCTGATCAACTTCTAAGTAATCAGGCACTTCTCTTTCTGGTAACTGTGCAGATTCAAGTACCATGGCAAGTTGCTTAGAGCGTGTTCTGACTTCTATTATATCTCCCTCTTTCACTGTATACGAAGGAATGTTAACACGTTTTCCATTTACCAACAGATGCCCGTGGTTCACGAACTGACGAGCTGCAAATACAGTAGGAACAAATTTAGCTCTATAGGCTACTGCATCCAAGCGTCTCTCAAGAAGTCCCACAAGGTTTTCACCTGTGTCACCTTTAACTCGTTCTGCTTCTTTAAATATTCTACGGAACTGCTTTTCTGTCAGATCACCGTAATAACCTTTGAGTTTCTGCTTTGCTCTTAATTGCAGACCAAAATCAGATAACTTACCTTTACGCCTCTGTCCATGTTGACCAGGCCCATATTCTCTTCTATTTACTGGTGATTTTGGACGACCCCATATATTTTCTCCCATCCTTCGATCAATTTTGTATTTGGCAGACGTGCGTTTTGTCACGGCTGATCTCCTTCCATAAATAACGGCTATTTTTTAGCCTAATGAAGGGCGTTGTCCTCTGAAAAATTCCGACAGGAATCCCCTTGCGGGGTCCACCAACACCAACAATCTGCGCTTATACCTTTGTCTCGTTTAATGTCAATAAAATACGAGCATTATGAATAAAAAAACACGAAACCAACTATTTGAATTCTCCCCACCCTCCCCCTCCAGGAGTAAGCATTTCAAATGCATCACCAGGCTCAAGGTGGACTTCAGTGTTGCCTGGTTGCGGCTCTCTAGCACCATTGGCCCGTATTACGGTATCTTTACCAACCATGCCAGGGCTACCCCCTGCCACTCCAAACGGCGGCACAATTCGGTGAGAACACAATGTCGTTACCGTTACCGGATTTAAAAACTTTACAACTCTTCGAATACCGTCTCCACCAGTCCAGGTTCCTTTTCCTCCAGATCCTTTTCTAATAGAAAAATTTTCTAATCTTACAGGAAAACGACTTTCCAATACCTCTGGATCAGTCATCAAGGTATTTGTCATATGAACTTGGGTCCCTGATGCTCCGTGAAATCCAGGGCCAGCACCACTACCTCCAGCAATTGTTTCATAGTTTTGAAACTGGTCATTACCCCAAACAAAATTGTTCATTGTAGCCTGAGATCCTGCAATTACTCCTAACGCTCCAAAAAGACAGTCACAGATATTTTGACTGACCTCTGTATTTCCAGCGATCACTGCGGCAGGGTACTTAGGGTTAATCATTGAACCCTCTGGTGCAATAATCTTTAGAGGCTTTAAACAACCTTCATTTAAGGGAATTTCTGCACCAACAAGTGTACGAAATACATATAAAACAACTGCATTACATATTGACCGCGGTGCATTGTAATTATTAGGACCCTGAAGCGAAGTCCCAGTAAAATCTACTTCTGCAGTCCCATTAGAAGCGTTAACCCTAACCTGAACTTCAATTTTTTGTCCAAAATCCATTGGATATGTAAAGCTTCCATCCTTTAATTTTCCAACAACTTGCCGTACAGATGCCTCAGCATTGTCTTGAACATGCTTCATATAAGCTTGGACGGTTTTAATTCCAAAGTTTTTTATCATTTGAGAAACTTCACGAATTCCTGTTTCATTCGCTGCTAATTGTGCCTCTAAATCCTTAATATTTTGATCAATATTCCTACAAGGGTAAAGCCCTGAACTAAGTAGTTCACGGGTTTCCTCAACTCTAAATTTCCCTTGATCAACAATTTTAAAATTGTCAATTACAACTCCTTCTTCTTCAATACTCTTACTATCAGGAGGCGCTGAGCCAGGGGTTCTACCACCAATATCAGCGTGATGACCCCTAGATCCAACAAAAAATAATATTTGGTCAACCTGTTCATTAAAAACTGGAGTTATAACAGTAACATCTGGCAAATGAGTTCCCCCGTTAAAGGGTGCATTTAATACAAACGAATCTCCTGGTTTAATTTTTCCGTAGTTAAGTTCAGCTACTTTACGTACCGCGTCCGACATTGATCCAAGGTGCACTGGTACATGGGGTGCGTTTGCAACCAGGTTTCCAGAAGCATCAAAAAGTGCACATGAGAAGTCTAACCTTTCTTTTATATTAACAGAGTAAGCAGTGTTTTGTAGAGTTGATCCCATTTGCTCAGCAATTGACATAAAAAGATTGTTAAATATCTCAAGCATGATGGGGTTAACTTTCGTGCCCAAAGCCAGCTCACTTTCTCTTTCTTTAAGTCGTCGTAAAATTAAATTTCCAAATTTATCTACAGAACCCACCCAACCATCTTCAATAACAGTCGTCCCAGTTTCTTCCATGACCACAGAAGGTCCTTTTAATATCTGACCAGAAATTAAAAGTTCTCGATTATATAGAGGGATATCACCATAACTACTTAATGAAATTTGCGATATAGCTTTTGATTCTTCTCTGTCACCCAAACTTACTTCATTAATATAACTATTATTTTCTCCAACAGCTTCTGCAGTTAACATATCAATAATTAAGTCATCCACGGGAGATGCAAATCCAAACCTTATTTGATGGTTTTTTTTGAACTCCGTTAGCATTTTCTCAGACGAGTCAAAGTTAACTTCAATACTTTGGTGAGACCCCGAATATTTTAAGTACGCAGTTGTGATTACATTAATTTTTTTTCTGGGAACACCCTGGTTAATTACCTCTTCAATCACTTCGTTAGACAGTTTTTTTATGATTAAACCAGCTTTTAATGTTTCTTTTAAGTCTTGGTTGAAATGTTGCTCTTTTAACGCTCGTATATCTGCCAATCCCATTCCATAAGCTGACAAAACTCCCGAGTAAGGATGTAAAAAAACTGTGTTCATACTGAGAGCATCTGCAACTGCACATGCATGCTGTCCACCCGCCCCACCAAAACAATTTAATGTATATTCTGTGATATTGTACCCTCGATCTACACTAATTTTCTTAATGGCACGCGCCATATTTTGAACAGCAATCCTAAGAAAACCAGTTGCTGTCTCTTCAGGACTCAATGGGCTTAACCCAGTCTCAACTGATATAGAATTCGCTAATTCTTTAAATTTCTTTATTACGATTTCTTTATCTAGTGCTTTATCTGCAGTTGGACCAAATATCTTAGGGAAGTAATTTGGATTAATCTTTCCTAAAATTACATTACAATCAGTAACGGTTAAGGGACCACCACGGCGATAGCAGGCAGGCCCTGGATTCGCACCAGCACTATCAGGACCCACCTGATACCTACCGTCTTGAAAAGAAAGAATAGAGCCGCCACCTGCCGCAACGGTATGTATGTTCATCATTGGAGCACGCATTCTAACACCAGCGATTTCGGTTTCGAAAGACCTTTCATAATTCCCTGAAAAATGGCAAACATCGGTGGAAGTTCCACCCATATCAAAACCTATTAGTTTCTTAAATCCAGCTAACTCACCCGTCTTCACCATTCCCACTACACCCCCAGCAGGACCAGACAAAATTGCATCTCTACCCTGGAAACTACCCGAATCAACTAACCCTCCAGAACTCTGCATAAAAAATAGACTTTTAACTCCTCCTTCATCTGCTTTTAACTCTTCTGAAACTTGGTTAATATATCTCCTCAAAATAGGTGAAAGATACGCATCAACCACAGTTGTGTCCCCTCTGCTAACAAGTTTTATAAGCCTGGATGTGCCTGAGCTAGTTGAAACCTGCGTATAACCAATCTCTCGTGCTATTTCAGCCACTCTATTCTCATGGTTGGAATTCAAATAAGAATGTATGAAAGCTATAGCAACAGATCTAAATCCATCTTTAAAGCCTGAAAGAAGGACACTGCGTGCTAACCGCTCGTCTAATCTTATAATTTCCAAGCCTTTAGCATCCAATCGACCAGGGATTTCTACCACTTCCTCATAGATAGCTGATTGTTTTTTTATTTCTAAGTCAAAAAGCTTTGGTCTATTTTGATATCCAACTCTCAGAAGATCCTTTAAGCCCTCATTTATGAGAAGAAAAGTTCGGTCACCTTTGCGTTCTAGTAATGCATTAGTGGCAACTGTCGTACCCATTTTTACTGAATCTATGATATCCTCTGGTATCGGATCTGTCTCAGTTAACTCTAAAAGTAAGCGTATCCCCTGGACTGCTGCGTCTTTATATTGCTCTGGATTTTCAGATAATAACTTTAGGGTCTTAAGCGTACCGCTCGGAGTATGCCCCACTACATCCGTAAAAGTACCACCACGATCAATCCAGAAATCCCATTTTTTCTTACTCATCTATCTTAAGTCCTTTTAATAATGTAATTGGAGCAATTTAAATCTATCAGGTAACAGCTGTGGCACAACCAAGTATCACCTTTTTTGTTCACTCAAAAATTTAATTTATGAATATATCATACCGATATGTCTAATTATGAACACAAACACTGTATTAGCTTTCTTTAAAAATTTATGCAGTATAGCTTAATTTCCTCAGACACACCGTTTAGCCGCTGTCAAAGTTTAACTCATTTTCTAGAACTTGATAATTAATTGAATTCAGCTATCGTCAAAGGTTATAATATAAAATTAGTATACTAAAACATAAGTTAAATTTAGCTTAAAGAAACAGAAATTATCTGATTATGGAGCAAGCCCACTCCCTTCCTGTCAAATCAATCAACATCGAGCTTACTTTGAGTAAAAATAAAACTGAAATTCTGGTTAATAAAGAGATAAGGCAAGTGGGGGCACTTTGTTTTCAAATTACACCCGAAGAGAACCCAAAAATTCTTTTAATAACCAGCCGACGATCTCAACGCTGGATCATCCCTAAAGGTTGGCCAATTAAAGGTCTGAAATCTTATAAAGTGGCCGAACAGGAAGCCTTTGAAGAAGCTGGGGCCTTGGGAACGACATTTGATATGTGCCTAGGGAGTTACTCATATATAAAAAAATTAGACCAAGGCTTATCGAAATATAATATTTATGTTTATCCTCTTAAAGTAGAAAACCTAATATCAGATTATGACGAAGCACATGAAAGATCTCGAGAATGGTTTAATATAAGTAAAGCTAAAGAACTTTTATCAGAGCCAGGATTAAAAGATATTTTAACAAACTTTAAGCCAAAATTATTACTAAATGCAAAGTATTTGAGACAATAACTAAAAATAATCGGGCTCTTCTCTTGCATCGTCCAAAATATTTCTTATTTATCATTAAACTTCATAGGGTAGAGAACTAATGATAAAATATGCTTTAGACTGCGAAAATAAGCATAAATTTGAAAGTTGGTTCCAATCTGCGGAAGCATTCGATAAACTTGTACGCTCTGGACTTTTGTGCTGCTCTGTATGTGGAGTTAATAAAGTTTCAAAGGCAATAATGACTCCCAACATCGGTATTAAAAATAATAGTAAGTCCAATTTACCAAAGGCTGGCAATGAACTTCCACTTTCAACTCCCTCTACGAAAACAGAAAAAGCAATCAAACAATTTAGAAAACATATAGAAAAAAATTCGGTGAATGTTGGATCAAATTTTGCATCTGAAGCTCGCAAAATGCATATTGGAGATGTCCCTGAGAGATCAATATACGGTGAATCTACCATCCAAGAAGCTAAAGAGTTGATTGATGATGGAATTTCTGTTGTTCCGTTACCTTTTATTCCAAGTAAAAAAACTAACTGAGCTTTAGTCAAATGAGCAACATATCTAAAGTAATTTAAAAATTCTTTATAACAAATATTCTATTACTTGCCCTTTTTTCTCTTAGGATTTAGTTAACCGCTTGTTAAAACAACCGTATGAGAATTCAAATGCCTCTTTTAGTGATGAAATTTGGTGGCACTTCACTTGCAACAATCGAATTAATTAAAAAAGCTGCTGAACGCGTTAAAATTGAGGTTTTACGTGGTTATGAAGTAATAGTTATTGTCTCTGCGATGTCAGGAAAAACAAATGAACTTATCAGTTGGGTAAACGACACAACCTCAGAAAATGAGGCGTCATTGATTTATGACGCCCGTGAATATGATGCTATTGTGTCCTCAGGAGAGCAGGTCACAGCTGGGCTTTTAGCTCTAGTACTTCAAAATCAAGAGGTCCCAGCAAGAAGTTGGCAAGGGTGGCAAGTTCCATTAAAAACCTCAGGTAATCATAGTTCCGCCAGAATAGAGGAAATTCCCACCCAAAACTTAAGAGCAAAGTTCTCTGAAGGTATGAAAGTTGCTGTCGTTGCGGGTTTTCAAGGGCTCTCGTCGGACAATAGAGTTACAACACTTGGGCGTGGTGGCTCAGATACCACCGCAGTTGCTTTTGCAGCCGCATTTGGCGCTGAGCAATGCGATATCTACACTGACGTGGATGGTATTTACACCACTGACCCTAGAGTTTGTGGTAAAGCACGAAAATTAAATCAAATATCGTTTGAAGAAATGCTAGAGCTAGCTTCACAGGGCGCGAAAGTTCTTCAAACAAGATCAGTTGAGTTAGCTATGCGCTTTAATGTTAGAGTGCGTGTCTTATCAAGCTTTGACCCAAGTCCAGACCAGTCTGGAACCATAGTATGCAAGGAGGAAGACGTTGTGGAGAAAAACGTAGTAGCAGGGGTGGCTTTTTCACGTGATGAAGCAAAAATGACTTTGATCTCAGTTTCTGACAAACCAGGGATTGCTGCGGCAATATTTGGACCTCTTTCTGAAGCAGGGGTTAATGTAGATATGATTGTACAAAATATCTCTGATGACGGGTTAACCGATATGACCTTCTCTTGCCCCACCCAAGATGTAGATAGGGCTAAGAATGCGTTGCTAGAACATAGGGTATCTGGACAAATACACTTTGAAGACTTAGTTGCGGATACTGAGGTTGCAAAAGTATCTGTCGTTGGGATAGGGATGCGGTCTCATGCTGGTGTAGCAGCTCAAATGTTTAATACCCTTAAAGATGAAAATATAAATATCAAAGTTATTACGACTTCTGAAATAAAAATTTCTGTTTTAATAGATAGAAAGTACTTAGAATTGGCAGTTCAAGCACTTCATAATACTTTTAAACTTGAGAAGCTAATCTAACAATTTTGAGTTAACCTTTCTCTGGTGAAAAAATTTTACGAATGGGAGAGCCTATTCTAGTTTATTTAAAAAATACATTAAGTTCCAAATTTTAAGCAGATTTAATTCCATTTTAGAACGTAATTATTCTGTTCTCAAAATCACACCAGGGTTCATGATACCTTTTGGGTCTAATGCAACTTTTATTGATTTCATTAACTCTATTTTAGTTGGATCCGAGTAAAGACTCAATTCATTTGTCTTTAAACGTCCAATACCGTGTTCTGCTGAAAATGAACCATCCATGTTACTAACGATATCATATAATATTTTTTTTACTTTTTTTCGATCATGATCTCTATCAGACCTAGATTCTCCCGGAAGGGGAAAAACATTATAGTGGATATTCCCATCCCCAACATGTCCAAAACAATTAATTCTAAACTCCCCAATCTCTGATAGTCTTTGCTCTGCCCGAGAAATAAATTCTGGAATTCTACTAATAGGAACTGATAAATCAGACGAGGAAATAGCTCCCGTACGGTGGTTAGCTTCGGGGATACTTTCTCTCACTTTCCAGAAGTCATCTCTTTGCTGTATGGATTGAGATATCACCCCATCCATTACAAGGTCTCGATCATAGGCATCTTCAAAAAGTAGCTCCAAGACCTCTTGAGATAATGTGCCTTCATGGCAACCAACATCTAATAATACCATCCACTCCGGCTCATATGAAAATGGTAGGATCACGTCAGGCCCAACTTCTTTTAAAAACTGCAAGCCGACACTACTTATTAACTCAAATGCTGATAGATCGGTGCCCAATCTATCTCTACAAAGTGAGAACAACTCAATTGCTGCTCTAGGGTCCTTAACCACAAAGAAAGCTGAAGCTTCATTTTTTGGTTTAGGGAATAATTTTAAACTAGCGGCAGTTATGATACCCAAAGTTCCCTCCGAACCAATAAACAAGTTATTTAAATCATACCCTGTATTATCTTTTCTCAACCGTGAAAGACCATTAAATATACGACCATCAGGCAAGACGGCCTCAATCCCTAAACATAAATCACGAGTGTTTCCATATCTTACAACATTTATACCTCCAGCATTTGTTGCTAAATTTCCTCCTATCCTAGCAGATCCCTCTGACGCTAGGGACAGCGGAAATATCCGTTCAGACGAGTTCGCCAGATCTTGTATATCTTTTAGAATTACGCCTGCTTCAGCTATCATTATGTTTTCAGACAACCAGACATCTCTCACCTTATTCATTCGCTCTAGAGATAATATAACTGGCTTCGGGCCATCCGGCATAATTTGCCCACCGACTAGGCCTGTCCCTCCTCCATAGGGAACTATGCCAATGTTATGATCTGAACAAATCCTAACTATTTTAACCACATCATTTGTATTGTCAGGTGTTAATAACAAACCTTCGATCCCAAAATGACGACCACGCGGCTCTTCCAAATAAGAGTTAGTTAGCTCCCGAAACACACTTTCAGGAAGGCATTCCCTAAGCTTATTCTCTATTATATTTGATACTGGTTTTATCATAACGAAAACTTCATATTAGATTATTAAATTAGTCAACAAGATGTTATTTTTTTAGGCACGCCGAGTGCAAAAAACGTGAAATACATTACTAATCTTTTCCTACCAAAGTCTTACCTCGCCGATCAGATCTAAGGCAAGCGTATAAGACATGATTGCGCCAACGTCCATTTATTTGAAGGTAACTTTGAGCAACACCTTCATACTTAAATCCTGATTTCTCTAAGACACTCCTTGATGCCAAATTATCTGGCAGACATGCAGCTTCTATCCTACTCAGGTCTATAGAATTAAACGCGTAGAATACTAATGCTTCAATAGCCTCTCGCATAAAGCCATTTCTAGCGTAACTCTTTCCAATCCAGTACCCAAGCGTTCCAACCTGTGAAGGCCCCCTTTTAATATTATCTAAGGTAATTGCGCCCAAAATTTTTCCAGTAGAACGCAGTATCATAAATACAGGTACAGCAGTACCATCACCAGCCGCCTTTTGAGACCAATAAACTCGATTACTGAAGTTTTTTCGAGATAAATGATCTATAGACCAAGATGGCTCCCAAGGCTCCAAAAATTCTACACTCTCCTCTCTAAGCATAGCCCAGGACTTGAAATCACTTTGTACAGGAAGTCTAAGTGACATCCGCTCCGTTTCAATAATAAACTTGCGATTCAAGCCTAGCATTATTGAGACAATCGGTCTTTAATGTCTTGAAGACTACGGGATCCTTTTACAGGGCCATAGGTTGCCATTGCAACTTTCTTGTTTAGGGTCAACTCCTGAGAAAAATTTCGCACCTGATCTAGACCTACGTGATCAATTTTTTCGATAGTTTCTTTAAGCTTTGGAACTTTCCCCCATATACCTACTAACCTAGCCAAGCGCTCAGCACGTGCTGAAGAGCTTTCTAGCCCCATAAGAAGTCCAGCTTTCATTTGCGTTCGAGCACGAGTTACCTCTGATTCTGACAAATCTACTGAAGCTCGTTTTAACTCGTCAATTATAATATCCGAAAGATCTTTAACAGAATCTTCAGACGTGCCAGCGTAGATAGTCATTAAACCAGTATCAGAGTATGCACCTAACTGAGAAAAGATAGAATAACACAGTCCACGCTTTTCTCTGACTTCCTGAAACAGCCTCGATGACATACCCCCACCAAAAGCACTCGAAAATATTTGCGCTGCAAAAAAGTCATCGTGTTTATACCCACAGCCTTCAAAGCCTAGTGCGTAATGTGCTTGTTCCAACTTTTTAACTACTTTCTTACTACCAGTTGAAAACTTAGCAGGAGCCGTTAACACAGAATCTACTCTAGAAAGGTGACCGAATATATCTTCCGCTAAACGTACTATTTGATCATGATCAACTGCCCCAACAGCTGATAAAATTAGTCTATCAGGACTGTAATGTTGTGCTATAAAATTAGATAAATCTCCTTTTGTAAAATGTAAGATTTTCTCACTTGGGCCCAATATAGTTCTACCAAATGGTTGGTTTGGATATGCAGAAGCCTGCAACCAGTCAAAAATTATATCGTCAGGTGTGTCTAATGACATTCCAATTTCTTGTAAGATAACACCACGTTCAACTTCAATTTCACGTTCGTCAAAAACTGGATTAAGAACAATATCCCCGATTACCTCTAAGGCCAGATTAACATCATTTTTCAATACTCGCGCATAATAGGCAGTAACCTCTTTACTGGTGTACGCATTTATATAACCACCAACGTCTTCTATCTGTTCCGCAATTTCCAAAGCTGTTCTTTTGTGTGTTCCCTTAAAAGCCATATGCTCTAAAAAATGAGCAATACCGTTTTGTTCGGTAGTCTCATGGCGACCTCCAGCATTCACCCAAATCCCAACAGTAGCACTCTCTAAACCTGGCATATTCTCTGTAACAACACGAAACCCATTAGAAAAAGTGTGCAACATTTCAGTCATATTTTAAATCCTTTCGAGAATAACTCGCTTAATTTGATCAAGATTATTTGGTAACTCAGTTATGCGTTCATCTTTATTAAATAAATCAGATAGACTCTTTGGCATAACAGGTTTTTTTCCAGTTGAACTTTCAAAAGCCTTAAAGAATTTTGCTGGGTGAGCAGTAGCCAAGGTAATCATTACTTCATCACACATATTATCTTCAGCTACTTTAAGGCCAATAGCTGTGTGTGGACAAACCTCAACGTTGTATTTTTTCAAAGCATTATTTATTGTCTCAGAGGTTTCATCTTCACTAACCTTTCCTGAAGAGTAATGGGTAAGTAAATTATTAAGTGCCGATTCTTGAATTTTAAAATTCCCAGTAAGTGCGAAGTCTGAAAAGAGTCGAGTGACTTCATCTGCATTACACTTAAGGGCATAGTATAATGCGCGCTCAAAATTTGAACTTACTTGGATGTCCATAGAAGGACTTATTGAAGGGTTAACTATACCCCTAACATACTCACCAGATATTAAAGCGTTATGGAGGATATCATTCTGATTAGTAGCTACAATAAGCTTCGATATAGGTAATCCTATTTTTTTTGCTATATAACCAGCAAAAATATCACCAAAATTTCCAGTTGGAACTGTAAAACGTACTTTTTCACCACCAAGATCAAGGGAGGAGTATGAAGAAAAATAGTATACAATCTGAGCCATTATTCTAGCCCAATTTATAGAATTAACTCCCGATAAATTAACCTTATCCCGAAATTTTAGATCATTAAAAAGATCTTTTAAAGCCTTCTGACAATCATCAAAGTCACCATCTATGGAAATTGCGTGCACATTTATAGCTGAAGGAGTTGACATTTGACGTCTTTGGACTTCCGAAACGCGTCCACGTGGATACAAGATAAATACATCAACAGCGTCTAAACCTTTAAATGCCTCTATGGCAGCTGATCCCGTATCGCCAGATGTCGCCCCAATAATAGTAACTCTTTTTTTTGATTTACTGAGAGAGGTGCGAAAAAGTTGTCCTATTAATTGCATAGCAAAATCTTTAAATGCCAATGTTGGACCATGGTAAAGCTCTAGCAAGTAATGCTTATCAGAAAGTTGCCTTAGAGGTGCTTTAGACTGATGAACAAACTTAGAGTAAGATTGATGTATTATGTTTTTAAACTCTACTTCTTCGAACACTTCCCCAACAAAAGGTTTCATCACCTTAAAAGCAATCTCTTCATACGATAAATGACCAAGGGAAGTTATAAAATTTGAATCGAATTTAGGTAGTGTCTTGGGTACATAAAGCCCGCCATCTCTTGCTAACCCCGCAAGCATAGCTTCTTCAAAGTTTAATTCTGGTGCCGTGCCTCTTGTTGAAATATATTGCATCTCAATCCCTCAGTTTCTTTTCGTATATCTAATACGCCAAACCAGATAGAGTGTCATCCCTGCCCAAACGAAAGCCAACGAGAACCATGTTAATGCATATTGAAAGTGGTTATTTGGGATACGCTCCGGAGTAATAGGCAAAGTCATCAACTCTGGTCTTTGTGGTGAAATACTCCTTGCAACAATCATAACAGAGTCAGTACCAAGTTTTGACGCAATTGCAGTAACATCTCTCGCAAACCAAATTTCTTTCGTTAAATCCGGTTTTGGTGTAAAGCTATCAATCTCATCGGGCCAGTAAAGGTTTCCAATAACATTAGCCCGCCAAGGCTTACTTAGGGTACCTTTAGCACCCAATGGCATAAATCCCTGATCTAAAAGTACCTTCCGATGCCCTAGATCAAAGGCACTTATTACTCGATACCCAGGACCTTTATATTTGAGAGACATTAGAACATGCACCTCTGAAGCCAATATTTCACCGGTAGCTATAACTGGCATATACTGGTTTTTTGTTATACTTTCATTACCAGGAAGCTGGTTAGGTGTGGCTGTGGTTGTTAACTCGATCTCACTTAAAATGTTTTGTTTCCAAGACAGTCGTTGAATTTGCCACGAGCCCAATAATATTAGGATGAGAACGCCACCAACTCCAAAAATTAAAGGTGAAACAAACTTTTTCAACGCCCGTCCTCACTAAGGTTTCTTTAATAGATCAAATTACTTAAATTAGAAAATTTTAGATCTAACCACCCCAAACATAAACTGCCAAAAATAAGAACAACCAAACTACGTCAACGAAATGCCAATACCACGCAGCAGCTTCAAACCCAATGTGTCTTTCCGGCGTAAAGTGACCCGCATAAATTCTGATAAGGCAAACTGCTAAAAAAATTGTTCCAATTAAAACGTGAAACCCGTGGAATCCGGTTGCCATAAAAAAGTTAGCCCCATAGATATTTCCTGAAAAACCAAAAGCAGCATGACTATACTCATAAGCCTGAAAAACTGAAAAAAGAGCTCCAAGTAAAATTGCTAATATTAGTCCATTCTTAACATCTTTACGATTGTTTTCATGAACAAGCGCGTGGTGAGCCCATGTAGCAGCAGCACCTGAACAAAGTAAAATGAGAGTATTAATAAGTGGCAAATGCCACGGATCAAAAGTTTCTATACCCACCGGAGGCCATACTCCATCAATTGCAGGTGAATTTGGGCCCATTGGATACATAGCATGCTTAAAGAAGGACCAGAACCATGCTAGAAAAAACATGACCTCAGACGTGATGAAGAAAATAAAACCATACCGAAGCCCAATTCTTACCACTGGGGTATGGTCCCCTGCGTGACTTTCGTCTATTACATCTGCCCACCAGCTAAACATAACATAAAGAACTCCAACCAATCCAATTATGGCTAACCAAGGGCTACTTCCGTGGAGCCAGAAAACCACACCCGTAAACATAGAAAACGCTGCAACAGCACCTAAAAAGGGGTTCAACGATGGTGATAAAATGTGATAATCGTGATTCTTAACATGTGCCATTTTTAATTCCCCTTGTGGGTTTTAGTTTAGTTTTACTTTTTGTGGGTTTTCTAACATAATTGCAGCGGATTCAACAATCTCTCGCTGATAAAAAGTATAGCTGAGTGTTATCTGGTTAATAAACTTACCATCCATATCATTTTCAATATCAGGATCGATGTAAAAGCTTACAGGCATTTGAACTCGTTCACCAGGTGCAAGAAGTTGTTCTTCAAAACAAAAGCAATCAATTTTTGTAAAAAATGAACCTGCAGAAAATGGGAAAACATTATAACTTGCTGTACCCATAATAGGTTCAGAAGTAGGATTGTAGGCCTCATAGAAAGCCAACCCCATTTCACCGATTTTTACCTTCATTTCTTTTTGAACTGGCTTAAATTCCCAAGCGAGTGCTCTGTCTACAGATCCATCGAATCTAATTTTTATTTCTCTATCAATAATTATAGTGGATCCAGTGTCAGCAGTAAGAGTAGTTCCAGCAAAACCAGTCACACGGCAAAACCAATCGTAGAAAGGAACAGATGCAAAAGCGAGACCTGTCATTATCAAAACAATAGCAGACAACCCAGACAACATTTTCTTATTTCTTTGTGCTAACTCCATTTTTATTCTTCACCCTTAGGCACTAAAGCTGGGCGCGCAACATGATCAAACGCTTCAATGTTACCGCCATTTGATACTTTGACAATTGTTAAACCAAATACAATGGATACAAGAGCAACTAAAACCAGACCTAACCCGATGTTTCTACCCAAGCGGCGGCGGTGTAAGTCATGGATAGGGCGGAAGCTCAAAGCCAAGCCTCTAAACCAATTTTTACCCACATAGATTGAAGGGCCAGTGCTAAGAAATGTAGAAAAAGGTAAGAAAGTGATTGTTTAAAATACTTCCGCTCTTGATTATAATTGTCACTATTTGCTATTTCTTCGTCACGCCTTAATAATGCCCAGGCACCATAAATAAACCTAGCATTTAATACAGCTGCTATTACAAAGTATATAAGCCCCCCTACACTGGTAAAAGATAATCCCAAAGCCACAGGAGCAAGGAAAAGACTGTATAGTACTATCTTCCTCCGCGTTTCAAGTTTTCCATGCGTAACAGTTAACATAGGGACACCCGCTGCCGTATATTCATCATTCATGAATAATGCCAGTGCCCAGAAATGCGGTGGAGTCCATAAAAAAATTAAAAGAAACATCATTATACTTTCATGTGAAATACCGCCAGTGGCAACCGCCCATCCGATAAGTGGTGGGAAAGCACCGGCTGCTCCACCAATTACTATGTTTTGAGGTGTCCATCGTTTTAACCACATCGTATAAATGACTACATAGAAAAAAATAGTAAAAGCTAAAATCCCTGCAGCAAGAAAATTCGATGCTAGCCCTAACATTACCACCGAAATAAAAGATAACCACATACCAAAGGATAGTGCTTCCCCAGGTTTTATCCGTCCACTAGGTACTGGACGGCTTTTAGTTCTTTTCATCACCGCATCTATATCGTGATCAAACCACATGTTTAAAGAACCTGATGCTCCTCCACCAAGTGCGATAAATAATATAGAGGTGAAAGCAATAAACGGATGCGTATAACCGGGAGCTATAAAAAGTCCAACAGCCGCAGTAAAAACTACTAATGACATAACGCGTGGCTTTAATAACGCGAAGTAATCTCCAAACTCTGCTTCATTTAAATCTACTTGTTGTGTTAGTTCGTTCATATTTTTCCTATAAAATACGCTAGGAATTGATATAACTTAGCTTCAATCAATTGACGCTAAGTTGGTACGCCTTGGCAATCCAGCATATTCCTCTATAGCCCCATCCAACCAAGCCTCATAACTCTCTTGACTAACCACCTTTACGGTAATTGGCATATAGGCGTGAGATTTTCCACAAAGTTCTGAACACTGACCAAAATAAATCCCTTCTCGTTCTGCTTTAAACCAAAGTTCTGCCAACCTACCTGGAACACCATCCTGTTTCACACCAAATGCGGGCATACTCCAAGCATGGATAACATCTGCCCCAGTTACCTGGATAACAACTACTTTGTTAATAGGTATGACCAAAGCAGTGTCTGTAGCCAACAAAAACTCTTCTTTTGAATATCCAGCAGCAACAAGTTCCAACACTGTTTCAGGGGTAATTCTATTTTCTCCTGCACCAATCATAAAGCTATCAAATTCAAACTCATGATCTACATACTCATAACTCCAGTACCATTGATTTCCTGTAGCCTTTATTACAATCTCACCTTCTGGGATCTTTTGAGACTTAAAGAGAACCGGGACTGAAAAAGCTCCAATAAATATTAAAATCAAAACCGGAATTAATGTCCAAGCAACTTCAAGAGGAGAATTATGTGTAAATGATGCAGGTACCGGATTGTTTTTCTTACTAAATCTTACAGTGGCGTACAGCAATAAACCAGTTACAAAAACAGTAATAAAGGTAACGATTACTAAAAGAAAATTATCAAGCCATTGAAGGTCCCGTGCCATTTCAGTGACCGCAGGTTGGAAACCTAACGCTTTATCTACAGGTCTCCCTATGATTTTCAAACCGTCTTGAACTGATTGGGACATCACTTCTTTTCCAGAAAATAAAAAAGTGAAAAATAAAGGAAATTTTAAAAATCTCATTCTTGAAATCCTATAATTAAAAAGCGCCATTGCAACACCATAAACTTGCTATATTAGTGTGGTGAAAGCATATAAAGTCTCTAGGGGCAAGCACCTGACCTTATCTCGCGCTACCATGCCGCAGGCATATCAGGGAACAGTTTAGAAAGTTCAAATGATTAAAATAAATTGCAATAGTTTCAACCCTTTTAAAACTTATCTTAACCAAGATAAAACAGTAAAAATATTAGAGAGTGCTTTACATGGTGCTGATGACGGAGAGCTATTTTTTGAACGTAGAAAGAGCGAGTCCTTCTTGTTGCAAGACAATAAGCTTAAAAACTCTAATTATAGCAGTTCACAGGGTTTTGGCCTCAGAGTAGTCAAAGAGGAAAAAACTGGTTACGCCCATTCTAACGAAATCTCTCAAGCCTCAATTCGTAGAGCCGCTGAAACATCGATCAGAGCCACCCAAGGCAAAGGAGGTAAAAGCGATTTAGCTACCTCCCCAGTAAAAACTGGTAAAATACTTTATTCCAATAACAATCCCATTAATGAATTCAGTTTTTCATATAAAGTTGATATTCTGCAAGAGATTAATACCTTTGCTCGTGAACTTGACAAGCGCGTAGCTCAGGTATCAATAAGTCTGGCTTCATCAATTCAAGAGATATCCATACTTCGCCTGGACTCACCTCTTTTGAACGATAGTCGACCAATGATCCGCCTCAGCGTCTCAGTAATAGTTGATCAAAATGGTCGCCGCGAAACTGGGGCGGCCGGCAGCGGTGGTAGAGAGAATCTCTCCACACTAACAGACCCTAGTCACTGGAAACCATTAGTCAAAGAAGCTTTAAGAGTAGCCCTAGTAAACTTAGACTCCAGCCCTGCGCCTGCCGGTGTAATGGATGTTGTACTGGGCCCTGGTTGGCCGGGAATACTACTGCATGAAGCAATAGGGCACGGTTTAGAGGGGGATTTTAATCGAAAGAAAACAAGTGCTTTTTGTGAACTTATGGGTCAAAAAATAGCTGCCAGTGGTGTCACCATCTTGGATGACGGCACAATACCTAATAGGCGCGGTTCATTATCAATAGACGATGAAGGAACACCAAGCGGAAAAAATACATTAATAGAAGATGGTGTTCTGGTTGGCTATATGCAGGATCGACAAAATGCACGATTAATGAATTCGTTACCAACAGGAAATGGCCGAAGGGAAAGTTATGCGCATTCTCCTCTGCCAAGAATGACCAATACCTATATGTTAGCCGGTACAGACAACCCTAGTGATATTTTAGCTGAATTGCGCAATGGAATCTATGCAGTTGGATTTGGAGGCGGTCAAGTAGATATAACTAATGGGAAATTTGTTTTTTCTTGTACAGAAGCATACAAAGTAGAAAATGGAAAAATACTTCACCCAGTTCAGGGAGCCACAATTATAGGTGATGGAGCGACAGCCCTAAAAAATATTCGTGCGATAGGAAATGACCTCAAATTGGACCCAGGGGTCGGTAATTGTGGAAAAGCGGGTCAGTGGGTTCCAGTAGGAGTAGGTCAGCCAACTTTAATGATTGGTGGTCTGACAGTTGGAGGCGCCAAAATATAAAAAGGCCCATTAAAATGGGCCTTTAAATTTATTACATAATATAGAGATGGGTTACATCATGCCGCCCATGCCGCCCATGCCGCCCATGCCGCCCATGTCAGGCATACCGCCGCCACCGCCGCCAGCTGAATCTTTGGAAGGCTGATCTGCCACCATAGCCTCAGTAGTGATGAGTAGACCAGCAATAGACGCTGCATCTTCTAAAGCAGTACGCACAACTTTTGCAGGGTCGATAACACCGAACGCAAACATATCACCATACTCTTCAGTTTGAGCATTAAAGCCGAAAGAAAGATCATTACTCTCTCGTACTTTTCCTGCAACTACAGCTCCATCAACACCCGCGTTTTCAGCGATTTGTCTCAAAGGTGCTTCAATTGCTTTACGTACGATAGAAATACCTGCTGACTGATCGGCATTGTCACCTTCTAGTCCATCAAGAGATTTAGCTGCCTGAACAAAAGCAACACCACCACCAACAACAATTCCTTCTTGAACAGCTGCACGAGTTGCATTCAGAGCATCATCAACACGATCTTTTCGCTCTTTTACTTCTACTTCTGTCATGCCGCCCACTCTAATAATGGCAACACCACCAGCTAATTTAGCAACTCTTTCCTGAAGTTTTTCTTTATCATAGTCAGAAGTTGTCTCTTCAACTTGCGCACGAATTTGGCTAACTCTGGCTTCGATCTCCGCCTTGTCACCAGAACCGTCTACGATAGTCGTCTCATCTTTTGTGATGGACACACGCTTAGAATTTCCAAGCATCTCTATAGTAACTGACTCTAACTTCATACCCAGATCTTCAGAAATAACCTGACCACCTGTCAAGATTGCGATATCTTGTAACATTGCTTTACGACGGTCTCCAAACCCAGGAGCTTTCACTGCTGCAATTTTCAAACCACCACGCAGTTTATTAACTACAAGAGTTGCAAGAGCTTCGCCTTCAACATCCTCAGCAATGATAAGTAAAGGTTTTCCAGACTGGATTACAGCTTCTAAAAGTGGAACCATAGGTTGCAAAGATGACAACTTCTTTTCGAAGAGTAAAACGTACACATCTTCTAACTCTGTAGTCATTTTTTCTGGATTAGTTACAAAATATGGACTTAAGTAACCTCTATCGAACTGCATTCCCTCGACCACATCGGTCTCAGTTTCCAATCCCTTGTTTTCTTCAACAGTGATAACACCTTCATTTCCAACTTTTTGCATTGCACCAGCAATTTGTTGGCCTATGTCAGCTTCACCATTTGCAGAAATTGTACCCACTTGAGCAACTTCATCGCTATCTTTTACTTCACGAGACGCTTTCTTTATGGATTCCACAACATTCAACGTTGCAAGATCTATGCCACGTTTTAAATCCATCGGATTCATTCCCGCTGCAACTAACTTTAGTCCCTCTTTAACAATAGCCTGAGCTAATATTGTTGCCGTTGTAGTTCCATCACCCGCTTCATCGTTCGTGCGTTGGGCAACTTCCTTAATCATCTGTGCACCCATATTTTCGAACTTATCTTCAAGCTCGATTTCTTTCGCCACTGAAACACCATCTTTAGTAATGCGAGGTGCACCGAATGATTTGTCTAAAACAACATTTCGTCCTTTAGGACCTAGCGTGATCCTTACGGCATCCGCTAACTTGTTTATGCCTCGCAACATTCTGTCGCGTGCATCTGTATTAAATTTGACTTCTTTCGCAGCCATTTTTTAAGCTCCTAATTAAATTATAAGGTGATACGATTTAAGACAAAATGCCTAAAATATCGCTCTCTTTCATGATTAATAGTTCTTCACCATCAACCGTTACTTCTGTACCTGACCATTTACCAAATAGGACTTTATCTCCTACTGATACTGCCATCTCAATTAGCTCTCCGCTATCTTTGCGAGAACCTTCACCAGCAGATACAATCTCTCCCTCTGCAGGTTTTTCTTTTGCACTGTCAGGGATTATAAGTCCTCCAGCAGTCTTCTCTTCGCTTTCTACGCGCCTTACAAGCACGCGGTCATGAAGTGGTTTTAATGCCATTTTAGTAGCTCCTTAGCTCACAGTTTCTATTAATTTCCATACTTGGACATTTAGCACTCTCACCATAAGAGTGCCAACAGACTTCAGATAGGTATGCCCTTAGGAAGTGTCAAGTGCTGACTCAGTAGAATTATTATTTTATTTAGTAGTAATTCTTTGCAAATAGCGTTCACAATTAAGCTAATTAAGAAGGATAAAAGATCAGAACGGCTTAATCATTTAAAATAGAAATTAAAGTAGAACTCTTCTAATCAAATTACAGATTAATAACAGTAATAAAATATATGATAATTAACTAACTAATCATGACTTTACAGAACGAAACATAAAAGCTATAAGCACGTCGATTTTAAACTCTAAAGTGGGTTTTCTCAAATAATAAACTAAACTTTTTAACAAAAGGATTCGATCCATGCTTTCATCTGCAATGTTACCAATAAGCCTAGGCGTTCTTGGTATGATAGCTGCTTTTTTAACCTACATGAAAATTCTTCAAAGCTCTGGTGGCGAAGGACGAGTAAAAGAAATTGCCGATGAAATTCATCTTGGCGCTATGGTTTTTATGGCAAGTGAATATAAAAGATTAGCAGTTTTCTGTTTGGTCGTCATAGTAGCCTTATATTTTGGTTTGGGATCAGGAACAGCGATTGCATTCTTTCTTGGGGCTGCCTGCTCTGGTGTCGCCGGGTATATCGGGATGTACACCGCAACCCGAGCAAATGTCAGAACAGCAGTTGCTGCTAATACCACAGGCGCCGCCGCCGCCCTAAACATAGCTTTTTCTGGTGGATCAATTATGGGCCTAACAGTAGCTTCTGTAGGCCTTTTAGGTGTAGGTACGCTTTATCACTTCATGGCAGGTAGCATGGAAACAATTCACTCTATTGAGGGTTTCGCAATGGGTGCTTCGTCAGTAGCGCTATTCAGTCGAGTCGGTGGAGGTATATTCACAAAGAGTGCAGACGTAGGTGCTGACCTGGTTGGTAAAATTGAAGCTGGAATACCTGAGGACGACCCTCGAAATCCAGCAGTAATTGCGGATAACGTGGGTGATAATGTTGGCGACGTTGCAGGTATGGGGTCAGATATTTTTGAAAGCTATTGCGGAGCAATGATAGCCTCAATTGCTTTGGCAGCATCAATGTCACTAACAAACGTAGCGAATCTTGGGGGTGATCGTAGTGCTCTACAATTCATGCCATTAGCTCTATCCTCGCTTGGTCTTATTTGTTCTTTGGTTGGTATTCTTTCTGTAAAGTTATTTTCGAATAAAAGCCCTGACGTAGCACTAAGGTTTGGAACTATAGGTTCAGCTGTACTATTCATCGTAGCAGCATATTTTTTAATTGATAATGCTGGTGTTTCTTATGGAGTTTGGATGGCTGTACTTATAGGTTCAGTCGGAGGTATTATTGTTGGGTTAATAACGGAGTATTATACTGGGGGTGCGCCAGTTCGCAAAATTGCGAAAGATGGCGAAACTGGCCCGGCAACTGTTATGATCTCCGGTCTTGCGGTAGGTATGGAATCTGTTGCTCTTCCCGTATTAACAATAGCGGCCATAATATTTTTTGCTGACTATTTTGCAGGTCTGTACGGAGTTGGAATGGCTGCTGTGGGAATGTTAAGTACAGTTGGTATAACAATGGCAATCGACGCATACGGTCCAGTTGCAGATAATGCTGGCGGTATTGCTGAAATGGCCGAAATGGGTCCAGAAACTCGCAAGATAACTGATGGCCTAGATGAAGTAGGTAATACTACTGCCGCTATTGGTAAGGGCTTTGCAATCTCAGCTGCTGCACTTGCAGCTTTAGCTCTAATCAGTGCGTACATTGAAAAAATCTCTGCTGGAATGGCCGAAATGGGTAATGAAACTTTTGTACTTGCTATAAATGATCCCCTAGTACTTTGTGGCATGTTTATTGGTGGGATATTTCCATTCTTAGTAAGTTCAATGACTATGCGAGCTGTAGGTGATGCAGCCTTTGAAATGATAGAGGAAGTTCGCAGACAGTTCCGTGAAATCCCAGGTTTATTGGAAGGAACAGCAAAACCAGATACTGCAAGATGCGTGGATATTGCAACTAGGGCAGCACTGCGCAAAATGATAGTACCAGGAGCACTTGCTGTTTTAGCACCTGTTGTTATTGGTTTTGGTCTAGGCCCAAAGGCTCTAGGTGGAATGCTTGGTGGAGCTTTAATATGTTGTGTAATGATGGCGCTAATGATGGCCAATGCAGGAGGAGCTTGGGACAATGCTAAAAAGTATGTTGAAAAGGGAAACTTTGGTGGAAAAGGTTCTGATGTACATAAAGCGGTTGTAGTTGGAGATACAGTGGGCGACCCAATGAAAGATACTTCTGGACCAGCAATGAACATATTAATTAACGTTATGGCAATTGTTAGCTTAGTCATTGCTCCCTTACTAATCGGGTAGTTATAAAAAAGAATATTAAAATGACCCATGTATGTGGGTCATTTTATATAAAAACTAAAAATTGTTTTTTACTAGTTGTATTCTCATGGCCTGGTATCGGGAACTAAACAAAAATGACTAAAGTAATAAATAATCTCTCAGAAATCTCAAATCAGTATAAAGCACTATTCGTAGATCTTTGGGGGTGTTTGCACGACGGATATAAACCATTTTTGGAGGCCGTACAGGCTCTTCAAACCTATAGAGCCAGTGGAGGCCTAGTAATTCTAGTAACCAACGCACCAAGACACAGCAGTAGCGTTGAACAGCAGATAAAAAAAATTGGTATTGAACCTTCCAGCTGGGACGCAATAGCTACATCAGGAGACTCTGCTCGACATGCAATGTTCTCAGGGGTCGTGGGAAGAAAAGTATACTTTATAGGTCAGCCACATGATATGAATTTCTTCGATTTACCAACCTCAGAAGGACAATTTAAAAACATAACCTTGGTCCCCCTAAAAGAAGCAGACGGGATAGTATGCTGCGGCCCATTCGATCCTTTGATCTCTCCAAGCGAAAATTTGACTGACTTTGAATATGCTAGGGAGAGAGGGCTTAAACTCCTTTGTGCTAATCCTGATATAGTAGTCGACAGAGGTGATACGAGAGAGTGGTGTGCCGGAGCACTTGCTGCCCAATATACAAAGATGGGGGGTAAGAGCTTATATTTTGGAAAGCCACATAAACCAATTTATGATCTAGCACGTGTTCGTCTAAGAGATTTAGATAGCAGTGTATTAGATAGTGAAATTCTTTGTATAGGGGATGGAATCTCGACAGATATAAAAGGTGCTATCGACGAAAAGTTAGACTCTCTTTTCATATCTGGTGGACTTGCAGCAACTGAAACAGGAACTAAAACCCACCCAAACGAGAAATTATTAAATAAATATCTAGAAATTACAAAATCTAACCCCACATGGGTAATTGGAAGACTCAATTAAGAATAAACCTGCAATAATTAAACAAATCAAAGTATACACAGACTTGCACAGTGTCTTTAACGAGTTTACGTAATTTTTATGAAAATTTTTACAAACTATAATATAGCTAATGAGTGTGATAGAAATGCTTCTATTGCGATTGGTAATTTCGATGGGGTTCACCTCGGTCACCAATCAATCATAAAGTTAGCAAAAAATATGAATCTAGATAGCCCATTGGGAATTTTGACTTTTAATCCCCACCCTAGAGAGTTTTTTAGACCTGCAGACACGAATTTTCGGTTAATGAATACAGAGACGAAAAATAATAGACTAAAAAAGCTAGGTATAAAATTACTATACCAATTGGCCTTCAATCAAGAGTTAGCTTCATTAACAGCAAGAGAATTTGCAGAAAAAGTTATTTCAAAAGGCTTGGGTGCCAAAAGTGTAGTTGTTGGAGCAGATTTCTGTTTTGGAAAAAATAGAGCAGGTACAGTCAAAATATTATCAGAGTTAGGGGCAGAACTGGGCTTTACTGTTGGAATTGCTGATATTGTGTCAGGAAGTGGGGAGATTTTATCCTCCACCAACATTCGCAAATTGCTTTCCGCTGGAAATACGCGGGAATCAGCAAAGATGTTAGGGCATTGGCACAGAATTGATGGTAAAGTTATCTTAGGAGACCAAAGGGGTAGAGAGCTGGGTTATCCTACAGCAAATATCTCTCTGGAAGGACTGCACCAACCTAAACTTGGAGTATACTCCGTGTTGGTCGATATTTTAAGTGGACCTCATCGTGGTTCTTACAAGGGGGCAGCCTCGATTGGATGCAAGCCAACGTTTGGAGAAAATGTTGTGAATTGCGAAACATACATTTTTAATTTCCATGGAGACATATATGGAGAAAGTGTGTCAGTCGGATTAGTTGATTTTCTTCGCCCAGAAGAGGCTTTTAAAACCATTAATGAGCTTGTTCTACAAATGAAATTAGACTGTGAAAAAGCACTCTTAAGTCTAAATAAACTATGAAACGTTTAAATCCAAAAGGGTCTGACTTAAGAAGTAAGTTTTGGGAAAATTTTTCTTTGGATCAATTAAGTCCTAAGGAATGGGAGGCTTTATGTGACGGTTGTGGGAAGTGTTGCCTACATAAGCTGGAAGACGAAGAAACTGGGGAAATCGAATTTACCAAGGTTTCTTGTAGATTATTAGATAGTCATAGCTGTAAGTGCGGGCAATACGAAACAAGAAAACAATTTGTTCCAGATTGTGTGGTTTTATCTCCAAACAATATAAGTGAAGTGTCTTATTGGATGCCTCAAACATGTGCCTACCGTTTGTTACATGAGGGCAAACCTCTTTATCCTTGGCACCCTCTAATCTCTGGGAGTAAAGATACTGTTCACCAAGTTGGTATGTCCGTAAGAGAGAAATGTATTCCAGAATTTGAAGTTGCCGAGGAAGAGTGGGAAGACCATATTATTGATGAGCCAGGAATATAATCTCTGACTCTTTTCAAATTTTGCTACAAACAATTAAACCTCACAAAAAAGTAACTACAGATATAAATTAAATTCGTCTTTTACTACGCTTAGTTCGCTACATGTTTATGATATAAAAATATTAACAAATGATAGAGATCTACAACTCTGTCTGCACTGTTTTAAATGATACTATGGTAAGTAAAGAATATTAACTACTAGTCATAGTTCTATTTATTAGTTAAAAGGAGGTTCCTTGAACGACTCGGAAAATGAGCATGTCGACACATTCTGAACCGAAAATTATTGCTGGGAATGCTAACTTGGAGTTAGCTAGCGGAATAGTTAAGAGAATGTCTATGCATAGGGGTATGACCACTAAGTTGGTGGATGTTCGGGTGGAAAAGTTTACAGATCAAGAAATTTTTGTTGAGGTGTACGAGAATGTCCGTGGCGAAGACATGTTCATAATCCAATCGACTTCTAACCCCGCAAATGATAATCTTATGGAACTATTGATTATTACTGATGCCCTCAAAAGGTCCTCTGCTTCCCGAATAACAGCTGTAATTCCTTATTTTGGCTATGCCCGCCAAGACAGGAGAACTAAGGCAAGGACTCCTATTTCTGCAAAACTCGTTTCAAATTTAATTTCGAGAGCAGGCGTCGAAAGAGTGTTAACTATGGATCTTCATGCAACTCAGATACAGGGCTTCTTCGACATCCCAGTAGATAATTTGTATGCATCCCCATTATTCTCTTTAGACATAAAACACCATTTTAAGGAAAAACTAGATAAGATCATGTTAGTTTCCCCAGATGTCGGGGGGGTTGCCCGGGCCAGAGAGTTAGCGCAGCGACTAGGAGCACCCTTAGCAATTGTCGATAAACGGCGTGAAAAACCAGGGGAAGTCTCTGAGATGACACTTATCGGAGATGTGGCTGGAAAAAGTTGTATCTTAGTTGATGATATATGCGACACAGCAGGAACATTATGCAAAGCTGCAGGCTTACTTATGGACGCTGGGGCTATAGAAGTGCATGCCTATATAACTCATGGGGTATTAAGCGGCGAAGCGGTAAAAAGAATTGAAGCATCCAGTATGACCCAACTAATAATTACAGATTCAGTGGGGCCAAGTATAGAAGTAACTAATTCAAAAAAAATTAGAGTGATCCCAACAGCACCAATGTTCGCTCAGGCTATATTAAATATATGGGGGGGAACCAGTGTCTCATCCTTATTTAATGATGACAGTTTAGCACCTGTATATGAAGGTATGTATCCAAGCCTAATCTAGGAAACTTAGATATCAGATAATGCTACCTCTAAATCAGAATAATATTTAGCAGTTGCATCAGATCCTACCTGCTCATGTTTAAGCTTAGCATCCATGATTAATTTATCTGCTACTTCTCTACTTAAATCGTCTTTTACAAAGGCTTTCTCTGCTAACACAGATGTTGCTTCAGCTGAAACTTCTGCAAAACCTCCAGTAACAAAGTATTGCTCTTCTTTATCTGCGGTAAGTATATTTATAAACCCCGGTCTTAAGGTAGTTATTATAGGTGCATGATCTGACATAGCTGAAAAATCTCCCTCGGAGCCGGGTATATTTATCTCATTAGCCTCAACAGATACCAAACTTTTTTCGGGTGAAACAAGGTCAAATTGTATTAATTTAGCCATAATTATATCTTTCTAAGCAGCACTTGCCGCCATTTTGTTTGCCTTCTCAATAACTTCATCAATACCACCTACCATATAAAAAGCTGCCTCAGGAAGATGATCATATTCTCCAGCAACTACTGCTTTAAATGACTGGATTGTTTCTTCTAATGGGACTTGTTTTCCATCTGACCCAGTGAATACTTTAGCAACATCGAAAGGTTGAGATAAAAATCTCTGAATTTTCCTAGCCCGAGTAACAGTAAGTTTGTCTTCTTCACTAAGTTCATCCATACCTAGGATTGCTATAATATCTTGAAGAGATTTATATCTCTGTAGAATTCCCTGAACATCTCTCGCAACATTGTAATGCTCTTCTCCTACAATTGAAGGATCCATTAAACGAGAGTTTGAGTCCAGTGGGTCAACGGCAGGATAAATACCTATTTCTGATATAGCCCGTGAAAGCACTGTAGTTGCGTCGAGGTGAGCAAACGATGTTGCTGGCGCAGGGTCTGTTAAGTCGTCTGCAGGTACATAAACAGCTTGAACAGAAGTAATTGAACCTGCTTTAGTCGATGTTATCCGCTCTTGCATTGTTCCCATATCAGTTGCCAACGTTGGTTGATACCCAACAGCGGATGGGATCCTACCTAAAAGGGCCGAAACCTCTGAACCTGCTTGAGTAAATCGAAAAATATTATCTACAAAGAACAATACGTCAGTTCCTGACTGATCTCTAAATTGTTCTGCAAGAGTAAGACCTGTTAAGGCAACACGCATACGTGCCCCGGGTGGTTCGTTCATCTGCCCATAAACGAGCGCAACTTTACTATCTTCAAGATTATCTGGAGTTATAACCTTGCTTTCAATCATTTCATGATAAAGATCATTGCCCTCTCTGGTCCGCTCTCCAACTCCTGCAAACACTGAAAACCCGGAATGTACTTTAGCAATATTGTTTATCAGCTCCATAATTAGAACCGTCTTTCCAACACCCGCACCCCCAAATAAACCAATCTTCCCACCTTTAGCATAAGGCGCTAATAGATCTATAACCTTTATACCCGTCTCTAAAAGAACTGACTCTGTCGCCTGTTCAGAGAAAGCTGGAGCGTCCTGATGGATAGAACGTGTTTCCGTTGCTACCACTGGACCACCTTCATCAACAGGTTCACCCACAACATTCAAAATTCGACCTAGCGTTGCATTTCCTACTGGAACCATAATGGGCCCACCTGTATCAGTCACTTCTTGACCTCGCACCAAACCTTCTGTGGCATCCATAGCTACCGCTCGAACAGTGTTTTCACCCAAATGCTGTGCAACTTCTAAAACAAGTTTTTTTCCGTTGTTTTGCGTAACTATAGAGTTTAAAATTGCTGGCAGATTTTCTTCAAACTGGATATCTACAACTGCTCCAATAATCTGCGTAATCTTACCTACTGACTTCGTTTTTGTCATCTTAACTTTCTCCAAATCTTAGAGTGCTTCCGCACCCGATATGATTTCTATTAATTCATTGGTTATTACAGCCTGCCTGGATCGGTTATACTGTATTATTAATTTATCTATCATTTCTCCTGCATTTCGGGTCGCACTGTCCATTGCTGACATTCTTGCTCCTTGCTCGGATGCACCATTCTCCAAAAGAGCTCTAAATATTTGTGCCGTAATAGACTGAGGCAATAGTTCAGTTAGAATCTCCTCTTCAGAGGGTTCATAATCATATGCAGTAGCTTCAGTTGCAGCTTGAAAAACCGGTGGAATAAGTTGTTTCTCTGTAGGGATTTGACTCATTACACTTTCAAACTGTGAATAGTAAATTGTAGCTACATCAAACTCACCAATATCAAACCTATTTAGTATATCAGAAGCAACTTTAGTTGCATAAGAATAGCTAGCTCTCTTCATTTCAGTTAGGTCAACATGTCCTACGAAGTATTTGCCAAATTCTCTTTTCAGAGAATCTCTACCTTTCTTCCCAACTGTCAATATTTTTACTAACTTACCTTCAGAAATAAGCTTGCTTGCCTTTAATTTAGCGAGCTTTGCAATGTTTGAATTAAAGCCCCCACAAAGACCTCTTTCCGCCGTCATGACAATTAACAGATGGTTTAGATCAGCTCCAGTTCCAGTCAGTAGAGCTGGTCCACTGTCTGTTCCCATTGATGCCGTCAACCCTGACATAACTGAGTCAAAACGATCTGAATAAGGTCTACCTGAAACAGCTGCCTCTTGAGCACGACGTAATTTTGCCGCTGCAACCATTTGCATTGCTTTAGTTATTTTTCGGGTAGATTTAACAGACTCTATCCTATTCTTAAGGTCCTTTAAGCTTGGCAAGGCCTCATCTCCTTCTAAGCAAAATCAGAAGCAAAAGAATCTAAGGCGGATTTTATTTTTTCTTCTGCTTCTCCTTTAATCTTGGGGTCTTCCTCAGTAATAAAATCCAACAAATCCTGATGTTTACTTCTAAGATGTGATAATAAGCCTGCTTCAAAACGTCCAACATCTTTAACGCTGATTTTATCAAGATACCCCTTAGTACCTGAATATATAACACACACAATTTCTGCATTCGAAAGAGGAGAGTACTGCGGTTGCTTCATCAACTCCGTAAGGCGTGCCCCTCGGTTCAAAAGTTGTTGAGTTGCCTCATCAAGATCAGAACCAAACTGAGCAAAAGCAGCCATCTCGCGGTATTGCGCAAGCTCAAGTTTAACTGGCCCAGCAACAGATTTCATTGAATTCGTTTGAGCAGAAGAACCAACTCGCGAAACGGAAAGACCCGTGTTAACCGCCGGACGAATACCTTGATAAAATAACTCTGTTTCAAGAAATATTTGTCCATCTGTAATCGAAATCACATTAGTTGGAATAAACGCTGACACGTCCCCACCTTGTGTTTCAATAATTGGTAGTGCTGTTAGAGAGCCTGACCCATTTTCCTCATTCAGTTTTGAAGATCTCTCTAGAAGGCGCGAATGCAAATAAAATACATCCCCTGGATAAGCTTCCCGACCCGGTGGTCTCCTTAGAAGTAGAGACATTTGTCTGTACGAAACCGCCTGCTTAGACAAATCATCATAAACTATTAAAGCGTGTCTTCCATTATCTCTAAAGTGTTCAGCCATTGCTGTCGCCGCATAAGGGGCTAAAAACTGCATCGGAGCTGGGTCAGATGCAGTCGCCGCCACAACGATAGTGTAATTTATTGCACCAGTCTCTTCTAATTTTTTTACCAGCTGAGCAACTGTGGAACGCTTTTGACCAATTGCAACATAGACACAATATAATTTCTTGCTTTCATCTCCTTCTGCCGCGTCATTATAAGATTTTTGATTCAAGATCGCGTCTAATGCTACTGCTGTCTTCCCTGTTTGCCTGTCACCAATAATTAATTCTCTTTGTCCACGCCCAATAGGGATCATCGCATCTACTGATTTTAAACCTGTTGCCATAGGCTCATGAACAGACTTTCTAGGAATTATTCCTGGAGCCTTGCTATCTGCCACTCGTCGCTCTTTGGTCTTTATAGGTCCTTTACCATCTATTGGATTTCCCAACCCATCAACGACCCTGCCAAGTAACTCGTCACCAGCGGGAACATCAACAATTGAATTGGTACGTTTAACTGTATCACCTTCTTGAATATCTCTGTCAGACCCAAAGATAACAACTCCCACATTGTCAGTTTCTAGGTTCAAAGCCATTCCCTTTATACCACCAGGAAATTCGACCATTTCACCAGCTTGAACATTATCTAAACCATAAACTCTAGCAATTCCGTCCCCAACTGAAAGAACTTTGCCAACTTCATCAACTCCGGATTCCTCTCCAAAGTTCTCAATCTGGTCCTTAAGTATTGCTGATATTTCTGCTGCTTGGATAGCCATTAACCAACCTCTTTCATAGTAGCTTGGAGCGAAATAAGCTTCGCTCTAATTGATGTATCTAACATTCTAGATCCTACTTTGACAATTAAGCCTCCAATAATTTTCTTATCAGTCATAGAATCTAATTTAACTATTTTACCTGTAGATGAGCTAAGGGTCTCTACAAGTTTTTTATTTTGTTCAAGTGTTAACTTGGTAGCACTAATTATCTCTGCAGTTACTTCGCCTTTTTCTTCTGAGATGAGCTTACTTAATTCAGTAACAAGGTAAGGTACTATAGAAAGTCTCTTTTTTTCTGCCATAAGGCATAGAACACCGGCTAAAGCTTTGGATAATCCTAATGTTTTTGCTATCTCTAACATAGCACCAATTTGCTCTTTTCTTTTAAGCAAAGGCGAATTTAAGAATGCTACAAAATCAGCACTGTCTGATAAAAGTACATTGATAGTTACAATGTCTGTCTCTAAATTATCCAAAGCCTTTTGATCTTTGGATAGATCGAATGTAGCAGTAGCGTATCTCTTAGCCACCCCTACACATTCTGACGCTGATTCAGACACATTTACCTCTAATTATTATTTCTTCGCTAAATCTTGAGAACTTTCTCAAAACTAGCAAACGTAGTTAAGATGCTAATCACGATGGCTTACCAAAGCCTTACAAAAGCCGCAACTGTCAAAAGTCAAAAAATCAAAACAAAAACCATATATATTACAATACCTTAATAAAATCTACGTATTAGTGCGACCGTTTGAAGCTACTTAAGTGATTCTTTAGGATTCAGTTTTGTGTCTTTTTCTTAATACTGGAAAATATTTAGGAGTAATAGGTTGATTTCCCATAGCGCCAAATGGAACTCTTATTTTCAATCTATTACGAATCCGCTTTGTAACCGGAACCTGCTTTGTTGCCTCCAAAACAATTACTCCACCAGCTTGAGTAGGAAAAATAAATTTTCCTATGGCTTCAAATAACGGAGCAGACTTCAACCAAATTTTTTGATTTGAAGGAACTGAGAACAACGCACTAAAACTCCTGTTTGGAGAAAACGAGTGCTTTAACAGCTGTGACTCCAATTGAGGCAAAGTGTACGCGCTACCAGACCCAAATGGGGTGGATTCACTCCTACACCATAAACCAGTCCTGTTCGGCACAATGAACAAAACCTTTCCACCTGGCGATAACACTCGCCAACACTCATTAAACAACGCAGACATATTTTCACTAAATTCCAAACCATGAAGAAAAACTATACGATCCGTCGTTCCTGACGGGAGAGGCCACAGATTTTCTTCACACAAGACACTAATGTTATCAAAGTTATTTGGCCAATATATGACCCCTTGTTGCCCTGGCATAAGTAAAGTCAATCTTGCTACCTCTGACTCAAGTGGCTTAATAATAGGGGCTACAAATCCGTAACCAACTAAACTTTTTCCTGCAGTATCTGGCCAAAATTCACGAACAGCTGAGCTTATTACATTTTGTACGACAGCACCAAGACCAGTCTTCGCATAAAACTTGTACAAATTGTCAACATCCAAATACATAAGGGCTCTAAAAATTCAATAAGTTTATAATTTAACTACTAGCAGTTAAATATAACCCTAATAACTTATATTTTCTACTACTTGATAAAATATATTTTAAAAAAGACTTGAAGGTTAGGAAATAAACACGAATTATATATAATATAAATTATTCAACTTCACTTAAAGCTTCAAAGGAACCAAACTCTTGCCATCATTCTCTGACACTTTAGAAAAAGCCATTCATGTTGCCTTAGCACATTCGAATTCGCTTAAACACGAATTGGCTACACTTGAACATCTCTTGCTTGCTCTGACAGAGGAACCAGATGCTACTTTAGTGATGCGTGCATGTAATGTGGATTTAGAAAAGTTAAGGACATCATTAACCAAGTTTATTACCACAGAGCTTAAAAGTCTCGTGACAGATGTTGAAGGCTCAGAGTCCGTACCAACTGCCGCTTTTCAAAGAGTCGTCCAAAGAGCCGCGATTCATGTTCAATCCTCCGGACGAAGTGAAGTTACTGGTGCCAATGTACTTGTTGCTCTTTTTGCTGAAAGAGAATCAAATGCAGTCTATTTCTTGCAAGAACAAGATATGACAAGATACGATGCTGTAAATTACATCGCACATGGTTTAGCTAAGGATCCATCTTTTTCTGATGTTAAACCGGTTGCTGGAACAGAAGAGCCGAACCAAAGTGAAGATTCTGACCCTAATCAAGCAGAGGTTAAAAAAGAATCTGCTCTTAAAAAATATTGTGTAGATTTAAATGAAAGGTCTAAAGAGGGTGGAATAGACCCATTGATTGGTCGGGATTCCGAGGTCGAGAGGTGTATACAAATATTATGCAGAAGACGGAAAAATAACCCTATACTGGTTGGAGATCCAGGTGTCGGTAAAACTGCTATTGCAGAAGGTCTTGCATACAAAATAGTCTCGAAAGAGATCCCTAAGGTCTTAGCAAACGCAATAATATATTCACTTGATATGGGTGCTCTATTAGCTGGAACACGTTATCGGGGCGATTTTGAAGAACGCTTAAAAGCTGTAATGACAGAGTTAGAAGAACATCCAGATGCTGTGTTATTTATCGATGAAATCCATACTGTTATTGGAGCGGGAGCCACATCTGGGGGATCAATGGATGCTTCCAACCTTCTTAAGCCAGCTCTTCAAGGAGGTTTGTTGAGATGCATGGGATCGACAACATATAAAGAGTACCGTCAGCATTTTGAAAAAGATAGGGCACTTAGTCGTCGGTTCCAAAAAATAGATGTAAATGAGCCCTCAATTGAAGATACCATTAAAATTCTTAAAGGTTTAAAATCATACTTTGAGAAACATCATGACATCAAATACTCTTCTGATGCTATAAAAACTGCTGTTGAACTTTCCGCAAGGTATATACACGACAGGAAGCTTCCAGATAAAGCAATTGATGTAATAGATGAAGCTGGTGCAGCCCAACAACTATTAGCAGAATCAAAGAAGCGCAAAATAATAACGGTAAAAGAAATTGAAAGCGTGGTAGCAAAAATTGCAAGAATACCACCAAAAAGCTTAACAAAAGACGATGCTCAAAATTTACAAGACTTGGAATCCTCTTTAAAGCGAGTTGTATTTGGTCAAGATTTTGCAATTT
>Ga0209711_10000647_pt1 | contig 35418 bp, 28 predicted proteins | sample ArcticOcean_MG_C_7_FD_187441 | JGI IMG/M metagenome (GOLD analysis project Ga0209711, IMG submission 187441) | Marine microbial communities from western Arctic Ocean - ArcticOcean_MG_CB11_88 (SPAdes) (version 2) | ecosystem: Environmental > Aquatic > Marine > Oceanic | place: Arctic Ocean...
TTCAGGGTGCAATTTTCCCTGCTTCTCGGCGGTGGTAAGAATACCCACGCCAATCGGCTTGGTTAAAAATAGTTGATCACCTGCCTTGGCTGTACAGTTCTGTTTCATATTTGTAAGTGCCACACGGCCAGTTACCGCCAACCCAAAGATCGGCTCCGGAGAGTCGATAGAATGACCGCCGGCCAGATGGATGCCCGCCTCACCGCAAGCATAACGCCCACCATCGATAACTTTTTGTGCAACTTCGGCGGCTAACTGGTTGATTGGCCAGCCTAGAATAGCAATCGCCATCATTGGCGTACCGCCCATGGCATAGATATCGCTAATGGCATTGGTGGCCGCAACGCGGCCAAACTCAAAGGGATCATCGACAATAGGCATAAAGAAATCAGTGGTACTGATAACGCCAGTACCATCTCCCAGATCGTAGACTGCGGCATCGTCTTTGGTATTATTTCCCACCAGTAGACGAGGGTCATTCGGTGGCACATAGTCAGTCTTGAGGAACCTCTCAAGTACACTGGGTGCAATTTTGCAGCCGCAACCGGCGCCGTGGCTGTATTGGGTAAGTCTAATTTTATCTGCGGGCATGAGCTTTATTATGGGTTGTCAATTTAGCGCACTAATGTACTTGTTTTAGCGGGGGAGGTCATTGGTTGATTTTGCTTGCAGTACTCACTCGGCGTTAACCCAGTCCAATGTTTAAACGCTCGTGTAAACGACCGCGACTCACTAAACCCGATAAGATCGGCTACCTGATCGACACTTAAACGCTCATTGACCAACTTTTGAATCGCCACTTCGCGCCTCAAGTTATCCTTAATCTTTTGATAGCTAGTGGCACTTTCCTTGAGCCGTCGATGCAGTGTTTGACTGCTAATACCAAGCTCTTCCGCTAGCTGGTGAATGGGTACAAAGACTAAGCGGTCCGGATCACGCTGGGCAATCATTCGCTCTATCTTGGCCTCTAAGGTGCTGTCTGAGCCGGGAATGGTCATAACATCCGCCGGCGCATTCTGTACATAGGTAGCTAACTCCTGGGCTGAGCGGACCAGAGGTTTATCCAGATATTGGGCGTCAAAAATCAGACGGTTAGCCGTACGGCTAAACTGTAATTGACTTGGAAACATGATCTGAAGTTCGTCGTGGTGCTGGGGGGAGCTAAAGGTAAAGTGGGTTTCCTGTAGGCGAATAGGCGCACCGATATACCAGCTGGGAAAGCGGTGCCAAATTACTAACCAAAACTCAGCCATGAAGTGCTCTGGGTCGAGTTGGGGCCTGCTCATGGTAAAGCTGAGGACTGCATTGCCCCGTGACCGACTCATTCGCATAGGAATATCATTGCTCACCAAATTATAAAAATTGACTGCTTTATCTAATAATTCGCCCAGGGTGCTGCAATGACTAACCAGCTCGACCATGGTGGCAAATAGGCCTACCTTGCAGTGATTTTCAGTGAAACCCATAAACTCATCGTTGAGAGTTTCCTGCACCGTCTTAAATAGCCGTGCGACCTGATCTGTGTGCACTCGCTGGTTATGGTTACCTATCACCGAAGGGTTGATGCCAGCCCGTTCCAGCGCCTGCTGTTGTGGCAGATTCTGTTCTCTGAGTCCATGCATGCAGGAGATAACGTGGTGGTTACAAATCGTCGCCATTAACCGCCTCCAAAAAGATATAATTTGTGAGTTAATGTTCGATTTATAGCATATTTAGGGGTATTTAAGGAAAATATTTGGCAATAAATGTGTGTTTGTCTGGTAAAAATAGACCTACTATTACACCGCGCGGTGCGGCATAGTGTTGCCAATGAACCGTAGCCGCTGTTCTTAGCCGAGAATCCTATGACCGATATTAAAAAACCTATAGCCAGTAAAACTGTTAATGACTGGGAAAAGCTCGCCATCAAAGAGCGTAAAGGAGCCTCGCCTGATGAGTTACTGTGGCAGACCTCTGAGGGTATCGAGGTTAAACCGATCTATACCGCCGAAGATACCATAGGCCTGGATCATATGGATAACCTACCGGGTTTTGCGCCCTATAAGCGCGGTCCGAAGGCTACCATGTATGCAGGTCGTCCCTGGACTGTCCGCCAGTATGCGGGCTTCTCTACCGCTGAAGCATCCAACGCTTTTTATCGCAGTAACCTTGCAGCCGGTCAGCAGGGGCTATCGGTAGCCTTTGATCTACCAACTCACCGCGGTTATGACTCGGATCACCCTCGTGTCGTTGGCGATGTGGGTAAGGCCGGTGTGGCGATTGATTCAGTCGAGGATATGAAGATTCTATTTGATCAGATTCCGCTGGATAAGGTGTCTGTATCTATGACTATGAACGGCGCAGTGCTGCCCGTGATGGCCAGCTATATTGTTGCAGCAGAAGAGCAGGGCGTTGCGCCGGAACAGCTAGCGGGCACATTGCAAAATGATATTTTGAAAGAGTTTATGGTGCGTAATACCTATATATACCCGCCGGCACCGTCGATGCGCATCGTCTCAGATATTATTGGTTACACCGCCAACCATATGCCCAAATTCAATTCTATTTCGATCTCCGGCTACCATATGCAGGAAGCTGGCGCGACCAACGTGCAAGAGTTAGCGTACACCATTGCTGACGGTATTGAATATGTGCGCACGGCTATTAACCACGGTATGGATGTGGATAAGTTTGCGCCGCGGCTGTCGTTCTTCTTTGCCATTGGTATGAACTTCTTTATGGAAATTGCCAAACTGCGTGCAGCTCGTATTCTCTGGGCGACATTAATGGAAGAGAAGTTTGCGCCACAAGATGATCGTTCACTAGTTCTGCGCACCCACTGTCAGACATCAGGTGTGAGTCTGACTAGTAAAGACCCCTACAACAATATAATGCGCACCACGATCGAGGCTATGTCTGCGGTTCTAGGCGGCACTCAGTCATTGCACACCAATTCCTTTGATGAAGCCCTGGCGCTTCCCACCGAATTCTCGGCCCGTATTGCCCGTAATACGCAGCTAGTGATTCAGGAAGAGACGGGCATTACCAATGTGGTTGATCCTCTGGCTGGTTCCTATTATGTGGAATCGCTTACTGATCAGTTGGTCAAAGCCGCCCGTGAGATTATTGATGAAGTTGAAGAGCAGGGTGGTATGACCAAGGCGGTTGAAACGGGCATGCCTAAACTGCGTATTGAAGAGGCAGCGGCACTGCGACAGGCAGGTATTGATCGAGGCGAGGAGGTGATCGTTGGGGTCAACAAATACCAGATGGCAGTTGAGCCTGAGGTCGATGTTCTCGATATTGACAACAGTGCGGTGCGCGAATCACAGGTAGCCCGACTTGCTCAGGTGCGTAGTTCTCGTGACAGCGATGTCTGTCAGCAAACTTTAGAGGCGTTGACGCAAGCCGCGAAAAGTGGTGAGGGAAATTTATTGGCGTTGGCGGTGGATGCTGCACGCGCCCGAGCAACCGTGGGTGAGATTTCTGATGCACTGGAAACCGAGTGGGGTCGCCACAAGGCTACTCAGCGTTCCATTAGCGGTGTATACAGCTCCGCTTACAAAGGGGATGAGGGATTTATGAATATTAAGAAAAAAGTAGAAGCCTTTGCCGATGACCATGGTCGTCGACCGCGCATGCTGGTGGTAAAAATGGGCCAGGATGGCCATGACCGTGGGGCCAAAGTTATTGCAACGGCGTTTGCCGACCTAGGTTTTGATGTCGATGTGGGGCCTATGTTTCAGACTCCAGAAGAAGCTGCACAGCAAGCTATCGAAAATGATGTTCATGTGGTCGGCGTATCTTCTCAGGCCGCCGGTCATAAAACTCTCGTGCCTCAGTTAATCAAAAGCCTTCGGGCTCAAGGGGCTGAAGACATTATTACTATCTGCGGCGGTGTGATTCCGCCAAAAGATTACGAACAGCTTAGGGCGGATGGTGTTGCCGCGATCTTTGGCCCCGGCACCAATATTCCCGAGGCGGCAGAAGACGTGCTAGCCATTATTAACAAAGCGGTAAATGATAAAGAACAGGGTGCATAAGGAAAAAAAATGAAAGAGATACTGGCCCAACTTGAAGAAAAACGTAGCCTCGCCCGATTGGGTGGTGGACAAAAACGTATTGATGCCCAACATTCGAAGGGCAAACTGACCGCTCGCGAGCGCCTCGATCTATTGCTGGACGAAGATAGCTTTGAAGAATGGGATATGTTGGTCGAGCACCGCTGTACCGATTTTGATATGGATCAGCAGCATATCCCCGGCGATGGTGTGGTGATTGGTTATGGCACGATTAACGGTCGTTTGGTGTTTGTGTTCAGTCAGGACTTTACGGTATTTGGTGGTGCTCTTTCAGAAGCCCATGCCGAAAAAATCTGTAAGCTTATGGATCAGGCCATGAAAGTCGGGGCACCTGTGATTGGCCTAAATGATTCTGGAGGCGCACGTATTCAAGAGGGTGTTGCCTCACTCGGTGGATACGCAGAGGTCTTCCAGCGCAACGTCATGGCCTCTGGCGTGATTCCACAGATTTCCATGGTTATGGGGCCCTGTGCTGGGGGCGCGGTCTATTCGCCCGCGATCACCGATTTTATCTTTATGGTTCAGGACAGCAGTTATATGTTTGTCACTGGGCCGGATGTGGTTAAAACCGTCACCCACGAAACGGTCACGGCCGAAGAGCTAGGCGGTGCGGCCACCCATTCAACAAAATCTGGCGTGGCTGACTTGGCCTTTGATAATGATGTGGATGCCCTACATAAGCTGCGTCGCTTTATGAATTATCTGCCGGCTAATAACCGTGAGAAGCCGCCAGTGTGGCCAACGGAAGATGAGGCCGATCGCATCGAGATGTCATTAGACACCTTGATTCCTAGTGATCCGAACAGGCCCTATGATATGAAAGAGCTGATTCTCAAAGTCGCTGATGAGGGCGAATTTTTCGAACTCCAAGTCAGCTATGCAAAAAATATTATTACTGGCTTTATCCGTATCGAAGGCTCAACAGTTGGCGTGGTGGCAAACCAACCAATGGTTATGGCAGGTTGCTTAGATATTGATGCCTCGCGCAAAGCAGCGCGATTCATCCGTTTCTGTGACGCCTTTAATATTCCGGTACTGACGCTGGTGGATGTGCCTGGCTTTATGCCCGGGACCAGTCAGGAATACGGTGGCATTATTAAGCATGGCGCCAAGCTGCTTTACGCCTATGCCGAATGTACCGTGCCGAAGGTTACGTTGATTACGCGCAAAGCCTATGGTGGTGCCTATGATGTTATGGCGTCCAAGCATCTGCGCGGTGACGTCAACCTGGCTTGGCCAACGGCCGAGATTGCGGTCATGGGCCCCAAGGGGGCAGTAGAGATTATCTTCCGCAAGGACATTGGCGATGAAGAAAAAATCAACGCACGCACTGAGGAGTATCGTCAGAAGTTTGCCAACCCATTTAGCGCAGCCGAGCGTGGCTACATTGACGATGTCATTATGCCCCACACTACGCGCAAACGTGTGGCGCGCTCGCTGGCTATGCTGAAGAATAAAAGTATTGAAAACCCTTGGCGTAAACATGGCAACATCCCGCTTTAAGATTACTCTAAGCTCGATTTTAGCTCGTTATAAAGAGAAGAAAAGATTATGTTAAAAAAGATTCTAGTAGCCAATCGAGGCGAGATCGCCTGTCGTGTTTTCGCTACCGCTAAGAAAATGGGTATCGCCACTGTGGCGGTTTATTCCGATGCTGATGCCGACGCAATGCATGTAATGATGGCAGATGAGGCGGTCAATATAGGCCCGGCATCATCATCGGAAAGTTATCTGGTTATTGATAAAATCATCCAAGCCTGCCGAGATACTGGCTCGGATGCCGTGCATCCAGGTTATGGATTCCTCTCGGAGAACAGCAAGTTTCACGATGCATTAGACGCTGCCGGCATTACCTTTATCGGCCCAGGTAAAAAAGCTATTGAGTCGATGGGAGATAAAATCACCTCAAAACTGATCGCAGGTAAAGCGGGTGTGAACTGTATCCCGGGTTACACTGATGTGGTTCGCGATGCAGGCCATGCCGTGGAGATCTGCGCTGAGATTGGTTACCCAGTAATGCTTAAAGCTTCCGCTGGAGGTGGCGGTAAAGGTATGCGTGTGGCCTGGAATGAGGAAGAATGCCGAGATGGATTTGAACGTGCCACTAATGAGGCGCGCTCCAGCTTCGGTGATACTAGAATATTTATTGAAAAATATATTCAGCAGCCGCGTCATATTGAAATTCAGGTAATGGCGGATGCTCATGGTAATGTCATTTATCTGGGTGAACGAGAGTGCTCTATTCAGCGTCGTCACCAGAAAGTCATTGAAGAGGCGCCGTCACCCTTTTTGGATGAAGCCACGCGTCAGAAAATGGGCGAGCAGAGCTGTGCTCTAGCCAGAGCTGTCGATTATCAATCTGCCGGTACGGTGGAGTTTATTGCCGACGCTAACATGAACTTTTATTTTCTTGAGATGAACACCAGACTGCAGGTCGAGCATCCAGTGACAGAACTGGTAACAGGCCAGGATCTCGTCGAGATGATGATCAGAGTTGCTGCCGGTGAGAAGCTTTCAATCACCCAGGATCAGGTTAAGCTGACCGGTTGGGCGATGGAATCTCGGGTCTACGCTGAAGATCCCTTCCGCAATTTTATGCCATCAATTGGTCGATTATCAGGTTATCGTGAACCCGAGGGCGAAGGAGTTCGTGTGGACAGTGGTGTCTATGAGGGGGGCGAGGTTTCTATGCACTACGACCCGATGATCTCAAAATTAATCACCTATGGCGATAACCGTACGCAGGCGATTGATCGTATGGTTGATGCCTTGGACGCCTATTATATACGCGGCGTAAATCATAATATTAGCTTCTTAAATGCGCTGATGGTGCATCCGCGTTTCGTAGCCGGTGAACTTACCACTAATTTTATTGCTGAAGAATTTCCAGATGGCTTTAATGCCGATCTGGTGCCGCAGAGTGATCCCGCGGTGGCAGTAGTTGTTGCCGCATCAGTGCATCAAGAATATCGTGAACGTTCAGCCCTGATCTCTGGACAGACAGGTGGTCGACAATATGATGTGCCATGCGACTGGGTCGTTATTGCCTCGGACACTGAGACCCCGGTCACGACGGTATTGAGCGAGCAGGGATTCCTAGTGTCTATTGGTGACAAAGACTATGAAGTGGCCACTGACTGGGCTCTGGGCGAACCGTTGTTTCAGGCTAGTATTAACGGTCGATCAGTCTGCGTACAGGTTGCGCGTAATGGCTCTGAATATAAGTTATTTTATCGCGGTGCCGAAATTAATGCGCTGGTGCTGTCGCCGAAAGCGGCTAAGCTCAACAAGCTGATGTTAGAAAAGATCCCGGCAGATCTATCCAGATTTTTGCTGTCACCAATGCCTGGGCTGCTGGTAAAATTAGCTGTTAAAGTGGGTGACCAGGTCAAAGCTGGAGAAGAGCTGGCCGTGGTTGAGGCCATGAAAATGGAGAATAGTCTTAGGGCCATTCAGGATGGTATTGTGGCGAAGATCTCTGCTGAGACGGGCGACAGTTTGATGGTGGATCAGACCATCTTAGAATTCGAGTAAAGAGTCCCATAAGGATTTACATAAATGATGGATAGGGCATTAGCAGAACGGCTTCTTGACGGAGACCGCAGGGCGTTGGCTAAGGCTATTACGTTGGTTGAATCGACCCGTGTCGATCATGGCGAGCAAGCTGCGATGCTGTTAGAGCAGATAATGCCTCATACCGGCAATTCCATCAGATTGGGCGTTTCCGGCGCCCCCGGGGTGGGTAAGTCGACGTTTATCGAGTCCCTGGGTAACGCTCTAACGGAATGGGGTCATAAGGTCGCGGTGCTAGCGGTCGATCCGACCTCTGCGGTGAGTGGCGGGTCGATTCTCGGTGATAAAACGCGGATGGAAACCCTCTCAGTTAACCCTAAAGCCTTTGTACGTCCCTCACCTGCTGGCAGGACCTTAGGTGGTGTTACACGTCGTACTCGAGAGTCTCTTTTGCTTTGCGAGGCGGCCGGATATGATGTCATCATTGTCGAAACTGTGGGTGTGGGCCAGTCTGAAACCGCAGTTTCAGATATGACTGATATGTTTTTACTGCTTTTGTCACCGGGCGGTGGTGATGATCTGCAGGGTATTAAACGCGGCATTATGGAACTGGCCGATCTAGTGTTAGTCAATAAAGCTGATGGCGAGCAGGCAAGGCTAGCAAGCCAAACGGTGGCTGATTATCGCGGCGCGCTACATTTTATGCAGGCGCGAACGCCGAGCTGGACTCCGCAGGTAGAATCTTGTTCGGCATTAAATAATAAAGGTATGGATGAGGTATGGACGATAGTTAAAGCTTTTCGTGGGGCTTTAACCGAATCTGGTGAGTTGGCTATTTTGCGCGCTCAACAGGCCCGGGCATGGATGTGGGCTGAAACGGCCGAGCTATTGATTGTAGGGTTAAAAAACCACAGTGCCGTTAAGTCGCTTGTACCGACATTGGAGTCGGCTGTTTTAAAGGGTGAATTGCCCGCCACCGTGGCCGCCCAACGACTGATAGAGCATTACAAAGGGAGCGAGTGAGTTTATAATTTCGCAATAATTGCATAGAAAAAAGTGACTAAACCATGACAGATAAAAGCCCCCTCAGTGTAAACTTAGCGGCCTTGTTGGACGCGAATCAATATTATTCAAAGACTTTTGATCAGTCTGAACTAAAGCCGGTCCCTACCAAGCATTTTGCTATCCTGACCTGTATGGATGCGCGCATGGATCCCTATAAATTTGCCGGCCTAAACGACGGTGAGGCGCATATTATTCGCAATGCTGGAGGCCGTGCCACCGACGATGCAATTCGGTCTTTGGTTATCTCGCATAAATTTTTAGGTACATTAGAGTGGTTTGTTATTCACCATACTAACTGCGGCATGACATTGGTAACCGATGAGGCGATTGGTGATTTGCTTGAGCATGATTTGGAGACAGCGGTTCACAATGGTGAATGTTGGGTAAATCCTGAACGCCAACAGAGTGAGAATACTAAGCCGGGCTCGTCGCTGGGCAAAAAAATAGAATGGCACACGTTCACTGATCTGCGTGAGAGTGTTTTGAATGACATGAATCTGATTCGCAACCATGAATTGGTGCCCAACCATATTAGGATTCATGGATTCATTTTTGATGTCAAATCCGGTAGGCTTTCGGCTGTGGAAGATTAGCGCGGGATTTTGGTTGCGCTACCTCCGCTGAGAATATTCAGGCAATAAAAAAGCGACCCTAAGGTCGCTTTTTTATTGCTCGCGATTTTCACTGTGCTATTAACCGCATTTAGACTCGCCACAGTTTAGACAGGTCATACAGCCATCCATCAGTATGGTAGCTTTCACGCTGCACTTTTTGCACAGTTCGGCAGTTGGTGGAAAATCGCTGGCCTCAGCTACGGGGGCGGCAGCACTTTCAAAATCTGCGCGCTTTTCATCCATAATTTTTTGCTGATGCGCTGGGATCTCAGCTTTGGTCATCATGCCTATTTTCTGCAAATGATCTTCTATAGCCCATCCGATTTCAGCCACTAACGAGGGCATAAATCGACCGCCGGGCTTAAAATACCCACCCTGTGGATCAAACACTGCCTTGAGCTCTTCGACCAGAAACGTACAGTCTCCCCCTTTACGGAAGACCGCTGAGATAACGCGTGTTAATGCCACAATCCACTGGAAGTGATCCATATTCTTGGAATTAATAAACACTTCAAAAGGGCGGCGCAATTCATGATTGGTACCCTGATTCAAAATAATGTCATTAATAGTCAGATAAAGCGCATGATCAGACATCGGCGTCTTGATCTTGTACGTGCTACCAGCCAACTCCTCAGGACGCGAAACTTTCTCATGCATCTGAATGATATTAGACTCTAATTCTTTGGCTGCAGTTTCTTGCATCTGTTCTTCTGTACTTACTTTGTAAGAAACAATTTTTTGTGAAATCTTCTTATTCATGTTCGTCCTCTTAGCGTTCTACGACTTTTATTAATTGGATCAGAATTTACCGTAGTAACCTTCCTTTAATGCATCAAAAAGGTTGGCAGCAGTATGGGTTTCGCCATCGTACTCAACTTCTTCATTACCTTTAAATTCAACGGTGGAGCCATCTTCTAGCGTAAAGCTGTAGGTAGTCTTCTCCAAGTCTTGCTCAGTAACCAATACGCCTTGGAACGCCTCTGGATTAAAGCGGAAAGTCGTGCAACCTTTAAGGCCCTTCTCAGCAGCATACAGATAAATATCCTTAAACTCTTCGTAGTCACTATCTGTTGGTACATTGATTGTTTTTGAGATTGAAGAATCAACCCATTTTTGAGCAGCCGCCTGAATATCCACATGAGCTCGCGGCATAATATTTTCAGAACTCATAAAGTAATCGGGTAGCGTATCTTCTTCTGTCGTGCCATAGGGCATGGCTTTTTCGTTAATCAATGTACGATAGGCCAGTAACTCATAAGAGAAAACATCTACCTTTTCTTTTGACTTCTTGCCCTCACGGATGACATTGCGCGAATAGTGATGAGCAAAACTGGGCTCAATACCATTACTGACGTTGTTTGCTAGTGATAGCGAGATGGTGCCTGTCGGCGCTATCGATGAATGGTGGCTAAAGCGACAACCTTCCTCGATCAATGCCTCAACGAGTTCAGGTGCTGCCTGAGCTACGGTTTGCATATAGCGGCTATACTTCGCTATCAGGACCTTCCCCTTTAGCTTATCACCCACCTTAATGCCATCTCTCACCATGTCTGGCTGTTTGAACAGCATGGCCGCAGTGACGGCGAATTCATCATTCATAATAGGCGCAGGGCCCTTCTCGCGCGCGAGTTGCAGGCCAGCTTTCAGGCCAGCTACAGCCATGTCACGGGCGATACGATCCGTGAACTCTAGTGAGTTGTCATCACCATACTTCATACACAGCATAGTAATGGCCGATCCTAGCCCTAAAAACCCCATACCATGACGGCGTTTGTATTCTATTTCTTTGCGCTGGCCTTCAAGTGGCAGACCGTTTATTGCTACCACGTTGTCGAGCATACGAGTGAATACGGCAACCACCTCGGCGTACTCTTCCCAGTCAAAGAATGCGTCTGGCGTGAACGGGTTGCGGACAAACTTAGTCAGGTTTACCGAGCCCAACAGACAGCTACCATAGGGAGGTAGAGGCTGCTCACCACAGGGATTGGTTGCACGAATATCTTCGCAGAACCAGTTGTTGTTATTTTTGTTTACTTGGTCGATCAGAATAAAACCTGGCTCCGCATAGTCGTAAGTGGACGACATGATGGCATTCCACAGTTTCTGTGCACGGATTGTCTCGTAGATGCGACAGGCGACAAGGCCCTCATCATTGCTAATGTAGTTCTCTTTGGTTGGAAATGGCTTCCAAACTACATTGTCACCCTGTAGGTCCAATCCGCCTTCGATTTCCTTGGCACTAATAGGGAAGGTCAGATCCCAGGTGCCATCGTTGCGAACCGCTTCAATGAACTCTTCCGTAATCAGGAGTGAAAGGTTGAACTGACGCAGACGTCCGTCTTCACGTTTAGCGCGAACAAAATCAAAAACATCTGGGTGGCTGACATCAAAGGTTGCCATCTGGGCACCACGGCGGCCGCCAGCGGACGAGACGGTAAAACACATCTTGTCATAGATATCCATAAAAGATAGCGGGCCAGAGGTATAGGCGCCAGCCCCAGAAACATACGCCCCCTTGGGACGCAATGTGGAGAATTCATAGCCAATACCGCAGCCTGCTTTTAGCGTTAGTCCCGCTTCCAGGTTGCGCTCAAGAATCCCTTGCATGGAGTCAGGCACAATGCCTGAAACGGTGCAATTGATCGTAGAGGTAGCGGGCTTGTAGGCTTGAGCTCCAGCATTGGAAATAATACGCCCAGCTGGAATAGCGCCCTGTTTGAGTGCCCAAACAAAACGCTCAGACCATTCTTCGCGCTTATCTTCATCTTCTACATCGGATAATGCCTTGGCGACCCGTTGATAGGTTGCATCAATATCGGCATCCACAGGACGCTGTTCTTTATCTTTGAGACGGTACTTCTTATCCCAGATGTCGAGGGACGCATGTTGCATTTGAATTTGTGGTTTTTTCTTCACGGCATTAACGGTTTTTAGTTTGGGTGCACTGCTCATTGACTGACCTTCTTTCTTTTTCAACTCAGGTACCTAGCGGTTCTGAGGCCAAATTTATGTATATTTAAGACGTCCCTATAATTAAATGTACCCTTGTTTGATGCTTTTTTATTCTTGACTACGATGAAGAGTTTATCCTACATAGTGTGTCTTGCAAGTCTTTATGCACTATATGTGGTGTTTATTTGTCATTCTGCCTATGTTGAACGTTGGTAACTCGGTGGCAAACATGTGGATAACTCGCCCTAGTCCGCGTGACTTCTGGGGTTGATCAAATAACTCTCTTGGTGCGACAAGCCGATTACAGATTATGGACGTATATACCTAAAATTGCCCTAATTAGAGGGAACGCCGCAGCGGTAACATTGTGCCAATGCAAGGAGTTGGCTAAAATAGACCTCTAACGTTATTTATTTCACAAACGGGTTTCCTTTGGGGAAACTGCCAAGATTTATTGAGGATTTTCATGGATATTTTTGACTTCTCCGACGGCCGCGAAGGCTACTACGGAGAATACGGTGGCGTTTTTCTACCTGAGATTCTGCATGCAACGATCGAGGAGCTGCTGCTGTGCTTTCGTGAATGCAAAGCAGACCCTAAATTTTGGCAGGACTATGTCAGGCTACTGCAAAACTATTCAGGTCGCCCTACTCCGGTGACGCATCTGGAAAATCTGTCTAGGCAACTGGGTGGCGCGCAGATTTATGTAAAACGCGACGATCTGAATCACACAGGTTCCCACAAGATTAATAATGTCATGGGACAGGGCCTGCTGTGCGAGCGCCTAGGTAAGCGCAAGGTGATAGCTGAGACGGGTGCCGGACAGCACGGGTTTGCCACGGCAACAATGGCCGCGCGCTTTGGTTTTGACTGTAAAATCTATATGGGTGCCGTCGATGTCGCGCGGCAACGCCCCAATGTTTTCTGGATGGAAAACCTCGGGGCAGAGGTTATTGCCGTGCAGGATGGCCAGAAGACGCTCAAAGACGCTATTAATGAATGTATGCGTGACTGGGTGACCAATATGGAAGATACCCATTATATTTTGGGTACCGCCTGTGGCCCGCACCCTTTCCCTGAAATGGTTAGCTGGTTCCAATCGATTATCGGCCTTGAAGCGCGGGAACAGATGTTGACGCAGACCGGAAGATTACCTGATCGTGTCTATGCCTGCGTCGGTGGTGGCTCTAATGCTATGGGGATTTTTCAGGGTTTTTTCGATGATGATGTCGAATTGATTGGTGTCGAGGCTGGCGGTCTGGGTGTCGGTACCTACATGCATGGTGCTCGCCTGGCCTATGACGACGCCTCAGTGGGTGTGGCTCAGGGTTATAAAACGTATTTCTTGCAAAACGATGACGGCAATATGAATGAGACACATTCGGTTGCCGCTGGTCTCGATTATATTGGTATTAACCCCATCTTTAGCCACCTCTGGGAACAGGGCAAGGTACGTTTTGAAGCGGCAACCGATGAGGAGGTCAAGGAGACGTTAAAGTTGACTATGCGTACCGAAGGGTTAATCCCTGCGCTAGAAAGTACCCACGCCTTTGTAACGGCGCTTAAAGAGGCTCCGACTATGGCTAAAGATGAAATTATTTTGATTAATCAGTCTGGACGAGGGGATAAAGATATCTTTACCATTGCTGATGCCCTAGATGATGCCAAATGGAAGTCTTTTGTTGAAGGTAAATCGGATCAATACCGTGCGGAGAGAGGCTAATGGGTCTGCAGCATTTTATTGCCGAGCGCAAAAAAGACAAAGATCTGTTGGTAATGGCCCATGTGGTCTGTGGCTACCCCTCCTTTGAGGCTAATATGCAAGCGTTAGAAATAATGGCTGCAGCTGGTGTTGATCTGGTGGAATTACAGTTTCCCTTTTCTGAACCTAGTGCCGATGGTCCCCTGTTTGCCCATGCCAACGAACAGTCGTTAAAATCGGGCACCACGGTAGACCAGTGTTTTGAATTTATGCGCGAGGTCAGTGCCCGGTTTCCGTTTAAAGTATTGATGATGGGTTACTACAACACCGCTTTTAAAATGGGCGAAGAGCGCTTTGTACAGCGTCTCAAGGACGCGGGCGGTGTCGGTTACATTTTGCCTGATTTGCCGGTGGAGGAATCAGCTAACCTGCATCAGTTGTCTGAGAAAGCGGGTATTGAACCGATTATTCTCATGACCCCAACGAGCAGTGATAAGCGTCTGGCGCAACTGGGGGCACTGAGTCGTGGCATGGTTTATGTGGTCGCGCGAAAAGGCGTGACAGGGTCCAAAACCAAAATGGGTGACGACGTCTTGGCGCTGATTGAGCGCTGCCGAAAGCATACCGATGTGCCGATCGGTGTCGGCTTTGGTATTAGTGGCAAGCAGGATATGGACTTTCTAAGGGGTTCCGCTGATCTCGCAATCGTTGGCACTGCGGCCCTTAAAACCTGGCAAGAGTCAGGCGCTCCAGGTTTGAAAAAGTTCTTTGCTGAATTAATGGCTTAAGGCTTAACGTCTTTTACCACAGAGAAGCGCCAATCATTAATGACCTGCGACCGAACCAGCGCCAAATCGGGAACAGTACCCAAAATCGCATTGTCGATACAGACTAGATGGGCCCCATGACGGGAAGTTATGGGGCCAGCCCAACAGGGTAGGTTGCCACCTTTTACCATTTCAAACAGTTTGTCGGCAAAACCATTGCCAAATAAGCGATCGATTTTACTGGAATTCACTGAAAAATAGCGCGGAGCTAATGCGGTTTCATCGCCCTCTTTTACCTCCAAGGCCAGCGCCTTCTTAGCCACTAAATCCGCCTGACCGCCATGTCTGGCCGTTGTGTAGACAACGTGCTGAAAGCTAAAACGTGACGGGTCACGGTACCTGGGTCCATGCTTATTATAATAGGTCTCTAGTTCAGCCTCAGTCGGTACCCTGAGAGTAGTGACATGCTTGGTTAGTCCTGACAATTTGGCTGCCATGGCCTCACTGTCAACTACCTGATCAATATCTGCCCCCATACCCTCTGTCGATGGCGCTTCCACCCCAAATAGATCGGTTTCGATCCGCTGTTCCAGAACGCTGATATCTGGAAGGTTTTTGCGGTTGGCATCCCAGTCCGTATCACTTGGTGCGTCCCTCTCCACGAACAGGCCATAAAGTCCCGACCCCAACAGGGCTAGCAGCAGGGTACCCATGAGAATCAAAAATCGGACGGGACGTTGCGGCGAAGGACTCATAGTGGATAGCTCATTACTGTTTAAATATTTTAATCCAGTCCCCAGCCTTGGGCTCACCGCTGGGATAGTGGCCATTGATTATACGCAGATCTTGCACGTCTACCGAGTTGAGTTTAAGTGCTGGGCCCAGCTTGGCAAAGGTAGTGGCGCTGGTCGCTTTGACATAACGGACTGTCTTTGGCTTTTGGCCAGCAATTTCGCGGCTTGAAATAGGACGAAAGGTGTTAATAGCGGCAACGAACTGCTGGTCTCTTTCCGCAAAGGTTTTTGGTTTTTCTGAAGACCCTTTACCGGCTGCGACGTCTTTATCCGAAACGAGATCTGTTTCGGCAGTGGCGTTTTGTTGTATGATTTCGCCGCTAAATAGGTATGCGTTAAGCTTGTAATAGATTACGGCGATACGGCTATCGGAGCGGTTCTCGCCGCCAGGTAAAATACCGCTGAAACCCTTAAGTCGAGCTGGTGCTATAGCTTTACCATCGCTCAGTTGAGATACCTTTAGATGGTTATACAGGTATTCTTCTGGGCTTTGACTCGTACGAGCAATGGGCTGCATAGTTAATACAGCGGTTTTATCTGCGGGCATACCACTGGCCATAAACGGACTGGGGTTGGCATTTCTGACCCAGTCTTTAGGGAAGTCAAAGCGCACCCTAAGACGCATATTCGAGAATCGCTCCGCCTTTTGTTCCTTGGCCAGAAAATTTTCGCCCCAGACTAAGCCGTCGGTTAATGCGCGGTAGCGACTGGCCCCGTTATCTCTCGTACTCTTCGACTTTACGGCGTTAGCCTTACTCACTACCGTGCGCAGACGACTGTCGTTGCGTGGGTGACTAGAAAAAATCCCATGGTAGGTCTGCTTGGATGCTCCCTTGCTTTTGGCCCGATTCTTTTGCAAGGTTTCATAGTCTTTCATAATGGACAGCATGCTTAGCATTTCGGTAGGCGCGTAACCTAGCTTGGCCATATATTCAGCGCCCGCTTCGTCTGCTTCCAGTTCATTGCGCCGACCGTGGCCACGAATGATTGAGTTGGCATAGGCCATACTGGCCTCATAAACCTCGTTGCTGCCCGATAATACTGCGGCAATAGCTGAGAGCATCTGGGCACCGGTGGCTTTACCCTCCTGGCCGGTAACATGGTCTCGGGTAATGTGACCTATCTCATGCGCCAGAACTGAAACCAGCTGGGCTTCATTGCTAACATAATTAAGCAGACCACGATTGACATAGATGTAGTTATCTCGGGTGGCAAAGGCATTCAAATCAGGTGAGTCGAGTAATGTGAAGGTGAATTTTTCGCCCGCCATTTCGGATACAGCGATTATCTCTGCCCCGAGTTCCTTAATGTAGGCATCCAGCACTGGGTCATCATAAATGGCGGTACCTTCAAGTACCTCCTTGTAAATGTCGGCACCAGAAACTGCGCTCCAGGTATTTGGGGAAAGTACCAGTCCACCACCCCAAACACAGCTAATGAGGAGGGCGGCAATTATCTGGCGAGGAATACAAGTCATGGTATTGGCCTAATTATTGGGTTGCCGGTGTAATAGAGAAAAAGCTCTTAAGCTGGTTGCCGAGGCTAGCGCATGCATCGTCTTTTACCGGGGATAAAAAGGGAATAGGGGCCACCGCACCAATCAGATATGACGTGCCCTCAGAATCGACGCGCACCCGCCCTTTTTCGGTGAGGTCTTGCAGGTCCCAGATAATGGCCTCGTAAACCGATAGCTTGTCCCACTTCGCAAAACCAAAACAGCCACCGCCACCTGGGCCGACCGCACAGCTCATAGAACCACTTTTGTCGAGCGTGTCCGTAGAGCCGTCCAGCCACACCAGATATCGTACCGCCCGTTTATCCACCTCGGCTTTAATACTGGGGTCTTGCATTAGCCGCTTAAGCCGCGACAGGCCCTTGGGCGCTGTGCGAGGCTCAAACCAGGGATAGATAGCATCGATGAACTCTTGCTCGGGCAGTATGCCAATATCTGCGCCGCGCATTTTGCTGGCGACGCAGTCAACAAACTCACGGTCAGTTTCATAGTGCCCAGCATCTCTGCGCCCTAATATCACCACCTGCTCGGCAACATTTAACTCTATTGCTTCACCAGTAGGTCTATATTCATCAATGGTGGTGGTGGCGCTGCAGCTGGCTAAGAAGACGCCAAATAGCGCTGGGATCAACTTGCTAGTAGGGCTCATGGTGACACCTCTGATTTGTCTGGCTGCTGAAGGCTAGCCTGTCTAGCCCGTTCTTGCTCCTCTATCACCCAGTTGTGGACTGAAGGGATACGATAAAAATCCAATATTAGTTTTGCGCCTGCATCGCGCAGCGCGCTGATTGCCGCCTGCTCAATAGCATCACTCTTTGAGGCCATGAAGGCATCCGGTGTTTTGCCGTAGGCGGGCATAAACCAACTGTCGATAGATTCGCCCGCTGTGGATTCAAGATCTAGGTTATATTTAATCCATACCTCGAAGACATTCTGGTAGTTTTCAGATGGCGTGGACACCTGTACTTCACGCACAGAGGGAATAATGACCATAGCATTATCGATGGTAATCTCTTCTCTGCTGCCGACAAACTCGAGGCGACCAAATAAACCGGCAAAAGCATTGCGCAGCAGCCGCACCTGAGCTGCACCCATATCTATGACTGTTTTAGCATTGGGCTGCGCTATATAGGTGGCAAAGCTAGGTTCAAATACCACCGCGGCACTGAGCGGCTTCGGCTTTGCTAGGACCTTTGGAAAGTCGCCGGTTAACTGCACCGAGGCCGAGGAACTACAACCACCAAGGATGGATAAGACGAACAGCGCGGCGAATGATTTCATAGTTATCGTTAGCATAAGTTATTAGTCCTTTAGTTGAGGCTATTTAAGCCGATAAAGGTTCCTCCATTGTTGTAACTAAGTTCGCGCATCAGTGCGGCAAACTTTATTGCCGATGCGCTGGGTGTCCCCCCTGGGGGGAAGTGCACTGGAAACCCGATTGCATGAATGCGTACTAGCCGTTTAGCGCCTCGGTTAGCTTTATTAAGTCGATCCACTGCCTCGACGACGCTGCGTATGGAGCGTCCCTGATAATCGTCCCCCAGAGTATAAATACTGATTTTTCGGCCTGGTTTGTAAAAGGCTTGAATAGCGGTGTTAATACCTTCCACTGGGCTAGAATTACTAAAGGGCGACCAGCTAGCTAATGTCTTGATAATTTTCTTACGCATGGCGGGGCTGTCAGGGATCCACTTGTTACTATAGCCGCTAAACATATACTGGCCCATATCATTGAGTACCTGTATCCCTTTGACCTCCGGATAAATATCCAAAATATTGAGCATCTCTTTTTTGACTTTTTCCCAGGCCGCTACCTGCATACTACCAGATGTATCTATGACAAAAATAATATAGTCACTGTCCGCAGGGATACCGCCAACCAGGTCATTTTGACGCTGGAAATCGGGTCCCAGCAGCCGTTCCATTTCTTCTGACAGCACCTGTAGTACCAGTTGGAGCTGCTGTTTTTCCCGAGACTGTGACTGAGATAGCTGACTGGACTGCGTCGAGACGCTAGCGAGTTTTGCTTTGAGTCGCGCAATGCGTTGAGTCAGTTCTGACAGTTGCTCTTGGCGCGACTTTAAACGCTCGTCAAGTACCACCGATTCACCACGTATTTCAAATAGTCGCTCCTGATACTCTTTTACAGACCCCATCAATTGATTGTCGGCCTCCTCTAATGCTGCGGGGTCACCGACTCGAGCGATTATCAACAGTAATACAATAGCGCCAAAGCCGCAGCTAATAACATCAAGAAATGAGACGTTCGCCTCCTGTAATTCTCTGCGCTGCTTTCTCATGGCCAGTCTCTAGATGGCGCAATAAAGGCACCATCGGTGTCTAGGGCTGTCTGCCAGAACAACGCCGCAGCTTCAGGGTCTCCCTCCATGGGAAATAAAATAGTATTCAGCGGCACTCCCCGAGGGAACTCTTTCATTGCCGCCAAAAAGTGCCTGCGTCGCTGGCCACCGCTAACCATGTATTTCTTCGGTGGATTTTTGCCCTGTGTTGGCAGACCATCAGTGAGTAAAAAAACATTATCTGGACGATCTTCAAAATCGGCGATGGCGCCAAAGCCATTGATTAAACTGGTGCCCGACTCAGGCGAATACTGTCTCAGACCAGCAATGGCCTCTTCCATGACTAGCGAGTCTGCCGCATCAAGCCATTCTCCCTTTGAATCTATCAGAGCGGGCTCGGCACTGATATTAAAGATATAGATTTGAAAGCGGCTGCTCGAGGGAAGCTGCGCGACCAACCATTCTACCGTGCGCAATGTCCACTGCCATTTTGGTGACTGCTTTTTTTGTTCGTCATCCATATTGCGTCTACGCACTGCATTTACAACAGTGTCGGCAAGCATACTGGCGGAGCCATCAACCAAAATGAGGACGCGCTCACCGCCTAATTTGAGGCCGGTAAGATATTGCCGATTACCATCACCAACAAACTCCCTCACCCTATCGCCGAATTCTACCTCCTCCATTTGGGCGGTTTCATCTTCAAGTTTTTCGACCTGAAGTCGCAGCTTATCCATCTCATTGGGATCGGACTGGATACTTTTTTCAGTTTCCTGTAAATCGGTTAGTACTCGATCGGAAATACCCTGAGCCTTAACCAATTCTAAATCTATCTGTTCCAGACTGTTCAGTAGCAGAGTTTTTTCCGCATCGGCTTGACGGATATCCATAAGCAGCATATTGACTTCTGCAGACAGTCTCACATCAGGTGTTTGAATTTCGGTGGCATTGTGGCGCAGAATTAAAAACAGCAGAGTCACCGCGCCAAAGCCGCAGGCCATGATGTCCAAAAAGGACAAACTAAAGGCTATATTGCGGCGCTTCTTAGGCATTGCTGACCTCAATAAAACTCAGTTTATGCCCGGCTAATACCAATCTTTGTCCCGGCTCACAGGTCCGTGGTAGCTGCGTATCAATGGTGGCTGACTGATGGATTATCTGCAGTGACTGATCTTTAATGACCACCACTAGTGCGGCATTCTTATCAATACTGTTGGTCAGAATGAGCTCGCCGTCTTGCAGATTTATGCTGAGCGGCTTGTCGAGGGGCCAGGCCTGATTTTGATACAGCAGGTGGTTAGCGCAGCGTGGCTTTGGTTTGAGATTATTCGATTTCCCACCCGCTTTTTCTAAACTGATTATTTTGTGCAAGGTCTCGCTACTAGCGATAATCTCTCGACGAGCGGTTAGGCAGTTATCAACACCGCTGGTCTGTGACATGACCAAGGCGCCGGCAAACCTGGGCAGTATCGCTTGCAATAAACTGGCGCTATGAGAAAAGGTGATTTGCGCATTGGGATGTTTTTCAAGAATGTTGTTAAGACTCTCCAGACGCTGCTCAATAATTATGGCGACTTGTTTTCTATGCAATCTCATGGGTAGATCACCGCGCGGCGACGGCAGGTTGATCGAAAGTTCGTTCTGCCATCCGAGCTGTTTTAACCAAGCGGGCAGCTGATCATAGATGGTTTGCTCGCCCTCTGAAGTATGCAATGGATCATATCGGTAGTCATCAATAAGGCGATCACTAATATGTCGGGCGACACCGTTATAGAGATATAGGATCCCAAGATCTGGAATGATTGATTGCTCACTGACGACTAGGTTGCCGTTGATTTCGCTAATGAGACTCACCACAGACTGTTGCAGCTGTATATCAAGCAAGAGGGTTTCCTTCTGAGCATACAAGCTCATCGCCAGAGCGCTGTCGATAACCGCATCCACTTGCACCGGAATAGCCTGAGCCAAACCTAGCAGCAGCGCTAGCTGCTCTTCATTAAAGCAGCCGGGAACCGCCAGAATTATATTGCTGGGGGAACCAACACTTTCGAGCATATGCTTAATTTGGGCATAGGCTATGTCGCCATGGTGCCGCGCCCAGTTTTGTTTTCTTGGCAGAGGCAGCTGGTTCAGTTGTCGCCAGTATTGATTGAAACAGTCTTGCGGGTTTTGCCATGCCATGGCCCAGGCCTTGTCGCCACTCTCAATACCTGAGGGAGTAACACGAGCAAAACCGGGCTCGATATGTGACCGACCCTCCTCCGTTTGAATCAGCAAAGCCTGATCGTTTAATTCCAAGATGGCTATAGTCATGATCTATTTCGCTTTTAAAAAGCGCAGCAAATTATTTTCGCAATAGGACTGAGAGTCGAGTACTAGCCGTTCTTGCGAGAGCTGTAATTGATGCATAAAAAACATCACGACCATACTTATTAACAGGGCAATAAACGTCGAGTTAAAGGCCACGCCGAGACTGCTGGTGACGCCAGCAATATCGCCTGCAATAGCTTCGTGAGCTTGGCCCAACGCCGCGCCAATACCGCGCACGGTGCCAATAAAGCCAATGGATGGAATAGCCCAAGTAATGTAACGCACCATGGAGAGTTCTGAGTCGAGGCGATCATTTTCTGTGGCGCAGACACTGCTCACTGCTTCGGTGGCAAACTGCACGCTCTCGGTGACTTGAAAGCGGGTAAGGGCGGTATTCAAGGCTCTAGGTAACAGATAGCTGCGTTCTTCATCGGCTAGTGATTGTAGCGGGCGTGTAAGCTGTGATGCATCATCAGGCAGTATTCTGGAGCCTTCAGCAATCGATATTAGTGGTTGATTTAGCATGCGTTGTTCGCGAATCGTGGTGCGGGTTTTGTAACCCATAATGGCTAGCGACCAAAACATCAAAATAAAGCAGGCTTCCTGTTCCAGATCTTTAATGACAATAAAAAATGAGCGTGGCACCTGATATTCTTCGCCGGCTGCGACCATTTCCGCATGCTGGCGAATGGTGCTGTCAGCGTTGGGTCGGACCACGGTAACAAAAATAATGTGGACTATAATGATAGCCAGTAAAAGGGCGGTTAACTGGAAAAACATCTCGTTACTGGCGCGGTTGGTTGAAGTATTCATACTCTTATTCCTGTCTGTTGCTTGGTCGCTTTAAATATCTGAGGGCAGTGCTACTGGAAAATCCTCAGAGATTTCCTCGCTGGGTTTAAAATCAATATCGCTGACGGCTCCTGCTTCGGGAATTGGCTCTATAGACGCGGCGGGTGAAATTGTGACTGGAGGTTTCATGTTAGCTGCAGGCTTTATAGCCGCTGTGGGCTCTATATCCTCAATCTGCTCTTGAGCAAAAAGTCCTAGGGGCATGACTAACAGGACGAACAATAAGGCTCTCATGGTTTGACTCCTACGCTGTCAACATAACGAGCGATTCTGAAGCCTACATCCAGACGTTTGTCTGTGCCGGCTTCACGATAACTCAGGCGCAATTCAGTACGCGACCCTAGCGCCCAGCTCGCACCGCGGATAACGTGGGCGGCACCGGTTATTGGTCCGGTGGGATCGGCGCTGGGTTCACCGCGATTGGGACGCACGTCATAGAAGTCATTTACCCACTCAGAGACGTTGCCACTCATATTGTAAAGGCCTTTGCCATTAGGTTTAAAGCTACCCACGACTGCTGACGCGGGTGTCAGGTCATTATAGCTAGCGATAGTGAAGGGAATGAGTCTCGAAGCACTCCGATCGGCATAATTATCAACGACATCGGTTGGTGGATAGAGACCATTGACCCAGGGCAGGGTCTGACTGCTGCCGTCTATATCAACTCTTGCAGCCCAGGCCCATTCAGCCTCGGTGGGCAGGCGATAACCGTGAGCGTCCCAGTTGAATCCATTGACCACACCGTTTTCCATGCGGTAAAACAGCGGCAGACCTTCGCGGCGGCTCAACCAGTTGCAATACAGCGCGGCATCTTCCCAAGTAAGACCGGCAACAGGCTGTCGGTCTCTGTCCAATGTTTGGCCCTGCAGTGCTGAGGAGCTATGGCTTGATTTCCAGCTGCGATATTCGGCATTACTGATTTCTCGTGTACCGAGATAAAAGGGTCTATCCAAGCTCACTCTGCGTTCCACTTCATTCGCACGACGACCGGGCTGTCGTCGCGGTGCACCCATGGTAAAGCTCTGTCGCGGACGGAATAATACAAGCGGTGAACCCACCGAGGACTGGATCGCTGGGGGCCGAGAAGCCCAGTAGGCTTCCTGCAATGTCAGCAGTTTGATACTCAGTGCCTGCTCATGTCCGGGCCTAGGTGTCACGGAGAGCGATTTTGTCTGATAGCCAGATTTTTCAATACTGAGCCGATGGGGTTTTGCGGTTAGGGACAGGGTGCGGTCACCATCCCCCTGATAGTGATTATCGACCAAAACACGGGCCCCTTTGGGGCTAATAGTTAAGGCGATACTGCCAATATTGGGCACTAGATCAACAGCTAATACGGCGGTTTTCTCCGGTTTTAATGTCGCTGCTGTTGTGGTTTTTAAATAGCCTTCCAAAAAGAACGCCAGCCGATGTTGTTTAAATGGGGCCATGGCCAGTGTCATTGGTGTGCTGCCAACAAATTCATTATTGACTGTGATACTCGCACCCGACGGCGTACTGCTCAACTGCAGCAGACCGTCGGCAACGATTAGCTTAATGGGAGGATGTGTGACGCTGGTGCCCGCCTTGACTAAAATCTCCTGCTGGTAGGTCTTATAGCCCGCAAGGACCAGCTTTAACCGACTGCCCGTTTCTAAGACTTCAGTACTTAGAGGCGTTTGACCCACAAGGCGGTCGTCAATATAGACTTGGGCCGCGGTGGGTTCAGAGGTTAACTGCATTGCGCCCCAGGCGGGTCGCAAACTAATATCCACCGACTGGGTTCTATCACGGCCTTCGATAGCAATTTCTTGCTGCAATGGAAAATAGCGATACTTGCTAAAGACCATCTTACGGACGCCCGGGCTAATAGCTTTTATGGTCCCCGGAACGGTACCGGCCGGCTGATCATCAATAGTGACCTGTATATCTTCCAAATCTGAGATAACGGCGAGATTGCCCGGTAAGGGCAGCAACTGGACGCCAACATCTTGGCTAGCGGCATCGTCCACGGTGATTGATTCAATTAATGGGTAATAGCCGTCAGCGGTTGCAGTAATGTCATAGTCACCGCTTAGCAGCAGATAGTTGTCGCCGATGTTAAATGATAGACCACTAACAGAGATCTGAGTCTCGGGAGGGACTGTTTGAAAGACTACTGCGCGCGCGACGAACAGATACATCATAATAATAATGCCGACACCGGCAAGTACTATTAGGCTGAGCATGCCGGAAGAAATGGGTAGGCTTCGTTTGCTGCCAGCGCCCGTCAAAGGCTTGAATTCGGCTGCTAAGATAGGCTGTTTTTGATCGTCGGGCATAGGTTTATAGTATCTAGGTTAGTATTTGATTATCTCAATAATGTGGGTGTTTTCGTTAGTGACTGAGTAATTTTCACCTAGGCCTAAGGCTAAATCGCGTCGGTACAGCTTACCAGAATCGGTGCTGGCAATGGTTGGCCAGTAATAGTGAATTCAATTCTCACATCTCTGAAGCCAAGGCGCTTGCCTGCGGCCACATAGCGGCCAGGCTTTAGTGTCACCGAGGTACGCTCAAATGTACCTAGTTTCTTAACACGAAACAGGGTGACATCGGTCAGATTGTCTGACTGCAGAACCACCTTGACGGCTGTTCTTGACTGTCGCAAGACGGTATCTAAATCGGTAATTTGGCGACTTAACAGGGGGCCTTGCATGTTAATACTCATGGCGTCCTGCAGCAGTTTTTGGGCTTCGCGATAGATCCTAGATGAGGCCAATTTTAACGGGTCGGCGAGGATTACATTGATTTGATTATCGAGATTTGCTCGCACACTGGCCGAGATGATTCTGATTTTAGCCTCAGATAATGAGGGATCCGTGAGCAACAAAGATTGATAAATCTCTAGAGCCGTAGACCAGAGTTCCTTTTTTTCATAGCCAATGGCCTCTTCCATTTTAAGGCTTACAGCAACCTGTGACCGTCTCGTTCTAACCTGGGACAGCGCCTTTGCGACGGCGGGATCACTGTTGTAAAGACTCCCCGCATTATTAAAAGCCTGATTCGCCGCGACAAACTTGTCCTGATCCAGCGCCTTGAATCCCGCACTCATATAGTCCCGAAAACGCTCTCCTATTATCGTCTTTTTAATAGAGTCCAGTGCGGCAGAGGCCTTGAGATGCTGACCATCTTGGTTTGCGGCCTGCTGATAGGCGCTTCTGGCGGCCTCGAACTGTTTGCTGGCCAGGAGCCTGTCGCCAGCCTGAAGTCGCTCAATTACCTGCGGCAATAGGGCGGTCCGCTGAGCGAGATTTTGCGTTTGCGGGCTGTTGGGTGCAATAGCCACAGCCAACTGCGCGGCATCCTCGGCAAACCTTAAGTCGGCTGGTGAGGCATTTTCAATCGCGTTTAGACCATCCGTCAGGGCCTGAGCTAGGCGAACCTGACCAAGCTGTTCGAGGTTGCTGAGTTGCCCTAGTGACTGTTTGTAGGTCTCTAGAGATGCACTGTAATTGCCCTGAATATACTGCTCGTCACCCAGTTCTATTAAGCCCATAGCTTGGCGATATTCGAAGTCTGCCCAGAGTTCGACACCCTGACTATTAAGACGATCACGTACCGCAATAATAGTTGCCAGTACCGTTTGCGAGCTCTGCCGATACTGGGTTTTCTCTGCCGCTGTGGACGGGGTAACCACGGTTTTGGCTGCACCTATGGTGGCCGACTCACTTGTGTCTGCTATCCAGGGTTTAGAGACTAAATTGGGTAATACTAGGATGACTAACCCAGCCACAAGTAGCAGTATGCCTATGATAATTTTCTGCGTATTAGCCGGCTGTGGGTGAGGTGGTACTGGATGCTTGTTCATAGGGCTTGGCTTAAAGCGCACCGCGCTCCTGCTTATAGATCTTATCTAATAGTGCCTGCCACTGCTCATACTGTCCTTGAACCGTGCCTGTGAGCGTAACGGTGCGATCCTCGAGCTCTATCACCTGAGGTGCGATCTCGGCTTCTAGTGAGGAACCCATTTCAGCCACTGCTTCGTTGTAGGTGGCGGCCTGCTGTTTTTTCTCGAGCCCGGATTTGAGGATAAAACCACCCGTGGCTGCAGTGGCGGTACTGGCATCTCTGCCGATACGAGTGTTTGACTCAGTGCGACCATAGATGCCGGCTAAAATCGCACCAATACCCGCCACTACTCGCCGGTTTCCTTGCTGATCAAGCTGCCTCGCCTTGACCACTGACTCGTAGGATGAGCGTCTAAAATCTTGATAGGCTAGATGCATTTGTTGAGAGAAGCCGTCGTAGTAATCTTGCATGGTATCTATGTATAGATAGTCGCGGTCACGAATTTTGCGCACCCGTTGCAAAATTTTGTCGTTCTCAGCCGGCAGTCGTTCAATGGTTAGGGTGCCGTCTCGTTTTTCCGCGATATACTCGTCGAACGCCTCGGGTGAAAAGTGTCTGGCAAAGCGCAGTTCAGAGATGGTGCGTAACTCCAGCGCTTTTTCTTGACTTAGTTTTTCGCGATATTTGAGAATATCATTGGCAATCTGCACAAACAGATTTCGAAAGGGATCAGCCAGGTTCTTCAGGCGACGGTCGTAGGCATACTTTCCGGTGGTTTGATTGTATTTTTTACTTATCCACTGCTGCCCTCGACTATCTTTAACAGTAATTTGTAACGTCATAGTCTCGCCATCTGAGTGCAGAATCGTGCCGCTGATATAAACATCAGTAATAACGTCGTCGCTGGGTGTCACCCTTATCGCACCCCAGGCGCCGCTTTTTTCCATCACTTTAGCCAGCTGGTTAGAAAAATAAATGGCCTCGGCAAAACGGACCTCTGGAAATACCGTGTCATCTTCATCAGTGAGATCTAGTCCATCATTCAATGGCGTAATGCCGACATCTAATAAGGCGGCATCGGCAATTGGCGCAAAGGGTGTTTTCAGCGGTAAGGCTGTCGACGATGTCACCTTATCGATTCCAGCGGTGGCAGTTTGGGGTGTCACAACACTGACCAGCAGTCCAAGCAGCACTGCGGCTAGACTGGGCGCGTTTAGTAACAGTGTATTGCGCGCACTGATTGATTCGGTCTTTTTCATCATCGTTGTTATCGAGCCTGTGCTATTGATTTTTGATTCGTCGATATTCATCCCAGAGTCTTTCGCGGAGAGCAGGGTCTGTTTCCCGCATCGCGGCATCACGGAGTTGGCGAAGGACAATACCGTCACCCTGACCATCATCTATGTCATCGGGGATCGGGATTACGGCAGCATCGGCCGGTTGTTGCCCATCACCCATTTCTCCACCTTGCGGGTCTGATTGGTCGGCTGCCCCTTCGGCACTATCTGGCGACTGAGGGCTGTCTTGAGCGGCCTGCTCGGCCTCAGCATTGCCTACATCAGGTATGCCGCTGTCAGCTTCCTCAAAGAGTGGCTCATCTGTGCCCACGGTAACACCGCTCGAGCCACTGGGACTGAGTATATCTATTTCGCTAGGGCCCTGTGAGGAACTGCCTCCGACGCTGTCATCGAAGCCCTCTAAAGAGGCGTCCAGTTCTGCGTCTAGCCCTTCGATGCTTTCACCCTCTGAGCCATCGATACCGCCGTCATCCTCGCCTTGGGGGCTGCCGCTTTCGCCTACTGAGTCTCCAGACGCTTCTGTCCCGCCTTCTGCAGGCTCGTTACCTCCAGAACTGCTAGGTGATGAAGGGCTAGTTGATGGAGAGCCGCTACTCGGGGCACCGCCACCACTGGGCGGTGATGGCATGCCACCACTTGGCGACCCTGATTGACCTGAAGAACTCGCCGGTGAGGGCATTTGGCAAGCACTCAAACAAAAAAGCACGGCTAGGGCTGTGATTATCGATCGTGCAGATGGCCGAGCTGTGGCTCTACGAGGAAATTTCATATTCATGATTTAGCCTTTTGGTATCGGTTGATCATACAGCATGCGGTAGGGTGCTTCTTCGGCTAATCCATTAACCAGTTTCGGTCTAAAGCGCTTTCCGCGGGTGTCTCTACGTATATCACGCAACGCCTCTTTGCTGAGACTCTCGGGCGGATTGACTACCTCAATGTTGTTGGGGACTCCGTAGGTGGATATGGTCATTGCTAGTTCAAGTTGTGATTCTGTAGGCTGGTCGCCGGCGGCCATTGGCGGGCTTTTAGTCATGCTGAACTCTATCATCCTAGGCAGGCCAAATAGGTCCTCGCGGGTTTGCTGGGGATCCTCGGAGGTTTCCAGTACGTCTAGAGCAAGCTGATAGGCTGCAGTGGCTGGAGCTTTTTGACCAAACACTAAATACCAGTCACCAAGTTCAGCAATGGCAAGCGCTTGGTCAGTTTCAGTGCTGTTGGGCTGCTGGATCACAGAAGCAATCACTTTTTCTAAGGCTAACTTGCCTCTGAGAAAGTGTAAATGCGAGGTAGTTGCTTTGTTGGGTCGACCGGAGGAACCCGACATAGAAATACTCAGACCTGACTCAGATGGCTCGCCGTGTTCCTTCAGGTGAACCGCAATAACATGTTGCAGGTAACCTAAACGACGAAAGCGATCAGGGGCCTCTGGATCATCCAGTGACATATCCTTGTTCAGGATTTCATACATGCGCTGGGCTATGCGCTCGGAAATTACCAGATTAGCGTAGCCTCCCTTTGGCCTGCGATCTTTGTAACTATCCATGTACCACTCTAGGATTTTGTCCAGCACCCCGAGCATGCGCACATCCACCTCGCCATAGTTATTACTGTTGATGGTATAGACACGCTCCAGTGCCTGTTGTGATTTATCCCAGTTACCAAGATAGCGCTCGGTATCGGCGATGGAAAACAAATAGGGGGACTGTGACAGGCTGCTGAGGCCATAGTTGACTCGCTCAATCTGCATGCCCTTTTGAAAGGCGTTAAGAGCCTCGGTGTATTCCTCTCCGGCATAGAGAGCATTTCCTAAGCCTAGATACAGCTCTGAAAGCTCGGTTGCGTATGCGCCGAACTGACCTTCACTGTTGTCGATAGCTTCCATATAATCGGTGATCGAGTCAGACTCGACCTGCTGTTCAGTCAATGAGTCGGCGCCTGAAAATGAGCTAATCAAAGTTAATAATAGTAACGCAGAAATTCTGACGCCACTGAGCCAGCGGATCGGATGCAGTCGCGTTAAGTTTTGAAGGGTCATAACCAACTCCTAGATTATCTCTAGTATATAGAGTAGTCCCTTTGCAGCGGGTTCCGTGCCAATGCATTGGCAACGCTCAAAAACGGCTATATATTAACGTAATCCGCCTGCGGGGCTAAAAAACACAATATTTTTGCGTGAATTACCTGTCATAGGCAGTTCTTCGACTTACTTTATACGATAAGTTGTTAGAATTGATCCAGTTTTAGCCGATTTAAAGAGAATAGCATGAGCAAACCATTACAAGGGTTAAGAGTTATCGAGTTAGGTCAGCTTTTGGCGGGACCATTTGCCGGTTGCATGCTTGGCTATTTTGGCGCCGAGGTCATCAAAGTTGAGCCTCCCGGGGGTGATCCTATTCGCAATTGGCGAGAAGTAAAGGACGGTACATCGCTTTGGTGGAGAAGTTTAGGGCGTAATAAAAAATGCATCTCTCTGGATTTAAAAACGGAGGCGGGTCGTGATCTAGTTCGCCAGTTGCTGAAATCTGCCGACATCGTGGTCGAAAACTTTCGACCGGGAGTGCTTGAACAATGGGGGCTTGATCCCGACAGTTTGCGCGCCGACAACCCCAATCTAATCTATGCGCGAATTTCTGGCTATGGCCAGACAGGACCCTATTCCGAAAAGGCAGGATTTGCCTCAGCCTGCGAGGCGATTAGTGGCTTTCGGTTTGTCAATGGTTATCCAGGCGAAGCACCGGTGCGCCCGAATCTAAGCATTGGTGACACAGTTTCAGGCCTGCATGCGGTGATCGGTATTTTGATGGCGCTGCGCTCGAGAGATGAGGCCGCCAAAGAGGGTAAGTCAGGTGGTCAGGTAGTCGACGTGGCACTCTATGAATCAATGTTTAATCTGCTTGAGGCGGTGATTCCAGAGTACGACGGCGCCGGAGTGATACGTCAGCCATCGGGCACCACGGTGACCGGCATTGTGCCAACAAATACCTATAAATGCGCAGATGGTAAATTCTTGGTCATTGGCGGCAATGGTGATTCTATTTTTGCCCGTCTGATGACAGCAGTGGGTCGAGCTGATATGGCGAGCGATGCTAAGTACGAGACTAATGCGGATCGGGTTGTTCATGAGGCCGAGTTGGACGAGGTTTTGGCTGACTGGTGCGACAGTTATCCATTAACTGAGGCCATGACAATACTTGAGGATCACCGTGTTCCCTGTGGGCCGGTCTACAACGCTGCCGATATGGTTGAAGACGAGCATTTCAAATACCGAGAATTATTTGAGACGGTTGAAATTAATGGTGAACCACTTAAAATTCCTGCCATCATGCCTAAGTTGCAGGGTACCCCGGGCGGTACAGAATGGCCGGGACCGGACGTCGGTTCTCATACTGATGAGATCCTGCAGAGCCTAGGCCTAGATGAGGACTCTATTTCGCAACTTAAACTCAGCGGTGCAGTGTCCGACGCCTAATATAAAGCCAACGTAGGAATCCTATTATGACCATTGCTTCATTTCATCCGCCACGTCGTACCCTTATGGGACCTGGACCATCAGACGTAAGTGATCGCATACTTCAGGCTATGGCGAGGCCCACTATCGGGCATTTGGATCCCGCATTCATAGGGATGATGGATGAGATAAAAACGCTGCTGCAATATGCCTTCAAAACCGAAAATGAGCTAACGTTTGCCGTGTCTGCTCCCGGTTCGGCGGGCATGGAGTGCTGCTTTGTTAATCTGGTTGAGCCAGGTGATAAAGTCATTATTTGTCAAAATGGGGTCTTTGGCGGCCGCATGCAGGAAAACGTTGAGCGCTGCGGTGGCAATGCAGTCATGGTTCAGGACGCCTGGGGATCGGCTGTTGACCCCGAGAAGTTGGAGGCTGCATTGGTGGAAAATCCCGATGCGGTGCTCGTGGCCTTTGTTCATGCGGAGACTTCCACCGGCGCCCAGTCTGACGCCAAAACGCTTGTCGCATTGGCGCATAAGTATGGCTGTTTAACCATTGTTGATGCTGTGACCAGTTTAACAGGCACGCCGCTGTTAGTGGATGAATGGGAAATCGATGCGATCTATTCTGGATCCCAAAAGTGTTTGTCTGCACCTCCTGGATTGTCACCGGTCAGTTTTAATGCCCGTGCCGCAGAAAAAATACGTCAGCGCAGCAGCAAGGTGCAGAGCTGGTTTCTCGATCTAAACTTAGTCATGGGTTACTGGGGTGGTGAGGGTCGTCGAGCCTATCATCATACTGCACCGGTTAACTGTCTCTACGGCCTCCATGAGGCGTTAGTTATTGTTCAGAACGAGGGCCTAGAAAATGCTTGGGTGCGTCATCATAAAAACCACTTGGCACTGCGTGATGGCCTGCAGGAGATGGGAATCTGCTTCCTGGTGCCGGAGCGGGATCGATTGCCACAGCTAAATACTATTTATATTCCCGAAGGCGTTGATGACGCTCTGGTGCGGCAGCGACTTCTTACTGAGTTTGATCTAGAGATAGGCTCTGGATTGGGTGCGCTGGCGGGCAAGGTATGGCGTATTGGCTTGATGGGTCATGGTAGCAGTGAGAAAAACGTGGCGTTTTGTCTCAATTCGCTGAAAGCGGTACTTTAGGAAACCCCAGAGGTACCTAAAAGGCTTAACGCTAGAGCTTCTGCGACTTTAATGCCGTCGATTCCCGCGGATAAAATCCCGCCCGCGTAACCGGCACCTTCACCCGCGGGATATAGACCGCGGGTATTGGAACTCTCATAGTCTTTGTCGCGTCTGATGCAAATGGGTGCCGAGGTACGTGTTTCCACACCGGTCAAAATAGCATCGGCACTAGCATAGCCTTTAATTTGTTTATCAAACTCTGGAATGGCTTCACGGATCGCGGCGATGGCATATTCTGGCAGGGCTTTGGACAAGTCGCCCAAGGTCACCCCGGGTTTGTAGGACGGCTTAACCGAGCCTAACTCAGTGGACGGTTTATTGTTTAAAAAATCACCGACTAGCTGTGCCGGCGCGTTGTAATTCCCCCCGCCCAGTTGGTAGGCCAATGATTCGATGTCGCGCTGCAAATCGATGCCTGCCAAAGGATGCTCAGGAAAATCTACCTCTGGGGTAATACCCACCACGATAGCGGCATTCGCATTGCGCTCATTGCGCGAATACTGTGACATGCCATTGGTCACCACACGGCCTTCTTCTGAGGTTGCCGCCACCACAGTGCCTCCCGGACACATGCAAAAGCTATAAACACTGCGACCACTCTTGCAGTGATGGACTAATTTATATTCTGCGGCCCCCAAAATTGGGTGCCCTGCGGCGACACCAAAGCGCGCATGGTCTATGGTTGACTGGGGATGTTCGATGCGAAAGCCAATGGAAAAAGGTTTTGCCACGATGCAGACGCCATGATCCATAAGCATTTGAAAGCTGTCGCGAGCACTGTGACCGATAGCCAAAATAATATGGCGACTATGGAGGGTTTCACCACTGGTTAGCGTGATGCCAGTGATCTGACCCTTGCCGTCAGGAACATCCTCCGGCGCTTCTTCCCGCAGGATGCTTTCGACCTTTTGATCAAAGCGGATTTCACCCCCTAAACGAATGATCTCTGCACGCATATTTTCCACCATGGTGACCAGTTTAAAGGTTCCTATATGGGGCCGACTCTCCGTTAGGATTTCTTCTGGGGCACCGGCGATAACAAACTCATTGAGCACCTTGCGACCTAGATGTCGGCGATCTTTCACTTGGCTCCAGAGTTTTCCGTCTGAGAATGTCCCGGCACCACCCTCGCCAAATTGCACATTAGATTCGGCATTAAGTTTGCGCTTGCGCCAAAAACCCCAGGTATCCTGAGTGCGTTGACGAACCTCTTGCCCGCGCTCGACGACTATGGGCTTGAGTCCCATCTGCGCCAACACCAATGCCGCCAGAATACCGCAGGGTCCAAAGCCTATAATAATGGGTTGCTGTTGGCTGCCACTGGGGAAATTGAGTGCTGCCTGAGCGGCAAACTTATAGCGGGTGTCTGGACTGGGTCCAATTCTGGGTAGACTGGGACTGATGGCCAGTACCGATTGTTCTGCACTAGCGGTCAGTTCAACATCGAGCTGATAAATCAACAGGATCTGACTTTTTTTCCGTGCGTCATAACTACGCTTAAAGAGCTTAACACTCAGTAAATCCTCGGCGTTGACGTTGAGTGCTTTGAGGATAGCCTCAGTCAGCTCAGCGTCTGTGTGGTCGAGAGGTAACTTTATTTCACTGAGTCGTAACATGGTGTTTTTATAGGCAGTCGTTTAAGCACGCATGTTAGCACGGAAGGCCCCCAATATCGGAAGGCCGCCGCAACGGTTAGGACGATTGTTTAGGCATTAACTCAAGCAATGCTAAAACGGTAGCCTGAATACCACTAGTTATTGCAGGCTCGGGTTCTATCTTGAACAGCGGACTATGGTGCGATGGAATGGGTGCACCGCCGGTTTTTGATGCCGCAAGGTCCTCGAGACTGGTGCCCCCTACTGAAAAGTAAACACTGGCAATCGCGGGGTCTGTGGTGAAGTACGGAAAGTCCTCAGCACCCATGCCCTGCGAAACTATTGACGAGACTTTGTCTGCGCCCAGTTTGCGCATCCACACTTTCTTTAAACGACGAACCATCGAGTCATTATTAACAGTTGGCGGAGTCGATTCTTCGGAAACAATAACCTCGGGCAACTTGTCGTCTGGCAAGCCGGCAACACGACCTAGATTTACGGCAATGCGTTCTATGCCTTCTAGCAGCGTGCGACGGGTATCAAGATTAGTATTGCGAACGGTGAGCTGTAAATGCGCTCGATCCGAAATAATATTGTGTTTGGTTCCGCTATGGAACGAACCCACGGTAACTACGCCAGCCTGTCGGGGTGGCAGCTCGCGCGAAACGAGCGTTTGCAGTGCGACAACTATCTGACTACCCAATAAAACGGGGTCTTTGCCGGCATGGGGCGAGGCGCCGTGGGCACCCACGCCATGAATGATTATGTCGACGGTATCGGCGCCAGCATAGGGAGCGCCTTCCTGAACATTGATCATACCCGCTGGTAGTCCTGCAGCAACATGAAAAGCCATAGCATAGTCGGGTTTGCCAAAACGCTGCCACAGGTCGTCTTTCATCATTGCCCTTGCTCCTAGAACGCGTTCCTCTGCAGGCTGGCCGATAAGCATTAGAGTGCCTGACCAGTCATCTTTGCGATCGGCCATCTGTTTGGCGGTCCCGATCAGACTGGTTACATGCACATCGTGACCGCAGGCATGCATCACAGGGACGGTATTGCCCGTAATCGGGTCTTTGTGCATTGCTTTGGAGGCATACTCAAGATCCGTCTTTTCCAGCAGAGGCAGTCCGTCCATATCGCCGCGCATCATCACGAGTGGACCGGGACCATTTTTTAACAGCGCGACTACACCGGTTCCGCCGACGCCTTCGGTGACTTTAAACCCGCTTTTACGTAGTGCCTTAGCCAGCTTTTTCGCGGTTCTAAACTCTCCGGTACTGAGTTCTGGATTAATATGAAAATCTCTAAACATAGCGCCAAGTCGATCCCTGTAATCGGCTTCGATCGACTTGGCTAAATCATTACCATGGCTAAGTTGCGAAAATAATACTGCGGTCAAAGCGACTGTAATTGTTAAGCGATTCATCTTAAATACCTCTCAGGGTTTGTAGGCTGCGATAAATTGCTGCAGTACATCTCCGACCTGCTGCAAACTGTGGGAACTGCACTTATCGACGGTATCGGCAGTAGTGTGCCAATGATCCGGAAAGGGATAGTGGATTAAATCAACCACACTAATACCCGCATTTAAAAAGGGTAGATGGTCATCAATGATACGGGTA
>Ga0209711_10000649_pt1 | contig 35322 bp, 40 predicted proteins | sample ArcticOcean_MG_C_7_FD_187441 | JGI IMG/M metagenome (GOLD analysis project Ga0209711, IMG submission 187441) | Marine microbial communities from western Arctic Ocean - ArcticOcean_MG_CB11_88 (SPAdes) (version 2) | ecosystem: Environmental > Aquatic > Marine > Oceanic | place: Arctic Ocean...
TTCTGCTTGGGCGATGGTTTTTTGGGCGAAGGCGTAGAGCCCGATGTCGACCTGCTCGCGCTGCCAGACGCACTCGTCATCCCCTCGGACTGGATGCAGTCGAGGATCTGCTCGGAAGAGAGCTGCTCAGCCATCCACTTGAGGAGCTCGTCGCGCGGCATTTTTTTGAAGTTTTCCAACGTCCAGTTCGCTTTTTGGGACATTTGGTGGTAGCCCATATTATTAATTTCTTCATTTCACATATTTTACGTCCAGTTTGTGTTGTTTGATATACGCGTTGGCGAGCTGTTTCCAAGTGGCTTTTTCGTGGTCTCCTGAATAATTCATATGGGGCAGAAGCGTCGTTTTGAAGTGATGTATGCGTCTGTCGTCCGACTCGAAGTTGGTCCATATTCTGAAGTTGAGGGCCTGCTTCTTCTCCGTTTTGCCGCCGTGGCCCAGTTTGACGAGCGTGTCGAACATCTGCGTCTGCCAGTTTTTCTTGCTGATTTGCTTGAGCAGGTCGATCTGACCCGTCTTTTCGAGGCAGCGCCTGATTAGTTGGCGAATGGTCTTTGTGCTGTGGCCGCCAACGGCTCTCAGGACCTTCCCCTTGTTCACCAGATCGTGTAGCTCGGGAGCTTTCTTGATGTGGGCTGAGAGGGGCTTAGCCTTGGTGCGCTTGCTGAAGTCTCTGTCCTCGCGGAAAATGAGACCGGCGAATGGAGCTTTCTTGGCTCTCGTGAACACACCCTCCTGTTCGGTTGTCTCCCACAGCTGGACGCTGGATGCGCGGAACGAGGACTGCCTCAACCCAAGTATATCCTCCAGGCTAACCAAGAGCTGGCGCTCGGTCATGTAGCACTGCCCGGTGTTGGGGTTTCTGAACAGCCTGACGTAGGTGTTCCGATCCTCTCTCAGTATGTATGCATCCTTGGGCTTCCCCGTCTTCTTGTCGAGGCGCTTACTCGGAAGTTTCTCCCGCGTAACGAAGGGCATATAGGTTTCGCGTAGCTGCACCACATTGGCGTTGGCGTTGAGCTTGGCATCGACCGCCGTCTCCTTGAGCATCTTCTCGAAATGGTTGTTCTTCACGCTTTTGAATACCGCCGACCTCTCCATCACCTGGTCGATCGTTCTGACACTCATCTGTTGCATCCCAGGCCCCTTCCGCACCCGGTCTCCTTGGGTCATTGCACTTTGGCGGTCTGCGCGTGCTTTGGCCATTGCCTCTCGGATCTTCGCGTTCTGCTCTTCCTTATTGCCGGTCTTCTTGTTGTACTGTGGGATATCCATGATCTTGGCGAGCTGTTTCTCTATAACTTGTCTAATCGCAGCGTCTTCCTCCGGCAGCACTATGAGGTGATTGAAAATGTGCACATACCTCTCGCCTTCCGGGATTCCACAATGGGACCGGAAGCGGACGGCTCGAGCCGCAACCTGCTTGAGGCGCTTGTCGTTCCACCACGGGGAAACAATGTGGACTTGGCCCACGTTGAGGAAACTGATGCCTTCGGTGATGGTGCTCACAACGAGCTTTATCTTTCCTCCGTTGAATGCCTCCCTGATAACCCGCGTCTCCGGCTCCGGCGTGCCACCGTGCCAGAGCGCGTAAAGGTCTGCCGGGTCGCCGCCCTTCGTGTACGCACTTTTACCGATCAGGTCAAGGCACTTTGCGAACAGCGTCAAACCGCGCTGCACGTAATTCATGTAGACGAAAACGGGACGGTCCGAGCTCTCCATCAGCTTGATTATGTTGTAAAACTTAATGCTCCAGCCTTTGATTTTGGCCATTTTGGCTTTGTAGTCCAGCTTCCTAAGACGCGCATACGACTGCTTATTCCCCGTCTCTTTCAACAGGCCAATGTCGTCGCACAACAGGCACTGCTGCGACCGCCCGAACAAGCCAGGGTTCTCCTTCTTCGCAGCCTTTTTAATCTTCTTCTTGTCGTCCTCCCCCAGCAGGTCTGCGATGCTCCCGAACACCTTGTCTACGCTGCTGAAGGTGGTTGCGATTTCAGCCGACATGGTTTGCACGTAAGCGTCGTGCTGGGGTTTCAGCATGACGGAGTGGATGTGCGTGTTGATGACGTAGGGATACGCGGCAGGATTGCCTCCCGTGAAGTATGTGACGTTGCCCCTAGTCATGTGCTTGAAAATATCCGCATTCTTCACTCGAAACGTGTTGGGGTCGAGTGTCACGTCGCCTCCCGAGCTGGACCCGGACCCGGACCCGGACCCGGTGTCTGCGTCCCCACGAACGACGGGGAACATTTTGTCGAACTCGGTCTCGGTGGTGGGGAAGGGAATCTCCGGTCGCAGGAGATTCATGGTCAGGCCAATCTCAAATGGGCGATTGAACACGGGTGTGGCCGACATGAGCATGATCCGCATACTTGGGTGGGCATAGTACGTTAGGGCATCGTGGAAAGCCTTGTACTTTACCGACTGGTCCAACGACACCAGATTTTGCACCTCGTCAATAATGAGGAGGGTGCCTGGCTGCACGAGAGGGCCTCCCTTGGCTAAGTATTCTGCTGGCTCCCGTTTCCCACCGGGGGCGACTTTGAACAGCTTACCGTAGAGGGTGTCGTGCGTTATGATATCGTAGTTGAGGGAGACCTTCTCCATAATCTTAGCCCTTATGTCACGCAACTCCTTCGATGCTTCGATGTACGCCGCCTCGTTGTTCTCTCTCTCGGCTAACCGGATTTTTGACTTTTGCCGCTTCAGGGCAGCCTCTTCTTTGGTGCTCACGTATTTCTGCGAATTGCCGTTGATTTCCATCTGGGCTACACAGTCTCCCATGATTTCATTCTCGAAGGTCGCCTTTAGCTTTGCCGGGCAGCAGATGATGACGCGCTCTGCCGTTATATCGGGGTCCCCTTCGCCGGTTTTGTTGTCGTATTTCTTGAAGAGCTCGGCCGCCGCCAGACTGGTGCACGTTTTGCCAGAACCCAGACCGTGGAACACGAGCACACTGCTATTCTTTTTCACATACTCCGCCACGAAGCGCTGGTGCCTCAGAAGGGCAAACTCCGACTTGTCGTCACAAATGTTTGCGCCGGAGCTGACGTAGTTCGCGGGGTAGTGGTAGGTGCTGAGAGTCTTGTGAATATCCGGGTCTGAGATGTCGATGGTTCCGTGCAGTTCGTTGCTCGCGAATCTACGCTTCATTGCTGCCTTCATCCTTTTACCGTTGGCAGAGAAATTAAAACCGAATATATCAGACAAATATATCGATGATGGTCTCGTGCTTTCTGTCAATTATCTCACCCCAGTGGCTAGGGTCCCACATCGCGCCAGCAACTTGGTAGAACCCCCGTGAGTCTTCCCACGCACTGTCGCATACACTGTCGCCCGCCACTGCACGGTAAAATATGTTCTCTGAGCGGAATGTGAGGAGGTCTATTCTTTCGAAAAAGTCGAGGAAGGCATGACAGTACACGTAGTTGTTCTGCTCCCCCCACCTCCCGCTTTCAAAGTGCCCCGCGATGTCGTTCAGGGTGGCGATGGTGATCTGGATGAGAACGCTGTTCGGGATGCGCATGAAGAACGAATCGCGCACTCGCACGGTGGGTGGGAGGCCGAGAAGCGCTGCGCACGTGGCAGCTTTGCTACACTCGTTGTATAGATTCGTTTTAATGACTTGGGCGTGGTGCTTGTTGAGAGGCTCTTGCTCCGTGAGAGGCAGGTACATGAGAATGTGGTCGAATACAAGTAGATGGTCCATTACACGGGGCCGCTATTTTTATGCTTGCGAATCACCCGCTTCAGGTCTGCGGCCACGCCGGTGTGCAGCGCCCGTGCCTCTTTCCCGGTCGCGCCCAGGAGCTGCTTTGCTACTGTTCGCCATTTTTTTTGCTCCATGAGCTCGTTCCAAAGCTTCTGTGACATGCCTGATTATACCTTACCGATAAAAAAAACCGTTTAGGGAAACAGGGCTTTTGTATTGTATACCATGGAGCTCACATATCATCTAGATCCTGAAGAAGTGCGCCGGTTGACCTCCCCTTCCATCACGCGCGATGAAATTCACAGTTTGCTCGAATTCAAGCCCCGCAATCTAGACCTGTACCGCCAAGCGTTAATACATAAGTCAGTTCTGCGCTTAACCAAGTATTTACCACCAGAGAAGGTGCCTAAATACATGATTGAGTCTAACGAGAGATTAGAATTCCTTGGAGACGCGATCCTGAGCTGCATCACAGCCGATTTCCTGTACAAAAAGTTCCCCTGCGAAGACGAAGGCTTTCTAACCCGTGTCCGCAGCAAACTAGTCGACACCAAAGCACTGTCCACATTCGCCAAGATGCTGGGCTTGGGCAACCATGTGATTATGAGCCGGCACCTACAGAGCCTGGACGGCCGCAACCGAGAGAAGATGCACGAGAACATATTTGAAGCGTGGGTGGGGGCTATTTACCTGGACACGAACCTCGAGTACGCCCGCAAGTTCATCCTCAACGTTTTCAACACCCTAGTCGACTGGGATGCGGTGCTCACCGACACAAACTACAAGGACCAGATTCTCAAGTACTGTCAGGTGAAAAAGATGGGGCATCCTCAGTACGTCGTGCTGCGCAGTAGCGGCCCTCCTCATAACCGGACGTACGAAGTGGCCCTCACGATCGACGGTAAAACGATAGGAACCGGGGTCAAGCAGCAGAAGAAGGGGGCAGAGCAGCAAGCCGCGTTCGAATCTCTGAGGGCCCTGAAGTGCAAGGGCAAGCAAATGGGGTCGCGCCCTCCGCCGGCTGGCATGTAAATGTTGTTTATAACCAGCCTTAGGACACGGGGAGGTGGTTCATTCGGATGCTATACAACGAACGACAACAACATTGTCACACACACTCTCTCAAACACTTTCAAATCAATCTACACCATGACTTCCACCCAGCAGCCTTTCAACCAGTTCAAGACGGCCATGTGCCGGGACCCGAAGGAGTGCAAGTGGGGCAAGGACTGCGGCTACGCCCACACGATTGCCGAGCTGCGCAAGACCAAGATGTGCCGATACGTGGGCAAGTGCACCAACAAACGGTGCACCTTTGCCCACCACCAGAGCGAACTGGTGGGCTGCGGCCCGGCGCCGAAGAAGGTGACGCCGGTCAAGATCCTGAAGAAGCCCACCAAGGTGGTCAAGGTGGTCAAGGCGACCAAGGTGGCTACGCAGACCAAGTGGGTCAATGCGGTCAAGCAGGACCTCTTCGACTCTGACAGCGAGTCGGAGTCCGAGACTGACACCTTCGACCCGGCGCTGCTCGGGTACGACGAGGCCTGGAAGCTGTACTCCAAGTACATGGACGACCACGGTCTGGACGACGACTCGTGGGGCGACCGGAGCGTGATCGACACGCCTTGGCTCGACTGGCGCGACGACATCAGCATCCAAATCCCCCTCATGTAAGCATCAAAAAACCATAAACAAGAATACCCCATAAACATCACATATAATCAAAACCAAACAAACATTACACATCCGCGGTCGCCCTAGGGCGGCCGTTTGAATCACGTGAGGGCTGCTTCGGCGCTCCCCGGGATTTAAAAGTTGGAGAGAGTATATGGCATCAGTTACATTCTTCGGGGCCAGCGTAACTCAGCAGAAACCAGGCTACGTGCATCACCTCTGCGAGAAACTCAAGCCCCGACGGTCCTCCGTTGTTGCCTACGGGGGGTGTCACTTACCGGACGCTGGAACCTGCTGCTTAGGTGAAGTAGTCGCTACCTGCCCAGACTTGTGCTTCGTAGATTGGTTTTCCACAGGCAACACTGCGTGCACCGCACAGACCTCCGACTGTATTGATAGGATTGTGTGGACTTTAACGAGAGTGAAGTGCCGGGTAGTGTTTCTAATACTTCCCAACAAGAGCCACGCCGATAGGCTCCAGTATTACGCCTTCTGCAAGTCCCACTTGGACAAACGGGGGGTAGATTGCATTGACATAAGCGAAACGGTCAAGTACTCGCCAAAAGTTATCCGGGATACCGTCCACACAACTCCCCACGGCTCGAGGTTGTACGCCGACATCATCTATGGCGCGTTTACTCGGTTGAATGCACGCCCCCCGGTGCTTGGCGAAATGTGGTTTCCAGACACAAGGTCGCTGATTGTGGGCAAAAAGTTCAAACGCTGCGTCATCCTTGAGGGTGAGTTTGACAAGGTCGCGGGGATAGAGCTGAAAGTAGGCCCTTCGAGCGGTCTCGTTACTGTGAACGGGCGTCGACTCACCACGTGGGACCGGTGGTGTCACTACGAACGCACCAGCTTCAAATTTGCCAATGTGACCCCGTGCAAAGGGCGCATAACTATACAGGTGCTGTCAGAGAAATTCGACACGGCCGCATGCAAACTCCCCTTTGACTTCACGGGAATCGAGAAAACTCTACACATCAGTAAAATATTTTACTTTGGGCGGTCCCTGACCTGCTCGGGAAGCTGAAGACTTTGCGCATGCAACTCCGTAGAATATAAATTGGCTATGATCAATACCCTCCAATGGCGAACGCCCCTATGATCAATACCCTCCCAATGTCGAACGCCCAGGCCCCTGAAAAACACCTGGACAACCTCGCACAGAACTGGTTTACCTGCAAGGTTGCCCTAGATGACCTCTCCGTTAAACAGCAGAGAAGTGCCAACAGGATTAAAGTGCTCGACGGCGTCCTCCGTGGTCTCCTCCTATTCAGCTCGACCGCGTCGGCCTACATCTTTGCCATGAAGCCCGGGGCCATCGACTCCGACCCCGACGAACTGCAACTGACGGAGTTTGTGCTGAGTGTCTCGACGGCATTCCTGTCGGCGCTTGTAACGTTCCTCGGGTTGCCCGAGAGAATCAGTAGATACGAGAAGACGTCGACGGCGAATCAGTGCTACACCGAGCGTTGTGCCAGCGAGTGCTCAGAGTGCCACAGAATTATACACAAGTACCGGGAAAAGATCCGGCAGTGCAAGGAGATGTTTTCAGTGGACAAAGAGGCCTCGGAGAAGCGCCACGGGGACATCGAGATCGAGTGGATAGCAGACGCAGTCCGTCTGAACGTGATTTACAGCACTTGGGCGCCAACGGTCTACGACAAGCAGGGGCTTGCCTCGAGGTTTGTCTCGAGGTTCGTCAAGGTTTCCGGGGAGACGGCTAAGGACACACCAAAACAGGGGCTTGGGTCGTGGCTTGTCTCGAGGTTTGTCTCGAGGTTTGTCGAGGTTTCCGGGGAGACGCCTAAGGTCACGCCCTGTATCGATAAAGCATGCGTCAGTGTCGCGACAGGTTGGCCCAACCGCGCCGCTAGTGCCGTTTATAACCAGCCTTAGGACACGGGGAGGTGGTTCAATCAGATGCTATACACAACACAACGAACGACAACAACATTGTCACACACACACTCTCAAATCAATCTACACCATGACTTCCACCCAGCAGCCTTTCAACCAGTTCAAGACGGCCATGTGCCGGAACCCGAAGGAGTGCAAGTGGGGCAAGGACTGCGGCTACGCCCACACGATTGCCGAGCTGCGCAAGACCAAGATGTGCCGATACGTGGGCAAGTGCACCAACAAACGGTGCACCTTTGCCCACCACCAGAGCGAACTGGTGGGCTGCGGCCCGGCGCCGAAGAAGGTGACGCCGGTCAAGATCCTGAAGAAGCCCACCAAGGTGGTCAAGGTGGTCAAGGCGACCAAGGTGGCTACGCAGACCAAGTGGGTCAATGCGGTCAAGCAGGACCTCTTCGACTCTGACAGCGAGTCGGAGTCCGAGACTGACACCTTCGACCCGGCGCTGCTCGGGTACGACGAGGCCTGGAAGCTGTACTCCAAGTACATGGACGACCACGGTCTGGACGACGACTCGTGGGGCGACCGGAGCGTGATCGACACGCCTTGGCTCGACTGGCGCGACGACATCAGCATCCAAATCCCCCTCATGTAAGCATCAAAAAACCATAAACAAGAATACCCCATAAACATCACATATAATCAAAACCAAACAAACATTACACATCCGCGGTCGCCCTAGGGCGGCCGTTTGAATCACGTGAGATCAATAGTAGAAAATACGGTGTATACATTTTTTTTGTTATTTTTTGTTAAAAGTTTTTAATCGATTAACTGATAACAAAAAATAACAAAAAACGAAAAGTTTGAATACGATGGAGTTTTCCTTTGTCGATGGAACAACTATATACCCGGTCTACATACCCAAGTACTTCGATATCGAAGCGGGTGAGATGACTGAGGCGCAAGAGCTACGGGAGGGGCTTAGCAGGTTGAGTCCGAAAGAAGGCCAACCAGACTGGAAACAATATGAGAATGACATAGCCAACGGCGCGGCGAAGGTTAACAGGTGTCTCAAAGCTTATGATGATAAGCACCCTCAAGTTGACAAGCACCTCGCTGACATGAACAACAATGTTGATATTATTAAGACCTTGTTGTTCACCAACAGTGAGCCCCCTGGTGCGCCACGAGAGCAGGGGATGCAGATCGCTATGAACGGAACTGCAGCGTATATGGCTATCGAGAACGAGAAGGTGTGGCGGCCTCGGTTTGAAGCGGAAAAGTCGCTCTACCTGGAGTGCCGAACGATTTTGCAAGCCAAAAAGCAGATGTTCAAGGAATGGGCTGAATTGGAAGCCGATGAGAGGGAGGCTAAATACCAACAAGAGGAAAGGAGCCGTAAGAGGCAGAGGCTCGAAGCATAGGAGGGGTTGTTAATCTTTTTGATTTGTGGGGTTGGACTTTTTGGATTTAGGCGAGTGTTTTCGAAAACAGACCAAAACGCGTTTTTTTGGATTTAGGCGAGTGTTTTCGAAAACAGACCAAAACGCGTTTTTTTGGATTTAGGGGGGCAAATCGTCTGGTTCCAGAATAGCGTTTACTCGAGGTTGAGAGCTATCTCCACTAGTCCGACCAGGTTCTTGTGGTTCATTAGGTAGCGCTCAGGTCGCCGGATGTCTCCCTGGCTGGGGTCGCAGTCCAGTACGGTTTTGATGTTGTTGGAGGTGACGGGGTCACTGCGAATCTCGGTTATCCCATAGTAAGCACCCATGAGTGCCCCCGCGATGGCGCCGTTGGTGTCGGTGTCACCGCAGATGACCTCGGTTCGCTTCCATTTGCCTGGGAAGCAGAATTTTGCCTTCACACCCGCCTCGGGACCCAGTGATACAACCGCATCTACCCCAGACTTGTAGTCTTCGAAATTGAACAGCGCCCAGAAGGCGCAGTAGAACGCATGGGCGACCCAACCTCTGCTTTCGGTTATGTCACGAAAGGTGTTGTTGCACGCCTGATCGTATGCGCCGACCAGGTCCCGATGCTTGATCAAGCCCGCCACCTTCTGCTTGATTGCGGTTTTCGATCTCCCGCCAAGCGCAAGGCGCAGTGCTGCTACGTATGCCTCCACGGCCTCCAAGCAAATGGGGTTGGGGTTGGTCAACTCACAGTCGAGTTTGACCAACCCCGGGTCGCTGCTGAATGCCAAGGGGTATGCTCGCATCAAGCAGCCGTTTGATTGCTTGCTGTTTCTGGAAGTTTCATCGCCGAGCCACTTTTTCGAACGGGCGTTGTACAACTTGAGGCTCGGCTGCGATTTGCCGGAGAGCAAGAACAGGTTCCTCGTGTTGGCACCGGTGAAGGGAGAATTCCCGGGGATTGTCTTGTCGAAATTGTTGTTCACCCAGTTCATGTATTCCACTACGGCCTTCTCCCTGGTGTATCCCTCGCCGAGGGTCCTCAGAAGGCATATTGCCATATCGGTGTCATCAGTGGTTTGACCCACAGCGCTGTTCTGCCAGCCGTAAGCCCGGGAGTTGCGCCTAATCGGCATGTCCAACACACCCGTGTACTGAGGAAAGGGCGGGAACTCCACAGGCGCGCCGAGGGCATCTCCTAGAGCGTGCCCGATTATAGCACCCGCGACTCTATCTTTCCGGCCCTCCCCATACCAGATGTCGTCCATCGTATCAGTTGACGTGTTGTCCGGAAACTGGGGATAGAACCAAAGCACCTTGATGCACTCGTATACTCGTTTCGGTTGTATGTTCATATACTTGAGCCTATATTTTTAATATTCACCTCAGGTAAACATGTGGCGACTCGCTCCGTTGGCACGTCCGGCTAGAAAGAGACCCATCGTGCTCAAAGTCAAGGACTAAGTAGTCATTCTAGGAAAATAAAAAAGTTCGCTACGTCTAATAACAACAAAAACATGTCAGCAGTAAATCTACTTCCCAAAGCTAAACTCGCGGCGAAAGGCTTCAGAGACCGCCTACCTGGTTTCGATGACTTTGCGGCGCCTGCGATCGGAGCCATGGTTACCCTCCAGGTTCTCGTAGTTTGGTACACGCAGAAGGCCAAAGATCCGGATCAAACCACCATCCTGCCGGGTGTTAGTGACTCGACCATCGACAAGATGACTTTCGTCCTGCCGATCCTCAATGCCGCGGCACTGCTGATGACGAAGGCGCTTGCCTACTTCGGGGATGAAAAGTGGGTGGCTATCGTGATCGGCCTCACGTGGATTGCGGCGCTGGTTACGAACGTTGTCTTCTCCCTCAATCTGTTCACTAGTAAAAACGAAGACGGCACCAACAAGGTCAAGGGCGTTGATGTTCTCGTCCCGTGGTCCATGTTGGGCATATGCTTCTTCATGATGTTTGCTGGTCTCGGCGGGGCTATCAAAAAGTTTGTGATCTCGTTGAACCCGGTGCTCAGTGCCATGTCGCAGACCATGAGCTCAGTCTAAATAATATTAGCGAGAGCCATGCCATTCACTGACTCTAAAATATAGTATTAAGGTCAAAATCCTTTATTTTAGTATCAACTAAGTTCCCCCACCACACCTCCATCATGAAAGTCATCACTCGCTCCGGGGTCGAAGAGCCCATGCTGTTCGACAAAATTTCCGACCGCCTCCATAAGTTTGTCACCGATCTGGACGAGTGCATCGACGAGGTGGAGATCACCAAGAATGTTGTTCAGCGCATCTACGACGGGGTCACCACCAGTGAGCTGGACGAGCTCACCATCCAGTACTGCCTCCAGCATGCCATGGACCACCCGGACTACGGGAAGTTGGCCAGTCGTGTCGCGATAGACAACCATCACAAGGATACCGATGAGAGCCTCTTGAAGGTCGCAACGACGCTGTACAACAACAAAGACTCGAACGGCGAACTGGCCCCTTTGATATCGGACGAGCTCTACGAGACCATCGCCACGCATCACTCTCTCCTCGACACGTTCATCGACTACGGCCGCGACTTCCTCATCGACTGCTTCGGGTTCAAGACGCTCCACCAAGGTTATCTCCTCAAGACTACGGAGGGTGTGGTTGTCGAGCGTCCCCAGCACCTCTGGATGCGTGTAGCCTTGGGCATCCACAAAGACGACCTCCCCAGGGTCAAGGAGACCTACGACCTCATGTCTCAGAAGTATTTCATCCACGCTACGCCCACGCTGTTCAACGCTGGCACCCGCTTCCCGCAGCTTTCGAGCTGCTATCTCATGGGCGCTGAGGACTCGGTCGAAGGGCTCTACAAATGCCTTGGCGACTGCGCTGTCATCAGCAAGTTTGCCGGCGGGATCGGAGTGCATCTGCACGACGTGCGCTCCAAGGGGAGTTATATCCACAGCACCGGAGGAACGTCCCACGGGCTGCTGCCCCTGCTGAAGACGTTCAACGCAACGAGCCGCCACATCAACCAGTCGGGCAAGCGCAACGGGAGTTTTGCGTTGTACCTGGAGCCGCACCATCCGGACATACTCGAGTTCATCAGCGCCAAGAAGCCCCAAGGCAACGAGGATGCGAGGGCGCGGGACCTGTTCTACGCCCTGTGGATCTCTGACCTCTTCATGCAGAGGGTCGAGGCCGACGCAGACTGGTCGGTGTTCGATCCCGATGTGTGCAAGGGGCTCGCTGGGGTGCACGGGGACGTTTACACGAAGATGTACACAGATTACGAGGCGGCGGGGAAGGCCAAGAGCACCCACCCGGCTCGGAAGATTTGGCATGCGATCATCGAGAGCCAGATCGAGTCGGGCGTCCCCTACATGCTGTACAAAGACTCGGCCAACCGGAAGAGCAACCAGCAGAACCTCGGCACCATCAGGTCGTCCAACTTGTGCGCCGAAATCATAGAGTACTCGGACTCCAAGGAGTACGCGGTCTGCAACTTGGCCTCGGTATCGCTGCCGATGTTTGTGACCGACAAGCAGTTCGACTACGCCAAGCTCCGCAGCGTCGTGGGCGTAATGACACGCAACCTCAACTTGGTGATCGACAGGTCGTTTTACCCGCTCCCGGAGACGAAGCTGAGCAACATGCGGCACCGGCCTATGGGGATTGGCATCCAGGGCCTGGCGGACACTTTCGTGCTGATGGGGTACGCCTTCGACAGCCCGGAGGCGGCGGCGCTCAACGTGAAAATCTTTGAGAACATGTACTTTGCAGCGGTCGAGGCTTCGATGCAAGTCGCCATGGTTTCTGGGCCGTACGCGTCGTACGTAGGGAGCCCGATGTCCAAGGGGCAGTTTCAGTTTGACCTATGGGGTGTCACGCCGTCGGACGACTTGCCTTGGGCGACCCTGAAGGAATCAGTCCTTCAGTTCGGAGTGCGCAACAGCCTCCTGTTGGCTCCGATGCCGACCGCAAGCACCAGTCAGATATTCGGCAACAATGAGTGCATCGAGCCGTTCACCAACAACCTGTATATTCGCCGGACGCTGGCGGGTGAGTTCATTGTGGCGAACAAGCACCTCATGGGGGCGTTGGTGAAGCTCGGGCTCTGGAACGAAGACACCAAGAACCGGCTCATGTTCAACAAGGGTTCGGTGCGCGACATCCCTGGCATCCCGGACGACATCAAGCGGCTTTTCAAGACGGCGTGGGAAATGAAGCAGAAGGTTATCCTCGACCTCGCCGTGGCGCGAGGGCCGTACGTCTGCCAGAGCCAGAGTCTGAACCTGTTCGTCACCAGCCCGACCTTCAACGTGCTGTCCAGCATTCACATGTACGGCTGGAAGAAGGGGCTGAAGACGGGCAGCTACTACATCCGCTCCAAGCCGGCGGCCTCGGCCCAGAACTTTACTATGGACCCCAGCACCGAGGCGCGGCTCCGTGTTGAGCTTCAGGAGGCGAATGACGCTCGGGAAGAGTGCGCGCTGTGTTCCGCTTAAAAGCGCGCTTTATAACACCCTTAGGACATAACCACTCGGGATTTCGTAGCAGTTAAATATAAAATAATCCAAACAATATGGATTTCTTTGATCTCCAAAACAAGTTTCAACTCCTCGCCGGCCACGTGCAATGTGGCAAGACGCGGCACATCCTTGATTATTGCAGCTGGTCCAACGATCAGGGCTCAAGCGCCCTTGTCGTTCTCCAGAACAGCCTGGCCGACATCGTTCAGCTGTGCATGCGGATTGAATCGTACAACATTGACAAGCCCCGGAAGCTCCGGCCGGCTATCGTTTCTGAAATGACGGTGTATGACCCCGACGACCATCGGGTTTACATCATCATCGGCAACAGCAGCCAAGTCAAGTTGTTCTTGGGCTGGGACCCGAAAAATTACCATGTGTGCCTCGACGAGGCCGACATGTGCATCAAATCGTGCAACATCTCCAGCAAGCTGGAGGCCAGTATGGTGCGCTTGAAGACCCGTTGCTCTCACGTCCTAGCCGTGACAGCAACATGTCTTCCAGTTCTGTTCTGCGAAGAGCGCCTCACCTCGGTGAAGACCCTCGACAACCCTGACAATTATTACGGGTACGAGACCCTCGCGAAGATTGCACTGGGACGGGATCCAGTGGCCGAGGCGTACGACGACTTCTGCAAAGAGCCCACGGGCTTGATGCTTCATGTCCAGCACTCGGCCAAGTACAAGCAGCGCAGGTCCGTCTCTGATTTGATAAAGGTGTACCCACAAGTACTGTTTGTCGTGTTCAATGGCGACGGACTGACAATTTACCCGCACCCGTTGCGGCACAAGATTATCAAGACGGTGAAGAAGCAGACTGGCTTCAGCGCCAAGCGGACCGTCGAGGACGTTCCCGTTGTGGTGGACAAGGTGCAATGCAATTTGTACAAGCTTTTGCAGATCATTAAGAAGCGCAAAGTTGCGCTGACGAGCATTGTCGCCGGTCGCATGGCTTCGCGCGGGATCAGCTTTGTGTCGGAAAAGTACGACTTCCATCTGACGCACCAGCTTCTCCTGTGCCCGGCTTCCAAGCACGCCGAGGGCATTGTCCAGAGCCTCCGCATTTTGGGGGTCTACCGAGACAGCCCGCAGCTCAAGCTGTACGCCGAACCTCGCATCTTCAAGATCATCGAGAGAACATACGAGGCGTTCGAGAGCTACACCCGGCAGATAGAAAGCAAGACGTGGGACTTCTCGGCCATCTCCGAAGTGGTCAAGCAGATCGAAGTTCCGCACATCGGGGCTTTCTCGAGGCCGAATGTGATCAAGTTCCTGGAGTTCAACGTCAAGGCCCCCGAGGGCAGCACTTCAAAGACGATGCAGTTCACAGGGCTGTCGGAGTATGCGCCGGAGCCGGAGCCAGAGGCAGCCGACGCGGACGAGAGCGCCTAAAAATTAAAAAAAAAGTTTCCTCATACATATTATAGTCCCAGGCCACGGCGCGCTGGTCCTAACCTTCCCAACCTCTGCTGAGAGCACCCAGGTTTTCTGGGTCTAGGGCTGCGTCTAGGTCAAAGCGGTGCCCGCACAGCTCCACGCAGTCTTTGTTTGAATCGTGTCTACGCCACGCATGTTGGTCGTCTGGATGCTGAATTACAAATGACGGGAGTACATAATGAAGAAGCTTCTGGTATTCTCGAACTGCCATGGGGAACGGTACCTCCAAATTATGAAACGCGATTCCAGTATACTCGATTATTTCGAAGTCGATATTGTTCTCAGCTACGCGCAGCTGGACAACTTTGAAGAGCACAAGCTGAAGTTTCAACAAGCTGACCTTGTGGTGGTCAACAACATCAAAAACTACAATGACTTCACCTTGTCAAACCTCCGCAAGATAATGAAACCCGACGTCCTGCTCATCGTGATCCCCTTCGTACGGTTCAACGGCTACTGGCCAGACGAGGACGTCATGCCATTGTCGAGGATTAGCGCCGGGGTGGTGGAAGATTTTCCGAGAATAGGCACTCGCTCTGCGCAGGAGTACCTGGACTCGCCTGTCACCAGCGACGCTGCCAACGCCCACTTTACGAGGGCCGTAGAAAAGCTAAGGACCATAGAACGTGAATCGGACATTGAATTTGTTGATTTCTTTCTCGAAAATCACACTAGGTACCCGATGTTCAGAGACTACAGGCATCCCACGAGCAACATGCTGGAGCACGTCGGGGCCCAAATTATTGGGGTAGTCAATGAACATTTCGGCTTGGTCGGCACCGGTCGTGGCGCGGTGTTGACAGAAGCCCCTCGCGAGGGTGGCCACTTCAAGCCAATTGTCAACGCAGTCAAAAGCTGCTTAGGACTGGCGTACGACCTCGATGCGGTTTACTTGTGCAGCCGTGCGGTATTCATAGAGGGCGTGCTTGAATACGAAGCCTCGAGTGGACCTGTGATGAACAATTTGGGGGATTTCCACGCGCTCCTACGGGGCCTTCCACGCCCTTATGCGATCGTCCATTTGATTTGATTAAGGTGAAAAGTGCCGGAAAATGTCGCTGGTGAGCACATAGGAGTCGCAGCGCTGAGGCTCCGGGGTTGTCACCGCCGCCACAGTGGTCTGTGTGAAGCTGGACTTTTTCTGCACGACCGTGAGGAGCACCATCGCCAGCACCGCAATCACGATACACGCTGAAGACAAAGAGCACTTGGACATTATTTACCATTACGTATATTTGTTTTTTCATTTAAACTCTAGTCACATATAATAAATAATAATACAGCCCAAACAGAATGGCACGCATTGAAATCGTATTGGGATGTATGTTTTCGGGCAAGTCCTCAGAGATGATCCGAAGGGTCTCGCGCTACGAAGCGATAGGTAAGAAGTGTTTCATTCTCAACAGTATGCTCGATGTGAGGACCCCAGGAGTGAGCACTCACTCGGGGCAATCGGTTACTGCTCGCCACGCGTGTGACCTGTCCGGTATCGTGACCTGCCCCGAATTTGTGGCGGCCGACGTCGTGGCGGTGGACGAGGCACAATTCTTCGACGACCTTGTCGACTTCTGCCACGAATGTGAAAAACACGACAAGATTCTCATACTCGCCGGGTTGGACGGCGACTCGGATAGGAAGCCGTTCGGCAAACTGCTGGACTGCATCCCGCTGTGCGACGAGGTCGTCAAGCTGACCGCGATGGATATGGTGTCGAGAGACGGTACCCCCGCGATCTTTTCCAAACGCATCAGTCAGTCGACCAGCGTCATTGACGTGGGGGGTTCGGACAAGTACATGGCAGTATCGCGTAAGAACTTCTTGAACTAATATATGCATAACCTCCAAACATGAACGACTTCATAAGGACTTGCGTTGAGAACGACGTAGACCCTCAACCGGTTGTCCAGCTTATGAAGGATCACACCGAAAAAGTGGGCAAACTTTCGCTCCAGACAGAGCGACTGCGAACCACAATACATTTAATCAGAGACAAAAGGAGGAATCAACCGATTACCGTTAGGGCGGTGTATGGTCTATGCAATAGGCTACGTGCCACGTTGTCCTGTGTTCATTTGGCCCGGAGCCTACAAGTGCCTCTGGTGGTTTGCTGGACCGACGACGAAGTCTGCCCGGGTGTGTTTGAGGATTACTTTCAGACATTACCTGGGGTAACATTTATCCCCGCCCCGCCGCGTCCCGGGTTTCAGTTTGATTTCGATGAACTTTGGGACGTGCTCGATGGGTTCCTCCCCGATTGGACCATTCTCAAGCTGAATGACCGAATGGAAGCCAAGCTCCGAGACACCATCGCCGGTGTCCCTAAGGGGTACGCGGCATCTCACATCCGCAAGACAGACCACACCGCACTCTTCACCAAGAGTCTCGCGGATAGGGGCATAGTTCCGAAAACGGACGAAGAATACATCAGCTTCGCCCGGCGGCATAAGTCTATATGGTTGGCCGCCGATTGTCAGGAAACACAAAACATGATGAAGTCTTTCGATTTTGAGGTGCACTGTCTGCCAATAGAGCCAAGCTCTCAGCTCAGACAGACGAGTATCGAACAAGCTATCTTGGATCTGTACATGTGCGTCCGGGCCACCGCGTTTTTGGGATCGACCTGGTCATCCTTCACTCAGACCATTGAGGCGCTTCGTCTGATAAAGGAGATTGACTTGTTCTGGCAGTACCCGGCATGCACCGAGAAAGCGTTTTGCGACCAGAACCAGGAAGACCCTGAGTACATGGGCGTGCCCTGGGCAACCGTCATCGACAAAAAGTACCCGCTGCAGAGTGTCTTCGATATGGTTAGCAAAGCCTTTCCCAGATCAAAGCGAGGGTATTACACCTGCTGTCAGCACATCCACTTCCGCAGACTTTTCCCTCTCTTCAAAGGGCTCGGGGTGCATACAGTGTATAGCCCACACAAGGTCAAGGGAGAGAACTCGCTGACTGGAATCCGGATTGTAGCGTGTCCGCTCTTCGCCGTCAACATCGAAGATCCGAAGCGCAACGCGTTGTTCCGCCCCTCTTCGCCGTCAACAATGCCCGACCGGGACCTGCTGTATTCCTTCGTGGGCGGGCACCAGGAGGGCTATATTTCGGACATCAGGAAGAGGATATTCGACCTCTCCGCGCGGTCGGATGTGTTGATTGAACACACAGGACGATGGCACTTCAACAGCATTGTGTACTCGGACCGACAGAACAAGGCGCGCGACGAAACGATGGACGAGGGCCATATGGAAAGGACACTCAATTACAACCGAACGCTCCTCCGCAGTCGGTACTCTCTGTGCCCTTCGGGGTCGGGGCCCAACTCCATCCGCCTGTGGGAAAGCTTGGCGGCCGGGAGCATCCCCGTGGTCTTGGCGGATACGCTCGACCTACCAAAGCACAAGCTGTGGCGGGATGCTGCAGTGTTTTTGAAGGAGGCCGACCTTGGCGGTATCGACGCGGTTTTGGCCAAGATAACCCCCAAGAGGGAAGAGCTCATGAGGAGATCATGCGCGAAGCTGTACAGGCATTTCAGGGAGAGCTACCGCGGCTGAAATGTCAACAAATGAGACAAACGGTAAAATAATACTGTATGCTAGATTGCCCGAGTGGTCCAAGGGGGTGCACTTAAGATGCACTGTGTTCGCACTCGTGGGTTCGAACCCCACATCTAGCATAGAGGATTATGACGCGCCCCTCCGCAATAATTAAAAAGACGCCCAGTAGTAATTATGAGTACCACCAGCTACGACAACACCAAATCTTTGGTATTTATAGAAAATGAAACAGTGGTGAGTGAAGGTGGAAATCGGTGGAAGGAAGATGAAGCAGCTGCTTCGAGTATTGTTGGAAACACACCAAAAGAGCTGCGTATTAACCGAGTATGCTTGAGCGGTGCAGATGGAATAGCAATAGTACGAAACAGCGACACCAGCTACAACCCACTAGAGAAGCATTCTGTGCCACTTCGAGGTAAGATACAAAGTAGCGAGTCGGTATTCCGAAACCGCGCGAACATTACCCATTTGAAGGGCCTCACCTTTATTTCCAGTGGTTGGAGGAGGGCCTACAGTAATTCGCATCCGACACACTTTCTGATGGCTATTGGGCCAATCATAAGTTACCTATGTGAGGAGGACAGTGTCCCGTTCGATAATATTGTATTACACCAGTGCTCTCACTTAGATTTCAAATTCCAGTCATTCGTCATGAAAATATTCAAGCGTCTTTTCACAGCGCAGTTCGGCGACAGGCCATTGAATTTACTTATATTACCCTATCAGCATAGTGATAGTAAACTCATAAGTTGCGACGAGGCTCTAATTAGTAGAAGACCCTTCAACGTTCGGCTCTGTGGCCCGTTCGGCTCTGTGGCCCATACCAGAATGCTACAGGAAGTCCGGGAACTGTTGTCCGATGATCCCCCACGCGTTCTACGCACAGGATTGACAATAGGAGTATTCATCCGGTCTGGCTCCAACAATGGGAACAGGTTTTTTGTGAATTTGGATCAAGTCTTGGAATTGGCACGTGGCTTCTCTAGCAATGTCTCTACCTTCACCACGAACGAAACCATGGATGTGGAAGAGCAGATAAGGTTGTTCAACTCATTCGATATTATCATAACGCCCCACAACTCGAGTATGGTCATGTCAACTTTCAATTCCAACCACCGACATGCAGCTATCGAAGTGGTTCACAAAGTGTACAACGACCATTGCGAAATAATGGCCGTGGGTATTGGTAAATATATTATAAGTACTGGGCACTTGCTTCCCGAGGCCACCGGCGAAGACCGCCTCACCCAAATCAATAGTGATATTTGTGTAAATCTAGATACTTTGAGCGACAATTTAGTCGAATGTATCGATTACGTTTCAACGGGATGCACTTAAGATGCACAGTGCCCGGGCCCGATTTTAATATTGCCCCGTTGGTAAGCATGGACGGGAAGAGTCTGAGGATCGGCTATTTCTACCGGACGAAAGTCCCCGACCACTACATGGAGTTCGAGCCCAACGACGACCCGTGGTACAAGTCCGCAGGCAAGAAGACGATGCTCGTGGAGAAGGCCGTGGTGACTTACCTTGGCTGGAAGCATCCGCAGCACACCTACATCAAGCTTGATGCTCACAAGTTCGACAAAGCGTTGGCCCGGAGCTGCGACATCGTCTGGCTCGCCTTCGAGGAACCGCCAAACCTGTTCAAGTATCTGGTGGCGTGGGCCAAAAAGCCCGCGACCGTTGCCGCCCGGAAGCGAAAGTACGAGAAGGTGTTGGACGACATCATGTCGCTTCCGAACCTCTTCCCGCCCCGCAAAGTGAACGACTTCATATTCGACAAGTGCAAATACTACGCGGCAGCCAAACGGTGGGGAATACCCATCGAGGACACGTACTGCACCACTTCCGTTTCCATCCAGACGGCCGGACTGCGTCGGAAAATGAACGCGTTGGGCGACAAGGTGTACGTCAAGCCGTTGCCCTCGAGCGAGGCGTTCGGAAACATTGTGTTCCAGAAGCCGTACGACACTCGTGCCATCGACGAGTACCTCAAGGAAATGCGCAGCACCGGTGTGGACCGTCTGTGCGTTCAAAAATTCAACCCCAACTTCGCCACGAAGAAGTACCCGGAGTACCGCACGGTGTGGGTGGGGCGGCACTTCTGCCACGGCATAAAGACCGAAGGGGCGGGCTACACCACGGGGGAGATGAAGCGCATTCCCGCCAAACTGCGCCAGGCCTGCATCGGGGTGATCGACCGGCTCGAGGAGAAGTTCCGGGTGCCCATGATAACTCTAAGGATCGATTGGGGTAAGACGCCCGACGGGGAGTACTTTCTGAACGAAATAGAGCAGGCGTATGGTACTTTCATCGACGAGCTGTCTTACCGCACGCGGCTAGAGAAGAAGATCGGCGACGAGTTCATGTCCAAGGCTCTGGCGCACATGAAGCTGCGGTAATTGGATGTATTAATATATTCTCTACTGAAAAATGGCGGTGAAGAAGAAGGTCGGCATCGTCATCGGTCCGCATGCCAACAAGTGGGTGGAAACCTACAACGACACCGTGGGGATGTCGCCGAAGCGCCCCTGGCTCGACGCCGTGCCGCGCAGCCGCCGCGTCGATGAGGACGGCCGCTTTAAGCCCACGGGTCGGTTCGTGCGAATCGACATTGCCATGGCGTACGCCCTGATGTACATCAACGAGAAGCGCGGTCAGCCCTACGCACTCGACATCATCCCCGCGGGCAAGGTGTCGTCCAAATTGTTTGAAGGTTACGACTTCATCTTTTACCACTGGTTCGACCTCCTTATCGTGCCGTCGTACAAGCCCTTTGCCGACAAGGCCGGGCGACCGATGGCAAAGCTGAAGAAGATCTACGACAAGCATGCCCCGAAAATATTCCCCCCCGCCAAGTATGCGGATCTGATATACGACAAGTGTGATTACTACAGCTTTCTCTCGGAGCGGGGGTTGCCCGTCGGGAACACAGTGTGCGTGAACCGCCATGAGTTCGAGGCGGCGCCCAAGGCTACCGCTTCCCGGATCGCGCGGCATATCAAGCTGGCGAAGTGGGGCGAGGCCTTTGCCAAGCCGGTGTGGGGCACAGACGCCATCGACGTGGGGAGGCCCGCACAGCTGAATACCCAACCGAAGATCCTCAAGTACCTGACCCAGACCTTCGCAAACCAGCGGTACCCCAAGGTGGTGTTCCAGAAGTTCTACAGCGATTTCGAGACGACCGTGCCGCAGATCCGCACCTACTGGCTCGGCGACCGTTACCAGTACTCGGTGATGGAGGACCACACTGAGCACTACCTCACAGAGGCGAACGACGTGCCGCTGATCGAGAAGGCAAAGGCGATTGCGCGGGAGACGTTCAAGTACATCAAGCCCCTCTTCAGGAAGGACGGCCGCAAGGTTGACCCGTTTGTGACGCGCGTGGATTTCGGGTGCTGCCTGGAGAAGGGTAACAAAGACACTCTATTTATCAACGAGATCGAATTCAACCCCGGCCTCTATTTGTACATGGACCCGGTCGACAGCTATCGCCGCATGAACTTCGACTTCAAGATGGCGACGCAGGCGGACCGGATCATCCGGCAGTTCTTCGGCTTCAAGCAGCCGCGGGGGAAGATCAAAATCTGAGCGTCAGTGCGGCCGCCTTGGCCTTGGACACCTGCTTTCGCCCCTTCTTGCTGACGATGCGGTCGGCGCGCAACTTTTGAGAGACCTTTTCCAGCAGCTTGTCGCCGTAGGTCTTGTTCCACTTCGGGATGATGACTTTCTTGACGGGTGTGGAGAGCATGCTGGGGTGGCGAATCAAGCTTTGAAAAACAATAATCTATTTGTTATTGTTTTTGAGAGATTGTATTTTTAATAATACGTACTATAAATGATTGACGTTGAGAGACTCGCGACCTTGCCTGGTATCAGCGATTTTGATAAAACCATGCTGAGCTATTTCAACTGCGATATGGAGAAGGATCTAACTACGAATTACTCGAACTACTGCTTCCAGACTCTGAACGGGTACCTCAGTATGTTCGATTTCTTCCACCAAGCAATTATGGTGGAGGAAGCTCCGAGTGTGAACCAAGAAGGGATGTATCCAGGCAGCCAGAAACATAGACATGGGCAGATGAAACGATACGTCGCAAGTGTGTTCACGCGGGGGCAGCCCCTAGATTCCGATCCTTTCGACAGTGTCACTGAGGCCATAGGTTTTTACAGGCGCCTCGAAGCCCTGATGAAAAGTATGTTCGTAGGCAGAATTGAAACAAGGGACATGTTGGATGTCAACTCCTATGGCAAACGCATTAAAAACCTGAGGAGGTCTACAAACTCTGCTCGTATACAAAAGGCTGGCAATGACCCCCTGATGGACCGCGCGTACCAAATTTACACAGACTGGACCTCGCATTACCTAACTACTTTCAACTACTTTTAACTGCGCATCCAACCGACCCACCAATTTCGCCAGCACCCGCGACAACTTGGGCGGGACCGCGTTTCCAATCTGCCGGTACATCGACGACACCGAACCCGAGAACACGAAGTCGTCGGGAAACGTCTGGATGCGTGCATACTCTCGAACTGTCATTCGCCTGGTTTCGCTGGGGTGGATGTTGATTATGGGGCCGCCCGTACCCCCGCCCCTTCCCGTCACGGTGGGCGCCACCTTGTCCCAGTCCAGCTTCCGGTTGCCCATGTAGCCCGTTATCTTGACCCTATGCTTTGTGCCTATGTGCTGGATCGCCGGATCATACTCGAGGGGCAGGTCGCCGATTGCGTCTCTCAGAGTTTTGGTGATCACTTGCTTCTCCTCCGGCCACCGGAAGGCGATGCGCGGGGCAATGTCGTCCCTGATGCCGATGAAGATGACCCGCTCCCTGTTCTGCGGGATGTCGTACCACTTCACCTTGAAGAGCTTGGTGTGCACCGCGTACCCGCATCGCTCGAGGTCGGAGACGATCATCTTGAACACTCTGCCCCGCCGAAGGGTCTTGTCCTCCTTGGTCTCGTACCCCCCGAGGGACAATATCCCCTTCACGTTCTCGAAAACGAAGTACTTGGGGCGCTTCAGCTTCAGCAGTCTGACCAGCTGCAGGTACAACGTGTTGCGGCTGTCGTTGCATTGGCGGTTCAAATTCGCGATCGAGAACCCCTGACAGGGGAACCCTCCCGTGAGGACGTCGCAATCGGGGACTGTGGCGATGTTGTTTATATCTTCGCAGTGGGGTTTGAGATTGTAGTAGTTCTCATAGGTCGCGCAGGAGTCCTTGTCGAAATCGTTGGCGTAGACGACGTCGAAACGATCCGTCTGCTCGTGGAAGGCAAAATCCAACCCCCCGCAGCCGGCAAACATTGAGGCCACCCTAAGTTCATGGGTTGGGTTGGGTTGTGTCATCTATCTTTAACCCCAATGTAGCGCCTCGTCTTTAATATACCACCGCCTCGTGGCAAAAACTTTTTAAAGTGCATTTTTAACCTCGCTTGGGACTTTTGAACCGGGTCAGTTAAGTTAGACAGCACAGCGAAAAGACACAAACTATGCTCACCCAACTTGAAATCAACAATCTCAATGACCGACGCCGGTATATATTGGAGAAAAATGACGCGGAGTTTCGCATGTTAATTTTAGAGCTGGACAAGACGGAGGCTCAGACAAGCCACTACGCATGTCGTGCGATTGCGGAAATACACCGCGTCCTCCTACCAAACACGACCTCCGTAGTGTCGGATGACCTCGTAGTCGATTCGAAATCTACCGTCTACCGTTTGTTGCGCAAATTTAGCCTCGCAGTGCGGCACCTCAGTGCAGTGGAGAAGCAGAAAGCTCGCACGGACGCACTCAGGGGGAGCCAGATGGTCTCGCACTTCCGTATTCACCCCCAGGCGTGGATGCACATTATGTCGTACGGACCCCAGTAGGACCTCGAGGACTGAGCTTAGAACTTCGTAGGCCCTCCAATTAAAAGCTGTATTTTGTAGTGACCTTAGAACAAGAAGAGGCAATCAGTTGGCGACTACATTACACTCACATAACTCACACAAAACTCAAAATGGGTCTCAGCAATATCCTCACAGAGGAAGACATCGTCATCCGTCCTACATGTAGCGACCGCGCCCTTGCAGACCGGTCTGTGAGGAAGGCACGCATTTTGTACATCGACGAGATGCACATGGAAGACACCGAGCTCGGATATATCGCCACGCAGGTGATGGCCAACCGCAAGGGCCGCGCCGTGAAGATCATCTACAAGCTTCCTCCCAATAGCAATTGGAAGAAGCTTCTGGATACCTGCCTCCGCGCCGGGGACGGAGAGGGGTTCGGGATGCGGACCGAGTACATCGAGGACACCCCCAAGGACAGGTGGCTTGTCGTGGACTTCACCCCGGAGATTTCCCGGGTGCACATTAAATATATAGACTAACGGCTCTGCTGGAGATAGTCGCGCCTTGACACCTTGTACGCCCAGTGCTGCAGGGTTTGGCGAATGGCGGGCGATATGCTTGCGTCGTTGAGACCGCCCACACCGGCCTTGCGGATCAGGTTGATTAGGCGAGTCCTAAACCTCCCCCTGGGCCCTGCCACGCCGGCCCATCTGCGTATCTGGCGTACGTCGTCGGGGCAGCGTTTCCCAGCGCACCAGTCGCAATACCAGTGAACCCAGCCGTAGGGGTGGTGGTCGGTAATCCACCGCTTCGATTCCCAAAATTTGAGCGTCGTGCCGACCTTGACTTTGTACCTATTAACGTTTTTGTCATACTTTTCGAAGGGCTGCGTGAGCATGTGGTCGGGGATTCCCTTCCACCAGGACTTGGGGTATTGTTTGTGCACGGAGGTCAGCTTTTTCCGCGTAACGCCGCTGTAGATGTCCCTCCAGTAGGTGCCGCCGAACGAGCCCATCTTGAACATCTGCCTTGGCGACAAATTGGGTTTGAAGCTGGCAACGATGGTGTCGTAGCTGTCCTTGCCGGTGACTTTGTGGGCGTTCCACAGCGCCTTGTCCACCTTCCGCGCTTTCCCGCCTAGTATCACGCTCGCGAGCCGGGCGTAGGCCCAAGAATCGGGGGTCTGGTTGGGCCTGCTCCCGCCCGAGTAGTAGGCTCCGCGCCCTTTGCTGAGCACCCCTTTGATTCCCGGACGCTTGAGTATAAACTTAGCGATGAAATCGGTGTCGGTGACGGCTACGCCGTACTTGCGCTTGAAACGCACCACGTGGGAGCTCCGGCGGCTCTTGAACGATTTGACCTTGGGTCTCTTGGTGCCGAGGACCAAGCTGCGAACCTGCTTTCGCTTGTCCGCGGCGGTGAGGCCACGTGGCACGTACTTGCGCGGCAAACCCGTCGCTGCGTCTTTTGGACTTCGCCTCATTGCTTGTTAGAAATATAATAATCACATCTTCACCCATGGACGCAGAGCTCCAATGTAGCGGTCGAGCACATCGGGAGCTCTCGGTTCCCGCCAGTCGTCCATGAAAAGATGCGCATATGTGCTGTCGGGCTCCTCAAAGCCACGCGCTATCTTCATCTCTAGTGCCAAAACAACAGTCTCTATGGGTATCCCATCGAGGCCGAACGCGTCGAGAAGAGGCTCGAAATCCTCCGTGTGGTTCCAATCCGGGCTCCCAAGCCATCCGTTCAGGAACGCCATCAGAACCTCCTCCGTGCGACCCAGGGATACCAAAGCGAGGCCCATTTGGGTGAAGCGGCATCTGAACGTCATGCCACTGAGCATCATATGTATGATAGGGTGCATGGACGAGTCACACATGTACCCCATTCCGAGGCAGTTTAGTCCCGTCTTCTGATACATGAAACCCATGTCGACCATGAAGTAGGGGAGCTGCTCACTGACAACCTTCCATAGGGGGGCGTCTACTATATTTGCACTTGATTGGACCTTCGTGTTGGGAGCCGTCGAGACCATCGATGGCGGGAAGCTAAGCCCCCTGGGAAGTGTATTTAAGTAAGATTTAAATGTACCGAGTGCTAATAATTTGACGCAACGCAACTCACTTTTTCGGTTTCTCCATGATGAGGAACTGCATTATCACGCGGCGGCTTTTGGAGGGTGGGTTGGCGTTCACGGAGTGGCTGCCGGGGTCCTCTAGCCCCTTGAATATGCTAAGCCCATCCTGGTCCTGGATGTTCACCGTCACTCGGTCTATAGTTTTGGGGTTGATGGCGCTCACGAACACTGCGGTCTTGCCGACGTGTCCCAGAACAAAGGGCTTGTAGTCAGAGGGCTGGAGGACGCCTGAGACACCGCTGCTGCTGGGCGCCTCCATCACTAGGTTGAAGCGCCTGTTGGTGTCAGTGTAAGTGTTGCTGGAGCTGGAGCAGTGCTCCCCCCCTATCTGGGCAATATCGAACTCCGGAATGTCGATGGAGAAATATTTGATAACGTCGTCGTCGTCGCCCGAGTCGTCATACAGCGAATTCACATTCTCGTTGATCTTGTACCCGCCAATGTAAATAGAGCTGAGGTAGATTTCACTGGCAGACGTCAGGTTGATCTGTTCAGAGAGGCGCGCCGTGAACTGGCAAGGGTCGTCTCCGGCGGTGCCAGTGAGAGCATCTTTGGAGTCTACAATTATGACCCGCGTCTCGTAGTTGCCGCGGTGCTGGGTGCTGAAGTAGTCGGCCATTTACACTTGAGCTATATTAAATTCGCACCCAATTAGACGTTCCTTCAGGACTTGCTCAGGACCTTCAGGATGTTGACTACCTTCTTGAGCGTGGGCGGGCACACCTTGATGCACTCGCATATTTCCTTCTGCGTCGGCTTGGTCAGCCCCAAATCGGTGACCACGTAGGATATGATCCCGGCGACCCGCGACTTGGAGGCGATGCTGCTCATCTCGTCGTCGTACTGCTCGAAAATACCCTCGCATCGCTTGCCCACTTTGAAGGGGAGGTCGAGCCGGGAGATGAACTTTGCAAACTTGGAGGAGTCCTTCGAAGCCTTGTACAGGATGTACTCATGCTCTGTACCGACGAACATCTCCTTCAGAACTTTGTGCCCCTTCGTGATATTCTTGGGCTCGATCTGGAAAGCCGTGGCAATCTCACTGTCCTCGCGCGGGCAGTCTGCGAGCCGACAGGCGTAGGCCAGGCAATTGGCGATGATCCCCTGCCTCACGCCGCCGCGAATGACCTTCTCGGTGAGAGTGACTTGGTACCAAATGCTTTTTGCGTGGTCGAGAATGCGCTTCGGACTCCCCAGCCGCTCCGCCCCTCGCGTAAGGATGTTTGACACCTCCCAGAACGCCTTCTGCTTGTGCGGAATGTTCCACACGTTGCGTTTGGACATGTCGTACTGGATCTTCTTGCCGTCGGGGGTGGTGAAGGTGGTCATCTGCCCCTTGGGAAACTGCATGTTGTACCCATCGTCGTAGGGGTTGTTCTTGTCGCGGCTGGTGTTGCACCGGGACTTGTTGACGCTCGGGCCGCCGCTGTCGTTCCTGTAGTTGTTCCACTCGGCCTCCTGGCTCAGCATATTGTCCTCGAATATGAAGCCGCAATTGTCGCACAAAACCTGCTCATGCGGGGCGAATATAGCAACGCCCTGCTCACTGGTGTTCCCACAAGGACACCTTTGAGAGGCTTCCGTGTGACTGACATCTGGATCTGGTTCTGGTAATCTGCTATTTTTTTTGCTGTCCGATTTTTTCATCTGCTCGAACAGAAACGAGACACTTGGCGCAGTCATGGTGATAGAATTACTCGGGAGGAGTGAGCGGTTGTATGTTATTTTTGGAGATGTCCCTTTAATATACTTTCATTTGGGCAGGCGCATTAACATTGGTTAAATACGCAATTATACGAGCGGAGCGTTTTTGAGGATGGGCTTGGGGACGGACACGTAGTAATCACAGGAGCCAGTGGTGCTGTCGACCATGAAATCTTCGTCGGCGCTGTGCAGAAACCAGTTTTTCTGCTCCCTTACAGTCTGCCGCGTCTTGGGGCAGACGTAGATCTGTTCTCGCGAACCCATTCGGTAGTATGTGAAGCACTCTTTCTTGCAGTGACACATCGGCATTTTGCTGTATTGTTAGACTTATCAGAGATTGTACTTTAATTCGGGTGTTGCCATCGGTTTAAAATGTCCGCCGTTGGTAAAAAGAAACTAAGATGGACATAGACGATCTAATATCCACGGTTTGTAAAATAACGGTCGACCTGGAGCGGGGTATGGACTACGAAAGTTTGGATTCCAAGTATTCAGACTTCAAAGAAAATCACCCGAAAGTTTACTCCCTCGCGAAGGGCGATCCAGGGTGCCTTACCAAGCTCCGGCAGATCAAGACTTTGCGTGATCAGAAGACAGAGGGCACCTCGCAGTACGAGGCCAGTGTCATCTTCGGCCAGACCTTGGCAGACCAGTATCTCGTCCGGGAGTAGAATATTAATTTATGCGCTGTAAGCAAGAACAATGGCGGACAAAGATTTCAAGCAAAATGTAAAAGAATTTAATGAGGTGAATTCACTGATCGCCGCGGCCAAGGACCAGCTGAAGGTCCTAAGCGAACGCAAGAAGACACTAGAGGACTCGCTTATTGTTTGGATGAAGCAGAATAACTTCACCGAAGCAGTGACAAAGAAGAACAAACTGGTGCACAAAGAGCAGAAGAGGAAGGTTCCCGTAAAGAAGAAGGAGGCCGCCAAAAATCTGGCCGACTATTTCGACGCCGTAGACTGGACCGACTTCAAGTCCTTGTCTTCGATCCAGAAGGCGCAGGCCATCAACGACTATCTCTCCAGCAAGAGGAAGACGGTCACCAAGAGCACCTTGGGAGTCCGTAAAATTCCAAGCAGTATGTCAGGTTGATGCAAAAAAATATGTTGGTTATGTGAAAAGATGTTCAAGCTGTACAACGAAAACACCGAAGACATCTTGAAACGCTGGGCGGGCGCCGACGGAAAGCGGCTGCAAATGCTCCGCTTGGTCTGTTTGCTATTGGTATTGGTCGCCACCGGGTTCACCCTCACCAGGAACACCTTCATGCCGAACGTACTGGACAGACCAACGAAGAGCGCCCTTCTGCTGCTCTTTATCGTCGTGACCATTCTTGGCTGCTGGGGAGTCTACGAGGCCCTCCGGGTGCGACTGGGTCCAACGTACGCGGCAGTGGTCGCGATTGTGGTGTTCACCGTGGCTGTGGTAATATTCACGAGCTCCGGCGAAGAGGTCATCCAAGACGAATTCGTAAAGCTGCAAACGTTCGCCCAGCCCGTACCGGTCTCCAAGACAAGCAGCTTGGGCGCCCTCGTCGTCAAAACCGAGGCAGTCCCCGCCGCCGAGCAGAGAAAGACCGCCATGAAGGCCGACACCGGTTACAAAGACATCGTGCCCACAATCGCCAGGCTCAAGTCGAAAATCACGTCCACCAAGTTGGACAGCGAAGACCAACTGGGATCCCAAGACATAGCCGAGCTTGAACGGCTCATGAGCGAGCTCGAGGTGGCGAACGGTATCTTGGCAAACAAGGTGGCTGAGTTCGACGCCAAGGTTTACACGGGCAGCCCTGTGCTCCACGAGCCGACGACGGCCACCTTCAGTCATAAAGGAATTGAAGTGAAGGACGGCAAACGGGTGTACTACAGGCTCAAGGTGGTGCTCACGAGGGACGCCGAATCCCGGCTATCCAAGGCACTCTCCGTGGATAAGTCCACCGACAAACGGAACTGGTCGACTGTGAGCAAACAACAATTCAAAATGCTTGGGCAAGGATGGATCATCTCATCAAGTGAACCAGACGGTTGGGACATTCTGGATACGGGTGTCACGCGGTGGGCGTCGCAGAACAGCACCGGACACGCCCTCGAAATACTGAGCTCCGTGGACCTTAGCAAGGCCTCCGAGACACCCGGTTTCATTGAGTACGTCGTCACCAAGGGCAAGTCCCTCACCGAGGCGGTCGGCGAGAAGACCACGGCGCGTGTCAGCGTCAAGGTCGGTCAGGGCAAAACCGAGGGTTTTACTTCCTACCAGGACATCGTGGACAATCAATTCGTTTAAAACCGAGAAAGAGAACCTGGGCTAACATCAAACATAACCAATGGACAGTCAAAACTTCACCTTCACGCCAAAAACCTCTAAAACGTCTCGCAGGGTTGTAGAAACTCCCCCGAGGGGTGACGGCTACATGCAGTACCTTCCGATTTTGGTGGCGTTGGGAACGATTGTGGCGATGTACTTCTTGTACAAGGAGTTCAAGAAATCCGAGAAGGAGCAATATGAGCTGGGGCAGACGGTAAAAAACCTGCAAGCCAAGCTGGAACGTCCCTTTATGGGCGGTGAGGACATTTACCCCTATGAGGAGTCGGATGCTTCATCAGACTCTGACGTCGAGTCCGTCGCCGAGTCGGCAGATGAGGAGATTCAGATCAAGCAGAGTGTCGCAGAGTAATGTTGCAATGTTGCAAAGTAATCAATAACCGTTATGGTGGGCTTGTGGCTCAGTTGGATAGAGCATTGGACTTCTAATCCAAAGGTCGCGGGTTCAAGTCCCGCCAAGCCTTCCATAAACGTTATTACTCGTCTTTCAGTTTCCCGCGCATACCGTACGCGCCGTTATAAACCCCCTTGAACACATCGGGCACCACGACGACCTTTTTTACCTTCCGCTTCTTCTTCTGCCACATCTGGGCGACGGCGACAACCTCCGGGTGCGCATTGATGACATCGATGAGCCACGAGCAGACCTGCTTGTACTCGCTTATCTCCTTGCCTCCGGTAATGATGGTCGCCCCAGACTCGAACACGAAGATGCTAATCTGCCCCTTCGGTTTGCCGGCCTTGTCAACGCTCATGTCCTTCTGATTGACGACGGACAGCCACTTTATGTTGATGCCGGCGTGCCGCGAGGGGTTGAACTCTGCGCTTCGGACCAAGGCGGTGCTGTCTTGTCCGATTTTATACTTCGCCATCAGTAGGTTTGTCAAAGCCCTCTGCTTGATGACGTGGTCGGTCGAGTTGTCGAATAGATGGAAATTTGTATGGATCATGCAGATATCGGTGGTCAGCACCGACGGCCGCTTGACGTCTTCAGCACCCGACCATGCGCCCTCGATACCTTCCAGGTACCTGGCCACTACGTAAGGCGCAGCCGCGCAAGCCTTGATGCTCCGGAGCCCCGAGAAGTGCAGCTTCCCGTTGGGGAACACCTTGACAGCCAAATTCATAGCGACGTCTCCGTCCACGATCATGAATTTCCAGGTCAAGCTGTTGTAAAAATCAGTCATCTTCTTCGCTGTCTTTGACACGCCCGACTTCACCATCTTGGTCACCGTTTTCGACTTGCGCTTCGTCGGGCACGTGATGCTCTCCGGGTCCACCCTCTCCAGGTGGGCAACTATCACAGCCAGATTATAGCTGACGTCCAACTTGGCCACGAGGGTGATGGTGTTGAGCTGCAGCTCACTCGGGGATTTTGAAGTGCCGTCGGTAAGGTGCACCTCATTGATTTGGCGACAGGCTGTCGCCATTTTGGCATCCCCCTTCCACTTGTCCTTGTTGGGAAAGTGCTTAAACTTGAACCGGGTGATATCCATGTCTTTAAATTGCCAGTGGGTTCTCTAAGTAGTAGAGGCTCAGATCTTTAATCCGTTTTGAGTTCTCTAAATAGAATTGTCCATTTTCTTTAACCCTTAATGAAAAAGCAAAAAAACAATTAAGTAGAAGGCTCAAATATATATCACGGTTGAACAACAATGCCTACCAAACATTGCACAGCGAAAGGCCCTCCGGGTTTCACTGCGTCGCAACGTGCGATGCGTGATTTGAAGAGGCAGTGTAAGTGCCTGAAATGCGCAGTGATCAAGTTTCACGGCATGATTGGCCGCAACGACACCGTCGCAGTTGCCAGAATTATAGAAACGCGACCCGAGCTGGCGGACATGCCGTCCACCGGTGGAGAGATGTACGGGTGCGCACTGGAGGCAGCGATTCACAGAGGCAGACCCGACATGTGTAAGCTATTGATCAAGAACGATTGCGGGCTGTCGAACAACATTTCCCTGAACAAGCCCAGATGGGGTAACACTGGACCGAGCCTTGGTCCCGCCTTCCACGCCGCTCTCGTAATGTATCCCGCGTGTGCCATGCTATTCTTTGAAACCGCCGACCTCGCCTGGGGGGACACGCGCGGGGGGACGGTGTACCACTATCTGGCATGTGCAAACAGTGACAAACACAAGTGCGAACCGAAGGTTTACACGGAGCTGCTCGATGGAATTGCCCGGCGCAAAGCAGCTGGAAGCCCCGTCGGCGATATCAACAAGAGGACCTGCGTCTGGACGTCGGGGGATATGACTGCACTGCAATATGCACTGGTGAACGGCAAGCCCCCAGAGCTGGTAAGGGGTTTGATCCAACACGGGGCGAACGCTTTTTTATGCAAGTTCGCGCCTTGGGTCTATTACCGACCGGGGGTAAAAACCGTCCATAGTGCATGCTGCAGAGCAGTCCGGGCGCCAGACAACGCCCGTGTTATGGTAGCTTCGCTCGGTAGGCAGTTCGGCAAGACGCCCGACAATACCAGCCCACACGTAAGCAAAATAGGCTGCATGTTCGTGTGGAAGCACATCATGGAGTACGTCAGTGGTCAGGTCGAGGACTACACCCAGCGCTGGGAGAACTTCCAGGAGTGGGAGAAAGACTTAGCATACCGAGCACTGAAGGCATAACCCCCCCATTTACACCTCAATACAGTACAGCAGCCCGAAAATTGTAGACACCCTAGTCCATAACTGTAATATCAAGACCGTCGTGGAGTGTACTATAAGCAAATCGCGGTGAGCCAGAGCGTCTTCCGGGGGATCCTCATAGTGGTCGATGGTGCCGAGCGTCGAGGACATCACCCAGTAGAACGCCCACGATGCGCATAGCACGGTGACGACAAAGGCGTCTTTGACTACCACAGGGAACTTAGGCATAACGTAACGCAACAGGTATCATACATGATACACATTGCGCTGAGTCTTAAAGCCGACGTTCAATAATTTAGCTGCCTATAACATACCCCGGGCAGTCATAAACTCTGCCTCCCTCCGTTGCCATCCCGCACTCACGGTGACCTTTGGTATCATCTGATATATTATGGGTGTTTTTTGAGCCACAGTGTGGGCAGGTGACCACTACAGATGCCAACGTGCTACTACTGCTATCCCACAAAACTTGTTGGTCTTTCAAGCTCTGCCATTCAGAATCACTTCCCTTGAAGTTAGGCTTGTCGGGTCCAAAGCGGTACTCCATTTTGTGTAATACATCTTTTTATGCTTTAAACTCAATCGCTCTGGCGTAAGTGCCTTCCAGTCCATTTAGTACTTTACATCAGCCGGCCAGTAGTGATATCTGTTGCGTTCAAGGTTACGTTGTCTCACACGGTTGTCAAGATCTTCGTCTTGTTCTCCGACATACAACCAGTGCCACTTCTGATCAATTGCGATGTACCTCCAGTGATGCAAGTTGATGCTCATGCATATTTCCAGCCATTTGGATTGGTCTTCTCCTAGTTTGATTGACTTATTCATAATGTTCTATACTGTTCACGAATCTTTAAGCCTTGAAGCAGAACTTGTCCAGGGCGGAGGTGTTGCAGTAGGCGAAACTCTCAATGCTGGGCACTTTGGTGTGATTGCGCGCCAGGTGAAAGAGGAGCTGACACACCGCGTCGGCGATGTCGTGCTTGCGCTCGTAGGGGATGGGTCTGCCCAGGACGGCTGTCGCGGTCGCGGTGCTCTCCACTTTGCGGCCCTCGTAGTCAAGGTGCCCGATGCTGAAGTGCTTGTGCACGGAGGTGGGGCTGATGAGGATGGTTTTGTCCCTGTATCTATTCATGATGAGTTCCTGAATCACGATAAACCCCCCCGGTGGCTGCCTCTCTATTATGATCTCGTCCGCCTCATCGAAACACGGGAACTCCCGGTAGAGGTGGTCGAGGTAGTCTATGAAGCAGAGCGAGTGTCTGCAGCTGCATCCCGGGCAGTTTACGCACAATTCCTTGATGTTCACGAGGGCGATGCTGCGTATCTCGTTGAGCTCGTAGTTGGAGTACACCTCCGCGTCCACCACCCCCAGGTGGAAGATACCTATGTCTACGCTGACGACGCGCATTGTGAGGTTGTTTGTGTAGTACGCGCTGGGTCTCTAACCCGTTTCACTATTTCGGGGGTGGAAAGTTTCTATATAATAATGACAAATGGTTTTAATAACGTTTGAACGAATTTGAATATTAACTAGGGTAAATGAAAATCGTAATATTAATATCTTGAATCGCATGATACACAAAATAGTACAAATTAGTGTTGTTTTTGTTGGCCTTAGGATCGCACGCCCTAAACTCACAGACCTCCGAACCGTACTATCCTCTACCCTACCAAGTTCTTTGCAACTATGTCACTTGACGCAACTACCAAGGTCGACGCTTCCAAGACCACAACGTCGGTACGTTCAAACGGCTGCATCGATTGCGGATCCGTTTCGACCAGCGAGTGCGAGACCTTCGAATGCGACCACTGCCACACCCCTGTGTGTAAAAACTGTCTCAAGAATGCGACCAGGGATGCCGGCTACGAGAGCGTTCCACTCATCTTCTGCGATGAGTGTGCCGTATTCAGTCACTTTGGACCGGACGGTTGCAAGGAAGGCGGATGCACCGACTGCTGGCCAGGGGACGGAGATTCCGGCTGCGAGGACTGCGGCGGCTGCTCCAACTGCCCCGGTATGTTTGTCTGGTGAAAAATAAAAAAAATAAAATAAAAAAAAAAATATTAAAATGTCGACGATAGCAACTACCCTTCACGATGGTACTGTCCGCATCGACTGGTACGGCAAAGCCGGCACGGTCCGGGCTCATTGCCACGATTCAGGCATAGCCGTAGACCTGAATGCGGTGCCCTGGACTTCGCAGGAGGAAGCCTTCGGATGTCTCAGAGACATCAGAGCAGTCGCGGAGGTGTACTGGAGACATGCGAGCCAGTACGACCGTTCGCTCCGGCGAGAATACCAGGTATTTCCGAACGGGCTATTCCAACGAGCTCACCAATAAACTGCTCGTCTGCACACAGTGTTTCACACACACGAGAAGTCGAAAACCCCACACTCACATCTTGCTCCCCAATTGTACCAAGAGCGGTACCATCCTTAGCTTGAACCATCAAAACTTGAGAAACATATTCATTCGTATCAATTTTT
>Ga0209711_10000650_pt1 | contig 35316 bp, 30 predicted proteins | sample ArcticOcean_MG_C_7_FD_187441 | JGI IMG/M metagenome (GOLD analysis project Ga0209711, IMG submission 187441) | Marine microbial communities from western Arctic Ocean - ArcticOcean_MG_CB11_88 (SPAdes) (version 2) | ecosystem: Environmental > Aquatic > Marine > Oceanic | place: Arctic Ocean...
GTCCATTCGCGGCATTACCTTCACCCATCAGATCTACCCCGCGCTTATCATGAGCGGTGACTTTATCGACTACTTTGAGCTGTTTGACGGGCGGGTCGCCTTTTGTATCGCCGATGTGTCCGGTCATGGTGTTTCTGGCGCGTTTATCACGGTTCTGTTGAAGAGTCTGTTGCGCCGATTGCCGGAGGAGTTCCGCCGGCTGCTGTCCAGTGCGGAGATTCTGAGCTGGATCAATTCAGAGCTTTTGGCATGGAAGCTGGAACAACATGTCACAATGTTTTTCGGCATCATTGACGAAGAAAATAATTCTCTTGAATACAGTAACGCAGCACATTTCCCTGGTACGGTCCTGTGCTTCGATAAGTGTGCGAACTTCCTTGAAATAGGTGGTCAACCACTCGGTCTTTATAAAGAGCCCGTTTACAGGGCTCATCATGTGAAGTTACCTGAAAACTATTCGATTGCGATGTTTTCCGACGGAGTGTTCGAGATTCTGCCTCAAGAGACACTCGAGGGGAAAGAAGCCTACCTGCTTTCAGCGGTAAAGAGCCGGCACCTTGGACAGGACACTGGTGTAATGAAAGGTGAAATAAAAGGTGGCATGTTAGATGGATTGGTTGAGGACTTTGGGGTCCTTAGCGCCAGCACTATCCCGGATGATATAGCGGTTTTCACGGTGGCCAGTGCTGGGCGGGTGGGATAAAGAGAGATGGGTAAAATTCTGTTTGCAGAGCAAGGTGGTGTCCACGTCCTGAAGTTTATCGGCGATGTAAGGCTTACCCTGGGGCCAACGATCTCTGCCTTCCTGGAGACGCTCGAATCCTGTGATCATTTTCAATCAATGATCATCGATCTCTCGGAAACCGAAACGATTGACAGTACCTCGCTTGGCTTGATCGCCAAAATAGGCATCTGCACCCGCGACTATTTTGATTCGGGGTCCAGCATTGTCTCTCCCCGGGCAGATATCAGTCGCGTTTTACGCAGTATGGCGATGGAAGAGGTTTGTGTAGTGACTAGCGAGGTGCTGACTGAAGCTTCTAGCTTGCAGGAGCTTCCGACAGAAATCTCCAGTGAAGCAGTCCTGCGTGACCAGGTGCTGGATGCGCACAAAACGCTGATGGCCTTGGGTGATCAGAATTTTGACAAGTTCCAGGATCTTGTCAAAGCGCTCGAATATGAGAAAGCGCTCGAATATGAGAAAGCGCACGAGTGCTCAAAAGATGAGTCAGGGCACCCGACGAGCGCTACCGGAACCTGATTAAGAATCGCTTATCCTCGGGCTTTCAACTTAAGTCTAATAAAATCGCCATGTGCGACATGGATTAAGCCAGCGACTCTGCGGATAATGTGATCTTCGATGGCTTGCACCTTGCCGTCCGCCAGTGCCACACGCCACATCGCATAGACCAAATCTTCTTTTTGCGCATGACTATAGCGCTGGTTGATCAATTGGGTGAACTGAAAAAGGTCTGTGGCATCCTCGACTTTTTCTATTCCTGCGGTAAGCAAGCTGTCAATCAGCCCACTATCCACATCGAACTCAGTGGTTAGAATGTTTCTGATGACGGCGTGTTCAACCTGTTCACCGCCGGAATCGGATCGCGCGACTTCGAGCATTAACGATACAGCGGCAAGGACAATGGCGTTGTCGTCCTGGGGTTCATCATCTGGGGCGTCAGTCAGTTTTTTAAATAACTCGAAAAGGTTATCAATCATTGTTTAGACCTCGGGGTGGGCAAGTTTCAGTGGTGACAAACTTTACGGCATCATCGACAACCGATAAGTCTGCATGGTCTTTATGCATGTGGGTGGAAAGGTGGCGTCTGAAAGCTCTAGCGCCGGGTAGCCCTGTATATAGCCCAAGGAGGTGCTTCGCCATATGTTTGATGTGCACACCCCCATGCATTTGTTCCGCCATATAGGCTCGATACAAATGAAATACAGCCTTTCTGGTGATCGTGGTGGTCCCAAAGACCTGGTGCTCGAGCTCAGCCAATAGGTAAGGGTTGCTGTACGGGGCTCTGCCGAGCATGACCCCAGGGAACTCCATCAAAAGGTTCTGCACCTGAAGAGCCGTCGTGATCCCTCCGTTAATGACAAACTCTGCATTGGGGAAGTCTTTCTGGATTTCGCGAACAAAATCGTAATTCAGGGGCGGGATTTCGCGGTTTTCCTTTGGGCTCAGGCCCTGCAGGATTGCCTTTCGAGCGTGAATCTGAAAATTTCTACAGCCAGCGTCGTAACTTTCCTTGATGAACGATCTAAAATATTCATACTCATCGTGGTCGTCGATTCCTATCCGGGTTTTAATCGTGACCGGGATAGAGACCGCTTCAGCCATGGCCTCATAACATTGCGCGACCCGACTGGGCTCGGCCATCAGGCATGCGCCTATGCCACCCTGCTGAACGCGGTCACTCGGGCAGCCGCAGTTAAGATTCACTTCCTGGTATCCAGCGTCCTCTACCAGCTTTGACGCCTTTGCTAGCTGGTCGGGATCACTGCCTCCCAGTTGGATTGCGGAGGCTCCGTCTTTGGTGTGCTCAAGAAACTTCTGATAATCGCCATGGATCAGCGCACCCGTTGTGATCATCTCGCTGTATAACATTGTGTTAGGCGAAAGCAGGCGAAACAGGACCCGACAATGTCTGTCTGTGCAACCCATCATGGGGGCAACGCATAATTTACGAATCATGTTTGATTGTCTTATTGATAAAGTGCGGTAGCAAGAAACGGGTCGACATTAATCTTTGAGGAGGGATAGTGTAACATCAGTGCCGTTTTACCGGCAGTGCCACCTTATGAATTTCAAAGTAGACAAATGAAAGCTAGAACTCGAGTTGCCCCATCTCCGACCGGAGACCCACACGTCGGCACAGCCTATATGGCTTTGTTCAGTTATTGCTACGCCAAGAAAACTGGCGGTGAGTTCATCCTGCGGATTGAAGATACGGATGCCGAGCGGAGTACGCCCGAGTCAGAAGCGACCATCCTTGATTCCCTTCGATGGTTGGGCTTGGACTGGGATGAGGGACCTGATGTCGAAGGACCCCATAGGCCATATCGACAAAGTGAACGGTCCGATATTTATGGTCAATACGCGAAGCGATTAATCGCAGATGACCATGCGTTTCGTTGTTTTTGTACCCGTGAACGCCTTGGCGAAGTCCGGGCGAACCAGATGAAGGCCGGCGAAACTACTCGGTACGATGGTCACTGCATTAATATTTCTGCCGATGATGCGGCTGCGCGGGTGGATGCCGGTGAAGCCAATGTGGTTCGGATGAAAATTCCGGAAGAGGGGGTCTGTACTGTCAGGGACGAGCTTAGGGGCGACATAGAGATTGCCTGGAGTCAGGTTGACATGCAGGTTCTGCTCAAGGACGACGGTAATCCTACCTACCACCTGGCGGTCGTTGTAGATGATCACCTGATGGAAATCACGGACATTATCCGAGGTGAAGAGTGGATTAGCTCTGCCCCTAAACACATTCTGCTTTATGAGTATCTGGGTTGGCCCATGCCAAAGCTGGTTCACATGCCGTTGTTACGCAATCCGGATAAAAGCAAGCTTAGTAAACGGAAAAATCCTACAAGTATTGGTTATTACAAGGCCATGGGTTTCCTGCCAGAAGCATTATTGAATTACCTGGGAATGCTGGGCTGGAGCATGCCGGATGGCGAAGAGAAATTTACTCTTGATGAGATGATAGAGAACTTCGACTTGAGCCGAATTTCACTGGGCGCGCCTGTGTTCGATGTAGAGAAGCTATCCTGGTTAAACGGACGTTGGCTGAGGGAGACACTGGATGATGACCAGTTCGCCGATCGCGTCACTGAGTGGGCGCTTAATAGAGAAAACCTGCTCAAAATAATTCCTTTGGTCAAGGAGCGAGTGGACGTGTTTTCTCAATTGGCACCCATGATTAGTTTTTTTGCAGAGGGGATGCCCGAGATTAGCCCAGAGAGTCTCAAGGTAAAAAATGTTGAAGAGGAGGACGTAAAGAAAATACTGCAGTTTTCCCTGTGGCGCCTTGAGGCACAAACACTCTGGGAACGCGATCCGCTAAAGCAGTTGTTTAATGATCTTGCTGAGTCATTGGGGCTGAAGATCAGGGATGTGCTGGCGCCGATATTTGTCGCTATCTCAGGCAAGCCGGTTGCACCGCCATTGTTCGACTCTATGGCAATTCTCGGGCCTGATATCTGTCGAGCGAGGTTAAGACACGCACTTAACACGCTTGGTGGCGTGTCTAAAAAGCAGGTAAAACGGCTTGAAAAAGAATATAAAGAACTTTAAGAAGCGTCATCATCAGGGAGATTGTAATGTTTCAGCAGGCTGCTGATTTAAGGGAAGAAGGCGAAGAACTCAAACGGGTGTTGGATGACCTTGAGGAATCGGATTGGTCCAGAGTAACACCTTTCAAAAACTGGACGGTGAATCAAGTGGTCCAGCATCTTCATGGCTCCGACAAGATGGCTGTGCTCGCGCTGAAAGACGCAGATGGGTTTGCCGCTGCTAAAGCCGTCCCAAAAGTTGTAGGCGCGACCATGAGCCCAACTGAAGAAGGGGCGGTTCTGCGTGACACCTGGTGGGCTTATTTTTCCGAAATGTGTGAGTTGTTGGCTGGCAGCGACCCCAAAAGGCGGGTGCCTTGGTTTGGCCCTGATATGGGCGTGATGATGTTTACCACTGCGCGGCAAATGGAAAGCTGGTCCCATGGCCAGGACATATTCGATATGTTTGGCAAGCAGAGAACCAACTCCAATCGACTAAAAAATATTGCGGTGATTGGTGTAAAAACCTATGGATGGACTTTTGCTAATCGCAAACAGGATATACCAGGGCCCGCTCCCTATGTGCGGCTCGTTAGCCCCGAAGGAGATACCTGGGAATTTAATGAACCCAATGAGGAGAATAGCGTTACCGGAGATGCTGTCGAGTTCTGTCATGTCGTCACGCAGGGTCGAAACATCGCTGACGTCAATCTTGCCGTTGTCGGTAAGCCGGCAACGCTTTGGATGGATATCGCGCAGTGTTTCGCCGGTCCGCCGGAAGATCCACCAACACCGGGTTCACGTACCACTAACTTTTAGCATTCAACCAGGCGCTATTTCACCAGCCGCTATTTAAGGTGGCTGCTGATCTTGAGATGGTAGTTGTTATGCTTATGTCCCGGTGGCCGGGGTGAAGTTTTCTAGTAAGACAAATTTCTGTATCTTAGTAGAAGACATCGGCCACTCACTAACGAATCGTACATGTCTTGGAATCTTGAAGCTGGAAATTTTTCCCTTGCAAAACTCAATTAAATCGTCAGCGGTCATGGATTCGCCATCGTGTAGCTCGATGTATGCGCAGGCGACCTCAGATAATCTATCATCAGGTACTCCAATGACCTGAGCCATGATCACACTCGGATGTGTAATCAGAAAGGATTCAATTTCAAGAGCGGCGACGTTCTCTCCCCCGACTTTCAGCATGTCTTTGAGTCTGCCATGGAATGCGATACCACCATCTGCATCGATGGCACATAGATCTCCTGTTCGGAACCAGCCGTCTACGAACGCTTCTTGATTCTTTTCGGCCGCATTGTAATAGCCATCGAAAACTGAATATCCCTTGAGTAGAATTTCTCCCTGTTCGCCCACGGGTCTTTCTTCCAACGTATCCGGGTCGACTATTTTTGCCAGCAACCCGGGCATGGGTTTACCGCAGGTATGTAGCCTTTTTTCAAGCGACTCCTCAGGGTGGTTGAATGCAATCACCCCGCCTGCTTCTGTTAAACCATACGCACCGGTCTGCACCGTCTGTGGCAGCGCTTCCTGAAACCGTCGAAGCAGGTCTGGCGGCGCCACGTTATTCATGCGTCTTAAGCTAGATAGGTCGGTTTTCTCGAAATCAGGGTGGTTCAGAAGATCTTGCATGATGGCTGGGAAGGAAGGGAAAGCCACCGTGACCTTTTCTTTCTCCATCATCTTTAGAGAAACCCCGGGTTCAAAGTGCGTCATCGACAACAGTGCCGCGCCAGCATCCATGCAGCACATTAGAGGTAAAATGGCAGCCATGTGAAACAAGGGTAACGGTGCCCAGAAGCGATCGGCTGGTTCGAGAAAGTATCGGGACCGGTTCATGTTGATGCCGTTTCTTACTAACACCTCATGGTTAAGCGGACATCCCTTTGGGTTTGCCGTTGTACCGGATGTATACATCATGATGGCTGGTTGTCTGACGCTGACCCCGACACGATATTGGTCAACTAGGTCAACGCTCACAGATTTGCCTGCTGCAAGAAACGCTGCATCGTCGACAAAGCCGTCCGTCGGATCACCGATCATCACCAGGTGCTTAAGCCTTGGACCACGTTTCTCAATCAGGGCTTGCTGAATAAGTTCAGCAAAGTCTGCGTATTCAGAAACCTGGTCGTGCGTAACGACAAGGTCAATGTCCGCATTCTCAAGCACATAGGCTAATTCTGACGCTTTGTACCGGGCATTAATGGGGACAGCCATCCCACCAATAAGCTGGATAGCCATCAGGTATTCCACGTATTCGATGCAGTTGGCCATCAGAATGCCAATATGGGAACCGGGTCCAAGCCCGGCGGCCACTAATGCACTTGCTCTACGATACGCCATATCGTGCATTTGAGTGTACGTAACCCGCCGTTCGGGAAAGATAAGCATGTCACTGTCATTGTATTTCTGGGTTGCCTTAACCAGTAGGTCACCGAGAGTTGAAAATTCTGTGTAGGTGTTTTTCATTAGAGCACCATTTGGGTTTGGGTAACGACGGCTATCGTTTTATGTTCGTCGTTGCGTAGGGTGGTTTGCCAAACTGAGGTTCTTCGCCCGACATGCAGCGGCGTGCATTCACCCGTAACGACGGAGTCCAGTGGTGCGGCGCGCATAAAGTTTGTTTTGCTTTCGATGGTGGTGGTCGCTTTTGCGCCTTCGGGGATATTAAGATACGCGCCAATCGCGCCCAGTGCGTCGGCCATTGCCATGACGGCACCGCCGTGCATGATCTTACCAGTGGTGCAAAGGTCTTCGCGGACCGAGATGTTGCCAACTATCCGGTCTTTCTCCTGTGATGTCACCACCAGGCCCATCAGTCGGGTGAACGGCATCATGTCGGGTTCTAGTTGTTTCATCGTGGTACCTTGGTGATTCGTTTCAGCTTAGCTTTGACCTCAGTCTTCCAGTCTATCATTGCCGTTTGCATAGCGGGCGGCAATTGATTGATAGAACTTTGAGTTCGAGAGGTTGCTTTCGCTGTTGTCTCTTGTTGCCAGTAACTTTGCAGGTACGCCGCCGATGATTGAGTTCTCAGGGAACTCGCTGCCCTCGGAGACAATGGCATGTCCAGCGACAATGGAGTTGTTGCCGATCTTTGCGCCATCCATGATGGTCGCATTGATGCCAATCAGGCACCGGTCACCAATTTCGCATCCGTGAAGTGTCACGTGGTGAGTGATCGAGCAGTCTTCCCCGACGATAGTGGGAAAACCTGAACCTTCATGGATCATCACGAAATCTTGGATATTGGTGCGAGCGCCAATCTTAATTTCATGCACTTCGCTGCGGGTAACGGCATAGGTCCAGACGCTGGCGCCTTTACCAATGTAGACTTTTCCCTGGATCTGGGCTGTTCCGTGAATGAATGCAGGTTCATCCAGTATGACGTTCGGACCGATATGGGGCAAGGTATGTGGCATGGTATGGTCAGACATTTATAAAGCTAATCATGATAGCAGAAAGACTATTTATGTTACCTTTTAGTCTTGGGCAGCGGCGTTAGAAACAGCTGCATCTGATTAATCCAAATGGGAGTTACAAATGGTCGATGTCGCAATTGTTGGTATAGGCATGCACGCCTTTGGACGTCATGAGGGTATTACCGGCATGGAGCAAGGGGCCGTTGCGGTCCGACGAGCCGTCGCGAATGCGGGCGTGGAATGGAAAGACATGCAATTTGCATTTGGTGGTAGCAGAGCGGCAGGCGACCCGGATCGGATGGTGTCTATGCTTGGCCTTACAGGGCTGCAATTCATCAATGTAACAAATGGCTGTGCGACGGGCGGTTCTGCGCTTTTCTCAGCCTACAATACCATCCAGTCAGGCATCTATGATCTTGGCATCGCCATTGGGTTCGACAAGCACCCACGGGGTGCATTTTCGCCCACCGGTCCGCAGATCAGTGGTCGAAACTGGTACGGCGGCAGTGGTATGGCGATGACAACCCAGTTTTTTGCTATGAAGATTAACCAGTACATGCAAAAACACAATATTACCAATGACTCATTGGCTAAAGTGTCCGCTAAGGCCTTCAGAAATGGCGTGAAGAATCCAATGGCCTGGCGTCGTAAGGCGCTGACTGAAAAAGAAATTCTGCAGTCTCCTATGTTGTCGTACCCGCTGACGCAATACATGTTCTGTAATCCAGCTGAAGGTGGTGTCGCGCTGGTTCTTTGTCGCGGAGATATGGCTCACAAGTACACCAAAACGCCTATTTTTCTGAATGCGTCGGTTATTCGTTCCAGAAGATTTGGCAGCTTTGAAGTGACCGCGCCTTCGCTTGCGCTCGAAGAAGGCGATGGCCCCACCATGGATGCTTCTAAGGCAGCCTTTGAGATGGCAGGCGTTGGTCCCAAAGACATCGATGTTGCGCAGCTACAGGATACTGAGTCGGGTGCCGAGATCATGCACATGGCAGAAAATGGGTTCTGTGAACATGGCGAACAAGAGGCAATGCTGGCAAATGGTGATACTGAAATTGGCGGTCGGTTTCCCGTGAATACAGACGGAGGCTGTCTAGCCAATGGAGAACCTATTGGTGCCTCCGGTTTGCGCCAAGTCTATGAGAACGTACTTCAGCTTCGCGGTGAAGCGGGCGAACGACAGGTTCCCAATGACCCTAAAGTTGCGTACACACACGTTTATGGCTCCCCTGGTATTAGCGGCGTCACCATACTTTCAAGATAATAACGATAAAGGAAATAAAAATGGCAGCACATGATCATGAGGTCGTATCTATTTACGGCCATAGTGAAGAGCAAAAGCATGAATTGATGAGCAGGGCGCCTGAATGTGTTCTCATGTGGGCAACCAAGGATGGCTGGCCGGTTGGGGTTGTGCATTCTTTTGTCTGGCGCGACGATAAAATATGGATTACGTTTGCGTCCCATAGGCATAGAGCCGCGGCGATTAGACGAGATAACCGTGTGTCTGTCACCGTGAGTGGAGCTACTTCCACGGACCCTAAATGCCCAAGAGGTGCGGTCACAGTGAAAGGTAAGGGTACTTTCCACGATGACGATGAAACTAAAGAATGGTTTTATCGTGCGCTTGCAAAAAAAGTTTCTCCGGACAGTAAGGAAGGCGAGGACGGTTTTTACAACCTGTTAGATTCACCATTACGAACAATACTTGAGGTGGTGCCGGAAAAATGGATCTCTTTTGACGCAGAAAAGTCATCAAGAGACCGTGCTGGCCTGCTTAGTGATGACGAAAAAACGGCTCCGCTTAGTTCAGATGTTGATCGGATGAAAAAAGAGCGAGAGAAAAGAGGAATGGAACCGAGGAATCCCAATGAGCAATAATATAGAAGACAGGATTGCAGTACAGGATGTCATGTTGCGTTATGCAGCAACCGTCGATGAGAAAGACTATGACGGGTACCGAGCGCTCTTTGTTGAAGATGTGAAGGTGGTCGGCATGGGTCCCGTAGAGATGAACGGCATGGAAACTTTCTATCCGTGGTGGAAAGAAGCCATTGATAAATACGATGCTACACAGCATATGCTAAGTCCAACCTACGCAACCATCTCTGGGGACGAGGCGAAGACTCGGACGGATGTGCAGGCAACGCATTATCCCAAAGGTGATAGCGTAACGACCATCACGTTATGGGCCACATATCATACCGATATGCGGCGTGTAGATAACGAATGGAAGATTTGTCGGCATGAACTAGTGTCACGAGGGCTTCAAAAGCTGCCGTGATAGCGAGTCGGTGCGTTTAGGCCATCTCAGCCGCTTCGTCATTTCGGTCGAAGCGGTGAGAGGGTTTGCGCGCACCTTTATTAGAGATCAGATAATTAGAGATCAGATAATTACAGCGTAAAGAAGTCCGCGCGAGGTGTCATAGTCTCGTCATAAACTGGTTCTTTGTGGTCACACCGAAACTTGTTGTTGTCAGCACCTGCCAGACCGAATGCTTGTAAAAGCCCCCCCATGTTTAGGTAATTCTCGTGCTTAAAGTGAGCCGCAAGGGATGCTTCGTCATCCCATAGTTCATAAACGGCTATACGACCTGCAACGCACGGATCTTTAGAAAAAACATAAGCTTGGCATCCAGGTTCATCATCCCGTGTGGCTTGCTGTAATGGTTTGGCTTTTTCGATAGCCTCATCAATTTGTGACGGGTCGGCTAGGTCAATGGTTCCTGCAATGATAATCATGGGTGGTACCTTCATTTAAAAGGCGCCTAATAAACCATGTAAGCAGTAGCATTGGCAACTTGAATGCGAAAGTAGCGCTAGACTTCTATGACAGCATTCGCCAGACGTTGTCTCATCCCGCTTTGGCGGTCACCTGCACCCTGGTTTACACTGCTGGTATCTTGAGTAAAAAACGACACATGGCTACCCGTATGAAATGTCCTATCTTCGTTGTTCTGCTAATTTTAGGCTCTAATGTCAGCATGGCTGCCATAGAGGTGACGCAGGGAGGCTCGGGCGCGTGTTTTAATGTTGTATCAGACCTGAAACGAAACTGGATAGAAGTTAAGCGACACCTGCTTCCAGGCACAGAAAATCTTAAAATTCCGGAAAAAGAAAACTTTGTCTGTGTGTCAAGTGCCCGCGTCAGGAATGCCATGGAGACAAGAACGACGGCCAGTTCATCATTACGATGTTTCAGTAATACGATGAGTAACGGAATGGGCTTTTGTTGTGACGAAAGTCTGCTTGCCTGCGCGCAACTAAACCCCTACCTTTTTCCTGAGCGTCTTAAGCGGCCTGGTACCGATAGGATATATGAACCCCCGGCGTCAATTTGGGTCAAACCCCCAGGTGATGACGAACAATGGAAAAGCAACTAGCAGGAGATTAGACATGATGGACCTGAATTTATCTGGAAAACGAGCGGTTGTAACCGGTGCCAGTCTTGGTATTGGCGAAGCAGTCGTTAAGGAACTGGCAGACATGGGCGCAGAGGTGGTTTTCTGTGCCAGGAATCAGGAAGCGGTGGATAAGCTCGCAGCCTATTCGAGTTTGGTCACCGGGTTAACAGCGGACATGGGAGATAAAGCTTCAACCACAACTTTTCTTGACGCTGTCGAGGAAGTCGGCGGTGCAGATATTCTGGTCAATAATGTTGGTGCTTCGCCTTCACGTAACTTTCTGTATATGACGGACGAAGAATGGCAGGAGCTTCACGAGCTGAACTTGTTGTCAGCTATTCGCTGCACCCGGCGACTGCTGCCGAAAATGAGGAAGCAGAAGTGGGGGAGGGTGATCATGGTAGCAAGTGGTGCCGCGAAGTATCCCAATGCGGCATTGATTGATTATGGAGCGACTAAAGCCGCTATGATTTCGATTAGTAAATCCTTGTCCCGTAAATATGGGGCCGACGGAGTATTGGTTAATTCGATCCTGCCGGGCCTTATTCACACTGCGATGTGGGAAAGGGCAGCAACCGAGATCGCAACGGCAAATGACAGTACAATGGATAAGATCCTTGAAAACAATGGGAAAAGTGTCCCAGTCGGCCGTTACGGCACATCAGAAGAAGTTGCGGCAGTGATAGCCTTTTTGTGTACTAATGCCGCAGCATACGTAAACGGCGTTTCCTTGGAAGTTGATGGTGGTTCCGGCGCACATATCTAGACAAGAGCTATCAATCAAACCACTCAAATTAGTGTTTTTTTGCATCGTTGTACGTCGGCATAGCCGTGCGGTTTGAATCTTCAATTGGTTAGATTCAGCCGCAAAGAGAAGGGCACGTTATTGCTGTGCGTTAAAGCCGATAGTGTAGAAGCTCATGAACAGGATCTATCGCCCTTTGATTTAAACGGCCAACTTTCAGTCAGCGTCAATCGCAGGCTAAGAAGGCGGCATAAGCGCTTACTGGGAAACGCTGGTGTGACGTGGGTATACCGTGGTGACTCAAAAAATGCGATGTCGGTGCCTGTCACTTTTGATCTAAAACATAGGGAAATCCGCGAGGCGTATCCGCGAGGCGTATCCGCGAGGCGTATCCACGAGGGTCAAGATTTCGAGTCGTGAGAGGATCATCGCCGCGTGACTTTGTTAGGTTGGACGACGTCCCGTAGCACCGGTTGTTAAAAGATGAATGAGTGATGTATTTGATTGCTTCGGGCTCATCGGCTAATATGCGCCCGCGTCGACAGGCAGCCTATTGCCTATCAGATGATCCCGCCACAGAGGGACGTAAAGTTTTCGTGTGGGGCTATAGCTCAGCTGGGAGAGCGCGTGACTGGCAGTCACGAGGTCCGCGGTTCGATCCCGCGTAGCTCCACCATTTTTTAAGGGCTGTGGGGTTTATGTGTATATACATACAGTTAAACTCCGAAAGGGTTTCCCAAATGAAACCACTTTGTTGACACTTCTTGTCGGTTTTCACGACCTTAAACCAAGCAACGCTTTGCGGCCTTCCATGTTGACACCCAGCGCAAGGTATACAGCCCTGTTGACGACCTGCTTGTCCAGCCGAATTTTGACGACAATACAGTCCAGGTAAACAATCGGGTCAATCGCATCAACTGGCGAGACTAGCATTCGATGACCTGCTCGATCACGGCATCGTGACTGTTGAGATCAGGCTCGCCGATATATCGGCATCCTACATTTCTTTGAAGGTGGTCACGATCTTGCGGGTTGTCATTTCCTGCGCATAGAGGAACAAAGTCTTGTCGCCTCGTCGTCGCCCAACTTGCCGGAGGTCTTGCGAGATGGGTAGGCAAGTCCGACAATCTTACTCGCCAAATACTTGCGAACTGTGTTTCTGGACAAGCCGGTATGGCGTGTGATCTCCCGGATCGGCATGTCGTAACGTAAATGCCAGCGTCTGATTACACTTAATAGTGCCACGTCTATCACTCATTAGTACTGCTGCATATAGTTTGCAGGGAGAGGGCATACTTGGGTCAAAATTGGATGCAATTCAACGAGCCATGGCGTGCAAGACTTTTCAACCACTAAACCTCGCTTTCGACAGGATACCCTGTGAGGATGGCCGAAGCCGTCTAACGTTTATCAATCTAAATCAGGGTATTTTCATGAAAAAAGGCGTCTTGTTGCTGATTCTACTTTTGCCGGTGACCTTAGCGTCGTCAACGCTCCTTGCTGCTGGCCCGGTATCCATCGACACAGACGGAGATGGTATCGAAGACAGTCAGGACGCCGATGATGACGGCGATGGTGTCGTTGATTCACAAGACCCTTGGCCTTTGGACAAGCGATATTCCAAAGATACTGATTTGGATGGATTACCTGATGCTTGGGAAACATCGAATAGTTTGAACCCCAACGATGTAATCGACGCAAATTCTGACACAGATGAAGATGGGCTGAGTGCAATCGAAGAGTTTGCTGCGGGTACTTTCGCCAATCGAAGCGATTCAGATCAAGATACGCTGCCAGATGGTTGGGAGATCGATAATAGTCGGAATCCATTGGCTGCCGACTACCAAATCGGTGCAGGCTTTAATCATAGCTGCGCCCTTGATGACGCAGGTGTCCAATGCTGGGGTTGGAACGATGATGGCCAAACTAACGTGCCGGCCCTATTGAACCCGGTGCAGGTCAGTGCAGGGGGTTTTCATACCTGCGCCCTTGATGACACAGGTGTCCAGTGCTGGGGTCGTAACGGGGATGGCCAAACTGATGTGCCGGCTCTATCGAACCCGGTGCAGGTCAGTGCGGGCACTACTCATACCTGCGCCCTTAATGACACTGGTGTCCAGTGCTGGGGTACTAACGAGGCAGGCCAAACTAATGTGCCGGCCCTATCGAGCCCGATGCAGGTTAGTGCAGGCCGTAATTATACCTGCGCCGTTGATGACACAGGTGTCCAGTGCTGGGGTAGTAACGATTATGGCCAAACCACTGTGCCGGCCTTATCGAACCCGGTACAGGTCAGTGCAGGCTTTGGTCATACCTGCGTCATTGATGACACCGGCGTCCAGTGCTGGGGTAGTAACGATTATGGCCAAACTAGTGTGCCGACCCTATCGAACCCGATGCAGGTCAGTGCAGACGGTAGTCATACCTGCGCCGTTGATGACACAGGTGTCCATTGCTGGGGTCGGAACGGGGAGGGCCAAACCACTGTGCCGGCCTTATCTAACCCGGTGCAGGTCAGTGCAGGCGGTGGTCATACCTGCGCCCTTGATGATATAGATGTCCAGTGCTGGGGTCGTAACAATGCTGGCCAAACCAGTGTGCCCGGTTTAAGGATTGACCCGGACGGTGATGGTTACAATAATCAGGGTGGATTAGACGCCTTCCCGCTTGATCCGGCAGCCTCGAAAGACACTGATGGCGATGGCAAGCCTGATGAATGGAATCCGGGTAAATCTCAAGCCGATTCGACGTCCAATCCTAAACTCGTGCTCGATAACGATGATGACAATGATGACGTAAATGACGCCGACGACGCCTTTCCTTTAGATGCTTCAGAATCCGCCGACAGCGACGGTGATGGTGTTGGTGACAACGCCGATGCGTTTGCTAACGATGCATCAGAAATTAAAGATACCGACGGTGATGGCGTTGGGGATAACGGTGATGCTTTGCCCCTAGACCCAAACGAACAAGCCGATTCAGACGCCGATGGCATGGGTGATAACTTTGAAGTGCAATACGGCCTTAACATATCAGACCCAATCGATGCTAATCAGGATGCAGACAACGACGGCCTGACGAATCTGCAGGAGTATTCTAGCGGCAGTGATCCAACCAATCCTTTTTCGCCAGCCGTCCCCAACGCCGTTAGGGCTTCTGCAAAGGCTGACTTTAATGGCGACGGTAAGCCGGATGTCCTCATCCGAAGGAGCGATGGCATTTGGTGGCTCTATACCATGGATGGCGCAAGCATTGTCGACGAAGGCCGAATACCGGCCACAAGGAGCACTGACTGGGAACCTCAATCTTTCGCAGATTTTAATGGTGATGGCAAAGCAGATATCCTGATCCGACACAAATCGTTGGGTAGCTGGTGGCTCTATATGATGGACGGTAGAACGATCCTGACATCAGAGCGAGTCCTCGCCACACGTGACCTGAATTTCAAACCGCTATCGTTCAATGACACAAACAGCGATGGCAATGCAGATATCCTGGTTAGGCACACAGACGGCCGATGGTGGGGCTATGGCATGACAGGTTCAACGATATTGAGCAATAGTGCCGTGGCAGCGACGCGCGATACCAACTTCGAGCCAGTCTCATACGATGACTTCAATAGCGATGGTAATGCGGACATCCTGGTTAGACATAAGATCAATGGACGATGGTATCTCTATCAACTCAATGGCGAGGTTGTTGTCGCCTCTGGTGCGGTGAACGCAAACCGAAGCCTGGACTGGGCGCCTGAATCTACGGCTGACTTTAACGGCGACGGTATGGCTGATCTGTTAGTTCGGAACAAGGAAACCAAGGACTGGTGGCTTTACACCCTGAACGGCAATGCTGTCGGTACGTCAACTAGCCTAAAAGCGACTAACGACTTCACCTGGCATTCGATGGCGACAGAGGACTTTGACGGCGATGGCAATGCCGATCTTCTTCTTAGAAGAGAGCAAGGTTCTTGGTGGATGTATACGCTGAACGGTTCAACGATCACTTCTGAGGGGCGAGTGGCGATGACCGGTAATACTGACTGGCGGGCCGTTTCCTTCGCGGACTTTAATGGGGATATTAAAGCTGATGTTTTGATGAGAAATGTATCAACGGGCGGTTGGTGGTTGTACACGCTGGATGGCCAGACTGTGCTGTCTTCTAAAAAAGTTAACGTTACGCCAATGTTGGATTGGCAGTTGCAGCCCGAGCCAGAATAAATGGCAGCGACGGTAATCCTATTGGCCAGCAGAATGCCCAGCTTTTTGAGTCGTCAGACCCAAGGGACTCGGTATTCTTGGGCAGAGATTCGATCAACAATATTGTCGATCATACATGGACTGGTGAAGCCTCCCTGGTCCTGACAGAAGGTCATCAGGATCCGATACTAAACGCTTTTGATCCGAAAACAGACATCGCCATTTGAAATTAATGAAAACTTTGGGAGGGTGGTTAGATAACACTATTAACCGCTGGTTCGGGTTTAGTCCGGGGGGTGTACCCCTACCTTAAACGCGCTGAGTCTTCTAACTATAGGCTTGGGTAATGCCAATAAGTGGGTAATGCCAATAAATGAGGTTAACAGCACTCGGTTACACAGGCGCTAGGCTTCTCTATCTAGGGTCTACTATCCGGTTACCAAATCCTCTTCGACTACACCATGAACCGATGCATTGCTTCATCTAGCAAAGTTAAAACCCAACGAACTCTTTGCCTCTATTCTATGGTTAATACCACGTTGATGAGTTTTACCGCCTCAACACTAAACAGAATGGGTTAATCGGTTCTAACAACCTTGAAAGACTTGGCAAATAGACCCGGCAAATAGACCCGGAAAACATTTGCCCCAATCGATCTATCCGAGTTCTCAGATGAAGCGCCTGTTTGCCTTACATTGGCGGCGGGCGTGAAGCTTGGGCCCTAGACCCCTTAGCTACGTTGTAATTGGTTCCATTATTGGCGAAACCCGGTTTGCCGACTTGCAAGAGATTAGTCACATCGGTTTGCCCCTCGTAAGTCACGAGCGTCATGTCCGACCTCTCTGCCAAGATACCAATTAGTCCGTTCCTGGCTAAAAATTGTTGGTGATTGATCGCGTGGGATCGAGGCGGCAGAGACTTATTATCGTGCTCGATACACCTATAGGATGTTTGCCGATAGTTTCGTGGAAAGACTGCGTTTTAGCATCGACGCGAATTGGTATGGCGAGTTGCCGCGTAGCTATTTTTTCGATGTTAACAATAAAATGAGATCTCATTCTGGCATCGTAAGTAAAGAACTCCTGGCAGGGTGGTTTACCACCCCTTTGGTTTTTGAATGAGAGGTAAGCTACCCGCAGGGGGCTAGAAAGGAAGCTCTTAAAGCAGGTCATCCACCCCGGCTAGTTAGTTGCGGCGGTCCCCTGGAGGTTTCGCAAGACCATGGTTTAAATAGGTGTTTATTTTTTTCCTTGATCACAGTTTCGCACTTTTCACGACAGCGGTGGACGATGGTTTTAGGATCATTACCCCCGACGTTGATCCCTGGTTGGATAAACCCCAACAGATAGAGTGATAGAGCGGCAGCGGTTGCTAAAACTGATCAAGAGTCTTTTTAAGTCGCGCAACAAATACCCCTGAGTTTAAGTATCCAAGTAAATCGTAAAATTTCCTTTGGTGCGACAATGCCATTACCTTTGTCTGCTGTTTTTTACATTGAAAAGAATACGCTATAGAAATAGCAAAACCATCTTGCTAGTTACATTTTATTACGGGCTTTTTGTGTATGACTGAGTGAATGTTGCGGATTCGAATGGTACGAAGACTGGGGTAGTCAAGAGTTACTAGTAGTCACAGATGGTTACTTAGTGGCGCATCTCAAGTTACATCAGTCTTTTAAGATCCCCGCATGACTCGTCAAACTACATGTGTTCAAGCTTGCGGATTAGGCTCTCTAATTTCATACAGGTTACTGAGTATTTTGAAGCGTCGAAATAAATACCGCGCCAGAAGAACGTGGAAAGAAACCACGAGCTGCTACGTTGGTGCAGGACTTCACGGGTTGGTGCCGTGCTTTTGTTGTTTCGCAGGGATCAACTTTAAGACGACTGAAGTTTACGATTCAAGATAAGGAAAAGTAAAATGGAAACGTTATCAAGGATTTTGGCCTTTCGCGACCAGAAGGGTATGGATGAGCAAGAAGATTTATCGGTTGAGTACGTTTCGGTAGAGAGCCGAAGGGAATTTCGAAAGGCTTCCGACGAGCGTATGATTGTCCAGATCACCAAGTCAAACCAAAAGCATTTAATTGGCAAAACGATGAAGTGTAAAGTGGTCGACGGATCGGCCCATGGTGTCAGGTTTGTTGCAGAGGGTTATATTCCTGTTGGCTGCCAACTTGACCTCTGGGTTGATAGCTTATCGAGCATGGAAAAATATTTCCTTTCCGGTGAGGTTTGTTGGACCCAGAAAGCAGGCGAAGTTCCTTGCGCGATGGGAGTCAGATTGCAGGAAGGATCTGCGACTGACATCGAGAACTGGAAAGCCGTCCATTAGGTAGGCTAGTGATAAGCTGGTTTGGTGCTCGCACTCCGGCAATGCGGGGGCTGTTAGATCCAGGGATCGGTATACCTGACAAGAAGCAGCGCTCTGGTCTAGGATCAAACAAGCGGCTTCATGCTTGAAGTCCCGTGTAAATATTCTTCGTTGTCTTCTCTTCAGTGAACGCGTCACTAGCGGTGACAGTATCCCCTAGGTTTGTGTCCCGTTTTATTTCACTACTACAGAGCAACCCGAGAACCGGGTGTGGTAAATCGGCACTAGTAATTGCTCGTAGTTACAAATAGTTACTTAGTTAGACGTCTTAAGTTACATCAGTCCTTTAACATTGTTTTTAATTCCAAAGCCGCCGCTTTTACGAAGTAGCAAAGCAGGTTGATCACTCCAGTGTTGGGATAGCACTCCATTCAAAAAGTGTGCGTCAGACCACAGTTTTAGACAGGTAACTCATACATAATACCCAGTGGTTAGTGGTTAGTGGTTAGTGGTCGGGAGTATCTTCATATAGGGGGGGTGTCGGTCAGGCTTCAAAGGGCCGGTGCCGGCGAAGTGGCGCTGATCATCTCCAACCAGGTCTTAAAGGCGATCGGCAAGAAAGAAGTGACTGAAGAAGAGCGCTTTTATTTACTGTCGGAGTGAAAAGATGAACATTACCCAACTTGAAGTTTTAGGCGCCAGTAGCCCACAAGTAGATGAAAAGTTAAAACTGCTAAATAGACCCGCTAAGGCAATAGGTTGGCATAGTCCTAATGTGGACACAACAAATAGGGCTCAAAAAATGTCTTTTCAACGAAGACGGGCTGTAGGTTAAACACATGAGTTTTATTGATTACTCGACGGTGATACGCGACATCCTCATAGACTTCACTAGTCTGTATTTTTTGTCTTATGTCATTCTTTACAGAAAATATCGAAATGTGGAGATGTTCGTAGCATCGGCCTTATTTAACATATTCATTTTATTGATCGTGATGACGATCGTCCGAACGGACTTTAACATCGCTGTTGGTTTTGGGCTGTTTGCACTGCTATCGCTTGTGCAATTGCGCAGCACCACCTTTACAAAGACGGAAATGGCATATCTGTTCGGTGCAGTGACGTTGGCGGTAATAAACGGCGCAGGGATTATTGATTTAAGTTTTGTGCTGATTAGTAATGTCGTCGTTATCGTCTCTACCTGGTTTATTGGTAATTGGTCTCTCGAGCACTCGGCGAACTTGATTCGTGTAGACAACGTCAAGAAAATGGCGGTGACACTAGATCACATCGACGAAAACGTTGTCGGTAATCGAGATTTAATGTGTAAGCAGCTTACAGAGACCCTGGGCATCGATGTACAAACCTTCGAGATTAAGAAAATCGATTACGTTCGCGACATGGTGGAAATAACGGTTATCTATCAATTGCCGCCTACAGAGATCCCGCAGTACACGGACAACATCTCGTCCGGATCAGACCTGGCGCCAGATCCCCAGCGTGCATCGGATACGCGGGGTAGTTAGATATGCGAAGCGTGCTAAAAGAATTTGACGCGATTTCACTTGATGAAACTAATCGTCTAGCGAAAATGCTGAGTCGCACTGAGAACAAATATATTTTAAGTTACGAACAGTTTGCGGCCTTGCTTGTTTTAATTAGGGAAGATTATGCCGTACTAGATATCGGGGGGAGGAACGAGTTTCAGTACTCATCCTGTTACTACGATGATAATTTTAGCTGTTACAAAGAGCACCACCAATCGCGTCGCCAGCGGTTTAAGGTGCGTACGCGTGAGTACGTTAACAGTGGTATGACGTTTTTCGAGATAAAGCTTAAGGGCTTGCGCGGTCGAACCGATAAATATCGGACAGATTGCGACACATTTCTAATGCCTAGCATTCAAGGTTCGTACCTTACGATGCTTAACGAACTTTATTTGAAGAATTACAGGAAAGAGATGCGCTTTGATCTGACGCCGTCCTTAATCGTCAACTACTCGCGCTGCACGTTCGTTGCTTTGAAGGGTGGTGAGCGCGTCACCATAGATTTCGATCTTGGCTTTAATCGCCCGTACGAGGCCTGCGATGCTATTCAGGTTGGTCGCGGTTTTCTCATTGTTGAAACTAAATCGGTAGACGGCCGAGGTGCAGCAGACAGTGCCCTGAAAAATATGGGTGTCAGAAAGTCCTCGAAATGCTCGAAGTATTGTATTGGGGCCAATCTGACTGGGCAGGTGAGTCAAAATAACCATTTTTTACGGAACATTAAGCATGCTCAGGAAAATATTATTTCGCCCAATCTAGCGAAAAAAGCACCCAGAGCGGCGCCTGGAAATTCAGTCGGGGCTGCTGTAATAGCGCCCTCAACAGAGCCTGCACTGGCGGCTGTCAGGTGAGGACTATAGACTGGACGATTCTGGGCGTAGGATTGGTTGCCGCAATCATTTGGGCTGCGATATCCCTAAATGATGGTTTTAAAAGTGGAAACGCGGTCATCATCGCGCGCAGTATTTCCATCACTTCCACGATCGATGGGCATGTGGACAATACGCCTCCGGAGGTGGGTGCGCGTATCAGTCCCTCGGAGCTCTTGATTCGAATTCACGATAATCGAATTGATCGTGGACGGTTGACGGATTTCGAGAGCGAGATAGAGTTTCTGCAACAGGACATCAAGAACGCTGCGCGTCAGCAGGTAGATCTAGAAGCGCTGCTGAGTCTCTTTCAGGAAAGAGCCTTGGCGCATGCTGCGTGGGTCGAGAGCGATGTAGAGCTTCGTAAACAAGAGAACATGCAATTGCTGGAGATTGCTGAGCAAACCCGAAAACTCAAGAATGACCATGCAGCCCGAACCGCTGAACTGTATCAAAATGAGCATGTTAGCAGTACGTTGGTGGATATCGCGAATGCCGAGGCAGCAATCGCAATCAGCCAGGAAGAGCTGAGCCGCACTCAGGTGCGCCGTGACCAGTTACAGCAAAGATCCTTGATCGATATTGGCGCGTTCTTTGATAACGGCGACGCAAGTTACTGGGACCGTATGGCGGATGATATAACGCTGCGAAGACTGGACAGCAGGAGCAACATCGCTACGCTTAATGCGCAGCTGGATCGTGCGAAAGCTCAGGCAGGTATGGAGCGTAGCCGAATCGGCTCGACAGTGGAAGAAGAACACCGAGCGCCGTTTGCAGGACTCGTTAACGCGACCTATGTCAGCAAGGGCACCCGTGTGAACCGGGGGGCTACTTTGATGCAAGTTCTTGATTGTACGAACCCTATTGTCATCGTACCGTTACCAGAGCATCGCATTGCAGAGTTCGAAGCCGGTATGAGCGTGACGATATATCCGGTAGACACAGATGATGCACTTGCAGGTAAAATAGAGTACATCAGTAGTGGGCCGCTTATCGGGCACGACCAAACATTGTTGGTGCAAGAAGACCTGACGGTTCGTGGTGTTCGCGCAGTCGTAAGTTTCAGCGATCAAAAATTCCCCGATGAGCCTGAAAGATCGTGTCAGTCTGCCCACCGCGCGGTTGTTGTTGTACACACCTAATGAATCTTTAAATCGGCCTACAGCAGGGTGGTTAAGGCATCCTGAAGTGGTAAATGTAAAATGCCTTAAATGGGAATGCAAAAAATCAAATAGAAGGACTGCGGGCGCGGTTTTTGAGTACTCACTCTGCGGTGCCTAACTCATTTAATATCGTGCGTTGTGCAGAGCCAGCCGAAATCTAAGGATATTTCAGGTTGCGTTTTCTTGTTTTTTGGACGCACCGGCCAAACCTTTATAAGGGTTTTCCAACATTGTGACGTTTATTTCTTCAGTCCCGACTGAGGATGGTAGAGAGTAATTTTTTTAGATCTCTTGGCATGTAAGGTTTTGTGAGGACCGCTGCGAATCCATAGTCTTTATAGTTCATCATTACTGGGTCATTGGAGTATCCGCTAGCCACGATCGCGACAACACTCGGGTCTATCCGCAGGAGCCGACTCATCGTTTCCGTGCCACCCATTCCACCTGGTATCGTTAGATCAAGAATGACCAAATGGAATGATCGTCCGGCGTCCATTGCTTCTTTGTATTTTTGTAATGCTTGGCTGCCGTGTTCAGCGCTCTCAACCTCGTAGCCGAATTTATTCAATGACTTGCCGACCATTTTTAGAATCGACTGCTGATCGTCCATCATTAGAATTCTACTTCTATTGTTACTCATATTGTTCAGCCGTACCGATTGGTGGTCCTTATCCTTGAGCCTTGGTAAGGCTTCTTGTGATGCTGGTAGGTAAATGTCGAATGTTGTACCGACGCCCACTTCTGATGAGACCGTGATGTGGCCATCATGCTGCTGAATAATTGAAAAAGTTGTCGCTAGACCCAACCCATTGCCCGTTTGCTTAGTGGTAAAAAAAGGGTCGAAGATCCGCGACTGGATTTTTTCTGGTATTCCCTCTCCTGAATCTTCGATTGATATCTTGACATAATGTCCAACCTTCAATGGCAGGGAGCGATGTTGACCTAATTCAACCTTTGCAGCGGTCACTGCTAAGTGTCCACCTTTAGGCATCGCCTGTCGCGCATTGATAATGATATTACTGAGCACCTGGCCTATCTGGCCCTCATCCACATTGACCTGATCGAGATCATCCGGTATGGCGTAATCACAAGAGATATTGGATCCGGTGAGTGCAAAATTAACTGAATCTCTTATTAGGCCATGGAGCGCTGAGACTTCTCTGACGGGGGATCCTCCTTTAGAAAAGGTAATCAACTGTTGTGTCAGACCGTTGACCTTGAGGGTCTCTCTTTCCGCGGTTGCTAGAACCTCGTTCTTTTCAGCTAAGTCGTCAGACATTATTGCCAGGCCAATACTGCTTACTATGCTGGTCAGAAAGTTGTTCAAGTCGTGAGCAATACCGCCGGCAAAAATACCGATCGATTCGAGCTTTTCAACCTTTTGCATTTCTTCGCTCATGCGTTTTCGTTCGGTAATGTCAGTTGCCATCCACATAGCAAGACGTCTTCCGTCAGGCAGACTCCCCATCGTCGCGGAACTTAATTCCCATGTCACCTGATGACCAAACTTAGTCGTGATGGCGTAGTCACCCCACATCTTGGCATCTTCAGTTTCAAGTGATGCGAAAATTTTCTGTCCGGGGGCTTCCCCCGTGTCATAGGCCATATCGGCCCATGCCTTGACCGTTGGTATGTCGGTTAGGGTGTAACCCGTAATGTCTGTCCACGTTTTGCTGATCAATAGCACCTCGCCATCATCGGCGTGAAGCATAATCGGGGCGGGTGCATCGATAATGACCCGTCTAAAGCGACGGTTACTTTCTTGCAGTTCGTCTTGCGTCTGTTTTTGCTCTGTGATGTCTGTATGAGTAGAAACAAGCACCGCGCCAAACTCAGGGTGTTCAAACTGAGCGACGCTGGCATAGCTCCAAAACTTTGTGTCATCTTTTCTTTTGTTACGAACCTCGCCTTGCCATCGGCCGGTTTTGGAGATTTTTTTCATTACCTTTTCTGTTGTCTCTTCCCCATTATTTTCTTCAGGTACGTTAACAATGGAAACATGCTTGCCGATGAGTTCATCTGGCGCGTAGCCAAACATTTGGTCAAAGGCAGGGTTCGTGAAGACAATGGCGCTGTCCCTTGAACGGCGGAGGTAAATTCCCTCGGTCATATTGGTAATGACTTCTGCTTGCGTCAGCAATAGCAGCTCAGCCTGTTGGCGGTGAACAATTTCTTGTTCCAAATCACGGGCGTAAACTTGCAATCTCTCCGTGTTTTTTTCTAAGGCCGATAAGTGGCGTGCCTGCTCTTGGACATAGAACTTTAAGACCATAGCGGCGAGAATGGTCATTCCCAAGCAAAGTACGAGTAACATGCCCTGCACAATTTGGAACCTGCGCAGGTCCTGGATTATCGCTTCCTGCAAGGCGGTTTCGACAAAGCCCGCCTGTGCAAGGAAGTCGAGGAATATGGCGTCGAAGCGTTGGTCCATAGCTGACCCAACACCGGACTGCTCCGCCTTAGCCCACCTCTCATCGGCGACCGCCGCGAACTCTTCAAGCTTCGCAAGCACTTCAACGATAGCGTTTTGAAGTAGTGGATCACTTAATGGGACGATGACACTTTCTTCATTTTCGCCGCCTTCAAGCATTGCATCGGCATACCACCCAGCCTTTTTGAAGTGTTCCCGTACGGTGGCAATGTCTTCGGTACTGTCGCCGCTAATCGCTTCCTCGAACCAAAGGTGGCCGAGGGTCGCTTCAAGCTTAATTCCCATTGCTGCGTCAACAAGTGGTACATAACGCAGAGACAATCGAGTCCCCGTGATCAGGGAATAAGTGATTCCAACACTGAAAGTTATGCACAATAGAACAACGACGATGATTGGACGCCGGCTAAGCCCTGGGAGGCGCGTCAGGATTTTCTGCCAAATAGTCATATATTGAGTCTTTTTTTAGGTACTCTGCAGCGGTTCATTCGCGGGAGTGCTGGTACAGATCAAATATTTCTGGCGGCTGGTTTTGCGTGTCCAATAGACGCCTTCCACTTTGTTCACGGGTGATTCACCTTTGTGCTTGGACTGTTCTAGTCCCGCAGTTACAGGCGACATTAATGTGACCGAGCGCCGCCGCAAACACTAACCCGCATAGCTTGAGTGTATCGCTCCAACTAGGATGTATCGCTCGAACTAGAGTTTATCGCTCCAATTAGAGTGTAACATAGGCATCGTGTCATGCGGTTTCAAGCTATCGATCGATCAGCATGCGCCAACTAGTCTGACATCAAGAGCGCAGTTACCGCTTTCTGTTATTGACGTCTTTTACCCTGGTCGGCTAACGCTTGTTGCCAATTTGTGTGTTTCTTCGTGTGCTAAGGTCCCCGTATCAGATCTTGCCATAGGGCCGGCTGGGTCAATTTTTCGTCGATTAATTCAACCTGGTGATAGGGTAATTAATCCGTGCGCTCTTGATGTCATTGAGTATCACGTATAGGCATGGGATTAGAATGAGCGTGATCACGGTTGCAAATAGAATTCCAAAGCCCAGTGAGACGGCCATAGGAATAACCAGCTGAGCAGCCAGACTTGACTCCGTCAGTATGGGTAGTAAGCCAAAGAAGGTGGTAAGAGACGTTAGCATAATAGCGCGGAACCGTTCTGTTCCTGCCTTAATAGCGGCTTCCACGATATCCATTCCGTCAGCGACAGACTTGTTCACGAAATCAACTAAAATAATACTGTCATTCACCACCACGCCCGCCAGGGCAATAATGCCGTAGACCGAGAGCGCGCTAAAGGGAATGCCAACGATAATATGGCCAATAAGTGCACCAATCATTCCAAACGGGATCACTCCCATGATGATGAGCGGCTGCAGATATGATTTCAGTGGGACCGCCATCAAGGCATAAATACAAAACAACGAAAGCGCGGTGGTCAGAATCATACGTTGCGTAAGTTCATCCTCTTCCTGGCTTGCACCACCGAGTTCGATTCGCACATTGGGATGTTTTAGCGCCAGTTGCTCAGAGAAATCCCCTAACGTCACATCGCTTACAATCTTACTGGGTTGCGTGATTGCCTTATTGATATCAGCGGAGATAATAATCGCACGCTTACCCCAGGTACGGCGGATGGTAGAAGGCGAGACTCTGGTTTCAAGTTCTGCCACCGCGGTGAAGGGTACCTCGTCACCGCCACTTGTTCTAATATACATGGATTCAAGGTTACCCATTGATTCACGTTCCTCCCGAGGGTAACGAACCATGACTTTTACCTCCTCGCGGCCACGCTGAAGTCTCTGGGCTTCAACACCATAGAATGCAGCTCGGACCTGACTAGCAAGGTCCGTGAGTGCTAAGCCAAGCGCCTCTGCCGAGGGTTTAATCTTCAGGTTTACTTCAGGGATGCTGCCGGTGTTGGAATTCTCAATATCGTACACACCCTCGTAGGATCTTAAATGTTGATGCAGTAATTCTGCCGCAGCTTCCAGTTCTTTGATATCCGGCGAAATCAGCTTAAAGTTAATGTCTTTGCTATAGCCATGAGACTTCTGCGCACCGCTGATTTGAATGGTTTTCACGCCAGAGAGCTCTCCAACACGCTCTCGCCAGTTTGTCGCAAGTTGTTCTGGGCTCTGTGAAAGTGAATCGACAGGCTTTAGCTCAGCGATGACATTACCATTAGTGTTGAAGACATAAGCGGCCATATTTTTTAAAAACTTATCATCCGCGGGTTGTTCTTCATTGAGTTCAACGAGTGAATGGTTAAGTCGTTCGACAACCTTGACTACCCGTGCAGGCGATGTTCCATCGATCATTTCCACTCGCGCAGAAATAAAATCGGTGGACATGCTAGGAAAGAAAACGGTTTTGATAAAGGGGCCCATTACAAACCCAATGGCGAGTATCAACATACTGATGAACACTGCGAGGGTGGTGTAACGGGCTTTTATTGATCTAATCAGCAGCGGCCGGTATTTCTGCTGAACAAGGTATTTCAGGCCATCAGCGAATCTGTTTTGGAATCTCTGCAATGGTGAATTGTCATTGGGTACCAACGGTTTCATGCTTGCCAGGTGCGCAGGAAGAATGAGCTTGGATTCAATGATTGAAAATAGCAGGCACAGGACAACGACAGAGCCTATGGCTGCTGGCAATGCGCCGAACCCTCCGGGGACTGTTAATAAGGGTATAAAGGTCGCCACCGTTGTTAGCACACCAAATGTTGCGGGCATGGCGACACGCTTGGCACCACGTATAACATTGTCCAACGAATGGCCATCACGTTCGCTGGCGGTTTGTACGCTCTCCCCAATAATGATGGCGTCGTCCACGACAATACCCAGCACCAGGATGAACCCGAAAAGACTCAGTAAGTTAAGCGAACCGTCTACCAAAGGTAGCAGAGCGAATGCGCCCAGAAACGCGATTGGCATACCCAGCATCACCCAGAAAGCTAGTTGCACCCTAAGGAATATGCCAAGGATGACCAACACCAGCACAATGCCCATGGTCATGTTAGAAACCATAATGTTGATTGATTCCGAAAGGTAGGCGGTACTGTTGCCCCATGATTCTATCGAGATTCCATCTGGTAGTGTCTGGCTCCTCTTTTTTACATAGTCTTTCACCTCGTTAGAGATATCGATCTGGTTCTGATCTCCCACGGCAGAAACAGAAATACCAATGCTGGGTTTGCTATTGAACATTGAATAAAATTGGACCTCTACGAACCCATCGGTGATTTTTGCAATGTCCCCTAATGTTAGTCGTGTGCCATCTGATTTATGGATCAGTACGATTTTTTCAAAGTCTATTTTCCGATAAGCCTGACCCTCGGTTCTTAGCAGGATGTCTCCGGAATCAGATCTAATAGAACCCGCAGGTAGGTCCAGAGATGATCGACGAATAGCTTTCGCTACATCATCAAGGCTCAACCCATACTGCCGCAATCTTGACTCTTCTAGTTCGACACTAATTTCATAAGGTCGTGCACCCTGGATATCTGCCTTGGTAACGCTGGGTAAAGAAAGAATTTCATCCTGAATCGTAGAGGCCAGACCTTTCATCGAGACTTCATCCAGATCACCATAGACCTGAACATTGATTGCGCGTGGTTGGGGCTGGTTTCTATAAATTACAGGGTTTTCGATGGACCCAGGTAGGTTGGAAATTCTATCCACGGCCATCTTCACTTCGTCAAGAATAGCCAATGCGTCGTAATTGGTCTCGACGTCCAGCCTTACTTTGCCGGATGATGGATTTGAGAATGACCGCATATCGGCGATGCCTTCGATGTTTCGCACAGCCTCTTCGATTCGAGTAACCACGCCTGACTCCACCTCGCCAGGCGAAGCGCCAGGGAAGGCAACATCTATGGTGATCATGTCGAGCTGAACATCCGGCATGAGTTGTGTCCGTATGGTCGACGCGGAGAAGATCCCAGTCAGAATGATCACGACCATTAAAAGGTTCGCCGCTACGTGATTCCGTGCGAACCAGGAAATAATGCCCTTATGTGGATCAATGGTTGATTCAGTCGTTTCCAAAATCTATCCCTTGAGTTTTCTCTCTGGATTCCTGATAACGCACGGCTGTTCCGGGTAAAGGGTTTTGCGGTACCGTCAGGCAAATTAGCTGGCCGGATTTCAAGCCCGACTGAACCAAAACAGATTGCTCGTCAGCGCGGGCAACCACCACTGTCACAGGTCTTAAGGTATCGTTGTCGTCCACTGTCCATATTTTGTTGTCCCTGCGTAGCGCTTGACGAGGTAATCGAATCACGTTGTCCAGGCGCTTGCCTTCGATAGCCGCTTCAACAAAAGTTCCCATACGAAGAGAATGCTCCCACTTCTGTGAGTATCGGTTGTAGGGATCATCGATCTGAGCGACGATATATAAAACGCGGCTACGTTCATCAAATACGCCTTCGGTTCGTATAATTCGACCCTTCCAGGTATTGAGTTGCCCGCCAATATTGGCAGATAACTCAACCCGTGGCCCAAGGCCTTGAACCAGTTCAACTTCATTTAGGTTCAGGTAAGGTAACTGGCTATCCGGCAGGGGTAAGCGTATTTCGGCAACCTCAACTGAAAAGGTAACTGCCAGGGGCGAACCTGAATTGACGAACTGCCCAATATCCGCTCGTTTTTCTCGAACCATACCATCATAAGGTGCTTTGATGACTGTCCGGTCAAGGTCACCCTGACGTTTTTCGAGATCAGCTTTTGCGAATTCAAGGCTCGCTAAGGCCTCTGCCTGTTGTGGTTTACGCAAAGCGAGATCGGTAGCGGCCTTACTGGACCGCAATACCGATTGCGCTCGCTCCCAGTCTTCCCTCGCGTAGTCAGCCAGGCCTGTTTCACGAGTGACGTTTGTTTCAGCCGCTCTGACCGAAGCTTGGGCGCGCTTCACTTCTGCACGATAGTTTCGGTCATCGATTCGTACCAGCACATCGCCCTTGCTAAAGAATCCGCCGGCGACAAATGCCGGGGAAACTTCAGTTATCAGTCCGGATACTTCAGAGATCAGGGTCGTCTGGGTTCTTGGTGTCACACTGCCCTGAGCAGTCACGGTGATTTTTTCGGTAGCAGCTTTGACCCGCATGACATCCACGAACATTGTTGGTGGTTTTCTATCAATGGTTTGTGGTGGGTCTTTCTGTATGAACATCCATACAGCAGCCGCGATGCTGATCGCGACGATGACAATTGGGAAAATTATTTTTAACGGCATAGGGTTTATTGTACTCTTCATCTGTACGTATGGTTGTACGGATAAAGGTCAGACATCCGTCGCAGACATCCGTCGCAGACATCCGTCGCAGACATCCGTCGTGGACGTTCGTCGTGGACATCCGTCGTGGACATTCGTCGTGGACATTCGTCGTGGACATTCGTCGTGGACATTCGTCGTGGACGTTCGTCGTGGACGTTCGTCGTGGACATTCGTCGTGGACGTTCGTCGTGGACGTTCGTCGTGGACGTTCGTCGTGGACGTTCGTCGTGGACGTTCGTCGTGGACGTTCGTCGTAGACATTCGTCGTAGAATCGACTTGCTTCGCTCGCGACCAATTTGGGGCGCCGATATTTGACATTATTTTACTTAACGTCTCAATATCAACTTTTCCAGGTGTCATTAATTAAGCTTATTAAGCCGGCAACTATCGTTGTATGATCTGTTGTACGGTTCGCAAATACGCATAGATCAATTGAGGCGTAGACAGGCTTGAATGAAAACCAACGCAAGCCGCTGATTTTGGGAAGCCGTTTGGAAATGTCTGGCGACGGCGGGGCACAGGCGCTTTAGTTTAGGCAGCCTACTTGGGTCAACTAACCATTAATTGTATGATTCAAAAGTAAGAAAATCTTCTGCGTGAATCGATGTTTCACTTGGCGAATCAGCCTACCAAACCTAAGGAGCCTCTATTGAAGCGCGTTTCTGCAGTGGCTAAACTGGTCGAAAGCGAATGAACAGAATTGGTATATTCGTTGATGTTCAAAATATCTACTACACGACTAAGCAAGCTTACGGGCGTCAATTCAACTACCGCAAGCTCTGGGAAAAAGTCAATTTAGGTGGAGAAATCGTCATAGCCAACGCCTACGCGATCCACTCAGGAGACGAGAGGCAACTCAAGTTTCAGAATGCCCTAAAGCATATTGGGTTCAATGTGCGCCTTAAACCCTATATCCAACGAAGAGATGGGTCTGCTAAAGGGGATTGGGATGTGGGTATTGCGATTGACGTGCTGGATGCCGCGCGGAATGTTGATACTGTGGTGCTGCTGTCCGGCGATGGAGATTTCGATTTACTCCTTGACAGGGTGAAGATGCGATCCAATGTCACCGCAGAGGTGTTTGGTGTCAAAGAGCTGACCTCGAATTCATTAATCAGGTCCGCTAGCTTTTTCCACCCAATTGAAGAGGATCTCCTCTTGTAGCGGTGTCTAAAAGCGATGGTTCAGCGAAGACGAGCGCTGCAAGAAAAGGCCTTATGAGTCATGAGCCTTTATTGATGAAAGGGCTTATCTCAACCCTAGACACTGGCGTGCAAGGTCCCATACCTGGACATACTAGCGCTTATCTTTCTAACCTAATGCCACGTTCCTCTCTTATAGCCGCTACCGATCTGGATGGTTTGCGCTGGTCAATATCAGTCAGTGGGGCTATGCCGAGTAGAGTTTTAGAACTTAGCGGCCGAAATTCTGCGTCAGCAAGTGGTTTTGGTTTGCTCTAACGCGAAGTCATGTGCAGGGTCCATTATCTGTTGAATTTCCACCACGTTGCCATCTGGATCCCGACCATAGGTTGCGCGTATTGGGCTGCCTGCAAAGTTGGGCGGGGGGCAATTAAAAGTCATCCCGTTCTGGCTCAGGCGTTCGTACTCTTGATCGATATCTTGTACGTCAAGGCAGAAATGCGTGTAGCCGTGGTTGTTAACCCCATACTCGGGGTCGATAGGCTTGCCGGGTGGATTCACATATTCGAAAAACTCTAGATAGGCATTTCCCACTTTTAACATTGCTTGTTTGGCGTGGGAGTCTTTAAGCCCGACGATGCTGTCGATAACCTCTGAACCTTGTTGCCAGCCGCCCTCGTAGACGACTTCTGCGCCAATAATATCGCGATAAAAAGCGACGATTCGCGCCAAATTGGGAGTAGAAATAGCAACGTGATGAATGCCTCGAATCATAAAGGATCTCTGGGTTGTCTTTAATGTCCGTTATCATGCGGCTAAAACCCAGGTTGATTCAATAGGTTTTACGATATGCAGGACAAAAAAAGCTGGGGCACAGTTGCCATTGTCTTTTAATACGGGGGTCATGATCGTTGAGCCTAGTCTGAGCATCCGGGCGCCTCTGTCAGATGGATTAAGGTCGGGGCTTGCGCGTCTAGTCGATAATGCTAGGCCTTGCCAAATAGAAGCCGCGAAATAGAAGCCGCGAAATAGGTAGCTTGAAATAGTTCGTGCGGAATCAACCGCGTGCGACCGCCGCTTGATGATCGATAGCAAGGTAAGCTCTTTCCCTTTGTTAGCCGATAGCACCTTGCTTGGCTAGCGCATTCATTTCCGGCAAGCTCATGCCGAGTTCCGTAAGAATTTCAACGGTGTGCTCGCCAACTTCTGGTGATACAAGATGTGGTTTTGTTGGCGTGCCTTCAAACCTGACAGGTGTTCTGGGAAAACGCATATGACCTCCTCGCGGGTGGTGACTCGATTCAAGGATGTTCATTGCTAGTACCTGAGGATCATTGATGACGTCTGCGCGTGAATTCGCTTTAGCGACCGGTATACCATTAGCGGCGAGCAGATCAACTATTTCGTCGGTGCTATAAGATGAAGTGTCAGCGCCTAGATGATGTGACACGATGTGCCCATCCCGTGTTTTACTGACCTGGTACATGTCGGCAAGATCGCCTGCGTATTGCACATCATCGCCTTCAAAACTGTAATTCCACATCAGGTCGGGCCAATTGAAATAGAGCCCGGCGTCCAGCATCGACAACCTGATATGCTGCCCGCCAGCACCATTTGCTCTGGCGAACAAGGCCGCTGTAATCCCTTGCGCGGCGATGAGCGCAGTGACCTTATCGTAAATAATGGTACGCACCATTTCAGGTTCGCCGGTTGACTGCGCATCAACGACACCGCTGATCCCCTGGATCACATAATCGTACACCCGTTGTTCGGCATAGGGACCGATTTCGCCCATGCCGCTGATCGATGCGTAAATCAGATCCGCGTGATCTTGCTTCAAGTCATCGTAGCCAAGTCCTAGTTTGTCCATCTTCCCAGGTCGATAATTCTGAATGACAACATCGGCGTTCTGAGCGAGATTGCAAGCAAGTCGTACACCCTCCGGATGCTTTAGGTTGAGCGCGATGGATCTTTTGTTCCGATTAATCATAGAGAAGATTGCACTGAGCCCATTTCGACTAGCGCCAAGCTGACGGATGCCATCGCCCCAGCCTGGAGGCTCCACTTTAATTACATCCGCGCCCTGGTCTGCAAGGATAACTGCCGACATGGGGCCGGACACGACCGAGCAAAGGTCTAGCACTTTAACGCCGGCCAGCGGCCCCGTTGATGTGAGGTTGTTCATGGGTTTTGACTTAGAAAGTAAATTGACATTCTGACTATGCGGTAATCGGGATTGAAAATCACCTTGTCATTTTTGGCAGTTACTGTGGCTGAACATTCGGTCGCGACAGGGTTCAGCTCAAGAGCAGGTGCTTTCCAATTGCTTGACCGAACCGATATCTTCGTTCTACAACTATTGCGCCAACCAGGGGTCTATCAACCGGGGACAGAGTGAAAACACCACGGATGTTCGGAGAGAAATTTCTACCGGTGGTTACAGCGTTATGACAAGGTTATTGTTGTTACAAGGCTTGTATCAGAGTAGTTGGATGAATGAGTCTCTTGTTGACTTGGTTTGCGTTACCATTTGATTAATCGAAACCGTCGCTGCTGTCAGTAATTTTTCAAAATATAACGCTAGAGTCTCGTAATGACAAATTTTGTAAAGCTAATGACCAGGTCACGCAAACCTGACGAGGGCCTGTCGGATCACTCTATTACGCCGTGTCGCGACGATGCACTGAGTTTACTGGCGATCGTTGACAGCCTAACGGCCGCTAACCCAAAGTTGGGTTCAAGGTTTCAAGACTGGCGCCAGCGAGTCCATGATCTGTTAGCCGGACCGGTAAAAGACGACCTGCCTACCGAAAAGCTGTTAGAAGAATTAGCGATGGAGTTTCGTCTTCGGTGGATCACGCTGGCTTTTTCGTTGATTGCTGGCGAGATGAAATCGCCTCCCAGCAATCACATTCCGTTATTACCCATTAGCCGCGCTTCGAATTTTTTGTACGAACGTGTACTGGTACCGGCAGTTGAAAAGCGAATTAAGGCGTCAACCCCTGACATCGAGGGGTGGCAGACAGAGGTCACTGTTTTCTCTAGTGGCATGGCCGCAATTAGCGCTGCAATCACTGTTCTACGTCAAAAGAAAGATAAATACCCCAGAGATAAGACTCAGATTTTGCAGTTGGACATGTTCGGGAGTTATTTTGAAACATTGGATCTTTTAGAACTACTCGACTCCTCAGACCTGAATTGCCGCAGTTTCCAGGATGAGAAACAACTGCTGGATCGTTTTGCTAGTGGTAAAACCGACATTCTTTTTTTGGAACTGATTGCCTACGATTGGCATCAGACAGTAGTTGATCCAACCCGTTTAATTCAGGCACTTGCGGATCGTCCTGGGGACCGCCCCTGGATTCTGATGCTGGATACCACGCTTATTGGGCCAATATTTCAGATAGCGCCCTTGCTGAACGCCTGTGGTGAAAAGAAACCAGTTTTGGTGCTGGAAATACGTTCGGGCTTAAAGCTGGATCAGCTCGGTTTAGAGTTTTCAAACGTTGGCATCATAAAAACGCTGAGCTCGAAGGAACTCGACGATAACCGTTATGTGAATGCCAAGGACTTTCATCGGGATTTGGCCTTTAGCCGGGGCAAAATGGGAACAGCGCTGAGTCTGGCCCAGGTAGCCATTTTGGACGCGCCATGGATTTTTCATCCAGAATGGACTTTAAAACACACTCACTCAGTAATGGACAATAACCGTACTTTAGCGGTCGCACTATCGGGGATACCGGGATTGTTTTCTCGAGTTAATCATCCCGCGCTTGGCCTACAAAGTGAGCTGAGCTGGGCCGAGTCGCCGCTGGTGGTGATGGAATTCCACGGGGAAGAGGATAATGCGGTAAACCATGACCTTCTTCTTGCGGTAATTACTCATGAGGTTCGTAAGCGTAAATTGGTGTTCCAGGCGGGCGCCAGTTTCGGCTTTCGTCATCATAGGTGCGAGATAATCCAACTGTCCGCCGACGACAGGCCCGATGGTCAAGCCCAAGGTTTTTTCAAAATGGCCATGGGTGCGCGCCGTGGCCCGTCCCTCGATGGCATAATCTTGCTCATGCAAGAACTGGCGTCCTTCTCGAATTTTGAAGCGCTTAAGCATGCCTATCCACAGATCAAACCAGAGAAAGAATTGGCTGGTTTCCCGGATCTAACGACAATTCGAATGATTCGTTAGTCTGGGTGTGTTCGCCTAATTTAAGGAGTCTAGTGGTGATGGGGCATGCTTTACACGGAGATCACGTGCCTTAAAGATAAAATTCATCTGAATGGAAAACTGGTTAGAGACAGCGTCTATCTTCTATCTTCTATCTTCTATCTTCTATCTTCTATCTTCTATCTTCCATCTTCTATCTTCCATCTTCTATCTTCCATCTTCTATCTTCCATTCTCCATCTTCGATATTAGTATTGGTATTTGAGTTTGTACCACCATTAAACCCGCTCTTACGGATCGTTGGGAAGGCGCTCTACAAAATAGTGTTCAGGCGTTTCTTG
>Ga0209711_10000659_pt1 | contig 35115 bp, 39 predicted proteins | sample ArcticOcean_MG_C_7_FD_187441 | JGI IMG/M metagenome (GOLD analysis project Ga0209711, IMG submission 187441) | Marine microbial communities from western Arctic Ocean - ArcticOcean_MG_CB11_88 (SPAdes) (version 2) | ecosystem: Environmental > Aquatic > Marine > Oceanic | place: Arctic Ocean...
TCATAATCTTTTTATTTTTTTTAGCTTTTTTTCCACCATAGTGTTCACCATAAGATGATACTGGCCAACCGTAATTTAATATTTCATTATTCTTAATTTTGTTCACACTAATTAGATTAATTTCATCGCCTCCCATTGGGCCATGTTCTGCTTCAATTATAATACCATGTTTCTCATCATAATATAGACCTTGGGGGTTTCTATGTCCCATGGAAATAATTTTATAATTTCCACTTTCGATATTAATCTTTATTATTTTTCCATTAACGCTTTGCCTATCTTGAGCTAAAAACCTGCTTCTATAATCTCCAATTGATAATAAAATATTTTTATCGTCAAATAAAATTATTTTACCCCCGGATTGAAGTGCGTTAAATTGATTGTCGATATTTTTTATTGAATGAACACATTCATTTGCTGAAAAAAGTTTTTTAAATTTTATACTTTCAAGATTTATATCACCATAAATTACACTGGTGTTCCAACAATTTTCTTCAATTTCTTCAGTGTAAGAAATAAAAATTTTATTATCTTGAATAAACAAATCTTTTAACGAAAACCAACTTTTTTTTTCAAATTGTTTAATATTAATGTACTCATTAATATTAGTTTTAATTATTTTTAAGTAATGATTTTCATCTATGTCATCAGTATATGTCAAAATTCCCCTAGATGATAAAACTAAAATCCTATTTTCATAAAAATCTATATAACCACTTCCAGGAAATAAATTATGAATTCCGGCAACAAAGCCATCTTCAATTTTGTATTTATTTAAAATTTGATTATTTGATAGTTTAATTTTGCTTCTTGTTATTTTTAATTTATCTAAGCTATCATTATAACTTAATTCTAATTTTACTAATTGTGGATAAATTTCATCCTCAAAAAAAGCTATTTGCTTTTGATATGTTTTAACTAATGTATTTAATTCTGATGAATATTTATATGGAAAAAAATATTTTTTGATGGTTTGTTTTTGCTCATATGAAAATAAAGATTTTAAATATTTTAAAGCTTCATTATCTCGTTTTAACTTTTCTCCAAAGGCTAAAAATAGATAAATAGTTATTAAAAAAGAGACTAAGTAAAAAAAAGTGATTTTATAAGACTTTTTCATTTTTTAAAAATCAAAACACCAGCTTCATGATTAAAAAAATTTAATAATTTTGTATTAATTTTAAGCCTATTTTTTTCTGTAATACTCATAGCAAGCAATCTATATATTTTATTACAATATATTAATAGTAGCATTATTAGCACAGATTTTTTTTTCATACCTAGTTTCTTGAAGCACTAAATAAAAAGGCCCTAACATATGGGCACAGAGGTTAGAGCCTAAAGGTTTATTACTATAAAAGTATAACATCACAATGGAGCGCGGACCGTAAATGAATGATTCTTTCAACAGGTATCGAGTGAATAAAATCTGGGAACAGTAAATAGTCCGACCACGGAAATTCATCCATCTGTGCCCCTCGAGTTTTTTTATTTTTATATTTAATTAAATTAGTTAAAATAAATCTACGATAATGCTTGGTAATTTGAATCTTAACGACAATATCGTTGCTTCATGGTTGCAGTGGATTCAGTGCTGTGTTATTGTTGTTGTAGTTAAAGAAGAGTGTGTTGTTACTGATGCATTGACATTGCAGGGGTAGATGGAGCGTAACCATCAGGTCCCACCAAGAATATAAGCTAAACTGACAATTCAGCCTATTTACATTTTTATTTAAAGTTACTATAAGGACATGCCTGGTAATTATTGCGAAGGGGCCACACCCGATCCCATACCGAACTCGGAAGTAAAGTCCTTCAGCGCCAATGGTACTTTGTCTTAAGACATGGGAGAGTAGGACATTGCCAGGCTAATATTTAAAACTTTATGAAAATAGCTAGTTCACTTAAATCACTAAGAAAAAGAGATCTTAATTCTAAAATTGTTAAGCGTAGAGGAAAAATTTACGTAATAAACAAAAAAAATCCTAGATATAAAGCTCGTCAAGGTTAATTAAATGAGCGAACAAGAACACAAAAATACTTGGAATGGTTTTACCAAACTTGTTTTGTTTGGAACGTTAGCAGTGATTTTACTCTTAGTAATTTTAGCTGTGATATTACTTTAAACTTATAATCTTAAAAAATGATAGTTGGATCTATAAAAGAGGACATTAATTTAGAAAAGAGAGTTTCAATTACCCCTGAAACTGCAAAAAATATTATTGCCCTAGGTTTAAGCGTTAATCTAGAAAAGAATTATGCTGTTCATTTAGGGATAGAAGACAAGCAGTATGAAGAAACTGGTGTAAAATTTTTTGGTAGTTCAAAAGAAATAATAAATAATTCTAATTTAATATTAAAAGTTAATTGCCCTACCGACGAAGAGACTAAAGTTTTACAAGAAAAAACTATTCTTGTTGGAATTTTTAATCCATCAAAAAATCAAGGTAAACTCAAAGATATTTTAAAAAAAAAAATTAATATTTTTTCACTTGAACTTTTACCACGTATCTCCAGAGCTCAGTCAATGGATGTTCTTTCTTCTCAATCTAACTTAGCTGGGTACAGAGCAGTAATAGAATCTATTTATGAATTTGAAAAAGCAGTTCCCATGATGATGACTGCCGCAGGAACAGTACCTGCAGCTAAAGTATTGGTAATCGGAGCAGGAGTTGCAGGACTACAAGCTATCGCAACAGCCAAAAGATTAGGAGGAATAGTATCAGCAACCGATGTTAGAGCTGCTTCAAAAGAGCAGGTGGAAAGTCTAGGGGGAAAATTTTTAACGGTAGAACAGGAAGAAAATCTAGAGACTGCAGGCGGCTATGCAAAAGAAGCTAGTCAAGAATTTAAAAAAAAACAGGCTGATCTTTTAAAAGAAGCAATGATTAAAAATGACATAGTCATTTGTACTGCACTTATACCCGGAAGACCCGCACCAAGAATTTTAAATGAAGAACTTGTAAAGTTAATGAGACCCGGGTCAATCATATATGATTTAGCAGCTGAACAGGGTGGTAATGCAGCTTATTCAGAAGTTGATAAAATCAACGTCGTTAATGGAATAAAAGTAATTGGCATTAAAAACCTAATGAATAAACTACCATCAACAGCCTCAAGTCTTTACGCAAAAAATTTGTTTAGTTTTGTAAGAAATCTTTATAGTAAAGAAAAAAAAGAATTTAATATTAACTTAGAAGATGAAATTATATCAAAAACATTAATCAAAGAATAAAATTATGGAAATAGATCCTTTTATATTTAGACTTAGTATCTTTATCCTTTCAATATTTATAGGATATTTTGTTGTCTGGAGCGTTACACCTTCTCTTCACACTCCTTTAATGTCAGTAACCAATGCAATTTCTTCGGTGATAATAGTCGGTGCTATTATTGCATCGTTCAGTTCTTTAGATGGGAGTAATATATCTTTTTCAAACATATTAGGATTTGCTGCAGTTACTTTAGCTGCAATCAATATTTTTGGCGGATTTTTAGTTACTCAAAGAATGCTACAGATGTACAAAAAAAAGGAAAAAAAGAAAAATAAATAATGTCAGCTAATTTATCATCAATTCTATTTTTAATAACTGGAGTGTTATTTATTCTCGCACTGAGAGGATTATCATCACCCGAAACTTCAAGAATGGGAAATTTTTTTGGTATAACGGGTATGATACTAGCAATAGTAGTTTCTATTTTATCTGTAGATATTTTTTTTAATAACCTAATTTACTTTATAATTGCTCTTTCTATTGGTGGAACCATAGGTGGCTTTATAGCGTTTAAAATACCAATGACTGCCATGCCCCAACTTGTTGCTGGTTTTCACAGTTTAGTTGGACTTGCAGCTGTGCTAGTCGCAATATCTGCTTACTACAGTCCAGACTCTTTTGGACTCGGTACTTTTCAAAACATTAAAACAGCAAGCATTATTGAAATGGGACTCGGTGTGTCAATTGGAGCAATAACTTTTACAGGATCAATAATTGCTTTTATGAAACTCCAAGGTTTAATGTCTGGATCGCCAGTTTCTTTTCCTGGGCAGCATTATCTTAATGCTTTATTAGGAACTTTAATAATATCATTGATTGGTTACTTAACTATAAATCAATCTACTCAAATTTTTTGGTTATTAATCATGGCTTCATTACTTATTGGTTTTTTAATTATAATCCCAATAGGTGGCGCGGATATGCCAGTTGTAATATCAATGCTAAATTCATATTCAGGTTGGGCTGCAGCCGGTATTGGTTTTACCTTAGAAAACACTGCTTTAATAATTACCGGTGCATTAGTAGGGTCCTCTGGTGCAATCCTTTCTTATATAATGTGTAAAGGCATGAATAGGTCTTTCCTGAACGTTATACTTGGCGGATTTGGTACTGATAGCTCATCTAGTAAAATAAAAGAAAACACAGAACAAAAACCAGTTAAAAGTGGCAACGCAGAAGATGCAGCCTTTTTAATGAAAAATGCTTCTTCTGTAATAATTGTTCCAGGTTATGGAATGGCTGTAGCTCAAGCACAACACGCCCTTAGAGAAATGGTAGATAAGTTAAAAAAAAATGATGTTAAAGTTAGTTACGCGATTCACCCTGTGGCAGGAAGAATGCCAGGTCACATGAATGTTTTACTGGCAGAAGCTAACGTACCTTATGATGAAGTTTTTGAACTGGATGACATCAACAATGATTTTGCCAATACAGATGTAGCTTATGTAATTGGAGCAAATGATGTTACTAACCCCGTCGCAAAAACAGACCCTAAAAGTCCTATATTTGGAATGCCAATATTAGACGTTGAAAAGTGCAAATCTATTTTATTTGTAAAAAGAGGCATGTCCCCTGGTTATGCGGGAGTTGATAATGAACTCTTTTATAGAGACAATACATTAATGTTGTTTGCTGATGCAAAAAAAATGACAGAAGATATAGTCAAACATCTAGACTAATGAAAACAAAAATTTTTTGTGATAGTGCTGATTACAAGACAATAAAATTTTTCAACAATAAATCTATTGTTGATGGTTTTACTACCAACCCAAGTCTAATGAGAATCTCAGGTGCTAAAGATTACAAAGATTATTCTATTAGAATATTAAAAGTTTGCAAAAAAAAACCAATATCATTTGAAGTATTTGCTGATGATCAAAAAGAAATACTCAAGCAAGCTTATAAAATCAATACTTGGGGAAAAAATGTTTATGTAAAAATCCCAGTTATAAATTCAAAAGGTCAGTTTATGGGACCTGTAATTAAAGAACTGAGTGCAAAAGGAATAAAATTGAACGTTACTGCAATCTATTCTTTTGAGCAGGTAAAAAAAATATTTAAATGTTTAAACAAAAAAACAAAATCAATCATATCCATTTTTGCAGGTAGGATGGCTGATAAAGGTAAGGATCCATTACCGATATTCAAGAAAAGTATTGCGTTAGTAAAAAAAAATAAAAATATAGAAATTCTTTGGGCCAGCACTAGAGAGGCTTATAATTTTATTCAAGCAAAACAATTGAATTGTAATATAATTACAATGCCTCCAAAAATAATTAATCAAATTAATTCTTTTGGAAAAAGTCTCAACCAATTAACACTAGAGACTGTTAGAGGTTTTTTAATCGACAGTAAAAAATCTAAATTTAAGCTTTAAGAAGCTTTAGGTTTCCTTTTTCTATCGTGAGGATTTAACATAGACTTTCTTAGTCTAAGAGATTTAGGTGTAATTTCTAATGCTTCGTCTGTATTGAGCATACTCAGCTGTTCTGCGATTGACATTTTTCTCACAGGAGTCAAAACTACATTCTCATCTGTTCCTTGAGTCCTCATGTTTGTCAATTGCTTTCCTTTCATGACATTTATTTCTAGGTCACCACTTTTTGATGAAAGCCCTACTATCATACCTTCGTAAACCGCATCATTGTGAGTAACAAACATCTCACCTCTTGCCTGAAGATTGAAAATTGCGAAGGCAACAGCTTTTCCAGACGCCATAGAAATCAAAGCTCCATTTCTTCTACCTTCAAGATCACCAGCATACTTTCCAAAAGAGTGAAATATTCTATTAATTACTCCGTTACCTTTAGTTAGCGTTAAAAATCGACTTGTATAACCCATTAAGCCTCTTGTTGGAGCGTGAAAGATTAAACGTTTTTTGTTTTTTCCTGTATCTTTAAGATCTATTAGTTGTCCTTTTCTTCTATTCATTGAATCTATAACTCTTGAAGAATGCTCCTCATCTAAGTCCATTGTAATTTCTTCGATAGGTTCTAGTTTTTTTCCAGAATCATCTACTTGAAATAATACTTTTGGCGGACTTACTGTCATTTCAAATCCTTCTCTTCTCATCTGTGTTAATAAAATTTCTAGCATTAACTCACCTCTACCGCTAATAACGAAAGCATCTCTATTCACATTCTCTCCAAATGTAATACCTACATTGTTCTCTGCTTCTAGCATCAGCCTATCTCTTATTTGTGTGCTAGTTAGTTTTTTTCCTTCTGTTCCTGCCAAAGGAGAGCTATTCACCGTAACAGTAATTGACATTGTTGGAGGATCTATTGGTGTAGCACTAATTGGTTCGTTAACTTCTAGATCACAAATAGTATCAGCAACATTAGCTTTCTCCAAACCAGCAACAATAACAATATCGCCAGCCTCACCAACTTCAATCGGAACTCTTTTTGTGCCTTCGTATCTAAAGATTTTTGTTAGTCTTCCTTCGTCAACTTTTTCACCTTTAAGATTTATAGCTTTAATTTGTTGATTAGCCTTTGCAGTGCCTTGAGATATTTTTCCAACTAAGCTTCTCCCTAAGAAACTATCAGCATACAAAAGAGTAGAAAGCATAGCAAAGGGCTTTTCTCTGTCTAATTTTGCGGGTTTAACGTGTTCTAGAACTAAATCTAAAATTGGATGAAGATTTTCTCTTGGTCCATCAACTTCTTTACTTGCCCACCCAGATCTCCCACTTGCGTATAGCACTGGAAAATCTAATTGTTCTTCATTGGCATCCAAACTCACAAACAAATCAAACGTTTCATCTAAAACTTCACTTGCTCTTTGATCCGCCTTATCTAATTTATTTATTATTACAATAGGCTTAAGTCCTTGTTTTAAAGCTTTTGATAAAACAAATTTTGTCTGTGGCATCACTCCTTCAGCTGAGTCTATTAGCAACAAGGCTCCATCTGCCATAATTAAAACACGCTCAACTTCAGCGGCAAAATCTCTGTGACCAGGGGTGTCTATGATGTTAATTCTAGAGCCTTTCCAATCAACAGAAGCGGGTTTAGCTAAAATTGTAATTCCTCTTTCTTTTTCTAACTCTCCGGAGTCCATCACTCTTTCCTCAACAACTTCATTATCTCTAAATGAACCACTCTGCTTCATCAGATTGTCAATCATAGTAGTTTTACCATGGTCAACGTGGGCAATAATTGTGATGTTTCTAATGTCTTTAGTCATAAATTCTTTGGTTGCGGGGGTAGGATTTGAACCTACGACCTTCAGGTTATGAGCCTGACGAGCTACCAGACTGCTCCACCCCGCGATAAAACTTAAATTTTTTTTAAGTCTATTGCTTGAAGTTTGTTGTTTTCCTCTTTTATTTCAAATTCAAGTTGTTGTTCCTCTTTTAAAGTTTTTAATTTAGACTCTTCCAAAACAGTTACGTGTAGAAAAATATCTCTGTTAGTTTCATCTTCTGTTATAAACCCATATCCTTTTTTTGAATTAAACCACTTAACCTTACCTGTCGGCATATAAAACCCTTTAATTTTTAATTGAGTTAAATTCTATTTTTTAGCTTTTGAAGTTTTTTTACTCTTTTTATATTTTCGTCAGTAAGTCTTTTCTTTCTTTCAGAGGGTTTTTCGTAAGTGCTTTTCATCTTTACCACTTTAAAAAAACCTTCTTTTTGAAGTTTTCTTTTCAAAACTCTTAAAGCTTGTTCAACGTTGTTATCTTTTACTTCTATTTTAATAAAATACTCCTGTTAAATTAAGATCGCTACGTAGCATCTTAGTTATAGATTGTCTAGTTTGAAGTAGATTGGTTTTGAGTTTTTTAGGAATTTTCCTTGCTAATCTCTACGGTAGCTTTTAATTTTTCCTCTTTAATTTTAGCTTTTTTCTCTCTTTCAACCCTTCGTTTTGCCTTTTCTAAAGATTTTTCAAATGTATCTTGAGAACATAAGCCCAGTATTACAGGGTCCTTAGCTTTTAAGTTTGAAAAATTCCAATAACTTCTTTTACGTATTAATGAAACAGTAGTTTTTGTGCTGCCTACAAGTTTTGAAACTTGTCCATCGGTAAATTCTTGATAGTTTTTTAAAAGCCATAAGGCTGCATCGGGTCTATCCTGTCTTTTTGAAAGAGGTGTGTATTTTGGTTTTTTCCTTTCTTTAACCTGAACTTCCTCTGCACGTTCGACTAAATTTAAATTTCTTTCAGGGTCTTTAGAACAAAGATCAATTTCATCTCTAGAGAGTTGATTGGCAAGTATCGGATTATAAGCTTTAATTCCTTTAGCAACATCTCCATCTGCTATTCCCTTAACCTCAAGCTCATGTAATTTACAAAAGTTTGCAATTTGTTGAAATGTTAATGTGGTATTATCTACAAGCCAAACAGCTGTAGCTTTTGGCATAAAAGGAGTTTCAGACATAAATTATTATTTTTTACTTCTAAGGTCGCCGAATTTTTTATTATATTTACTTACACGCCCTTTATCTAAAATTTTTTGAGTCCCACCTGTCCATGCAGCGTGAGATTTTGGATCAATATCAAGCTTCATTACATCGTTTTCTTTACCCCAAGTAGATCTTGTTTCAAACTCACTACCATCAGTCATAACTATTTTTATTTTATGATAATTTGGATGTATTTCTTTTTTCATAAAAAGTCTTCTATCGCATAAGATGAATTTACTCAATATTTTTTTTTATTAAAACAGCTTTAAGTTCATCCTGAATGCTCGAGTTAGTAACAAGAACATTCCTCTTTGTTGAATTTACCGTTTCAGGCTCCATAAAATCAATGAATCCTCCTGCCTCTTTTAGAATTACAATCCCTGCTGCTATGTCCCAATAATTTAATTCCCATTCCCAATAACCATCAAATCTTCCAGCAGCAACATAACTCATTCCGAGAGCAGCACTTCCAAACTTTCTAACAGGAGCGTCTACTAAATTGGAAACTTTAATATACTCTTGAAAAATATTATTTTTTTTTAAACTATTAAATTTAGGTCCACCTGTTACTAAAATAGAATTTTTTAATTTATTTTTTTTTGAAACTCTTATTCTAGAATTATTAAAAAAAGCACCAGAACCTTTCTCGGCAAAAAAAATTTCATTTTTAATTGGATCAAATATTAAACCACAAACTATTTCACCCTTTTCCTCGTATCCAACTGAAATAGCAAAATGCGGGATGCCATTTAAAAAGTTAAGTGTGCCATCTATAGGATCAATAATCCATCTATGATCTTTATTTTCTTTATTAATTTCACCGATTTCTTCACTTAATATTCCATAATCTGGATGAGCTTTTAGCAACTCTTCTATGATTATTTTCTCAGTTCTTTTGTCGGCAGCAGTAACAAAGTCTGCTGGCCCCTTAGTCGAAACTTGGAGTTTTTCAATTTCCCCAAAATCTCTAATTAATGATTTAGATGCCTTCATGCAAGCGTTATAAATAACAGTCATGCGAGGTGAGTTTAGTCTCATTAATTAATTTTTTTCACGTACTCTAGTGTTCTCGTATCAAGTATTATTTTATCACCTGACTCAACGAAAGGTGGCACATTAATTTTTAAACCATTGTCTAAAGTAGCAGGCTTGTAAGAAGAAGCCGCAGTCTGACCTTTTATCGCAGCATCAGTAATATCTATAATACATTCTACGTTATTAGGTAACTCAATTGACAATGGCTTTTCATCCATAAAAGAAATAGACACTTCTAAATTTTCTTTTAAAAGTTTATATTTTTTTTCGGTTAATGATTTTGGAATAGAGATTTGTTCAAATGTTTTATTTTCCATGAAATGACAGTTCTCTTCGTCCAAATATAAAAAATTAAATTTTTTTTCTTCTAATTCTGCTTTTTCGATCGTCTCACTCGAACGAAATCTCTCATTTAATTTTGTTCCCTTAGTAATACTTTTAAGTTCAACTTGATTAAACGCACCACCTTTACCAGGTTTTACATGTTGTGCTTTCAAGACATTCCAATAATCATCTTTATGTTCAATAATCATTCCAGGTTTTACTTCTACCGCTGATATTTTCATTTATTTAATTTTTTTAATTGCAGCTTCAGGCTTTAAAGATGGGTTATTCCAAATAAAAGTCGATATTGCAATATAATTCGCTCCAGCTTTAATTAGCCTTTTATAATTTTTATCAGTAATCCCACCTATTACAACAATTGGTTTTTTTATATTTTTTTTAGCCCAAAATAATATTTTTAAATTTGCTTTCTTAGCATCCGGCTTAAGACTCGATTTAAAAAAGGATCCAAAAGCAAGGTAATCAGCTTTGTCTTCAGAAGCTTTTAAGGCAAGCTCTTTAGAATTGTGACAAGTAACACCTATAATTTTTCCCCCAATATCTTCTCTTGCAGAAACAACAGTATTATCAAGCTGACCGATATGACAGCCATCAGCTCCAACTTTTTTAGCTAGTTTTGAGTCATCATTAATTATAAGTTTAACTTTATATTTTCTAGTAATTTTTTTTATTTTTTTTGCAATTTTTGCAATTAACTTTTTGGGTTTTTTTTTCAACCTTAGCTGAAAAAAAGATACTTTTTTAGATGATAAAACTTTTTCTAAATCCTTATAAAAATTTGAATAAATTTTGTTAGGGGATATTAAGTAAACTAATTTCTTCAAATTTCTAGCGCTCGGGACCATTCTCCTTTAGAAGCGAGTCCATTCATTTTTGCTCTATGGTTAAAAACATCATGAATAGATTTAATATTACCCATTTCTTTTGACCAGGTTTTTAAAGCGCTTTGCTGCAAGGCTCTTCCGTATGAATAGGTAATAAGAAAATTAGTGTCATTTATTTTGTTTATTGCGTCTAAATTATTTGTTGCTTCTTGTTCAGATTGTCCACCAGATAAAAATGCTATTCCCGGTACTTCTTGTGGAACATTTTTCTTTAGACAATCTAATGTTTTTTTAGCTATCTCTTCTGCTGTTACTTTTTTAGAACTTTTAAATCCAGGCACAATCATATTTGGTTTTAATACAATGCCTTTAAGCGAAACTTTCTGAATTGCTAATTCATTGAAGCATTCATTCAAAACGTCAGTTGTTACATTAAAACAAGTATCAATGTTATGATCTCCCTCCATTAAAACTTCTGGCTCAACAATAGGAACCATTTTAGCTTCTTGAACTAATGCGGAATATCTTGCTAACGCGTGAGCATTTGACTTTATACTTTGAACTGATGGATTATTTTTTCCAATCTTGTAAACAGCTCTCCATTTAGTAAATCTTGCACCAAGCTTATAATATTCACTTAATCTTTCTCTTAGCCCATCTAATCCATCGGTAATTGTTTCTTCAGGTGAGCCAGCTAGTTTTTTTGTTCCTTTGTCCACTTTTATTCCTACAACAGAATTATTTTTTTCAAGTAATTCAGTAATAGGAATACCCGTACTTGTTTTCTCTCTGATAGTTGTGTCAAAGAGAATTACCCCACCAATATAACTCTTCATTGCGTCTGATGTAAAAAGAGTTTCTCTAAAATTTAATCGATTTTTTTCGGTGCACTCAACACCAACACTAGTTAATCTCTTATCCATTGTGCCAGTGCTTTCGTCAGCAGCCAGTATACCTTTTCCTCTGGCACACATTTTTTTTGCTATTTCTTCTAAAGTCATTAATTAATATTTATTTTAAAACACTTAGACCAGGCAAGTCTTTTCCTTCAAGATACTCTAAAAATGCACCACCTGCTGTTGATAAGTGAGTAAAAGAAAGTTCAAGGCCACTATTATTTATTGCAGAAACTGTGTCACCACCACCAAGAACAGAGATTAGAGATCTATTTTTAGTATTTTCAGAAACTTTTTGAGCAATAGCATTAGTACCTAATGCAAAATTTTTATTTTCAAAGTAACCAGCAGGACCATTCCACATAACTGTGTTTGAATTGTCTATAATTTCTTCAATAATTTTTATAGTTTTAGGACCTATATCTAAAATAATATCATCTTTTTCAACAGAGCTTATGTCTTTCGAAACAGCCTCACCTTCAAAACTTTTTGACACTAAACAATCTTCTGGAATTATAATTTTACATTTATTTTTTTCTGCTTCCTCTAAAATTTTTTTTACTATATTTTCCGAGCTATCCTCTTTTAAAGATTTACCAATCTCATGTTTTCCATGTGTTAAAAAATTATTAGCCATTGCACCTACAATGATAATGTTATTTGTGCTTTTTATTAGATTAGAAATAACTCCTATTTTAGTTGAAACTTTTGATCCACCAATAATACAAGTTACTGGTTCCTTTTTATTTTTAACTACTGAGTCGATAGAAGTTATTTCTTTTTCGAGAAGGGGACCTGCGTAAACTTCTTTTACAAATTTTGCAATATTGTGTATAGACGATTGTTTACGGTGAGAACAAGAGAAAGCATTATTGATATATATCTCGCCGAGCTCTCCAAGTCTTCTTGAAAACTTTTCATCATTTTTAGTTTCCTCTTTAAAAAATCTTATATTTTCTATCAAGAGAATTTCACTATCTTTTAAGTATGAACCTTTTGTTTTAAGCTCGTCATCAATCTCTCCCGTATAAAAATATATATTTGTATTTAATTTTTTTTTTAAATATTTGTAGATAGGCAATAAAGACAAAGTACTATCTCTCAAGCCTTTGGGTCTACCCAGGTGAGAAATTAAAATAACTTTTGCTTTTTTTTTTATTAGGTCCCGTAAGAAAGGGAGCACTTGTTCAATTCTCGTTGAATCTTGAATTTTTTTATCTTTTAAAGGAACGTTAAAGTCCACTCTGACAACTATTTTTTTACTTTCAACATTAAGGTTGTAAGGAAAATATTTTATTCCCAGCATAGTAATTTTAAGACTATTTTTTTATTATTTTTTTAGTAAGCTCAACTATCTTAGCACTAGTTAAATCAAAATGGCTATAAACTTCTTTGAAAGGAGCACTCTCGCCAAAGGTTTTTATACCCATATTATTTTTAGAATATTTTTCCCAACTACTTACACTACTTGCCTCGATGGTAATTACAGGAACATCTTTATTAATAATTTCATTTTTGTAATTGACACTTTGTTGGTTGAATAACTCTTGGCAGGGCATAGATACTACTTTTGAATCTATATTTATTTCTTTTAATTCTTTCTGAGCATGAAGAGCTAATTCAACCTCAGAACCTGAGGCTACTAGCGTTACAGCATTATCTTGAGAAGTGATATTTACTATATAGGCACCAAGTTCGCTCTTGTTTTCTTTTGTGTGAGACGGATTTATATAGGGTAGTTTTTGTCTCGATAAAGCGATTGCACTCGGTGTGTTTTGACTTTTTAAAGCAATCTGCCAACACTCTAAAGTTTCATTTATATCTGCGGGTCTAAACACATTTAAGTTTGGAATTGCTCTTAAACCTGCAAGTTGTTCGATAGGCTGATGAGTTGGACCGTCTTCTCCCAATCCAATAGAGTCGTGAGAAAATATATAAATAACTTTTAATCCCATTAATGCTGACAGTCTTATAGACGGCTTACAATAATCAGAAAAAATTAAAAATGTTCCTCCATATGGTATTAGTCCACCATACAAAGCTAGGCCATTCATTGATGCCGCCATGCCATGTTCTCTTATTCCGTAGTGAATATAGTTGCCATTAAAATCCTTTGAAGAAACAACTTTTGAATTTATGGTTTTAGTATTATTAGAGCCACTTAAGTCGGCGGACCCACCTATGATTTCTGGAAGTAGTTTGGTGATTGCTTCAATAGCAATCGAAGAACATTCCCTTGTAGGTTTGCTAGGTTTTTCTTTAAAATATTTTTTTTTTTCAACATCTATCAAAGAGTCAAGATTTTTTAAATTTACATTATTTTGAATTGAAGTTAATTCTTTTCTTATTTTAGAATTTTTTTTATTTAAACTCAAAGACCATTTTTTTTCCAATGCATTTCCTCTTTCTCCAATTTTTCTCCAAGCTTGTAAAATATCCTCAGGTATTTCAAAAGACGCATGGGGCCATTTTAGTTTTTTTCTGACAAGTAATATTTCTTCATTACCTAGAGGCGAGCCGTGAGAAGAAGATTTGCCAGATTTATTAGGCGAACCAAAACCAATAATTGTTTTACAAGAAATAATATTAGGTTTTTTTGACTTAGAAGCTTTTTTAATCGCATTAGAAATTTGTTTATGATTGTGTCCATTGACTTCAATAAAATTCCAACCATAAGACTCAAATCTTTTTTTATAGTCATCGGAAACACTTAAAGATGTTGGGCCATCTATTGAAATTTTATTATTATCAAAAAATACGATCAAGTTTTTTAATTTTAGATGACCCGCTAAGCTCATTGCTTCGTGGCTAATACCTTCCATTAAATCTCCATCACTAGCGATTACATATGTTTTGTGATCAACGATGCTAGAACTAAATTTTTTTCTATATATTTCCTCACCTATTGCTAAGCCAACAGAATTACCTAAACCCTGACCAAGCGGTCCTGTTGTAGTTTCAATACCGGAGTTTTTTTTATACTCAGGGTGCCCAGCACAAATTGAATTAAGTTGTCTAAAACTTTTAAGATCGTTAATAGAAAACTCCTTGTAGCCCGTTAAGTAGAGCAAAGAATAAAGCAACATAGAACCATGCCCAGCTGATAAAATAAATCTATCTCGATTAATCCAGCTGGGGTTTCTTGGGCTAAATCTCAAATAATCTTTAAACAGCACTGTGGCAACATCCGCCATGCCCATTGGCATGCCCGGATGACCTGAATTAGCTTTTTGTACAGCATCAATAGATAAAAATCTAACTGCATTCGCTAATTGATTTAAATTTGTAGTCAAAATTATAAAACCTTTGTAGATTTAATTTTATGAATTAATAATATGATTTAAATGAATAATTTAACAAATAAAGAAAAAAATTTAAACAACCTTATTGAAAAATTAAGCAATCTTTCAAAGAGTTATTCACATGACACCACAACCTCTGGTAAATTGAAAAAAGAGAGAGATTATTTTTTAAGTGAAAAAAATGAACTTGAAAAAAGACATAATGAGCTTTTAAGAGAGCAAAAATATTTAAAAAATAAGATAATGAGCTTAGAGCAAGAATTAAACAAAAAATCTGACCTCCAAGAAAAATTTAGTAAAGAAATCGATGAACTTAATCAGGAAACAGAAGAACTAGTTGAGGAAATAGATAAATGGCAAACGTAAATATTAAATTTAACAACAAGGACTATTTGCTTTCCTGTGATGACGGGCAAGAAGAGTCTTTAAAAAAACTTACAAGTTTTTTAGACAAAAAATATGATGAACTTAAAGAACAATTAGGTGGTATTGGAGAAAATAAACTACTTTTAATTACAACAATTAAAATTTTAGATGACTATTTCAATTTAAAACAGAAAGTAGACATACAAAAAAATAAACTAGATGAAATATCTAAAAAGTTTTTAGAAATGAAGTCTTTAGCCATTAAGTACAAAGAAGACAAAGACACAGAAATAAATAATTTAAATATTGAAATAGATAAATTTAAAGTAATGATCGAAGAAAGTAATACTCTATATGAATCTGTATTAGACAAAACCTCAAAATCCTTACAGGACATTATCAGTAATACTGAATCAAAATCCGAACTTCAGTGATGCAACAAAAAATTGTTATCAGAAAAAAAGCAATAATTAACAGAAAAAAAAATTACTTTGAAATTTCCTCTAATTTTTTTGATCCTTTAATTCAACTCTTAAAAAAACAAAAAAAAAATAGTATAAAGACTCTTTCAGTTTACTACCCTTCATACCATGAAGTAAATGTTTTAACTTTTCTTCAATTAATAAAAAAAACAAAAATAAAGATTCTTCTTCCCGTTACGAAACCTAATAACCAAATGAACTTTGTTGAATGGCGATATCTAGATCCTTTAAAAGTAAATGACTTTGGAATGTTAGAGCCATGCTCGGTTAACAAATCTTTAATTCCTGATTTTATGTTAGTTCCACTTTTAGCATTTGATAGTAATAATAATAGACTAGGATATGGCAAAGGTTTTTATGACAAATTTTTAAATAAATTTTTAAAAAAAAATAAAATAACAACAATTGGCGTTGCATTTTCGTTTCAAAAATATAATAAACTTCCAGTGTCAAATCTTGATATAAAATTAGATTATATTCTTACTGAAAAAGGTTTAAAAAAATGAAAATATTGATTCTTGGTGATTTGATGGGAAATTCTGGAAAAAAAGCCATAAAAGAAAATTTAAGCAAAATTATTAAAGATAAAAGAATAGATTTTACCATTATAAACGGAGAAAATGCAGCTGAAGATGGCAGGGGTATAACTAAAGATATTGCAGAAGAATTATTCAATCTTGGTGTTGATGTTATAACTTCTGGAAATCATATTTGGGACAAAAAAGAAACTGCTGAATTTATATCTAAGGAAAAAAGACTTTTAAGGCCTGAGAATTTAGCAGCTGGATCACCTGGCAGTGGATACGGAATTTTTTTATCTAAAAATAAAAAATATAAAATTGCTGTTATTAATTTGATGGGCAATGTATTTATGAAAAAAACGGAAGATTTATTTACCGCAGCAAAAAATTTGCAAAATAAAATTAAATTAAGAGAAAATGCAGATTTTATAATGGTTGATTTACACGGAGAAATAACAAGTGAAAAAATGGCTATGGGTCATTATTTTGACGGCAAAGCCACAGCAGTGGTTGGTACCCACACCCACGTACCAACAGCTGACACAAGAATTTTAGACAATGGAACGGCCTATCAAACAGACATTGGTATGTGCGGAGATTACAACTCAGTGATCGGAATGAATAAAGAAAATTCAGTTATGAAATTTTTAAATGACGCCAAAGCACAAAAACATTTTCCTGCTGTAGGGCAATCAACGCTATCTGGAATAATTGTTGAAGCTGATGACCTTACAGGCTTAGCGAATAAAATCGAAAGATTTATACACGGAGGAGTTTTAAATAGTTAACATGGCAGGTCATTCGCATTGGGCTGGAATCAAACACAAAAAAAGCAAGCAAGATAAAGAAAGATCTAAAATTTTTGCTAAGCTGTCTCGAGAGATTACTGTTGCCGCGAAACTTGGTGCGAAAGATCCTGAAAGCAATCCAAGACTACGAGCTGCAATTCAGACATCAAGAGAAGCTAATATGCCAAAGGAAAATATTACTCGCGCGATTAGCAAATCAGAAATAGATGTAAATAAAAATTATGAAAGTTTAAGGTATGAAGGCTTTGGTCCACATAACGTTGCTTTAATTATTGAAACATTGACGGACAATAAAAACAGAACAGCTTCTAATATAAGAACTATTTTGCAAAAAAGTGGTGGCAGATTAGGTGAAACGGGCTCTACGTCACACTATTTTTTCTCTTGTGGTGTTCTACATATAGCGAAAGATAAAATATCCGATGAAAAAATTTTCGACCTATCAATTAATGCTAACGCGAAAGATTGTTTCAGCACCTCAGAATATCATGAAATTTTAACAGAAAGAGAAGATTTCTACAAAATAAAAAATAAAATTGAAAAAAACATAGATAGTTTTCTTTATTCTGGCATAGAGTGGAGAGCGCAAACTTATTTAAAAATTTCTAAAGAAGAAAGTGATGCAGTCGTTAAGATGCTTGAAACCTTAGAAGATGATGATGATGTGCAGAATACATTTGTAAGCTGTAATATTCATACAAATTAAAAAATGAGAATTATTGGTATAGACCCAGGCTTAAGTGGAGGAATTGCAATTCTAGAAGATAATAAAATCAAAGATATGTTTGATATGCCAGTTATGCCGGATGGTAAAAAAAATAAAAGGCAACTTAATAGCGCTTTTCTAGCTCAATTAGTGAAAGACAATATTAAAGATATTGAAGATACGGTGATGGTTGTAGAGCAAGTCAACGCAATGCCAGGTCAAGGAGTTACCAGTATGTTTAATTTTGGTCAAACTTTTGGTGCAATTAAAGGTATTTGTGCAGCTTTAGGACTACCTATTTTTTTGGTTCGACCAGCAAAGTGGAAAAAACATTTTGAATTAATCAATTCTTCTAAAGACGCCAGTAGAACAAAGGCCATTGAAATGTATCCTTCTATTGCAGAAAAGCTATCCAAAAAAAAAGATGTAAACAAGTCAGATGCTATATTAATTGCTAGATATTACAGCGAAACTAGATTTAGAGAAGAGCCAAAGTGAACTAAATTCAACACAATGGATAATAAAACCGTCAAATTCATGACACATTCTACAAGTACCTCACTATCATGGAACAAGAAATAGCAGCTCAGGTCGTTGGATTAGGTGGAGCAAATGATTTTTCTCTGTGGCAACTCTTTATACGTGCAGACTTTGTCGTTAAATTTGTAATCTTACTTTTATTATCTAGCTCAATATATTCTTGGGCTTTGATATTTGATAAATATAAATTATTTAAAAAAATTAATTTATCTACTTCAGAATTTGAAAATAAATTTTGGAAAGCTAAATCAGCTGAGAGTTTAAATAATTCCATGCCTGCTAAAATTGACGATCCTTTAGCTAAAATATTTAGACAAGGAATGAACGAATTAGTAAAAACTAAATCAAAAACTAGTGCGATACAAAGTGCTAGAGTTGAAAGGGTTTTAGAGATCTCTACTGACGACCAAATTAAAGACATAGAAAATAATTTTACTTTTTTAGCAACAGTTGGGTCAACAGCTCCTTTCATAGGTTTGTTTGGAACTGTTTGGGGAATTATGAATTCATTTCAATCAATCGCCATTTCAAGAAACACAAGTTTGGCTATTGTAGCACCCGGTATTGCCGAGGCTTTATTTGCAACAGCTTTAGGTTTGCTTGCGGCCATTCCAGCTGTAGTGGCGTATAATAAATTTAATAGTGACTCTAAAAAATATACCGCAAGAATTGAAAACTTTTGCAAAAGATTTTTATCTATAATCTAAATTATGGCCTTTAAACTTAATCGCTCTAAGAATGAACCAATGAGCGAAATAAACGTCACCCCATTTGTTGATGTGATGTTAGTTTTACTTATTATTTTTATGGTTACTGCGCCCTTGTTAACAGTTGGTGTGCAAGTTGACTTACCTGAATCAGCAGCAGACTCTTTACCAGACGACCAAGAACCGTTAACTGTAACAATCAATTCTAAAGGAGAGATTTTTATACAAGAAAACCAAGTCTCTTCTGAAAAAATTATTCCAAAATTATTAGCGATTGCAAAAAATAGAACCGATACAAGAATTTATGTACGTGGAGACAAAAATATAAATTACGGAAGAGTGTTAGAAATTATGGGAACCCTATCTGGTGCTGGATTTTCAAAAGTAGCGCTTATTTCTGAGCCGTATAAAAGCTAGATGAAAAATGACAAGAAGTTTAATTTACTCTTTATCCTTTCACGCGGTCATGATTTTATTGACCATATTAAGTTTACCTTTTATGATTAGACAACCGGTTGATTTACCGCCAATTATTTCAGTTGAACTAATTCAAATTTCAGACAAAACAAATATTCCATTTGCCCCAAAAGCAAGAAAAGTTCTTGAAAAGGTAAAAGAAGAAGAAAGAGTTGTCTCTGAGCAGGCTCCACCAACCGCTAAAGCTAAAGAAAAACCAGACCGAATTCCTTTGCCTAAAAAACAAGATGAAAAAAAGGAACTAATTAAAAAAAAACAAAATCCAAAAGAAGTCAAACCTGATATAAAGCAAGCTTCTGAATTTGAGAAAAAAGAGATTATTGACACCAATCAGATAGCCGCTTTAATTGATAAGGCAAAAGAAAAAAGTGCAAAAGTTGAAAAAAGTGAAAATAAACTCACCCAAAGCAATATAAAAAACTCTTTTGCAACAGGGTTAACACTTTCCGAGGAAGATGCCTTGAGAGCTCAAATATTTGGATGCTGGACAGTTCCACTAGGACTGCCTTATGATGATGATCTGCTAGTAAGAATTAGGTTAGAGTTAAAGCAAGATGGGACAATAGACAAATCTGAAATCTTAGACCACGAAAGAATGAACAAACCGGGACAAAAATTTTATAAAATTTTAGCTGAAAGTGCATTAAGAGCAGTTAGAATTTGCCAACCTCTTAGAGTGCCACAAACGGGTTATGACAAATGGAAAACTATTCAACTAAATTTTAACCCAACAGAAATGTTAAAAGGCTAACTAATTAATGAAAAAAATATTCTATACTTTAGCAATTTTCTTATTAAAATTTAATATTGCTTATAGTTTAATTGAAGTTGACATTACTAGAGGGAATTTAGATCCTCTACCAATAGCTGTCTCCCCATTACATGTTGACCCTCAGTCTGATAATTATCAAGATATAAAAATAAAAGAGCTAGGCGAACTTATTTCTTCAGTTGTAGAGAAAAACTTTAAATCTACCGGGTTATTTAATCCACTAAATAAAGATGCATTTTTACAAAAACCTGACATCGCACATCTAAAACCAAGGTTTGAAGATTGGAAATTAATAACAGCTCAAGCTCTAGTAACAGGAAAACTAGTAATAAAAGATGAAAAACTAAAAATAGAGTTTAGACTTTGGGATGTGGCAGCTAACAAAGAAATGGTTGCTCTCGCTTTTACAACAACTTCTTCTAACTGGAGAAGAGTTGCGCACATTATCTCAGATAAAATTTATGAGAGATTAACAGGAGAAACAGGTTATTTTGACACAAGAATAATTTATGTTAGCGAGACTGGACTTAAGACTCAAAGAGTTAAAAAACTAGCTATTATGGATCAAGATGGTGAAAATACAAAGTATTTAACTCTAGGAAATGAATTAGTTTTAACTCCTCGATTTAATCCAACGAACCAATTAGTAACATATCTTTCTTATTTTAGAAATTTACCTAGGGTTTATTTATTAGACATAGAAACTGGCATACAAGAAGTTGTTGGAAATTTTCCAGGCATGACTTTTGCGCCAAGATTTTCACCGGATGGAAAAAAAATAATAATGAGTTTTGCTAAAAACGGTAATTCAGATATTTATACAATGAATTTAGAATCAAGATTAGTTGAAAAACTTACCGAAGATTCCTCAATTGACACATCACCCTCATATTCTCCTGACGGAAAATATATTTGTTTTAATTCTGACAGAAGTGGACGTCAGCAAATTTACACCATGAAAAGCGATGGAACTAATGTTAAAAGAATTAGTTTTGGAGACGGTCTTTATGGAACTCCAGTTTGGTCACCACGTGGCGATCTTATTGCCTTTACTAAAGTTAAAGGAGGTAAGTTTTATATCGGGGTTATGCGAGTAGATGGAAGTGGAGAGAGATTACTTACGGAAAATTTTTATCAGGAAGCTCCTTCTTGGTCTCCCAATGGAAGATTGCTAGTTTTTTACAGAGAAACTAAATCTGGAAAAGATGGAAAAGGTTTTACTGCTAAACTATGGTCAATAGACATTACAGGATATAACGAAAGGGAACTAAAAACAGAAACTGACGCCTCCGACCCATCTTGGTCTTCATTACTATCTAAATAATGACTTTTTTAATGTAATAAACGCTAGGACTGTATTTATGTAATAAACACTTGAAATTCTAAGTAAAACTTGAAATAAACAAATCAACCATAACTAAAAGGGAAAAAATGAAATTTAACAAAAAAATTACAAACCTATTAATAATACTGATTTCGACACTAGCCTTAAGCGCTTGTTCAACTGCTAAAAAAACTGGAGGAGCAGGTTCTGACGTCTATTCAGGATCAGCGACAGTCGAATATTTAGCTTCTGGAGTTAAAGACAGAGTATTCTTTGCAACAAACAGATCAGCCTTAACTACAGCTTCTAGAGATACTTTGAGAAAGCAAGCTAGCTGGATGAGAAAAAATAAAAACCTTAACGTTGTGCTTGAGGGTCACGGTGACGAAAGAGGAACTAGAGAATATAACTTAGCACTTGCAGAAAAAAGAGCTAACGCCGCTAGAGACTATCTATTAACCTATGGAATTTCTGGAAAAAGAATCTCTGTAATTAGTTACGGTAAAGAGAAACCTGTTAATTCAGCTTCAACTCCTTTATCTTGGTCTCAAAATAGACGATCTGTAACTGTTAAAGCAAAATAATTTAAAAAAAATTTAAAAATACTAGACCCCATGACTTAAAGGTCGTGGGGTCTTTTTTTTGCCACGTTGTATGAATAAAAAATATTGATAATGAATATTTATAATATTATTTCAAAAAATTTTTTTGTTTTTTTTACTTTATTATTTTCTATATCTAGTTTTGCAATAGCTGAAGAAGGAAAAATTGATGCTGTTATAGATCAATTACAAATAATTACGAAAGATTTAAAAACTTTAGAAAAAGTAGTTTATAAGACTTCTGATATTACCACTTCTACAAATTCTATTTCTTCAAATGGATTAAATGAAGAAATTTTAACCAGGCACTTATTAAAACTTAATGAAATAGAAGATCAATTTCGATTATTAACTAATCGTTTCGAAGAAGTTAGTTTTAAACTAGATAAACTATCCAACAGAGTTACAAAAATTCAATCAGATTCTCAGCTTCGTTTTTCAGACTTAGAAGCAGGTAGAAACACCAATACAGCTAAGCTAAATAAAGCTGAAAAAAAAAACGAGATAAGAAAAGAAAAAAAACAAGTTAGGCTGCCCGGCACTGACAAAGAGCAAGATTTAGGTGCAGCACCAGGCTATAACTTAGACCCAAAAGAAACAACACAAGCAACACAATCGATACAAGCTACGGCATCTGTTTTTACTGAAGAAAAAAAACAATACACATCTTTATTGCCAGACAAATCTCCAAAAGAGCAATATGATTTTGCTTTGAGTTTTATGAAAGTCGGAGACTATGAAACCGCAGAACTGGCACTCAGAGAATTTATTGACAAAAATAAAACTGATAAATTAGCGGGAAATGCTCAGTATTGGTATGGAGAAACCTTTAGAATTAGACAGCTTTATTCAGACGCAGCTACTGCGTATTTAGATGGATATCAAAATTATCCAAAAAGTAAAAAGGCGCCAGAGAACCTTTTAAAACTAGGGACCACAATGGTTCAATTAGGTGAAAAAGATCAAGGCTGTAAAATGATCAAAGGGATTAAAAAACAATATCCTAAAGCATCACAGTCTGTGTTACAAAAAGCGCAGTATGAGCAAAAAAAATTCAAGTGTTTTAAAGCTTAAAGATTTAAGACTAAATAATAAAACATCTCTCATTTACTCCAACTTCAGATCTCAATTAAACACTTTTGTTAAAAAAAAACCTTTTCTCGTTGCGGTTTCTGGTGGCCCAGACAGTTTAGCTCTAAGCGCACTAAGCTACACTTATTTAAAAGAAAAAAAAACTAAAGCCTTCTTTGTCCTAGTTGACCATAGAATTAGAGTTAATTCATCTAAAGAAGCGCATGATGTTAAAAATCTTTTAAAAAAAAAAGGAATTAATTTAAAAATTATAGAGAATAAAAAAAAAATATATAAAAATGTTCAAAGTCAAGCAAGAGAAATTCGTTATCAATTATTATTAAATTTTTGTAAAAAATATAAAATTAATTTTATTTTGACTGGACACCACAGAGACGACCAGATTGAAACTTTTTTAATAAGATTGTCCAGAGGAAGTGGAGTCCAAGGCCTATCTTCCATGAAGAAAATAAGTAGCTTGAGCAAAGCAACAAAGCTTTTTAGACCATTATTAGATCAAAAAAAAGAAGACCTTACTTTTCTTACTAAGCATTACTTTGGAAAATTTTTTAAAGATTCTAGTAATACTAATCAGAAATACTTACGAATAAAAATTCGAGATCTAATCAAGAAGCTTGAAAAAAGTGGTATAAAGCAAGAACGTATTATTAATTCTATCAATAATTTAGCTTCTACTAGAGACACGTTAAATTTTCATACTAAAAGAATTGAAAAGAATTGTGTAACTAAAAAAGGTAATAAAATTAGCATTAATTTAAAGCTTTTTTTTTTAGAAAATAATGAAATACAATTAAAGATCTTTAGTAATTGTATTAAAAGAGTCTCAAAAAACTATTACCCACCAAGAGCTAAAAAAGTTTTAAACCTACTAAGCAGAGTCGAATCTAATAAAAAATTAAAAGCTACTCTAGGAGGCTGTGTAATCAATAGGCATAAAGAAAACTTAGAAATTTCCAAAGAAGAATCAAAAAAAGGTGCAAAACTCTAAATTTTTGATAAAAATCAATAAATTTGACGCATTTACAAGGCACAACTCTTTTAGTTATACTTGTGTATTAATTAAAAATACCTATCTATATAAAATATGAATTTAAAAAACTTAGCCATGTGGGGAATTATAGTCCTTCTTTCTGTTGGACTATTTAACATGTTCCAAAACCCAAAACAGATGGCTGCTTCAAAAGCTGAAGTACCTTTCTCAAAATTTTTATCTGAAGTTGACGAAGGAAGAGTTATAAAAGTTGAAATTCAAGGCAACAATATTACTGGTTTGTTAAGTGACGGATCATCATTTACGACTTACTCACCTAACTACCCAAACTTAGTAGAAAAATTATCCAACAAAGGAGTAAGCATAATTGCCTCTCCGATAGATGCTAAAATGCCTTCACTTTTAGGCGTACTGTTGTCTTGGTTTCCGATGCTACTTCTTATTGGTGTGTGGGTTTTCTTTATGCGTCAAATGCAAGGAGGAAAAGGTGGAGCTATGGGGTTTGGTAAATCAAAAGCAAAACTTTTGACAGAAGCGCAAGGCAAAGTTACATTTAACGATGTAGCAGGAGTTGAGGAAGCCAAAGAAGAGGTAGAAGAAATAGTAGAATTTTTAAGAGATCCCAAAAAGTTTAGTAGACTTGGTGGAAAAATTCCAAAAGGTGCTTTGCTAATCGGCCCCCCAGGAACTGGAAAAACACTATTAGCAAAAGCAATTGCAGGTGAAGCTAATGTTCCGTTCTTTTCTATATCTGGTTCTGACTTTGTAGAAATGTTTGTAGGAGTAGGAGCTTCCAGAGTTAGAGATATGTTCGAGCAAGGAAAAAAACACTCTCCTTGTATTATATTTATAGATGAAATTGATGCTGTTGGCAGAAGTAGAGGTGCCGGTCTTGGTGGTGGGAATGACGAAAGGGAACAAACACTTAATCAATTATTAGTAGAAATGGATGGCTTTGAGACTAACGAAGGAATTATATTAATTGCCGCAACTAACAGACCTGACGTATTAGACCCCGCTTTATTAAGACCAGGTAGATTTGATAGACAGGTTGTTGTTGGAAACCCAGATATTCTTGGAAGAGAAGCAATATTAAAAGTTCATGTTAAAAAAATTACCGTAGGTCCTGATGTAAAACTTAGAACGATAGCCAGAGGTACACCAGGTTTTTCTGGAGCTGACTTAGCTAACCTTATTAATGAATCTGCTTTGCTAGCTGCTCGTAAAAACAAAAGAGTAGTAACAATGGTAGATGTTGAAGAAGCAAAAGATAAAGTCATGATGGGTGCCGAGAGAAGATCTATGGTGATGAGCGAAGATGAAAAAAAATTAACAGCGTACCATGAAGGTGGGCACGCAATCGTTGCATTAAACGAAATAGTTTCTGACCCAATACATAAGGCAACTATCATACCAAGAGGAAGAGCCTTAGGAATGGTTATGAGACTTCCAGAAAGAGACCAACTTTCAGTAACTAGAGAAAAAATGTATTCAGATATAGCTGTAGCTATGGGTGGAAGAATAGCAGAAGAATTAATTTTTGGTCACGACAAAGTAACGTCAGGAGCATCTTCTGATATCGACATGGCAACAAAAATGGCTAAAAATATGGTTACTCGTTACGGTATGAGTAAAGAATTAGGTCCATTAGCATATGCTGAAAATGAAGAGGAAGTATTCTTAGGTCGATCAGTTACAAGAACTCAAAACATGTCAGAAGAAACTTCTAAAAAAGTTGATTCTGAAGTTAAAAAAATTGTTGAAGCTGGTTATGATAGGGCAAAAAAAGTATTAACAGAAAAAATAGACGATCTTCATAAAATAGCAAAAGCCTTATTAGTTTATGAGACACTAACAGGAGACGAAATAAGAGATTTAATTCTAAAAAATATAAATCCTAAAAAATTAGTAGAGTCAGAAGAAGGTAAAGACAGCAAAGAATCTTCAGCTTTAGGCTCTCTAGGCCTCAAACCTAAACCCGCACTTTAAATAAATCTCATGAGGAATTATTACACACGCGCGTGTAATTTTTATTATGGACCTCAAGCACAGAATTTAATTAAAAAAAAATTAGCTTTACCACTTTGTGGAAATAAAAATGTAGCATTTAATTACATTGAAATTTTATCAAGAAATAGAAAAAACCAATTAATTCATATTAAAAAAATTAATGCTTTAGGGAAAAAATTAAAAAAAATAGTTCAAAACGATATTAAAAAATTAATAGTTAAAAGACAAAAATTAAGTTCAAATTTAGATTTTTCAGAGCCATTAATTATGGGCATATTAAATTTAACACCTGATAGTTTTTCTGATGGTGGCTTATTTAATCAATTTAATAAAGCTTCTCTACACATTCAAAATATGATTGACAGAGGAGCAAATATTATTGATGTAGGTGGGGAATCTACCAGACCTGGGTCAACGGATGTTCATCCTAAAATTGAATGGAAAAGATTAGAAAAAACTGTAGCTAGTTTCAAAAAAAAATATCCTAAAATATCTCTTTCCATTGATACACGAAAATCTGAAGTAATGTTAAAAGCAATTAAAAATAAATCTGATTTAATTAATGATGTCTCTGGATTTGACTATGACATTAGTGCTATTAATAAAATAAAAAAATTTAATATTTGGAAAGTATTACATCACATGAAGGGAACACCTAATACTATGCAAATAAATCCTAAATATAAAAATGTTTTATTAGACTTGTATGATTTCTTTGAAAAAAAAATAAATACAGATTTTAAGAAATTTAAATATAAAAAATTTATTATTGATCCCGGTATTGGTTTTGGAAAAAACTTGAAACATAATTTGATGCTTATGAGTAAAATTTCTTTATTTCATTCTTTAGGATTTCCGTTGTTAATAGGCACTTCTAGAAAAAGATTTATTGGTCAAATTTCAAAATCGTTCGATAGCAAAGAAAGGATTGGCGGAACCGTAGCATCTGTTTTATATACATTGTTACAAGGTGTGCAAATATTTAGAGTACACAATGTTCATGAAGTTAAACAAGCTATACTGGTCTATAAAAAAATAATTTCTACTTAATGACTAAAAAATACTTTGGAACCGATGGAATAAGAGGCACAGTTAACCAAGGGCATATCAATGGAGAAAAGTTTTTTAAATTTGGCCTGGCTGCAGGTACCTATTTTATTAATCAAAAAAAGAGTAAACAAACGGCAATTATTGCAAAAGATACAAGACTATCTGGGTATACTTTAGAACCAGCCCTGGTTTCAGGTTTAGCTTCTGCGGGTATGGATGTTTTTACCTTAGGACCGTTGCCTACCAATGGCCTAGCTATGCTTACAAAAAAAATGAAAGCTAATATGGGTATTATGATCACAGCTTCTCATAATCCTTATTATGACAATGGTTTAAAACTCTTTGGTCCAGATGGTTTAAAACTATCAGATACTATTGAAAAAAAAATAGAACGTATAATTGACTCACAAACTTCAAAACACCTTTCAAGACCACATACTTTAGGTCGTGTTAAACGTTTAGAGAATGCAAATCAAAACTATATTGAAATTTTAAAAAAAAAATTTTCCAAATATTTTAGTTTAAACGGAATGAAGATTGTCCTCGATTGTGCAAATGGAGCCGGGTATAAAGCTGGACCTAAGCTTTTATCCTCTATTGGCGCAAAAGTTATTTCGATTGGCATAAAGCCCAACGGACTAAATATTAACAATAAATGTGGATCAACTTATCCAGATAATATTAGCAAAGCAGTGAAGAAGCACAAAGCTGATCTTGGTGTAGCTTTAGATGGTGATGCAGATCGAATAATTTTATGTGATGAAAAAGGAAAAATTATCGATGGAGATCAAATTATTGCAATGCTAGCTAGAAGATGGAAAATTAAAAAAATTTTAAAAGGTGGTGTAGTTGGAACCCTAATGTCTAACTATGGTTTAGAAAATTTTCTCAAATCTGAAAGTATAAAATTTATTAGAGCAAATGTTGGCGATAGATATGTTAAAGAAAAAATGAAAGAGTACAGGTATAATTTAGGTGGCGAACAATCTGGTCACATTATACTAGGAAAATTTGCAACAACAGGAGATGGTCTGTTAGTAGCCTTAGAAGTTTTATTTTCACTTCGAAAAAAAAAAAAAGCAAGTGTGTTATTTAATGTTTTTAAATCAATTCCACAGATACTAGTTAACGTAATAGTCAAAGATAAAAATATTATCTTTCATCAAAAAACCATATTGGCAATTAAAAACGCCAAAGAACTTATTAAAAATCAAGGAAGACTATTAATAAGAAAGTCAGGAACTGAACCTAAAATCAGAATTATGGGTGAGTCAAACAATAAACCACTTTTAAAAAAATGTATTCAAATCATAAAAAATTCTATAAAATAATTTGAAACCTAAATCTAAAATACTAATTATAGCTGGATCTGATTCTTCGGGTGGTGCCGGAATACAAGCAGATATTAAAACAGTTACTTCTCTGGGGTCTTATGCCATGACAGCTATCACAGCTGTTACAGCTCAAAATACGCAAGGTGTAAGTTCTATTATAAACATACACCCTAAAGAAATTTTTAATCAAATAGTTTTTACCTGCAAGGACATAAAACCTGATGCTATAAAAATTGGCATGCTACATTCTCCGGGTATAATAAAAGCAGTTATTTTAGCCCTTGAAAAAATTAAAATTTCTAGGATAGTTTTAGACCCTGTGATGGTTGCGAAAGGAGGCGCTAAATTAATCAATGATAATGCTATTCATATTTTAAAAACTCATTTAATAAAAAAAACATTTTTAATTACACCTAATATTCCCGAGGCTGAAGTTTTAACTAAAACAAAGATTAAAAACTCTAAAGATATGATTAAAGCGGCTCATATTATATTAAAATTAGGTGCAAAAAATGTTTTAATTAAAGGTGGCCATCTTAAGTCTAAAGACATGCAGGACATTTTAGTAAGCAAAAAAAAAATTAAGATTTTTAAAAATAAAAAATTTTTAACTAAGAACACCCATGGAACAGGTTGTACTTTATCAAGTGCTATAGCCACCTTTTTGTCATGTGGAAAACTTTTAAATAAATCCTGTGAGCTTGGAATTAAATATGTTAACGAAGCAATAGGATCCGACCTTAATATTGGTAAAGGACAGGGTCCAATTAACCACTTAAATTCAATAATAATAAAAAAAAGATATAAATAATGAAAAATGTTGTAGTGGTAGGTTCTCAATGGGGAGACGAAGGTAAAGGAAAAATTGTAGATTGGTTATCAAACCAAGCCGATATTGTTATTCGTTTTCAAGGCGGACATAACGCCGGACACACTTTGGTTATTGACGGAAAAGTTTTTAAATTAAGATTGTTGCCCTCAGGAATTGTGAGAGAAGGTAAGATTTCCATTTTAGGTAATGGTGTTGTTATTGACCCTTGGGCTTTACTTAAAGAAATAAAAGATATTAAAAAACAAGGTGTTAACGTTACGGCAGAAAATTTTATGATTTCAGAAACAGCTTCTTTAATTCTTCCTTTTCACAGAGAAATGGATGAAATAAGAGAAGATGCCGCTGGTGAAAAAAAAATTGGAACAACAAGAAGAGGGATAGGACCTTGTTACGAAGACAAGGTTGGCAGACGTTCTATTCGTGTGATGGATTTAAGATCTGAAAGTAATTTAGATGCTAGATTAAGAAATGTTTTACTGCATCATAATGCTATTAGAAAAGGTTTAAAGAAAAAAGTTTATAAACAAGATGATCTTAAAAAAGATTTACTTAAAGTTGCTCCTGAAATTTTAAAATTTGCGCAACCAGTTTGGCTCAAGATAGATCAATATAGAAAAAAAAGAAAAAAAATATTATTTGAAGGTGCACAAGGAATACTTTTAGATGTTGATCATGGCACCTATCCGTTTGTAACTTCGTCTAATACAGTACCAGCTATGGCTGCAACAGGAACTGGATGTGGACCAGATACTATTGGTTATGTGCTAGGAATAACAAAAGCTTACACAACAAGAGTTGGAAGTGGCCCTTTTCCTACGGAACTTAATGACAAAATAGGAGAAAGCTTAGGTAAAAAAGGAAAAGAATTTGGAACTGTTACAGCAAGAAAAAGAAGATGTGGATGGTTTGATGGTGTCTTAGTTCGTCAAACAATTAAGATATCTGGCATCAATGGAATTGCACTAACTAAATTAGATGTTCTAGATGAACTTGATGAAATAAAAATGTGTGTTCAATACGAATTAAACGGGGAAAAAATAGATTATCTGCCGGCTGCTTCAGAAGATCAATTTAATATAAAGCCGATTTACAAAACTTTTTCAGGCTGGAAGACTTCAACCCAAGGTGTAAGAAATATAGAAGAACTGCCAGAAAAGGCAAAAGTTTACATTCATGCAATAGAAGATTTCTTAGATTGCAAGATTTCAAGCATCTCTACAAGTCCTGAACGAGAAGACACTATTCTAATTGAAGATCCTTTTAATGCTTAAAATCAAACTTAATTATTATTAAAAATTTTTAATTAGTAGGTAATAAATTTTTAGATTTACTAGAATTAATCATATTCTTTTGAAGTTTTTCAAAAGCTTTCGTTTCGATTTGCCTTATTCTTTCTCTGCTAATTTTATATTTTTTACTTAATTCTTCTAATGTTTTGGGGTTTTCTGTTAATCTTCTAGCTTGTAAAATTTCTTTCTCTCTATCATTTAAAATAACCATAGCTTCATACAGTAATCCTTTTTTATCATCGAACTCTTGTTTTTGAGACATTACTAACTCTTGATCTAAATGATCGTCTACTAGCCAATCTTGCCATTCATCTGTTTCTCCGGCCTTAATAGGATCGTTAAGCGATTTTTCACGTCCCATTAGTCTCCGGTTCATATTAACTACTTCGTATGATTCAACGTCTAGTCTCTTTGATATTTCATTTACTTGCTCATCTCTTAAATCTCCTTCTTGATTAGGAGCAATTTGGTTTTTAAGTTTTTTTAAATTAAAAAAGAGTTTTTTCTGAGCTGTAGTTGTTCCCATCTTAACCAAGCTCCAAGATTTTAATACATATTCTTGTATAGCTGCTTTAATCCACCACATGGCATAAGTTGTCAGTCTAAAACCTCGTTCAGGATCGAATTTCTTAACTGCTTGCATCAGACCAATATTTCCCTCAGATATTAGTTCATTAACTGGCAGTCCGTAACCCCTATAGCCCATGGCAATTTTTGCAACTAATCTTAAATGACTTGTAACTAATTTATGTGCAGCTTTTAAATTTCCTCTTTCCTTCCAACTTTTTGCAAGCATATATTCCTCTTCAGCATCAAGCATTGGAAATTTTTTAATTTGAGCTAGGTAAAGTGACAAGCTTCCAACTGATGGAGAGGGGAGTTTAGTTATTTCTGTTTTTTTAGTCATTTAAATATTATTTATAAACTAAATTTGGCATTTCAGTGGCTTAATTTATTTAATAAATCCAATATTTTCTTAAAATCTTGAGGTAGCTTAGACTCAAAGCTCATAAATTTTTTTGTTACGGGATGAATAAAGCCTAAACTTTTTGCATGTAAAGCCTGCCGATTTAAAATTTTTAACTTATTTTCAAAATTTTCATTAATTTTTTTAAATTTAAGATTTTTTTTGCCATATTGCTGATCACCTAGTAATGAGCACCCCTTATATGCCATATGTACTCTTATTTGGTGAGTTCTGCCAGTCTCCAGTTTACACTCTATAAAGCTTATTTTTGGAATATCTTTTATCTCAAAAACTTTCACTGTTTCATAATTCGTTACAGCTTTTTTCCCCGACACCTCTGTAACAGACATCAATTGACGATTCTTTCTACTTCTACCTATTAGAGTTTCAATTCTCCCACTCAAAGGTCTTAAAATACCCCAGCTTAATGCCTGGTAGGTTCTTTTGATGGTATGATCACTAAATTGTTTTCCTAAATTTGAATGAGCGTTATTATTTTTAGCCACGACCAATAAACCACTTGTTTCTTTGTCAATTCTATGGACTATCCCAGGTCTAGTAATACCATTAACATTAGATAGTTTTTTCTTATATTTATAAATCAAAGCGTTAACCAAGGTATTATTATGATTACCAGCTCCGGGGTGAACAACCATTCCAGCGGGTTTATTTATGACTAAAATATCTTTATCTTCAAAAACGATATTTAATTTAATATTTGCTGGTAAAATTTTTATTTCAACATGAGGAATTAAACTTACCTCAATATTGTCATTTTCTTTTAATTTTTTTGATGGAGACTCAACAATAGAGTTGTTAATTTTTACTTGTTTCAGTTCTATAATTTTTTTTAAATTTGATCTTGATAAGCTAGGCAATAACTTTACGAGAATAATATCTAGACGATTACCAGCGTGTTGGTCTGTAATTAAGAATTTGGTTGAGTTATTAGACATTTAAATTTAGATTATCATTATATGCGTTCGTAGCTCAACTGGATAGAGCGCCTGACTTCGGATCAGGAGGTTGAGGGTTCAAATCCTTCCGGGCGCACCATCAATATTAAAGAATCCAATCTTTCAAAGCACTCTTGTTTTTCCTAATAAAAGAAGGATAACTTTCATCTATATCAATTTTTTTTAGATCAAACTCTCTACCAAAAATATCTTCGTTATTAGAAATTTTTTCTTCTATTTTTTTTTCATCAACAAACTGATTTTGATTGAATTCTCCATGAGAATAAGACTTAATTTTTTTGGCAATATCTGATGGTTTTTGTAAAAAAGAAAAATGCCAGCCACCTTTAATTATCTGTTGACCAATTTTATCAAACCTCCAAAAAGGATATTCTTTAAATTTCAAGTTTCTTAATTTTTGGGGACTTGGAAAATTTTTCTTCAATGCCATTTTTGATCCTATCCAATTACTTTCATTTAAATTTTGCAGATTAAGTTTGTACATAAACATCATTTGAGAAAATGCAGTAAATTTGGAAGATTTTTTAACATGGTTTAATTTAGTTAAGTCGGGAATTTCATCAGAATCTGATAAAATAATTAGATCATTATCGTTTGCATTTATTAAACCTTCAGAAAGAGAATTTCTTTGGTGCTGTTCTACATGAGATTCACCTCCAGTATGAGTTTCAAAATCTACTTTTTTTTCATAATCCGCAACAATATATTTAATTTTATGTTTAAATTTATTAAAATTATTAAGATTAAAATTAAGTTTTTTTTCTCTTCCTTGATGTGTTTTTGTGGATTCGGAGATTATGAAAAAATCTACTTTTTCATTAAGTATATTAAATCTTAAATCTAAAACATGGTCTTCATTAAAATATTGAAAACAATCATAAATTGCCATTTATTTTTTAGTAAATGTAGTTAAACCAATTTTTTTGTTTTTAATATTTGATGATGAACAGTGTAAATTTGTTCTATCAAAAATAAGCAGATCTCCTAAATTCCATTTATAAACTAATTCTATCTCTAGGCCTTTTAAATTTTCTATGTTTTCATGTTTCAAGTATTTATTATGATCATCTTTACCAAAAGTTTTATCAGGAAAAATTTTTAAATGTTTATCTGATCTTGCGTTCTTACCTTTTTTTAAATTTTCTAAACTATTTTCCAATAATTCATTTTCATTATTTGTAAAATTTGTAGAAACGCCATAAAATCTATTCTTAAAAATAACTGTCTCACCGTGTTCAGATAAAGGTATAAGTGTTTGTTTGTAAATTAAGTCTTTTAAATTAAAGCCAGCATCGACATGTAATTTTAAAGGATTATAACTTTCTTGGTAAAGTCCAAAACATTCTTTTTTGTCTTCTTCTATTAAATTATCCATTTTAAAATCTCCTATTACTAATTTTAATTTTTTTTTTAATAATAATTCTAATTCTTTTCCATATCCCTCAATCCATCTTTTTTTTATTACCTTCTGTTTTAAATTATTTACGGTAATAGGTAGTTCTTCGAATAACTTTAAAAACTGATTAATTTCCGCAGAGTTTATAAAATTTTTTATTATTCTCGGAGAGCTTTCTAAGTCTTTTATTTTATTTAAATTTTCATGCATTTTAATTACTCACCAATATTTATTAATGTTCCTCTTTTTTTCGCACCATAATAGGCTATATAAAAAATAACTACACCAAGAACAAAATAAAAGAAAGAAATTGCTATGCTTCTGAATATTTCTAAACTATTTACAGTATTATTTATTAATATATTTCTCATTTCTTCAAATATATGGACTAACGGTAAAGCTTTTGCAATTATTTGGAGAGTATTTGGTAATATTTCAATTGGATAATATATGCACCCCAATGGAGCTAAAAAAAATAAACTTGCCCAAGCAATATTTTCAAAAGAAGGCCCAAATCTTAGCAAACCTGCCGTCACGAATAAACCTAGACTGATGCCAAATATATAAAGGGAGATCAAAAGAAAAATCAAAGGAGTTCCCAGTTTAAAAATGGATACACCGAATAAAGGTATAGCTACCAAAACTGCAGGTACCAAACCAATTAATGTTCTAAAAATTGCTGTCATTGTAAGAGCTGCAATAATTTCACTAATCTTAATTGGTGCAATAAATAAATTTGAAAAATTTCTACTCCATATTTCCTCAAGAAACATCATGT
>Ga0209711_10000664_pt1 | contig 34947 bp, 21 predicted proteins | sample ArcticOcean_MG_C_7_FD_187441 | JGI IMG/M metagenome (GOLD analysis project Ga0209711, IMG submission 187441) | Marine microbial communities from western Arctic Ocean - ArcticOcean_MG_CB11_88 (SPAdes) (version 2) | ecosystem: Environmental > Aquatic > Marine > Oceanic | place: Arctic Ocean...
AGCCCCTAAAGCCCCTAAAGCCCCTAAAGCCCCTAAAGCCCCTAAAGCCCCTAAAGCCCCAAGGCATCTAAAACATCGTGCACCGCAGCTCAGGCGCCAGTCACTGGGGCGGCTCTGGCTAGGGGTTATTTTTAAAACAAAGCACGGTATGCTGGACAGCAATCGAACCTTGAATAAGCCACTGGAGCCACTATGTCAGACCACCTGATCGAAACCTTTGAAGATGGGGTATGTACCCTCAGCATGAATCGGCCCGAGGCCCGAAATGCCATGAGCGGCAGCATGATGGCCGCTTTGAACGAGGCAATCCCTCGGGTTGCCGCAGACCCAGCCGTGCGCTGTGTTGTGCTCACGGGCGCGGGTGGCGCATTTTGTTCGGGTGGGGATGTCAAAGGCTTCGCGTCGGACAACGCGGGCGGTGGTGCCGCAATCACATCGCTCGAAGAACGTGTCCACAATTTAAGACAAGGCATGGAGCTGTCGCGCTGGCTGCATGAAATGCCAAAACCAACGCTTGCGATTATTCCAGGCGCTGCAGCGGGGGCTGGCCTGTCGCTGGCCTTAGCCTGTGACCTTCGCTTTGCGCTGGACACGGCGAAGATCACCACGGCATTTTCAAAGATTGGGGCCTCTGGTGATTACGGCGGGTCTTACTTTCTGCCCTATTTGGTGGGCGCGGCGAAGGCCCGAGAGCTTTACTTTACCGCCGATGTCATCACCGGGGCAGAAGCGCTGGCGATGGGCCTAGTGAGTAAAGTTGCCGCCGCTGATGTGTTTGACGCCGAGTCCAAAGCCTATGCCAAGACATTGGCCAACCTGCCGACGGTCGCAGTGGGTTATATGAAGAAGAATTTGAACGCCGCCCAAAACGGTACCCTCGCCGACGTGTTCGATCGTGAGGCCATGCACATGATGCGCTGTTTTATGACCGAGGATCACAAAGCGGCGGCCAAGGCGTTTGTCGAGAAGACGCCGCCGGTTTTTCACGGGCGATAACGTCGGCGAATGCGCCTTAGTCAGACCGCTGGTAAATTTTGGACGGAAAACGGGGTGAACACCGCTCGGGCCGGACTGGGCAGGGCGCTTTGATGAACGCAAAGTGCTCAAATCGGGTGGTACTTTGGGTTTACAAATCGCTTTTTTTGGGCTGCTTTTTTTGCTATAAGGATTCGAGTACCAAACCGGGGAGGCCAGCTACATGAGTATTGTTGAAAATGCAGATATAGAGAATTGGATTGCTCAAGAAACGCCTGAGACCGTTCTTGAACCGAATCTGCCGATCATTGACCCGCATCATCACCTTTGGGATTTGCGGCGCGTTAAGGGCATGGGCTTTCGGCAGACGGTCTACTTATGCGAGGAGATCAGCCGCGACATCTCAGACAGCGGTCATAACATTGTGCAGACTGTTTTTGCGCAATGTGGGGCTTTTTACCGGGCTGATGGGCCCAAGGAAATGCGCTGCATTGGTGAGACCGAGTTTGTCAACGGTATCGCGGCCATGAGTCGTTCAGGCCTTTATGGCCCGACCAGGCTTTGTACCGGCATATTCTCCACGGCGGATCTGAGGCTGGGCGCCGGGGTCGAGGCCGTCCTCACGGCGCATCTCGAGGCAAGTTCGAATTTTCGCGGTATTCGCAGCGCGTTTCCAGCAGATCTGGACGATACGTTCCTTGCGGGGTTCGCTTTGCTTGAGAAGTATGACCTGAGCTATGACAACTGGTCTCCCGACTTCACTCGCCTGCCGCGTCTTGCTGATCTGGCAAATCGGTGCCCCGGTGTCACGGTCATCGTCAATCATTTGGGCGGCCGAATTGACCCTGATGCGAACGCGGACGAAATCAGCGCATGGAAAAGTGCCATCGACGCAATAGCCGCCTGCCCCAATGCCGTGATGAAACTAGGGGGCGCACAGATGCGGATCGGTGATTGGGAGCCGCCTTTTCATATGCATCAAACCGATTCTCCCTGGGGCTCTGACAGGTTCCTCGATACGCTTCTGCCGCACTACCAGTACGCCCTGGAAGCTTTTGGGCCGGCGCGCTGTATGTTTGAAAGTAACTTCCCCGTAGATAAAGACTGTATTTCCTACCGTACGCTCTGGAATTTGTTTAAAAAGATTACAAGCCGACTGGGGCTGTCGGACGCAGAAAAAACAGCGGTTTTTAGTGGGACCGCCGCGCGAGCCTATCGTTTGCAGGCGCCTTGATACCGCGGCGTAAGACGTAATCTTACGCCGGTTGTCAATTAGGCGGCGCGGAGCGAGGCTCGTCTCGATCGTTTGCTAGGGCGTGCTTGTATTCGAGATGGGTTCGGGTAGAGCTGCAAGTACGGTTACTCGGACCAACCGTTGACGGCCTCGCGACAGGCGCCGATTTGCTGGGCGCGATGCGGGTGTTCAGGCGTTGCGGCATACCGGCCGTCAGGCCCTTCGCAAGATCGACGAAATTAAAAAAGCCTCGTACGCTCAATCAATACGATCCTTGCAATATTGGCGGCAGCGGTCGCAGTCGATGCCGCGGCGGGTTGTGCTTACCGACGCTGCTGGCGCATTGTGTTCAGGGCGGACGTAGAAGGGCTCGCCCGTTTCGAGGGCTTTGCGGTCACGGCATTTTTTTCAGACGACGGTGCCGGTTTTTTACAGGCGACAAAGTCGGACGATTCAGCGGGGCGCTACGCCCCGCTGAATGAGCACGTTCGTCAACCTGTATGGGTTTTCATGGCGGCTTGCAGCGCCGCCCTGCAGTGGCTGGCTTAAGCCGCTTTACCCATGACAAGATCAGCGAGCAAAGCGCGCTGGTACTTGGCATCACCAAAAAGCACTTGATTGTGCATTTGTCGCTTGAAGAACAAATGCACATAGCACTCCCAGGTGAAGCCGATGCCGCCATGAAACTGTACGGCGCGGCTGCTGCTGAAAACCGCCATATCGCTGGCTTCAGACTTGGCCATGCGCGCCAGGCGGAGCGCTTCAGCCGGGTCATGATCAAAAGCGCAGCCAGCGTGATAGGTCAGCGATTTAGCATTGTCGATCTGGAGCATGACATTGACGAGCGGATGCTTGACCGCCTGAAAAAAGCCTAAAGGGTGATCGAACTGAACGCGGGTTTTGGCGTACTCAACGGTGGTTTGTAAAAGCCATTCGCCGGCGCCCACCATATCAGCAGAAATGAGGCACAAAAGCGCGGGTAAGGCCGCGTCAATGGCCGCATCACCCGTGCCAGGCGCGGCCAATTCAATGGCCTCGACGTTCTCGAAGGTGAGTCGCGCTTGATCTCGGGTTAGATCGATAATGCTGTCTGGCGTCACCGTTAGGCCGTCGGCCGCGCCAGATACCAGGTACAAACCAACCCCTGCGTCACTGCGTGCGCTCACGATGAACTGCGCGCATTTACGGGCATCCTGCACAAAGGCGGCAAGCCCATCCAATCGGCCCGCGGCATTGACCTGAACGCCGGTCGCTGTGCTGTCCCACTGGCCATCAGTATTGGTCAATGCCAGGGCGGTTGCTTTGCCGGCCGCAATGTCGGTGAGGGCGTTGGTTGCCGCAGCAGAATCACACGCATTGAGCACGAAGGTGGCGCTTAAGGTTGCAATCAGCGGCGAGGGGAAAGCGACGCGGCCGACTTCTTCAGCCAGAGAGATGGCGGCAACCGTCGGCATGCCAATGCCGCCGGCCGCTTCAGGCACACACACGGCGGTCCAGCCCAGATCAACAATCTGTTGCCAGAGGCCTTGATCCCAGACGCAATCGTTCGGGCGGTCGAGATTAAAATCACTGGCAACCAAACGGTGTAGTTTGTCGCTGCTGCAGTGGTCATTTAAGAATTTCCGCGCCGAGTCTCGGAGCATCACTTCGTCTTCACCAAAGCCAAAATTTTTCGGTTGTTCAGCCATGAGGTTCTCCTATTTTGATTTGGGTAGGCCGAGCACGCGCTCGCCTAAAATGTTGCGTTGGACTTCATTGGCGCCAGCGGCGATGGTCACGCCAAAACTATTCATATAAGCCAATGGCCACTGCCCGCCCGCCGGCGCATTGGGATCGTTCCGATTGAGCGTGCTCGCGGCGCCTTCAATGCGGTAGGCAACTTCGGTAAGGTCCTGATTAAACTCCGTGCCAACGAGCTTGCTTTGCAGCGGAATACGCATTGGGTGGTCGGTTAAGCCCGAGACCGCGCTACGCCGGGTGTTTTGCTGCATGGCCTCACGTCGGATCATGAGCTTCATGATCTCATCGCGCAGGGCAGGATCGTCTGCGGCGGTTTTACCCAGTCGTTGGTGAGATTGAGCAAGATCGATCAGCGAGCCAACCGAGCCCACGGAAACACCACTTTCGCCTTCGGTGGCCATGCCGCCTGATGCAGGCGTAACCAATAGGCCGGCGCCGCGCTCGTGCGCCAAGGTGGTCATGGCGACCTTCCAGCCCGCGCCAACCGCATCCAGACGGTACCGATCGGGAATGACAAGGTTTTCAAAGAGCACTTCGTTAAACCCAGTTTGACCGGTCATTTTAATCAACGGTCGGACGGTCACGCCATTGCCGAGTGCAGACTTGATCGGAACGACGAAGTAAGACAAGCCATTATATTTATCGCTCTTGTCGGTTCGGCAGAGCAGAATCATCCAGTCGGCAAAGTGGGCCAGCGACGTCCAGACCTTGTGACCATTGATGACCCAGTTGTCGCCATCTTTTTCGGCAAAGGTTTGCTGATTCGCAAGATCCGAACCCGCGCCGGGTTCCGAAAAGCCTTGGCACCAAATGTGTTCGCCCGAGAGCAGTTTCGGCAGCAGTTCCGCTTTGACGTCGTCCTGGGCATGAAAAAATATGGTGGGTGCGGCCATCCCCATACCAATGATATTCGGAAGGTAAGGTGTTTTGGCGCGTTGCATTTCTTGATTAGCAATCGTTTGGAATTTTTCCTGACCACCGCCGCCCACTTCAACCGGGTAGTCGCAGCCAATCATGCCGGCATCATAGGCTGATTTTTGCCATTGCTTCAGCCATTGCATGGCGTCGGGGTCGCTGAGTTCTAGCGCGCCCTGGGGAATTGTGACCGGGGGGCTGCCGGGATGATTGTTCGCAAGCCACGTTTGGCATTGGGTTCGAAATAACGCCTGTTCAGGGCTGTCGACTCGTTCAGACTCAGACATGGTTGATTCCTTTAATCTGTCGGTTTGTGAGGGTTAACGGAGTTTATTGTACCGAACTCGGCAGTGTAGAGCACGATTCAAAGCACGAAGCACGAAGCACGAAGCACTGAGCACTCAGCACTCAGCTCTAAGTCTTAAGCGCCAACACCGAGCGCTGCAAGATGCTCTATTGCAATCTACGCTGACGAGCGGGGGAAGGATTGCTTTCTGAGGATTTCGGGCTTTCAGTACAGCGGCTGATTCTGATATGTTCAGGCTTGCAGGTTTTATTCGATCACGAGATTCAGGAGCGTTGTATGGTCAGCATCATAGGCAATATTAAACCGGAAGATGACTACACCCATGAGCTCGGCCCCGAGCCGAATTTCAATGAATCGGTGTATTTCAATTTTTTTGATCCGGTTCAAAACCGGGGCGGGTTTGTCCGCATTGGCAATCGGGCGAACGAAGGCTATGCAGAAATGACGGTCATTGTGTGGAATCCCGATGGCTCGGCTTACTTCAACTACAAAAAGCCAGAGATTACTCACAATGACGCCTGGCATGCCGGCGGGCTCAGTATCGAAATCTTGACGCCGGCAGAAAAGGTGCGCACTCGCTACGAAGGGTCAGCCTTGTTTATGACAGATCCGATGCAAATGCAGGATCCCGGTCAGGCATTTAAAAACAATCCTCGCGAAACCTTGATCATTGATCTTGAGCATCAAGCGGTTGGGCCTTTGTATGGCCATGTGGGTGAACCCGGTGACGGCAACGAATTTGCTCGCTCGCATACCGAGCAACATATGAAAGTGTCCGGTCATTTGACGCTGGGTCAGGGCGACCCCATCGCGTTTTCCGGCTGGGGGCTTCGAGATCATTCGTGGGGACCCAGGTTTTGGCAGGCAGCGCCGTCCTACCGCTGGTTAACGGGTAATTTTGGCGATGATTTGGGCATGATCGTGACCACCAATGGTGACGGTGTTGGCCGCGGCTTGTTCCAGCAGGGGGATGCGTTGCTCCGAATCGAGGCCGCTAAAATTACCACGGACTATCGACCGAACACGTTGTTTCATGAACATTTGTTGGTGGATTGCACGTTAGAAGACGGTCGTCACCGTCAAATTACGGGTCAGGTGATGGGCTACATCCCCCTTCGAAACCGGCGAGGCGGGCAGAATACCCATGTTGGTGAAGGCATGACGCGGTATACGCTGGATGATGGGCGAGTGGGTTATGGCCTGAGCGAGTACTTAACCCAGCCTGAGCCTGAGGAAGACCCCGTACCAGGCGGGTCATGATCGATGGCCGCGGTGTGATTACACTGACTAGCTAGCACGCGTTGTTTTGCTTTGGCTTGGGCACACCTCTTGCAATGGCGTGCCAGGGCGAGCAACTCAGGGTGCTACGCGTGCAGGTGCCAGTGAACCCCAGCAACGGTCACGCTCGAGTCGGTTACCGCGCAACCTCGGTTGGCAGCATCGGTTTGAATGCCGGCTTTATCCAAAACCCGAAGGTGGATGCCGGAGAGTCCGGGCCCGCGATCATCGTCTAGTTCGGTGAAGGCCAGCTCAGCGTTATTCAACGGCACCTGCCAGGCGTTGTCGGCCTGCTTGGCGGCAACGCCAATCACCCGCGCCCATTTTTCAGCCAAGGCGGCCGGATCCACGCACTGCAGTTCAACGCCGATAAAATCGAGGGTGCGATGCTGATCCACCTGGGCCTCCCAACCATTGCCGCCAACCGGCATCCAATGGCCGTTAAAGTCATTCTGCGCATCCGTTTCAATTTCAAGAAAAGCAGCTTGTAAGTCGCCCGGATGAAATTGAATGAGGTACCAGTCGTCGCGCTCAGTTTCATGCGCGATGCGAACGGCGTTGTCGAGGGCGCGTTGTCGGGCTGCCAATTGCGCAGCTTTGCTGTCTGCTTGGGTGATCACCATATAGCCCCCATCACCATGGCGGCGATCAAGGTATCGGCCTGCGGCAGTGCCGGTCTTAATTGGCGCGACCACTTCGAGAAAGTTCCGGCCGATCGGCATGAGGGTATTTTCAAGGCCGAAAACCTCAACGCCAGGGTCGACATAACAAGGTTTGATGCCAAAGATTTCGGTAAGATCCGCCATAACGGGCTTGAGCTGCTCAGCCACCAAACAAATTTGTCGAAGTTGTAGTGTCATGGCAGGATATCCGTAAAGGGTAATGCCATCAGTCTAGCGAAGTACCCGCTTTTTTTTAGGTGGGTTTATGCCCGTGTTTTTTGCCGGGGAACTACTTGCGTAGGGCTTTTTGTAGAGAGCTTTTTGTAGAGAGCTTTTGTATAGGACTTTTTGTATAGAGCTTTTTGTCTAGGGCTTTTGTCTAGGAGTTTTTGGCGGAGGTTTTTTACAGAAGGGCTTTTTTACAGAAGGGCGGTTTTGTAAGAGAACGTTGTTGCAGGCGCTCAAGCACCAAAGAATCAGTTGCAGGCGCTCAAGCACCAAAGGATCAATAGATGACCGCGCTGGGAGAAAAAGATCAGACCCAAAGCCCTCAAACGCAGCGCCTAACCCCTCAAGAGCGAAGCCGTTTGTTCAAGCCAGCCATACAGCAAGCATCGAAGGTCTCGCAGCAGCGGGTCGATCTCTTGCCAGCCGTTAAAACCGTTTGTGCGTGCCTGCTGTTGTGCGGGTTGCTTATTAGCGGCTTTCGTCCGCTGCTCGCGGCGAGCGCGGCCTGCCTTAATTGTCATCAAGATCAAGTCGCCGCATGGTCTGATTCTGATCACGCCTGGGCGATGCGCACGCCACTGGCGGCTTTTGTTAAAGCACCGTTTCAGGGCGAGGCCATCGCCTTTGATGGCCTGGAAGGCGTATTTGAGCGCAGAGACCGGGTCAACCCAGAAGCGTCGCTTGTTTCGCCGCCGGTCTTAGGCTCGCCGGATGGTGTCGGGCCAACCGAATTTCTCATTCGCTTGCGCGATCGCAAAGCTGGGGCGCTCGATTTTGAAAGTTTTACGGTGCGCTACACTTTTGGGCACGAGCCGCTGCAGCAGTATTTAATTGCCCTCGCTCAGGATCGTCTCCAGGTCGCGCCTTTCGCCTATGATACAAGGCCCGCGTCAGTCGGGGGTCAGCGCTGGATCCATTTGGAATCGTTTGCGGGCCCCCATCGCGTTCCAAGGTTTGATTGGCAGCAACCGCTGCAAAATTGGAACGGCATGTGCGCAGACTGCCATTCCCGCGGTTTTGAGCGGGATTATGACCCGGAAACGCACCGATTTAATTCGAGCTTTGGCGCGATCAACGTGGACTGTTTGGCCTGCCACAATCCGAGCGACCATCACGGTGAAAACAGCGCGCCGTCAAAGGCGAAAGCCGGTGGCTGGGTACGGGCGGCCAACGAGCGCATCGCGCATTGGCAGGGCGCCGCGCGTGATCCAGCAACCCTGGACACCTGCTTTGCGTGTCATAGCCTGCGCGCGCCGTTAACCGATGGATTTCATCCCGATACCCCTTTTCTGGATCAGTTCAGGCCCGAACCGGTCTTGCCGCCGTTTTATCAAGCCGATGGTCAAATCGAAGAAGAGGTTTATGTTTATGGCTCTTTTCTGCAGAGCAAAATGTATCAGGCTGGCGTTCAGTGCCAAGACTGCCATGACCCCCACACCGCTGAGGTAAAAGTCAAAGGCAATGGTCTTTGCTTAACCTGCCATCAAGCCACGGCCTTTGCGACCCCCCAACACCATGGTCATGCCTTGGGCGGGAAGGCGGCGCAATGTGTGACCTGTCATATGCCAGGAAAGATCTATATGGGTATTGATTTTCGGCGGGATCATCGTTTTGGGGTGCCGAACACACCTATGAGCCAAGCGCTCAACACCCGGGATGTTTGCCAGTCTTGCCACGAAGATCGGTGGGCAGCCTTCCTGGATGGACCGCAGTTTAAACGCGGCCCTGCAACCGGTGCTCAAGCCATGGCTGAGCAGTCGCCGAATACTGGCGGCGTTGTTCTGGCGGCCAATGCCGACGCCAGCGCTCTGGTGTTGGCGATGCTTAGTGATGCCAGCACCCCCGCGATTAATAAAGCGGCCCAGCTTAAAACCCTACCAGAGCCTGCGCTGCGATCGGCAGCACAATGGTTGAATGCGGCGTTGAGGCATCCCGAGCCGCTGGTTCGACTGAGTGCGGTAGAGGTTGCAAGCGCGCTCAATGCGCCGGTCGATTCAGGTGTTACCCAAGGCTTGCTGAATGACCCGGTGCGCGCTGTTCGGCTTGCGGCGCTGCCGCTTTGGCGTGGCGCTGACCCGATGGGCTCAGAGGCCACGCAAATCGATCTGGCGGCGCTGAAGGCCATGCAGGCGGCTGCTGATCTGGCCTTGCGTCAAATTGCCTGGCGCGGCGAGGGTAGGCTTCAGGCAGCCGATCACTTAATGATGACGGATGATTGGCCCGGCGCTGTGGCCGAGTTGCAGGCCGCCATAGCCCAAGATCCTTATTTCTTGGGCGGCTATCTGAATTTGGCCGATGTGCGTCGCCAGCAAGGCCGCGACCCGGAAGCCCTTGCCGTTTTAGGGCTCGGTTTGGATCGGCTCCCCACTTCGGCGATGTTGTATTACAGCGCAGGGCTTACCCATATTCGACTCAAGGATTATCAAGCCGCGCAACCGTTCTTGGAAAAGGCGAGTGAGATTGCGCCTGCCCGGGTCGATTTTTTTTACACTTATCTGGCTTTAATGGATGCCTTGGGCAAACGATCCGAGGCGCTCGATCGGATCAAGGCGCGATACCCAACCGGCGCGCGACCGCCGCAGATCGATCAACTCCAAAAAAATTGGCAGCGCGGTCAGTGAGCGCGCGTTAGGCGTGAGGTCATAACCTGCGCTGAGATCCTTCGCCGCATGGCTAGGCAAGCAGCTCAAAGGGTGTGCTCGCGGAGTGTGAGCGTCAACCGCGGCGAGCAAACTCACGCACAGACCTTTTGGTGCCAAGGCATCATTCCAGGCCGCTGCCTTTGTCGGTGTTGAGCACAAAGGTGACCCGCGGTCAGGCGACCGTGCGCTCGCCCCCTCGCCGTCAACGTGCGTCAAACCGGTCACCAGTCGATCTTCCAGCGTCGTCGTATTCGGCCTCAGGTGCGTTGCCTGATCGATCAGCGTGCGTTGAAAAAGGCGTCAATTCGGCGTGCAGCGTTATGTGCCCAATAAACGGTCGCGTCCGAAGCAACGCGCCGTCCGAGGGTTGTTCAGGGTCTCGCCAATGTCTTTGTGGGTGCGCCGGCACAAGCCAGAATTTATTTCTGTTCACGGCTGCAATTGATCGATCCGCCAACTGATCGCAAGATCCCGCGCACTCAAATCATTTAGTGGACCAACTGGGCCGTATTTGTGTTACTGTGCGGCCGCGCGAGCGGGGAAGCTCTCGTTTTTTATGCAACAAAGACCTCGTGCGAGGTAATGGAATACTGAAAGGGGAATACATGAAACACTTTAATTCGAGTAGGAAACAAGCTGTGTTTTTTGCGTTGGGGCTCATGGCCGCCAGCCCATTAAGCAGTTTCGCGGAAGAGCAAATCGAGGAAGTTGTTGTTACGGGTTCGATCATTAAAGGGACACCGATCGACTCAGCAACCAACGTGTCCGTTTACGATCGCAGCTCTATGGACCTGCAAAACACACCGTCCATCGTTGATTTTACCAAGCAGCTGAGCTTCAGCTCGGGTGTTGATGGCGATTCCAACCAGTTTCAATCCAATGCAACGGAAGGCCTGGCCAACGTCAACCTTCGTGGCTTGGGCGCGAGTCGAACTTTGGTTCTGATCAACGGTCAGCGTCAAGTTGCCGTTCCAATCCGATTGGGCGCAGGCCGGTTTGTCGATCTTAATAGCATGCCAATGGCAGCCATTGAGCGCGTCGAAATCTTGAAAGAAGGCGCAGCCGCGACCTATGGTTCCGATGCAATTGGCGGCGTTGTTAACTTTATTACCCGCAAAAATTTCAAAGGCTTTGAGCTGCAAGGGGGCTTTAGTAGCATCCAAGACAGCGATGGCGACGCCAACGTGAGTGCGATCTTCGGTACCGAAGTCGGTAACTTCGATTGGGTCACCTCATTGGGTTATACGAGCCGCTCGCAGCTGACGCAGCGCGCAAGGGGCTGGTCTTCGTCTCCCGATGGCAGCGCTTGGCCCTATGGCGGTTACTCGTCAATCGGTAATCCCGGCACGCTTTATCCCTTCCTAGATACCAACCCAGATGCCGATGGTTATGGCGTTGATACCATCATCGGCGCTTTGGCTGATCCTGGTTGTGAGGCCGTGGGCAATATCGTTCGTGGCGGTGTTTGTTATTTTCAGTACACCCAGTTCGATAATCTTGTTGAAGATGAAGAGCATTATCAATTGTTCTCAGAGATCAACGGTGAGTTAGCGGGCGGTCAAACGCTGCATGCCGAAGTGATGTATTCCAAAACTGAAGTCCCAAACTGGGCGACGTCACCGTCCTACCCACCGCAAGCGATTTTTGACACCAGTCAAAAATTTACGACGGAGCATCCTGCATGGGAAAATTTCATTGCAGCGTATCCTGATTTCATCGCTGGGTTACCGGCTGCACCGGATTACTTCATTCTTCGGGGCCGGGTTAATGGTGCTGGCGCTGCTGGCCCAAGAACGGCGCCACGCGAATACGAAACGATTCGTTTGGCGGGTAGTTTAGAGGGCATGGTTACTGATGATGTGGCGTATCGCGCCTCGGTCAGTTATTCGCATTCAGAAGGTAGTGTTACGGGTCGTGATGCCAGTATTGCCAATACAATTATGGCCTTCCAAGGCTTTGGTGGCCCAAGCTGTGGTGCAACCTTAGCAAATGACGAAAGCATTGTTGCCAATGGCGCCGTTGCAGGCGAAGGCGGTTGCCAGTGGTACAACCCCTTATCAACATCGATCGAGTCCGGTTACTGGGGCCAGTTCCCCAATGATAATTTCGATTCAACCAACGCCAATTCGCAAGAATTGCAAGATTGGATCGATGATGAGTGGAGTTCTAAAGGCGAGAATAACCTCATTACGGCCGAGGTTATCTTTCAGCAGAGCGTTGATAATATCGATCTTGGCTACGGGTTTCAGATTCGACACAACCAAGCCGAGCAAGATCCAGGCGATCTGGCGAATGTCTTGAAAAATCCTTGTCGTGTGCCTGGCTTTTTAGACTGCACGAACAAAACCGGTCTGCACAGTTTCCTCGCAGCCTCTACGCCTTATGATTTAGATCAAACCGTTTACAGTGCGTTTGGTGAAGCGGCGATTAGCTTAGGCGATAACGTAACGGTTCAGTTGGGTGCTCGGTATGAGAACTACGGTTCTGAAAAGGAAACCTTCGACCCCAAATTGTCGATTCAATACAACCTAACGGACAGCTTGTCTTGGCGCGCATCCGTACAGACGACCTTCAGGGGCCCGTCGGTCAATGATACGTCAACGGGTTCAGCAACCGCTTTGGCTTATGTCTCGCAAACGGTTGCGTTTAAAGCAATCGACACCGTTGGTAACCCCAACATCGAGCCAGAAAGCGCGTTTACCTACAACCTCGGTTTGGTCTATTCAGGGGATAACCTGCAGGCTAGCATCGATTATTGGGCCTTCAATTTTGAAAACCCAATTATTGTTGAGTCCTATGGTCAGTTGGCAGCAGCGTATGCCGCCGGCGGCACGTCGAAAGATGCGGTTGCCTCGCAAATTACCTGTCAAGGTGGTTTGACTGATGGCTCTTGTGCGGCGTCCGGTATTGAGCGAATCCAAGCCAATATTGTCAACGGCCCAAGAACGGAAACCTCCGGTATTGATCTGTTTGCTAACTATTCGTTTGATTTAGGCGGTATGCCTGCAATGGTTGGTTTTGAAGGTACGTATACGATGGCTTATGACGTCGCCGCGTATGTGAAGAATGGTTTGCAGGTTGCATCGGGTTATGAAGCGGCTGGCTACTACAACTTCGACAATGGTATTCGTCCGATCCAAGACTTCAAGCTGCGCATCAATGGCGCGTTGAACATTACGGATTCATTAACGGCCCTGTTATACGTGAACCACATTTCGGACTACGAAGACCGTCGTGCAGGTGTTCAATCTTTCAATGGTGGCACGATTGATTCGCACACAACGTATGATCTGCATGTTACGGCAAACTTGTTGGATGACGCGTTATCCGTCACGTTGTCCGGTGTGAACTTGAGCGACGAAGAGCCGCCGATTGCTTACGGCGACCTGATGTACGATGGTTACACGCACAATTCGATTGGTCGAATCATTAAACTCGGTTTCAAATACGGTTTTTAATGATGTCTGGAAACAGATGATTTTGTGAACAGTAAAAAGGCAGCCAATGGGCTGCCTTTTTTTTGCCCGATTTTTGGGTCGCTGAAGCACTGCGAAAACGTCACCGAGACGCGAAGAAAAAGGTTCCCATCACTCGCGGGTAAACCCCTGTTTTAGGCTGCATTGATAACCAATCGACGCCATCGTGCCGATTGTCAGAAGGGCGAATCGTCACCAGACTCAACCGTCAGTTGTTCCGATCAATAGGCCTTGTGTGATCAATTCTGCAGGGCATAAAGCGTGGGTTTGTTGTCTAGAATCGCTCAAGGGTAATAGAACGATTCATTTTTCATTCACATTTAGGCTTGCGAAAGAATAATTTACGCTCTATGTTCTAAGCTAATAACAAAAAAAAGGGGAATGAAATGTCGAGAGTCTCGCTAAGAAGGCTGTTCATGGCGTTGGTGTCAACGGCAACTGCGGTTGCTTTTGTTGCACCGACCTGGGCAGAAGAGCAAATCGAAGAGGTGGTGGTGACTGGCTCGTATATTAAACGGTCCGTCCAGGAGCAACCTAATCCTGTCGACGTCTATGACCGCTCTGAATGGGAGGAGCAAGGCAGTCCCATGGCAGTGGAGATTATTCAAAATACCCCTGCCATGTCGGGAACACTCAATCAGTCAGAGCAATATGCAGGGTCGGGTGTCGCGGGTGGATTGAAAAATATCAATATTAGAGGTCTCGGTGCTGAGCGGTCTCTGGTTCTTCTTAACGGTAAGCGGATGGCTGTTGCTGGGGCATCAGTCGGTAAAGGCGGTCAGTATGTCGTAGACATCGGCGTCTTCCCTAATATAGCCATGAAGCGGATAGAGCTGCTTAAAAATGGTGGTTCTGTGAATTACGGTACTGATGCAATGGCTGGGGTGTGGAATTACATCACACGCGATGAGTTTGAAGGTCTGGAAATTCAGATGAACCATGCAGACATTGATCACAGTGATGGCGACCAGACTATTGGTATCATCTATGGTGTGGGCTCTGACAAGGTTAATCTTGTTACTTCTTTTGAGTATGAAAAAAGGAATCCGCTCAATATTTTTGAACACGATCAGGTTGATCATACGGGAGTATGGCCATTGGGTGTTTCCTCTTTCGGTAATCCTGGCACGTTTACGCCCCGTAACTACGATACATCTAACCAGGTCGTCGATCCCGCTTGTGGGATGAGCTTCGGCAGCAACGGCGGGACGGCGATTGAACGGCGGGCTAATACTTGGAGTGGTTGTGGCTACAGTTACATGCCCTTCGCTAACATTATTGATCCTCAGGAACGAAAGAAATTCATGGCTCAGGTTAAAGTCCAGGTTTCAGATACAGCGGAAGTATATGGTGAGGTTTTATGGGGTCATATGACCGCGGTCTATAACGGATCTCCCAGCTATCCGCCCACCAATCCGGGTGCAAACTATTTCACTGTTGTACCTACCCATAATCCAGGCTTAGCGGATCTAATGGCAAATGGTATGACGACAGATCAGGCTGCGGCCTATGATGCAACAGGCGGTGCACTTTGGTGGGGAAGGTCATTAGCCGGTGAGGGCCCGACGGTTTCTTTTCCTCGAGACCATAAAGCGCTGAGGATCGTTGGGGGTTCCAGAGGAACCTTACCGTTTGATTTTACAGGGGGCCTTGACTATGACATCTCAGTTGCTTACTCGGAGACCACAGCAGATCTTGGTGGCAATGATATATTGACCAATCGGTTTGACCTTGCGGTACACGGTTTAGGTGGCGCAGACTGTGGTAGGGCTAACACCACACCCGATGATGCTGCAAATGATGCTGTGAGAGGGGACGCGTCCGCTGGATGTTATTACTTCAATCCTGCAGGATCTTCTATAGGCGCATCATCAAACAGCCCGCTTTACAATAACCCGGACGTTAGATCCTGGTTTACAGGTGTTTCTTCGGGTATTACTGAAAACAAATATGCGGTCACAGATATGGTTGTCAGTGGTGAGCTACCGATTGAAGCTGGCGGTGGCAATGTTGCTTTCGCCGCAGGTGGACAATATCGATGGTATGAGTCTGAGTACAATCCAACCGGTGACAACCGAGTTGATGGGGCTCAGCCTTCTCCATTCCACTTCCTTGGAGTGAGTCTTTACAATTACCTCGAGACAAAGAACTGGGCAGTATTCGCTGAAGCCTCTATTCCCCTATCAGATTCTATCGATGTGGAAGTAGGCGTGCGTCATGAGAATTATGGCCTTGATAGTGTGACCAAGCCGAAATTGGCTGGGCGCTGGGACGTGAATGAGTGGTTGAGCTTGAGGGCATCCTATGAAGAGGTGTTCCGTGTGCCGGTTCTGCCTAATAATCCGACTGTTTCGCTCGAATTGTATGCGCCTCTGGGGGAGTATCTTTCAATTGAGACGCCCGTGCCGACTAACCTGTCTCCTGAAGAGTCGGATAACTTTAATATTGGGGCAATTATTCAGCCCACAGATGGTATGACCATTACAATGGATTACTACAATATGTCATTGGGAGGACCCTTCGGTCGAGAAGCGGCTACCTGTGCGTGCGCGGACTTAGTCACCAATGACGCGGGTCAAGTTAATAAGATCATTACTGAACTGATCAATGGTGATGATATCGAGACGGATGGCATCGATATCGAGATTGATTACCGGTTCGACACCGACTTCGGCAGAATGAATGTGGGTATGAATGGTAATTACATCATGAGCTATGATGTGTCTGGTGAGCTTGCTAGTGATGGCACCCAAACCGGCGGAAAATATGATGCAGTCGGCAAGTACAATGTTCGAGCAACGGCGCTTCCGATCGAAGTCCGGTCGATGGCTCAGTTCAAAATGAATGCGTGGGTTGGCTGGTCATCGAATCAGCAAAGTGCCCGGCTGTATGCCCGATACATAGATGGTTTGGACGTTGATGAAAGCTCGACTGCCTATGGTGTTGCGGGTCTTACGACCGTTGATTCTATGCTGTCATTTGACGCGCATTACAGTCTGGAGTTAATGGATGAAAAAGTGCGATTAACGGCTTCCGTCTTGAACATTGCCGATGAGCGTGCTCCGCTGGCGCCGCATGAGCAAGGTTACGATGCTTATACACATAATCCGCTTGGACGTGTGTTTAAGGTCGGATTGCGATATGCCTTAGGCGAGTAATTGCTTCGTTGGAAAGTAAAGAAAGGCAGCAATAGCTGCCTTTTTTTTTAGATTAAATTTCTGCTTGTTAACCCTTGTATGAATGATTACTAATCAGTGGGAACGCTTAGATGACCGTTGCAGAACCGAGTGTTGAGGTTGAAGTGCTCGCCGATGGGGTCTTAAGGCTGTCGAATCCTTTAAGGATCACCCGTGATCTGAGATCTTTAGCCAGCCTCTTTATTAAATGGTGCGATCAATATCACCCGCGAGTGGTGATTGCCGAGAAAGATGCGACGGGTGAGTTCGTTGCACTGACTTATGGCGATGCCGTTTTGCAAGCGCGTGCCATTGCGGCGCAGTTAATTGCCCTCGGTGGTGGACAAGATACGCCACTCATTATTTTATCCGGCGCCTCAAGAGCCCATTTTGTCTTAAGTTGGGGCGCCATACTTGCTGGGGTGCCCTATGTGCCGGTCAGCGGTAACTACGCGCAGGTCCCTGCGGCTTTTGGTAAATTAAAGGCGGTCTTCGACAAGACGCAGCCGCGATTCATCTGGTCGGAAAATTATGATCTACAACGCGAGGGGTTGATTGCGACAGGGCTCGCGGACGCACCCGTAACTTGGCTCGGCGTTGACGCACCGGGGCACTCGATTGCGCTGGATGTCGAATTAGAGGACGAGGCGGATCAAGCTGTTGATCGTAGAGCGTCGACGCTAAGCCGTGACACCGTAGCGCGCTATATGTTCACCTCGGGTTCAACTGGAAGCCCGAAAGGCGTGATTCATACCCATGGCATGATCACCGCCATGTTGGGGGCCCGTGCCGCCCTCGGCGAAGATGATCCCGATGCCGCGCCCCCGAGAGTCTTAGACTGGATGCCTTGGTCTCACGTTGGGGCCGGCGTGCTGCGCATGGCGTTTGTGATGAACGCTGGGGGCTCGATTTACATCGATGATGGCAAGCCTGTGCCAGGTGAATTTGATAAGACGCTGGCGAATTTGGCGGTGGTGAAACCCACCTCCTATGCTGGCGCGCCCTTGGGTTGGAATATGCTGGTTGAAGCGCTTGAGGCCGATGATGACCTTGCCAAAACCTTTTTTCATCATGTTAGCGCCTTAGCTTATGGCAGTGCGGCAATGCCCGAGTCGACCTACGAGCGTCTGCAGACGTTACTGGTAAAATACCAGGGCGTTCGTCGGGCGATGTCAACCAGCCTGATGTCGACCGAGGTTGCGGTTGGTTTGTCCCGCTATTGGCCCTGTGAAGACCAAACGGTGGTTGGCCTGCCGATGCCCGGGGCGTTGTTTAAGTTAATTCCGGTTGGTGATCGGTACGAGATCCGGGTGAAATCAGACGGCGCGACCCCGGGTTATATCAACGATCCTGAAAAAACCCGAGATGCCTTCGATGAAGAAGGCTTCTTTAAAATGGGCGATGCGGTGACTTTTGTAGACCCAAAGCGGCCGGAAGCAGGGTTGCGGTTTGCCGGCCGGATTGCCGAACAATTCAAACTGGTGACCGGGACTTGGGTGTCTGCGGGCACGCTCAGGGCCCAGCTGGTCGCAGCCTGCGCGCCCTGGGTGCGGGATGTGGTGATCTGTGGAATCAATGAAGGCTTTGTCGCAGCATTGGTCTGGCCCAACCTCTCGGCTTGCTCGCAGTTGGTCGCAGGGGTTGAGGCCGATGTCTTCACCAGTGACGCGGTGATGGCTAAAATTTCTGCTGGGTTGGCGGTCCACAACGCGCAGAACCCGGCGTCCTCTCAGGCGATTAAACGGTTTTTATTGCTGGCGACGCCGCCCAGCATCGGTGACGGTGAAATCACGGAGAAAGGCTATGTCAATCAGGGCTTGGTCCAAAGACTTCGGGCTGACGCCGTCGCGGCACTGTTTAGTGGGGATCACGCCAGTGTGAAGGTCGTCTAAACGACTGACCATTTTTTGGCGGCTAAGTTGTCAGGCGGATTAAAAACCGGGTCCTGCGCTGAGTGCCAGGCGCCCTGTAAGTGTCACGAAAAACAAAGCGCCCGGTGGAATTGCCTAGATCAATCGGCGGTCCCAGGTATGCCGTGGACAACCCAAGCAAGCCCGGAACCAAAATCGAACTAAGGTTGACTTAACAGTTAGATCCGTTAGGTTTTATCAATAGGAGATCATTCTATTGATTGCTCTCGGCTTGTAACCGAAAGATCAGAGGCGATTTCTACAGTCCTGTAAAGGCTTAAAAATTCATGAAAACAAAAAAAACAAAAAAAACAAAAAAAACGAAATTAAGGAGCTTAGAAGATGCCTAAGACAAAGGACTTTAAAAATAGGGTCAAGGTTATCGTTATTTTCAGTATTTCTTTTGCATTCGGTTCAATCCAGGCTGAAGAGGCCATCGAGGAAGTAGTGGTCATCGGAAAATCAATTCGGGCAAGCCAGATGGCTGCTATGGAAGCGAAAAGGGCTGCCGATAATGTTGCAGATGTCATATCGGCCGATGCGATAGGACGCTTTCCAGACCAGAATCTGGCGGACGCATTAGGTCGTCTCCCAGGGATTTCAATCGAGCGAGACCAGGGTCAAGCCCGATACCTTAATTTTCGAGGTGCGCCCAAACGCTACACCACAACCGCTTTCGATGGTATTGATGTGCCTGGGGTCGAGAATGGCCGGATACCACGTTTCGATGCCTACCCTGCAGTCATTACCTCACAAGTTGTCGCCAATAAAGCCATCACAGCGGATATGCCGGGCGAATCGGTTTCAGGCTTTATTAATGTCAAAACCTTTCAGCCTTCCGATATTGACGGCTGGTCGTTGTCTTTAGAGCTTGGTGTCGGCGAGCAGAAGTTGGGGGGCGGTGATGTTGAGCGCCAAAATGCCCGCATTTCTTACTCGAATGAGCAGATGGGCTTTGTGCTGTATGGCTCCGAAAACATGCGTGAACAGGTAACCGACAACCGGGAAATGCAGTACTCCGGTACCCAAGGCGCATTAACCTTTGGGCCCGGCGATAAAGTCGAATTTCGGAACTACCTCGTTGATCGAACGGATGAGGCCTATGGCGGGACGGTTGAGTTTTATTTATCCGATGGGGGGCGGGTCTATCTTAGCAGCCTCAATACCGCGTTTAAGGATGAAGAAGAGCGGAATCAGTGGAACTTCTATCCTGCGGATTTGGGGGGGGACGTGACGCCTCAGATCGGAACGGTGGCAACCGCTAAGGCGCGTCGATTACTTGAAAGTGGTGAATATAACAACGAAACCAACGTTCACACCTTAGGGATCGAAACCAGCTTTGGCGAATATGATGTTGAAGCCAGCTTCAGCAAAATTGACACCCTGTTTGATGCGTATCTTCCGATTCCCTACCTTGACAAAGGTGAGGTCACAAACTTGTCTTATGACTTAACCAACCCGTATCAGCCGGTGGTGACCTTTGATGAAGACCTGCGGGAACTGGATAACTTTACCCGCCGTTGGCACATTGACGCGGTTGGCGGGTTGGTGACGGATGCGAATCAATTTAAAGTCGATTTTACGCGCTCAAACCCCTGGGGCACGATGAAATTTGGGTTCAAAACCGATACTCGAGAAGCGAATGGCGGTGGCGCACCACTGGCGACAGCGATCGCATTGTTCTCGATGCCCGTCGACGTGCTCGCTTTTAATGGGGCGCCTTGGGCCACCAATATGAACAATACCGTTGGTGGTTTCTATGCCGATAACCCGGGAATCTTGAGTGGTTTAGAAGCCGCGGGTTACTCAAGGGTCGACTTTCCAGAGACGACAAAAGTGAATATTGAAGAGACAATGCTGTCGGCTTATTGGATGCAAACGGTCGATAAAGATTGGGGTAATATTGTTTTCGGTCTGCGAGTCGAGGATACAGATTACGAGACCTCGGGCTCAAAATTGTCTGGCGCCGACCCGGTACCACTGATGGTAAACAGAACCTACACCAACTTTTTACCCAACGTTCACGTTAATTGGGATTTGGCAGAGGATAAGAAAATTCGCTTTTCGTTCTCTACCGGCATCAGTCGACCAACCTATGATGAAGCGCGCGCGGCGGCGAATATCAGCGTTACCGGCCAGGCTATTTCGGGTGGTAACCCGTTTCTTGAGGAGGAAACCTCTTGGGGTGTTGATGCCGCCTATGAATGGTATTTCAATGAAGCCAGTCTGTTTGCCTTAACGATCTTTCACAGATCGATCGACAATGTGATCTCAGAGTCCAACGAAAAAGTTTTAGGGAGTATTTACTCTGATGCCGCAGCCGAGGGGGAACTTTGGGACCTTTCAGGCTTTGGTAACGGACGCGATGGTGAACTCAGAGGCATTGAAGTGTCGTTCACTGGGCGACTGGATAACTATACGGAAGGGTTTCTTTCTGGATTTGGTATTGAAGCCAATGCCACTTCTGCTAGTTCTGAATACACCTTGCCCAGTGGTACGTCCTTGCAGCTTCCAGGCCAGTCAGATCTGATCTATAACGTTTCTATTTTTTATGAAGATCATGGTTTGTCAGCACGCGTAAGCTATGGATACCGCGATGCGTGGTTAGATGAGACAGAATTGGCGGGCGTCTTTGGGCTTGCCGAGGGTGTTTACTGGGATGCGCAAACACGAGTTGACGTTTCGGTGCGATATGACCTTGAGGGGATTATTGGCCACAAGGTTTCTGTCTTCTTGAATTTGAATAACCTAACCGATGAGACGGATGTCCGGTATACCGGAAAGTCGTGGAACCCGAATCAGGTGGAGTCCTATGGTAAGCGGTACCTCGCAGGCTTTCGATATAGCTTGTAACCGTTTCCTGGCTGAATGGCGCTTTATGCCTCCGAGTGTTGGGTTAAGTGCCAGAACAGTCGGGCCAAAGGTCTTGGGTCGATGATGTCGCTGTAGGCGCTGTAGGCGCTGTAGGCGCTGTAGGCGCTGCATTCTTGGGTTGGGCAGGTGCGATAGAGGTTTGTGGCGGCGGGTAGGCGCAACGGACCGTGGTGCGGGCATCGAAGGTGCCCCTGGATCGTTTGAAAAGCCGCTCGGATGCTGCGCCAGTCATCGATTACACTCGGCGCTATGAGCGCTGATCTTGCTTGGATGAGGGCGGCTTAACGGGTTGGTGCTGTGAGTGAACCTAGCCGATTGAGGGTCATCGCTTGATGCACCTTGAACCCATCAGACGGGCTCAAGGGTTGTATCACTGGGGTTGTGCTGAGCACTTAGTTTGAGCGACGCCAAACGGGCTAAAACCGTGTTAACCAAAGTGCTGCCTTGTCTTTATTGCACCTCAAGTTTGGCTAACCGAATGTTGCGGCGGTCAATGCGCTCCCGCAGCCGTTGGTGGCGCTGGGGGGTTAGTGGATAGTCCCAAATCAGTTTCAGGGCAAGGCCGTAGAATAAGATGGGTCCGCCGCAGTACACAATCCGCAGGCTGAGCACGCCAATATCGGTGCTGCCTAAAACGCCGCCAGACGGATCAAAGCCCAATAACCCCACGACATTGAGCGAGATACCCGTGCCCAGGGCAATCGCCAGCTTTTCGGTCAATCCCAAAACGGCAAAATAAGTGCCTGCGCGCTTACTGCCGCTGCGCGCGGTGTCGACATCCACCACATCCGCGAGCATGGCCACGGGTAAGAACTGTAGGCCGCCAAAGCAGAAGCCTTTAATAATAAACAGCAGGAAAAAAGGCAGGTAATCGCCATTTTCCAAAAAGAAGTTGATGCCGCTGACGGTGGCAACGGTTATGAGGGTGCAGATAAAGGCTCGATGCTTGCCAATTTTGCGTCCAAGCCAAAGCCAAAACGGAATTGCGCCGAGGCCCGCGATGAAGTAGAAGAAGTAGGCCGCGCCAATGGTTGGAATACCAATGATGTCGCGAATGAAAAAGAGCGACACGGCATTTCGAAAGGACTCACCAAAAATGACCAGCAGCGCAATCATGAGCACGCGGCGCATCGGACCATTTCGCCACACGATCTTCGCGCCCTCCAGTAGCGGCACGGTTGATGTCTCGTGGCGCTCGGGTTCTTTGACAAACGTTACAACGAAAAACACGCAGATGGGTAAGATCCCGATCACAACAAAGGCCAGGCCCGCGAGGACCGGACCGGTTAAGGCGGCTCTGTCGGCTGGGGTGGCATTCATGATTTCACCGGTAAACGCACTGGTCGCGTCATGCCAAAGGGCGCCAAAGACTTGGCTGACCGAGCCGCCGCGATCGGCCATGACTTCAATGATCATCGGTACGGCCGCGGCGACCATGAGGCCGGCGAGCACAAATAATTCGCGTGCGGCTGTGACCCGACTGCGTTGATGATAGTCCGGTGATAATTCAGCGCCCCAAGCCCGGTGCGGCAGGGCAATGATGGTGCTGCCCAGGAAAAACAAGGTCAGCCAAAACAAAAAGTAGAGCATGCCGATCCCTTCCGGCGGGATGAAGAGCTTGTAAACCCCCAGCATCATCAGCGGTGCCCCCACAACGACCCAAGGTTTACGGCGACCGAAACGGGTTTGCCAACGGTCAGACAACTCGCCCATGAAGGGGTCGGTGATGACGTCGGTGAACCGCGCGAGCATCAGGATGGTTCCGACCGCGGCGAGCGATAAGCCCAAGCCGCCGGAATAGTGCGCGGGAATCCAGATCGAGAGAGGGTAGCCAATCACCGCAAGCGGCAGGCCAATACAACCATGAAAATAAATAGTGCGCTTGTTCAGTACGCTTGCTGAGGTTGCAGTCGTGGTCATCTGGGCGCTTCCTGTTTTATTGTTGGTCGCAAAGGCTGCCAACGTTGTTGTTATTGTTCTGCAATAGCCGGCGGGTTGTCGCGGCTAAAGATGACAGATTTCAAGCACGGTTTCGAACCAGCAGCTTGGGTCTCTTTGATTGTTTATAAACCATAGCGGGCAAATGGCCTAGCCTATTAACTGACCCGTGACGCGCAGTTTTATTCCGAGCACCTGAGATACTGCGAAAAAAACGCTAGGATCAATTGCGAAGGTTGCCCGACATGCCCTAGCTGAAAAAGTCAGGGGCCTTTATGAGCGTTTTGGGCTTGCCTTCAGTCAGTGCTTCATTGGTTTAGTCGCACGAGGCCCGCGGGTTCAGCTGCTTTGAGGCCAGCAGGCAAAAAAGGGACGTCACGGCACCGATTTCGGCGGGCATTCGGTGGGTGTTTAAAATATCTTACCGGGGTTGAGGATGCCCCTGGGATCCATCGCGGATTTTATGGTGCGCATCAATTGGATCTCGGCGTCATCGCGTACAAAGTGCAGGTAAGGCTTCTTCTCAAGCCCCACGCCGTGTTCCGCCGAGACCGAGCCGCCAATGGCTTTCAGTGGCTCGTAAACAGCGGCCTCGACGCCCTTGCGCTGCGCTGGACCGTTGCCACCAACGGCGATCGCAAAGTGCAGGTTGCCGTCACCCACGTGCCCCAGCACAAAGTTCTTAGGTGCGTCAAAGCGGGCGCTGAGGCCCGCATTCACGGCGTCCACATAGCCCGCCATCTCGGACAGTCTGAGGCTCACATCAAACAAAAACACCGGGGCAAATTGAAACGTCTGAGCGACATCATCGCGCAGTCCCCAAAGTTGATCGGTTTGTTGACTCGACTGCGACACCACGGCATCGGTAATGAGCGTCGCCTCGAGCGCCTGCTCAAGAATGATCTCGAGTTGGTCTTGTGAGGCGCCCATGGCCTCGACCAGCACGTAGTAGGCCGCATCGCCATTAAGGGGCTGTTGGTTCGTTGCCGGTGGTTGCGTCACCAATTGGTAAAAATTCTGCCACATGACTTCGAAGGCCGAGAGGTTGCCGGCCAAGCCCCGGTCGAGCTGCTTCAAGAAGGCGACGAGCGCATCAAAGGTATTGATCGCGACCAACGCGGTCGGGGCGGCGATGACCTCTTCCCGGCAGCGTAGAACGGCTCGGGTAATGATGCCCAGGGTGCCTTCGGTTCCTAAAAACCATTGTTTTAAATCATAGCCGGCATTGTTCTTGATCATTCGGTTCATGCTGCTAATGATCGTGCCGTCCGCCATCACGGCTTCTAGCCCCAGAACCATGTCACGGGCCATACCATAGCGAATCACCCGATTCCCGCCAGCATTGGTCGACAGGTTGCCGCCGATGGTGCAGGAACCTCGGCTGCCCAGATCGAGCGGGAACATCAGCCCCTCGTTGGCCGCAGCGTCCTGAACGCGTTGTAGCATGACGCCCGCCTGAACCACCATGGTGCGCTCGCTGGCTGAGATTTCTTCAATCACGTTCATGCGTTCGGTTGAGAGCACGATGTCGAGGGGTTGTGTTAGGGCGCCCTCAACCAGTCCGGTCAGGCCGCCATGCGGCACAACGCCTTGATGATATTCATGGCAAATCCGCAGCGCACAACTGACTTCTTCGGTGGTTTTGGGCCGAACGAGGACCTGCGCTAAAACCTGATCAGACCGCCAGATCCCCGCGCTGCGCTCGGTGACCGCGCTGTCCAGCAGGACTGTGCCTGCCGGCAAGGCGTTCAGTAGGGCCGCGACCACTGGTCGTTGATTTGTGGCAAGCCTCGCGTCTGTTGGGTCTGTTGGCGGGTTCATCGGTTCAGACCGCGCGTTCAAAAATGGCAGCAATACCTTGGCCGCCGCCGATACACATCGTCTCAAGGGCATATCGGCCTTGACGCCGGTGCAATTCGCTTAACATATCCGCGAGGATTCGACCGCCGGTTGCGCCAATAGGATGACCCAGTGAAATGCCGGAGCCGTTGACGTTCAGTCGATCATCATCGTGCCAACCCCAGCCTTTGAGCACCGCCAAGACCTGACAAGCAAAGGCCTCGTTCAGTTCAACCAAATCCATATCATCAAAACCCAGGCCAGTGCGCTTGAACAGTTTCTCAACGGCTGGCACCGGGCCAATGCCCATGGTGGCAGGATGACAGCCGGCAGCGGCCCAGCCGACCAAGTAGGCGCTGGGCACGAGGCCCAGCGCTTCGAGTTGATCCTCGGCAACGACCAGGCAGGCGGCCGCGGCATCATTTTGTTGGGAGGCATTGCCTGCGGTCACGACGCCCCCGTTAATCGGCTTTAACTTGCTCAGGGATTCGAGCGTCGTACCGGGGCGTATCCCTTCGTCCTGGGCAAAGGTTGCGGCCTTCGCCTTGGATGGGGGGAGGTCGATGCTGACCAAGTGGTCCTTGAATTTTGCAGCGTCCCAAGCGGCGCTTGCGCGTTGCTGGGAGCGTAGCGCATAGGCATCGGCTTCAGCACGCGAGATTTGATACTCGGTAGCCAAGTTCTCGGCCGTTTCGATCATGCCTGAAATCGGCCCGAAGCGCGCCTCGGGTTGCGAGCGGACGCGACCGCGTTCGAGGCGGTCATGTAAGGTGACGGCGCCGCCTTTTTGTCCTTGCCGCATGGCAGTGGTGTAGAACTCGACATTACTCATGCTTTCAGCCCCGCCCGCGATGACAACGTCGGCCACGCCGGTTTGCACCATCATGGCCGCATTCGCAATGGCCTGAACACCGCTACCGCAGCGCCGATCGACCTGCGTGCCCGACACTGAGAGCGGTAAATCCGCAGCCAGGGCAACCCAGCGGCCGATGCAGGGCGCTTCACCGGAGGGGTAACCCTGGGCAAAGACCACTTCATCCACGCGTTCTGGGTCCAGGCCCGTTCGCGCCATCAAGTCTCGAACGACCAGCGCGCCGAGGTCTTCGGCATTGAAGGCGCTCAAGGCGCCGAGGTACCGGCCAACGCCAGTTCGAACGGGTGAAACAATCGCAGCGCGGCGCATAGGGGCTTCCTTAAAATGAATGGTTTGAGTTGTGATTATGGGGTGCGAAGGTGAACTACAACGCCTTCTCGGCGGGGATCTGCCGCGCCGTTTAGGCCTGCGGGTGTGACCTCGATGACGTGCAGCCCTGAGTTTTCACCTTCCCGGCGTTTAACGGGATAACCGAACCCTTCAAGTGTGCTGGCGACTTCAGGGCCAAGTTCGCGGCCGACCTCAACGCGAACGGTCTCGCCCCGGGCGATGATGTTGGGGTAGTTCACAGCGTCTTGGGGTGATAACCCCCAATCAAGAATGCCGAGTAAGCTTTTGGCAACATAAGCGGGAATCGAATTACCACCGGGCGAGCCGGTCACCAGTCGCAATTGATCATCGGCATCAAAGACCATGGTGGGTGACATCGAGGACCTGGGTCGCCGATTGGGCGCCACCGCATTGGCGAGTCGTCGACCGTCAGCCGGGACTTCTTTCGCAAAGTCCGTCATCTCATTGTTTAACACAAAGCCTTTGGCCCAACGCTGGGTGCCAAAGGGCCCCTCAACCGTTGCGGTCATGGCAACCGCATTGCCGTCGAAGTCGATGATCGATAGGTGACTGGTGCCGGCCATCTCATCGGTCGTGTCGCGTGCCCATTGGATTCCCGCGAGGCCCGGGTCAAACGCCGTAAGATCGCCCGGGGTGGGTTTGGCAGCGGGCGCGAACCGGTCTCGCGCGCGCTGCTTGAGGTACGCAGGATTTAGCAGCGTCTCCAATGGGATATTGACCTCGTCCGGGTCACCGAAAAAATGGTCGCGATCGGCATAGGCCAGGCGTTGGGCATCCACAAAGCTTTGAAGCCGGGTTTCAAGACTCGCGTTGGTCGGATTAAGCTGATCGTACAATCCCATGACCATGATTTGCGCCGCCCCCGAGGAGGGCGGTGACGTGGTGCAGATCTTGAAAGCGCGATAGGGGCCGCAAATTACGGGTCGTTCTTTCACCGCGTAGTTTTCTAGGTCGGCCAGGGTCAGGCCGCCGGGATTCGGCGCGCGCGCCGCGCCGGCAACAATGGCCTCGGCAATGACGCCGGTATAAAAAGCCTTGGGCCCATCTTCAGCAATGGCGGTGAGCGTCGCCGCATACTCAGGATTTTTCAGTAGGTGTCCGGCTTTGAGCGCGACGCCATTCGGGTAAAAATATTCCGCTGCGCCCACGTTCACGGCCAGACGGCTGCGCTGGGCCATCATTGGCAAGTAATTCGCAAGGCGAGGGGAAACGGTAAAGCCGTCGCTGGCGAGTTTGAGGGCCGGTTGAAACAGGGTGGCCCAAGGCAGTCGGCCAGCCCGTTGATGCGCGGCATGATAGAGCGCAACCGCGCCGGGGGTGCCGACCGCTTTGCCGCTTTGCCAAGCATCGATGCGACCCATGACCCCGTCATCGGTCATAAAGAGATCCGGCGTGGCGCTCGCTGGCGCCGTCTCGCGACCATCTAAAAAAGTTGTGGTGTGCTGGGCGCGATCAAAGTGCAATAAAAACGCGCCGCCGCCGAGCCCAGAGCTTTGGGGTTCGACCAAGCCCAGCACCAGGTGGGTGGCAATGGCCGCATCAATGGCATTGCCGCCGAGCTTGAGCATTTTGATGCCCGCGTCGACCGCTAGCGGATTCGCGGCGCTGACCATTGCCCCATGAGGCCAGTCGGGCAACGAGGTTTCTAGGTTTTGCTCTGGTTCCGGCGCTTGAGATGGCTCACTGCAGGCACTTAAAAGTAGCAGCAGTGCGAGCGCGACCATAACGATGACCGGCGGCGCAGACAGTGACAATCCTAGGGGCTGGCTCATAAGTATTCCGGGTTTTCGAAACAGAATTCGATCATACCTGAGAATGCAAGGATGGGTCATCCGTGGGGCGCGTGGGATGTTATGCCGGAAGCGTCGTGGTAGCCTCATGACTGTCAATCGAGCAGGAGTTTTACCACGATGAACGAGCAGATTCTGATTAAGACCTTACCAAAAGGAAAGCTCACGGCGGATCATTATGAGCGCGTAACAAGTCCCATGCCCGAGATTCAGGCGGGCGAAGTGCTGGTGAAAACCGATGCCTTTGCCATTACGGCTGGCACGCGAGCCGGGCTTCAAGGCAGTGCCAGTTATGCGGGCGCGCCGACCACGGGCATCGTCATGGGCAGCACCGGGGTGGGCACAGTGGTGGCCTCCAATGCCGAAGGGGTTGGGGTGGGTGATCGGGTTTTAACCAGCACGGGTTGGCAACAATATTCTGTGCAAAAGCCCAGTACGGTCGAGATCATCCCAGAAGGACATGACGCGCGGCATTATCTTGGTCCGATGGGAGTGAATGGATTGACGGCGTACTTTGGCTTGTTATCCGTTGGGGACGCGCATTCTGGGCAGACGGTTATGGTTTCGGCCGCGGCGGGTTCGGTCGGGCACTTGGTGGGTCAGATGGCGAAAATCCAAGGCTGTACGGTGGTCGGTGTGGCCGGTAGCGATCAAAAAAATGACACCCTGGTGTCAAAGCTTGGTTTCGATGCGGCGGTAAATTATAAGGTGGGCGACTATAGGGCGGCGCTGAAAGATGCGACACCTGATGGCGTTGATGTCTACTTTGACAATACCGGTGGGTTTATTTTGGGTTCGGCGTTGTTTCGCATGAACGTGGGCGGACGGATCGCCTGTTGTGGCGTTGTGTCCCAGTACGATACCGATTCGCCGGAGCCTGGGCCCAAGGGCATTCCAGGCCTGTTGATCAACAAGCGGATCACGATGCGGGGATTTTTGGTATTCGATTTTGCAGATCGATATGCCGAGGCCCGCAATAATATTCAGGGTTGGCTTCAATCTGGCGCGTTGATCAGCTTGACCGATGAAGTCTCGGGTTTGGCGGCAGCGCCAGACGCCTTTGTGGACCTGCTGGCCGGGGGCAATGTTGGGACTCGAATTGTTGTTTTAGATTAGTCGAGGATTTGTGGGGGAACAAAAAAATGCAGCGACGTACTGACCGCGTCACGATTTTGGGCGCGGCAAGGTTGGGTGCCTTGAATAAATGTTGCGTTCTGTGTTGGTGGGGGCGCGCCGTTGGGCCTCCGGCCGTCAAAACGCGTCGTTCAAGCCTTACGGGCAACCCGTTAACGCGCTATCGGTTGTTCGTCGAGCGTCTCAATCACCACAAAACCCGAGTGCCTCAACCGCAACCTCGAATCTTGGGGTCAGACCGAACCGATCTGCTAACGCGCGCAGGCAAGCGCAAAGCCGCCATCATTCTGAGTCATGGATAACGGCTAAGCCTGACGCGCAATCTGCTTTTGATCGATCGGTCTTCCTTGAAGGCTAACCGATAACCTGAAAATAGAGTGTCAACACGGCAACCTCAAATCTTGGTTTTAAACGCCAAGACCCACCCTTGAGCACGGACGCTCAAGGCAATGCCGCAATTCTAAACTGGCTGAGCTAATTGGGGTGCACACAGCCGCCGCCTGCATTGCGTGAGGGCGCGGCCCGTAGGCCGACTATCTGGGCTTGGCGCCGCCGCCGACGCGTAGAATCTCGCCGCTCATCCAGCTGGATGCCTCCGACGCTAAGAAGATACAAGCCGAGCCAATATCCTGTGGCGTGCCGAGTCGGCCGAGTGGGATGTTCCACTCCTCTAAGAGTTCATCCAATTGATCTTCAGATTTGTTCAGGGCTTTCAGCATCACTTCAGTGGGGATAGCGCCCGGCATGACGCCATTGACGCGAATGCGGGGCGCGAGCTCTGCGGACAGGGTCCAGGTTAATGAGTTGACGCCGGCTTTGGCCGCACCATAGTGACCGCTACCGGGGACTGGGCCAGTGCCAGCGCCGGATGAAATGTTGATGATACTGCCATCTTCCATATGACGTGCGGCGGTCATACAGCCATCATAGACCGAGGTCAGGTTGACCGCGATGGTGCGATGCCATTCGTCCCGGGGCAGGGTCGTCATGGGCTGGCGCATGGTCGAGCCGCCCGCATTGTTGACCCAGATGGTCAGTTTGCCAAAGGCCGCCTTGGTGGCAACGGCTAGAGCTTCGAGCGCGTCGGGGTCGGTGACATCGGTGGTGACGGCGATCGCCTCCCCGCCTTCTTGGATAATGCGTTCAGCGACCGCTTCAATTTCGTGGGTTCGGCGTGCGGCGAGGGCGACCTTTGCGCCAGCGCGGGCGAAGTCCATGGCGATGCCTTCGCCAATGCCTCGGCCAGCGCCCGTGATGACAGCAACTTGATTCTTGAGCGAAAACCGGTCAAACACATCATGCATGTCGAAGTCCCTTTGGTTCGGTTAGTATGCCGGTATTAGAACATATTTAAGGGGCAAGATATGGCCATTTCATTACAGCATGCCGGTGAATTGACGGTTGAGTTGGCGAACCAACTATTAGGGCAAGCTTTGGGTGAGGCGATCACCGAGGTTCGCGTGACGCCCCTGGGCGAAGGCGTTGGGCTGATGTCATCCATCGGGCGGGCAGCGTTAACCTTGGCGTCTGGTAAAGAAACCTCGGTTGTGGTCAAAGTGATTGCCCAGACCGAGAACGTGAGCATTTCGAAGCAACTTAATTTTTATGCCAACGAGATTGATTTCTATCGCTACCTGTCGCCCGAGTGTCCGATCCGAAGTCCGAAGTGTTATTTTGCTGATATTGATCCCGAGACGCAGGATTTTCTGTTGATCTTAGAAGACTTGGGTGCGGCCGCCGCGGGTGATCAGCTCGAAGGCTGTGACGAGGCGCTGATGCTGCAGGGTTTTGAAAAGGCTGCACAACTACATGGGCGGTTTTGGGGCAAGACCGATCAATACCCCTGGTTGCGGTATCAAAATGTGCCAGAGGTGAATCAATTTCGGCAGGACGTGATTTTTCGGCCTGGGGTTGCGCCCACGCTGGCCGCTTTTCCTGACTATTTCACGGGCAACCTCGCCGAGGTTGTCACCCAGATTGGCGACAATTTTGTGCCCATTTTTGAGCGCGCAATGGCCGGCACCCAAACCGTGATTCATGGTGACTACCGAATCGATAACATGCTGCTGCCAGTGGTTGATGGTGCGGTTGAAATTGTGGCGGTGGATTGGCAGAACACGACGGGTGGTCGGGGCGCGCATGATATCGCCTATTTTAGCTCTCAAAGTTGCGGCCCTGAAATGCGCGGTGCAATCGAAATGGCAGCGCTGAAGCGTTACCACGAGGTCTTAATGGATGAAGGCGTGCAGGGTTACAGCTTTGATGAGTGTCTTGAAGATTTTCGGGTCAATTTGATGATCACGATGATTACCCCGATTGCGATTATTGGCACGATGGATTCGGGTAATGAGCGCGGCGTTGAACTCGGTCGCGTCCTGCTTGAACGGGCTTTGAGCTCGCTCGTGGCAATGGACTGTGGCAGCCTTTTGAATGAGTTAAAGCTGGGCTGAAAGCAAGAGGGTCGTCTCGGAGCTCGGGGCAGGCCACTAGGCTGATGAGCCGTTTTAGTTAAGGGGGCGCTGCCCATTAGATTCCGAGACAACACAAGGTAGCGACGCGTTGATGGCTCAAAGCAACGCAAGCCATAAACATTGGTGCGGCAAAGCGGTACGGCTGTAGCAGCAAAGCAGAAAACAGACATACCCTAAATAGCGTCATCCTAAACAGCGTGCTAGAAGAAGGAGAGGTTCCGTGATTGCAGCAAGAACAAGGGTCTTTGGGCTGGTCATATTATTGGGTCTCGCAGGTTGTGCGGATCAAGACGCCCCCGAGGTTGCAGAGCAGACATCGGCGGTCGTTGAAGCCGATTTTGAAACCCAATTGCAGTTGCAACTCTTACAGGCAAAGCCGGGGGATGTGATCGAAATTCCAGCAGGGACTTATTCGCTGTATCGCGGATTGTCTTTGGCCGTCGATGGGGTGACCATTCGCGGCGCTGGGATGGACAAGACCATTCTGAGCTTCAAGGAGCAAGTGTCGGGTGCCGAGGGGCTACTGGTGACGGCCAATGATTTTACCATCGAGGACCTGGCGATCGAGGATGCTAAGGGGGATGCCTTAAAGATCAATGAGTCTAAGAATGTCATCATTCGCCGGGTGCGCACAGAGTGGACCAATGGCCCGGACACCGCCAATGGCGCCTACGGCATTTATCCGGTGCAAACCGAAAACACCTTGATCGACGAGGTTGTCGCCATTGGCGCGTCGGACGCGGGCATTTATGTCGGGCAATCCAAGAACGTGGTGGTTCGAAATAGCCGCGCGGAATACAACGTGGCGGGTATCGAGATTGAGAACACGTTAGATGCCGATGTCTTCGACAATGTGGCAATCAATAATACGGGCGGTATTTTGGTCTTTAATATGCCGAATTTGTCTCAGGAAGGGGCGCGCACCCGGATTTTCCGGAACTTGGTTCATAACAACAATACCAGCAATTTTGCAGCGCCTGGCGGCGCAGTTGCGGGCGTGCCAGCGGGCTCGGGTATTGTCGTCAATTCCAACGACGAGGTTGAGATCTTCGAAAATGACCTGGCGGACAATGATACGGCGCACATTATTATCTCCTCCGTGTTCTCAACCAACTATTCGAGCCGTGAAACCGCATCGGCATTCGATCCCTATCCTGAAACCTTGTTTATCCACGACAATCGCTACCAAGGTGGGGGCACCTCGCCCGATACGCTCGAACTCAAGGCCTTGAAGCTGGCGATGTTTGGGTTGACGGGGTCTTTCCCGAACGTGATCTGGGATGGTTTTTTAAATCCGGCAAAGGCGGTTGATGGCAAATTGCCACCGGCGCTTAATTTTTGCATTGCGGGCGAGCCTGAGACGCAGGTGCTGAATGTTGATGGGCCCGGCGGTTATGCGAACCCAGAGCTGCAGCAAAGCCAATACCAATGCCAACACGAGCCGCTACCGCCGGTTCAGTTGACGCTCTAAGCCCGGGCCTGGGTGGGTTTGATGAAACAGGTTACGCAGAGGCTTAGCGGGCGCTGGATACCATGGTTTGGCGGTGGGTCAGTTAGCGCGCGTCCTTTCCAAGGCGAGGCCGGTCGATTTACCCTTCGTGCGAGCGTTGCGGTTGCCGCCAGAGCCAGGCGAGTATTACAGCAATTGATTCACAGCAACCGGGTCACGGCGCGCGGAACCGTTCTAATACTGTTTGCCTTGCTCTTAAGTGCTTGCTCCGACCAACCTCAAATAAAGAGCCAGTTTTTTGGTGTGGAAAATCCTAAAAAACTGTCCCAATGGTCGGTGATCCAAACTAACAATCAGATGTTGACCTTGGCGTCCGACGCACGGGTCTACGAACTGGCGAGTCCCTTGTTTAGCGATTATGCCGGTAAACTGCGCACGCTGAGTCTGCCGGAAGGCGCCGAGGTTACCCTCGATGCTGCGACCGAGCGGTTCGTGTACCCGGTGGGCGCGATCATAACAAAGACTTTTTATTATCAGCGGGCATCGGGCAGTCAGCGATCTGAGTTCCGGTTGGTAAAAGCCAATCAGGCGTCCGGGCTTGGCCTCAATGATTTCAGCTTGAATGCGGTGACCTTGTTAGAGACCAGGATCTTGGTAAAGCGAGCGGGCGGCTGGCATGCATTGCCCTATGTTTGGGACCCAGATCAAAAAGACGCAACCTTTAGTCCTGCCGGAGCATTGATTCGCGCGTCGTTAGAGGACGCAGGCAAGTCAGAAGCCTTCGCTTATTTAGTGCCCAATCAGAATCAATGTGCGGGTTGTCATGTTCTGGATCAAGCAACCAAGGCAATTCAACCGATTGGTCCGCATCCGCGTCATTTGGCGGCCGGGTTTCAACACGGTGATCAGCTTGCCGAGTGGGTTGCTGCGGGGGCTTTGAGCGAGGCGCTGTATCGACAGGCAGCAGGTCAAACGGCCAACGTTGACTGGCGCGATCAAAAGGTCAGTCTCAATCAGCGGGCCCGGTCCTATTTGGATATTAATTGCGGTCATTGTCACAGCCCAACGGGTCCTGCCGATACGTCGGGTATGTTCTTGAATGCGGCCACCCAGGACCCGACCCGGTGGGGGGTGTGTAAAGCGCCGATCGCGGCAGGCCAAGGCACGGGTGGCGCCCAATTTGGAATTGTTCCCGGGGATCCCGATGCGTCCATTGTGAGTTACCGATTGGGCAGCGTGGATCCAGGCGCCATGATGCCCGAGCTCGGACGAAGTCTGGTTCATCAGGAAGGGCTGGCGTTGATCCGATCCTGGATTGCCGAGATGCCCGGCCAATGTGATCCCGCGCAACAAGCGAGCGCAGAATCACTCCAACAAGATCAACGATTGCGTGATGAGAATCATGGGTTTAGACTGGCCAGCGGTTCGAATTGAGCCCGTTCTAGCGAAGGTTTTTCTGGGTTTGCTGAGCGCGTTTTAGTGGGCCGATCAGGGCGCCAGGTTTGAACGATTAGAGGGGTGTTTCTCAGCGCACAAACGCTTTAAGCGCTTTAGGAGCACAAACGCTTTAAGCGTTTTAGGAGCACAAACGCTTTAAGCGTTTTAGGAGCACAAACGCTTTAAGAAAGCCCGAACGAGACGTTGAGTTTTAAAAAAGCCAACGCCGAGACAAATCGATTATAA